>Ga0209296_1000107_pt1 | contig 66993 bp, 65 predicted proteins | sample S_130206_EF_Meta_FD_187319 | JGI IMG/M metagenome (GOLD analysis project Ga0209296, IMG submission 187319) | Freshwater microbial communities from Lake Simoncouche, Canada to study carbon cycling - S_130206_EF_MetaG (SPAdes) (version 2) | ecosystem: Environmental > Aquatic > Freshwater > Lake ...
TGGTTAGCAGAGATTTCCCGTTGATTATCTGGATCAAAGAGAATAACAAAGTCGTTCTCGGTTCCGTGACCGTATGTGGCAGTAATTGAGTTCGACATAACGCTATGAGTTTATCTTCTGCATGATGGTTTCAAGGCGAGGTTGATGAGGTGCTATCCACTGAATCCGTGCATCGCGTGAGAACCATGTCTCTTGTCGGCGGGCATATTGGCGGGTGGAGCGTTTAGTCTCTTCCTTAGCTTCCTCTTCAGTCATTTCACCGGCGCGCATAGCTATCAGTGCTGAATATCCCAAAGCGCGTTGGGCAGTTGATCCTTCCAGAATCCCATCTGCAATGAGTGCGTCAACTTCTCCCACAAAACCCTGTTCCCACATCTTCTCAACCCGGAGATCAATTCGTTCTCGTAAGTGCTCACGTTCCATGACCAGACCAAATTGAAGCGCATCCGGGAATCTAGAGCTATCTTCTCGTGGCAGATTAGCCGTAAATGGCTTTCCAGTAATTTCAATCACTTCAAGGGCTCGAATAATTCGGCGTGTATTTGCCCGATCAATAGCCAGTGCCGCAGCTGGATCTAACTCTTGCAAACGTGCAAACAGTGAATCCGCACCATACTCTTCTGCTTCAGACTCCAGTCGTGTTCGCACTTCAGGATTGGTATCTGGAAAATTAAGGTCATCAAGAACTGCCTTGATATAGAGCCCTGTTCCGCCAACTAAGACAACATGTTGATTTCGAGAATGAATCTCACTTATTTGCTCTCGCGCCAGCTGTTGATACCAGGCAACGGTGGAATCCTGCTTCACACTCAGAACATCAAGCAGGTGATGAGGAATGCCACGACGCTGCGCAACGCTCAGTTTTGCCGTGCCAATATCCATGCCCGCATATAGCTGCATGGAATCGGCGTTGATAATTTCGGCACCTATCTGCTCTGCAATATCTAGGGCAATATCACTCTTACCTGTTGCAGTGGCGCCACAAATTACAATTACTTTCACGAAGTACGAACCTTTGGAATTCCTAGTGTTGTTGAAGCTGGAGCCGACTTTGCCGCATGGGCATCTCCCCCACGCGTGCGCGTAACCGACAGCGCACTTCCGATCAGATAGTGCGCAGATGCTTCAGTAATGTGAACATCAACAAAATCACCGGGTCGGGCATCAGTATCGTTATCGAAGTGCACGAGCCTGAAATCCTCTGACTTGCCAGTCATGCGCGAGCGAGATTCATCTCGTCGACCTTCAACTTCCGAGACCATCACGCGCAGCGTTTTTCCGATGGTTTCTTCATTAACTGAGAGCGAGATTTTCTGTTGGTGTTCATGTAAGCGGGTATATCGCTCTCCCACAATCTCTTCCGGCACTTGATTTGGCATAACTCCAGCAGGTGTACCAGGACGAATTGAATACTTATATGTATAGGCCGCGGCAAACCGTGCCTGCGTTGTGATATCTAAAGTCCCTTGAAAATCTTCTTCACTCTCACCTGGAAAACCCACAATGATGTCAGTTGTAATCATCGCTTGCGGAATAGCTGCCCGCACGCGATCCAGAATTCCAAGATACTTATCGGTGCGATAAGAGCGGCGCATAGATTGCAAGATTGAATCTGAGCCCGATTGCAAAGGCATATGTAGATGTGGCATAACGTTATCTGTCTGGGCCATAGCTTCAATGACATCATCGGTGAAATCGCGAGGATGAGGAGACATAAAACGAACTCGTTCCAGCCCTTGGATTTGTCCTGCATCTCGCAATAGTTTTGCAAAGGCCCCACGGTCGCCAAACTCAACACCGTAGGCGTTGACATTCTGCCCGAGCAGGGTAATTTCAATGACGCCTTGATCTACCAACATCTGCATCTCTTTCAACACATCTGAGGCGGCTCGATCTTTCTCTACTCCGCGAAGTGCCGGAACAATGCAGAAGGTGCAGGTGTTATTGCATCCAACAGAGATTGAGACCCACGATGTGAAAGCCGAGAATCTGCGTGCCGGTAGCGTCGATGGGAAATGTTCGAGTGATTCCAGAATTTCAATCTGAGACTCTTCCTCGATACGCGCACGCTCAAGAAGAAGCGGCAAGGAGCCCACATTATGCGTACCAAAAACAACATCCACATAGGGCGCTTTCTCTAGGATGATCGATTGATCCTTCTGCGCCAAACATCCGCCGACAGCAATCTGCATCGCAGGATTCTTCTTCTTAATCGGTGCTAAAAAGCTGAGATTTCCATAGAGTTTATTATCGGCATTCTCGCGGACCGCACAGGTATTAAATACAACGATGTCAGCTTGTTCACCTGGAACCACTGGAATATGTCCGGCTTCATCTAGCAGGCCTGCGATTCGCTCTGAGTCATGCACATTCATCTGACACCCGTAGGTCTCAACTAGATATGTGCGCGACATGGCGCCTATCTTATTTCAGAGTGAGTTAGTGATGCGAATCGGTGCAATACCTCGAGCGATTTGACGCTCGAAGTGAACTTCACGCTTATCGTTAAATATGGCAGCCGATTTATATGTCTCATCCATAAAGGCCTTAAGTTCATCACGAGCCAGCAAACCATCACCTGAGAGATCAGTTCTTTCAAATACATTCCAAGCTCGCAAGACTGGTGCAATTACATCATCGAGGTGTTGCTGCAGGTCATAGATTCCAGCCAGCGCAATCTGCACCGCTTTTCTTCCAAAGCCTGGCATGTTCGCCCCTGGCATATCAAAGTTTGTCACTACATCTGTAATGGCGCGCATTGCCGCATTAGGTTCCATATCAAGTGCTGCAGAGAGCGTATTGCGATAGAAAAGCATGTGAAGATTTTCATCCAGCGCTATTCGCTGCATCATTCCTTCCGCAATTGAATCCTCTGATATTTTTCCAGTATTGCGGTGTGAAATACGGGTAGCTAACTCTTGGAAGGAGACGTAGGCAATTGTGTGCAGCATGTCGTTCTCATACGGTGTCTGATAACCGAGTGACATGTGAGCCATCCGAAGATCTTCGAGTTCATAAGGGTCAACGCCACGAGTTGCCATCAGGTAATCGCGAATAACAATTGCATGGCGTGCTTCTTCTGCAGTCCAACGCTCAATCCAATTTCCCCATGCACCATCACGGCCCATAGAGATTGAAATTTCTGTGTGATAACTCGGCAAGTTATCTTCGGTAAGAAGATTGAGAACAAGTGAATCTTGTGCAACCGGAGTCAGGCGAGAATCTTTCGCTTCCCAGGCATCTCCATTAAGTGGGCCCGCGTAATCGCGTCCCTCAGACCATGGGACATATTCATGTGGGTACCAGTTCTTCTGAACTGAAATATGTCGCTCGAGTTCAACTGCAACAACAGGCTCTAGGTCGCGAATTAATCGAGACTGGATCTTTGCTGACTCTTCACTCATGGGCTAAGAGTAAGGTAGAAGTGCCATTACTTTCGAGTTAAAGATTATCTTTTGCGCGCTTTTCTGCCTGTTGGTTTCGCCACTTTGCAATTTCTGCGTGATTTCCGCTAAGGAGAATCTCTGGGACCGAGATTCCACGCCACTCTTGTGGCTTGGTAAAGTTTGGATATTCGAGGTAGCCCTCAAATTTATGTGATTCTTCCGACAAAGACTCTGGGTTACCGAGTACGCCTGGTATGAGTCGAGTAATGGCCTCAATCATGACCATGGACGCAACTTCTCCCCCACCTAGAACATAATCTCCGATGGAGATTTCGTGAACGCGGATGTTGCGATTCTCAAATTCTTGCGTTGAATAATACTGACGCACCCGATCATCAATTCCTTCATAGCGTCCACATGCAAAGACTAAGTGCGCTGCAGTTGAGAATTCCTGAGCTATCTTCTGAGTAAAGCGACGACCGGCCGGGGTGAGGATGATCAGATCGGTGTTATCAACCATCAATGGATCAAGGGTCTTTCCCCAGATCTCCGGCAACATCACCATCCCAGCGCCTCCACCATAAGGAGTGTCATCGACAGTGTTGTGATTATCAGTACTTTGCGCGCGCAAGTCATGAACTTCAATCTCGAGCAAACCTGAGCTTTGAGCCTTGCCAAGTAAAGACAAATTAAGTGGTGATAAGTACTCAGGAAATATGGATATCACATCAATTTTCATTGCATACTTCCATCAATATCAGGCGGGATTACCGTCATTCGCTTAGCTTTAATATCCACAACTGGAACTAGCTGACGGACAAATGGAATAAGCACTTCACCGTCGGCGCTCTTTATCGCCAAGACATCTTGACCCGGCAAGTTTAAAACATCAGTCACCGTTCCAAATTCGTCGCCGTCAACTAAATATGCCGTACAGCCAACAAGTTGTAGGACGTGATAGTCATCTTCATCAATTCCTGGCGCTTGGATATCAACTTCGGCATAGAGAAGTTCATTGCGGAGTGCCTCAATCGAATTTCGGTCTTCAATACCTTGGAAGCCCAGGAGAAGAATTCCGTTGTGAACGCGGGCAGAAACCACGGTTAATTCACCATGGCTATCTGTCTCTAAGACTGCACCAATAGCAAAGCGATCTTCTGCTTCGTCGGTGCGAACTTCGATTGTCGCTTCACCCAAAATTCCGTGAGCTTTACCAATGCGGCCCACGTTTAATTTCATGGGAGTAAAAGTTAGCGAACCTCGTCGGTATCGATGAGATCAACACGAACAGTGCGTCCTGCTAGCGCGCTTACGACTGTGCGTAGCGCCTTAGCTGTACGACCATTACGGCCAATCACCTTGCCGATATCTTCAGGATTAACACGAACTTCGAGCGTTGTTCCTCGACGATGAGTCTTTTCCTTCACATTGACATCGTCAGGGTTGTCAACGATTCCCTTTACGAGATGTTCGAGTGCTTCGTCAATCATATTTATTCAGCAGGAGTTTCTGCTACAGCGGCATCTTCTGCTACAGCTTCTGGCGCAGGAGTTTCCTCGGCTACAACTTCAACCGGAGTTTCCACTACAGCTTCAGCAACAACTTCAGTTGGGGCTTCGACTGCGGCTTCCGCCACTGGCTCGGCAACGACTGGGTTGGCCTTGGCAGCTAACTTATCTTGTGCCTTCTTCTTCAAAGTTGTTGCACCTTCTGCAGGTTCGGCAGCGGCAGCTTTGACAGCTGCTTCATAAGCAACGCTCTTGTGTGGCTTTGGAGCTGCAACGCGAAGTGTTCCTTCAGTTCCTGGAAGACCCTTGTGCTTCTGCCAATCTCCGGTCACCTTCAGAAGCGCCTCTACGGCCTCTGATGGTTGTGCGCCAACACCGAGCCAGTACAGAGCGCGCTCTGAATTAACTTCGATCAGTGATGGCTCTTGACCTGGAACGTAGCGACCAATTTCTTCAATTGAAAGACCGTTACGTGCTTTACGTGAATCTGTAACCACGATGCGGAAATAAGGTGTGCGAATTTTTCCCATGCGCATTAAACGAATTTTTGTAGACAAAGAACTTGTGCTCCTAAAAAGTGTGTCATACCAAGTTGCTACAGCGGGGTGCGTAGCCACATGGTCCAACTGTGGATTGGATTGTTACCGGGGTAGAGGGCCCTGTAACAGGTGGCTAATCTTGCCAGTTACGTTCAAAATTAAGAAATCGTCCCATTTTCCAGCGCACGCTTAGCAGGATTTCCCGACTTGGACTTCTTCTTAGCCGGTGGCGCTGGCTTCCGAGGCGCCGGAGGCAGACCTGGCATTCCAGCTGGCATTCCAGGCATAGAACCGCCATTTCTCATCTGCTTCATCATCTTCTGCGCCGCAGTGAACTTATCAACGAGTGCGTTGACATCAGCGACTTTACGTCCAGCACCTAAAGCAATTCGAGCGCGACGTGATCCATTAAGCACTTTCAGGTCTCGACGTTCATGCGGAGTCATCGATTGCACTATTGATTTTGTGCGCGTGATCTCTGATTCATCAAAATTTCCAATCTGCTTCTTCATGGCACCTGAACCTGGAAGCATTCCAAGTAACTTGCCCATCGAGCCCATCTTTGACATTGCCTCTAGCTGTTCTAAGAAATCATCGAGGGTGAAATCTTCGCCAGATAAGAACTTATCTTCTAGCTTCTTAGCTGAATCTCCATCGAAGGCTTTCTTCGCTTGTTCTGCCAGAGTGGCAACATCTCCCATGCCAAGAATGCGAGAGGCCATACGTTCTGGATAGAAGATATTGAAATCGCTAATTTTCTCACCAGTTGATGCAAACATGATGGGGCGCCCGGTAAGTGCGGCAATCGAGAGTGCGGCTCCACCGCGTGCATCACCGTCGAGCTTGGTAAGCACAACTCCATCGAAACCAACTCCATCTTGAAAAGCTTGTGCTGTGCGCACAGCATCTTGTCCGATCATGGCATCGACGACAAAGAGGATTTCATCGGGCGAGACTGCATCACGAATAGCAATCGCTTCATTCATCAACTCTTGATCCACACCTAAGCGTCCGGCGGTATCAACAATGACCATGCTGTGGAGTTTTGATGTTGCAAACGCAATGGCATCTCGTGCAACAGTTACCGGATTGCCCACACCATTTCCAGGTTCAGGTGCAAATACTGGAACTCCAACAGATTGACCAACTACCTGCAATTGATTGACCGCATTCGGGCGTTGTAAATCTGATGCCACAAGAATCGGGGTCTCACCTTGGTCCTTATAGAACTTTGCCAGCTTTGCAGCCAAAGTCGTTTTACCGGCACCTTGTAAACCAGCCAACATGATGACGGTGGGAGGTTTCTTGGCAAAGCGGATTCGACGTGCTCCCCCGCCAAGAATTTGCGTGAGTTCCTGGTTTACAACATCGAAGATTGCCTGTGCCTGATTAGTACCTGCCTGCAGAGTTGAAAGTAACTCCAATGATCTGGTCTGTACTTGTGCCGTGAAACTTTCCACAACATCTAGTGCGACATCAGCTTCCAGGAGGGCTTGCCGAATTTCTAAGGTAGTGAGTTCGATATCCTTCTCAGAAATTTTGCCTCGAGCACGAAGTGCACCAAATGCACCAGCAAATTTCGATGAGAGCGAATCAAACATAGTGGGGGAACTCTACTTCAGGGCTGCTCGGATTCGAATCGCCACATCGTTGGCACGTTCGGCGCTCAGTGGGCCTCCCCCAATTTCACTCACATAAAGGGTGTCAATGGCTTCAGCACCCAGTGTTGTGACAATGGCAGAGCGAATATCGATATTGCTTCGTGTAATTGCATCACCGATACGAAATAGCAGCGCTGGTTGATCATGGCTCCTTACCTCAATAATCGTGGCGTCGGTAGCCGCATCCATAAAGGTCTCAACAACAGGTGCTGGAACTGGAATAGTTGGTAACTGGGCATATGTGTCGATACGTTCTTGGATTCTTGATGCCAGCGAACTCTTATTCGCCAGAGCTCTGGCTAGCTCTTGATGCAACTTCTCTTGGGTTAATGCAGGCGCATGAGGGTCTGGGATAACAATCCATTCCATCACAGCTGCTTGTGCAACAGATTTGGTTCGAGCAGATCTAACATCAAGGCGCATGACGTTGAGCACGCCAGCAACAACGGAGAGCAGCCCTGTGCTATCTGGCACAACTATCTCGATCGCATAGACATCTCCGCGATCTTCAATGCTGACAGAGAGTGCTCCGGATTCCGCTCGAGCCCGCTGAGCAACTGTGAGTTCGGGCTGTTGAGCCACAGTGTTATCCGTAATTGCTAGCTCTACTCGCTTCACTAGCTCTGCCACAAGTGAGGCTTTCCAATCTGTCCATGCTGCCCGTCCGGTTGCCTCCCCATCAGCAATGCTGAGGGCATGCAAGAGTTCAAGAGACTGTAAATCTGGAATTACTTCTGCAACAGAAGTGATAGTTGCAGGATCATCTAGGTCTCGACGTGTGGCTGTTGCTGAAAGAAGTAGATGATGCTTGACCAATAACTTAATCGTTGCAGTATCTTCGGGAGAGAAACCGATGCGCAGAGCAAGGGGCTCAATTAATCTTTCCCCTCTTTCAGAATGGTCTTCTTCGCTTCCCTTTCCAATATCGTGAAAGAGCGCGCTGAAGAGAAGCAGGTCGGGCCGGTGGACTTTTCGAGTAAGTGAGGCAGCGTGAACAGCTGTCTCAACCATATGTCTATCAACGGTGTGACGATGTAAGACATTTCGCTGTGGAAGTGAGCGAACTGATTTCCACTCTGGAATCCAAGCAAAGAGAACTTCTTCCTGATCGAGGGCTTCAAAGACTTGCACCATGGCAGAGCCGGCACCGATGAGTGAGATGAGATTCTCGCGAGCATCGCGTGGCCAAGGATTTGGCAAGTGACCCACTCCATTACGAAGTGACTCTGATAGCTGTTCAAGTGAGCTCATTGAAAGTGGAAGTCCTAGTTGAGCAGCGGAGGCGGCAGCACGTAATCCGATTCCCGGATCAGCGGCAAAATCTGCGTTGTTATCGATGACAACCTCTCTATTTGAGACGCTGATATCGCGTGAAATAGTTGTGGTTCGCACGCGACGTAAGAAACGGCCTGCACCATCTTTACCTTTATGTGCATAGCGATACCACGTTGAATCAAGAAGGTAATCAACAGAACGGGCCGCCTGCGCAACTTCACTCATGAGGGCATCAGCATCGCCATATCCCAACAGCTCTGCCACTTTATCCTGCTCTTGAAAAAGCAATTTATCTTTATCGCGCCCACTTACTGTGTGAAGGGCCTCTCTGACGTTGGAAAGAATTGATTCAGCAACACTTATTCTTTCAATCGGGATCGAAATCGTGCCGCTTTTATGTATAGCGCGCAGCGCTGTAATGTCACGTAATCCACCGCGAGCTTCTTTGAGATCGGGCTCTAGCAGATATGCCAACTCACCGAAACGTTGATGGCGCTCTGTGAGCGAACGCTCTAGCTCAACGAGTCTGGCCTTGGAATTCTTACGCCATTCATCCACCGCATCAATTTGTACGCCGGCAATGAGATCAGCGCTCCCGCAGACCAGCCTGATATCTAATAGACCAAGAATTACCTTGAGATCATGACTAGCTGCCTCGCGAACCTCTGAGCGAGTACGAACTGAGTAGTCAACCTTTATCTTCTTATCCCAAATCGGATAGAGAATCTTGTTTACGAACTCTCCTAATTGAGCCTCGGAATAAGTTCCGTTATGCACAATGACAATATCTAAATCTGAACCTGGAGATAGTTCGCCGCGGCCGAAACCTCCGACCGCGGCGATAGCTACCTCTTCAACATTGGCGCCACTTTCTTTGAACAAAGATGTGAGAAGAAGATCCCCCTCGTTAGATCTAGCTCTTCGCTCTCTTGTTCCCATGGACCAATCTTAGTTTCCAGTTACTTGATTTGGACCTCTCTAGATAGCTTCAGGCCCACGCTCTCCTGTTCGAACGCGCACAACCTGTTCTACTGGAGTTGTCCAAACCTTTCCATCACCGATTGATCCTGTTGATGCAGCTTTGACAATGACATCCACGGTTGATGCCGCATCCTTGTCATCTACAAGAACTTCGAGACGGACTTTTGGAACAAGATCCACGGTGTATTCAGCGCCCCGATAGACCTCGGTATGGCCACGCTGGCGTCCGAAGCCACTGGCTTCAGAGACAGTCATGCCGTTAATGCCTGCTGCTTGCAGAGCATCTTTAACTTCATCTAGCTTGAATGGTTTGAGAATTGCGGTAATCAACTTCATAGTGAGGCACCTCCACGTGATGAGCTTGCTAGTTCATAGGCAGATTCAGCATGTTCCTTAAGGTCGATGCCTTCGATCTCAACTTCACGTGTGACACGGAAGCCGATAGTTTTTTCGATTGCATATCCAATAATCAGAGTTGCAATGAATGAGTATGCAAGTACTAGACCAACACCTAGTGCCTGCTTGCCAAGAAGTGCTGTGCCACCGCCGTAGAGGATTCCATCTAGTCCGATGCTATTTACAACGCTGGTTCCAAATAGACCAATTGATAGTGATCCCCAGATGCCACCAACTAGGTGAACGCCTACGACATCGAGTGAATCATCGAAACCAAACTTGTATTTCAAGCTCACTGCAAGAGAACAGAGAATTCCGGCGATGAAACCGATTACTACTGCCGCCCATGGTGCAACGAATGCACACGCTGGGGTAATCGCTACCAGACCTGAAACCGCACCGGATGCAGCGCCCAATGAAGTTGCATGACCGTTGCGAATTTTTTCAACCAGGAGCCAGCCAATGACTGCACCTGCAGTTGCGACCTGAGTGTTCATAAATGCAAGGCCTGCAATTCCATTTGCCGCAAGGGAGGATCCGGCATTAAAGCCAAACCATCCAAACCACAGTAAACCTGATCCAAGCATTACCAGTGGCAGTGAGTGTGGACGCATTGATTCTTTACGCCACCCGATGCGCTTTCCAAGAACGATGGCAAGTGCTAAACCTGCAGCGCCGGCGTTGATGTGAACCGCAGTTCCACCAGCAAAGTCCTGGATTCCCTTACCGGCAAGATATCCGGTGCTAGTAACTGTGTCTCCCACTTTATTTCCAAATGCGAAGACCCAGTGAGCCACTGGGAAGTAGACAACTGTTGACCAGATTGCTACGAAGATTGCCCATGAAGTGAACTTCGCACGATCAGCAATTGCACCTGAAATAAGTGCAGGGGTGATGATTGCAAACATCAATTGGAAGGCAGCAAAGACGAGTACTGGAATTGGATACACGCCGCCGTTATTGGTGAGCTCATTTACCTGCCCACCAAGACCGCTGAGTCCGATTCCACCATACCAAGGTGAATCTGACTTATATCCAAAGGCTAATTCAAAACCATAGATAACCCATAAAACGCTAACGATTCCGATTGTCACCATCGACATCATCATCATGTTAAGGACGCTCTTGGTGCGAACCATTCCGCCGTAGAAAAATGCCAATCCTGGAGTCATTAAAAGCACAAGAGCTGTACTTGCCAGCATCCATGCGGTGTCACCGCTATTAAGAACTACTTCTTCCATATCGAGTCCATTTCCGAATTCCTTCAATCAGAATCCATTACATACGATTGAGATACTCGTCGTTGAGATGGCGCAAAGATGCCTCCGGTGCATTACAGGCGATGGATATGCAGGTTAAGGGTGTGTCACAAAAGCGGCCCAATTGTTACAAGTGGGTTACGCGAGCAAGCCCTCTAGGTACTTCTCGGTATCAAATGGGGTGAAATCCGTGGCGCCTTCCCCAGTTCCGATGAACTTGATGGGTATATCCAGGGCGCTTTCGATAGCCAGTGCCACCCCACCGCGCGCACTTCCATCGAGTTTGGTCAGTATTAGTCCAGTGACATCAACGGCTTCGCTAAATACTTTTGCCTGCGTCAGCCCATTTTGCCCAGTGGTCGCATCGATGACGAGGAGAACTTCAGAGATCGGTGCAACCTTTTCTACAACTCGCTTCACCTTACCAAGTTCATCCATGAGCGCACTCTTATTGTGTAATCGACCAGCGGTATCTATTAAAAGAAAATTAGCACCCATATCCAAGGCGCGTTTAGCACTATCGAAAGCGACCGATGCCGGTTCAGCACCTTCCTTACCCGCAATAGTTTCAATACCAATGCGCTCCCCCCAAGTCGTTAGTTGCTCAACAGCTGCGGCGCGAAAAGTGTCGGCTGCGCCAAGGAGCACCGACTTTCCTTGCGAATGCAGATGTGTTGCGAGTTTTGCAACCGAGGTAGTTTTGCCGGTGCCATTAACGCCGACAATCACAATAATCTGAAGGCTAGATCCTTCGGTTAGCGCACGAGACTTCTCAGAGAACTTACCTCGCAGAATCTCTTTAATCGCACCTTCTGCATCATCTCCACGCATCTTCTTCGCGGCTTCAAGTAGTTCTGTCACAAGAGAAGGACCTAAATCTGATGAGAGCAGCTCGGTCTCAATCTCAGACCAATCAAGAGCTGATGCTGTGGAAGTTCCTCGAACTTTGGCAACTAAACGATTAAATAGACCCATCGTTAACCGACTAAAAGATTACGCGGTTTCAGATTCACGTAAACGCTGTGAAATAACTTCAGTCACGCCATCTCCACGCATTGTCACACCGTAGAGCGCATCGGCTATCTCCATCGTGCGCTTCTGGTGAGTGATGATAATCAACTGGGAACTTTGGCGTAACTCTTCCAAGATTGTCAGTAGTCGACCTAGGTTCACATCATCAAGTGCAGCCTCGACTTCATCCAGCACATAGAAAGGACTTGGGCGCGATTTAAAGATTGCGATCAACATTGCGATAGCAGTGAGTGACTTCTCGCCTCCTGATAAGAGTGAGAGACGCTTGACTCGCTTGCCTGGCGGGCGCGCTTCAACATCGACTCCGGTATTGAGTAAATCATCAGGGTTAGTCAGGAAGAGTCGACCATCTCCACCTGGAAATAGGCGAGCGAAAATATCTTTAAAGTGTTCGGCAACTTCTTCATAAGCTTGCATGAATATGTCTTGCACTCGATCATCAACTTCCTTGATGATATCTAGCAGATCTTTCTTAGTATTCTTTAGATCTTCTAGCTGCTCAGCCAGGAACTTAAGACGCTCTTCAAGGGCGTTGTATTCTTCAAGGGCGAGTGGATTTATTTTGCCCAGCAATGTGAGTGAACGCTCAGTTGCGGCAAGGCGCTTCTCTTGCTGATCACGGCGGTATGGAATCAGTTCAGTTGCAACAATTTCACCTGATTCGGTTTCGATAAATGTAGGTACATCCTTTTCAGGACCATATTCATTAATCAGAGTTGGGATATCGATTCCAAGTTCCTCAACTGCCTTGATCTCGAGGGCTTCGACACGCATACGTTGTTCTGCGCGTGCTATCTCATCACGATGAACACTCGATGTGAGTTGGTCGAGTTCAGATGTCAGTTCGCGATTTCTCGAGCGCACTGTCAGAGTTTCACCTTCTCGGTCAGAACGGTTTGTCTCCAGCCGGGAACGTTCGGTCTGAGCTTTTGCAATAGATCGTTCAATTTTAATGAGAACTTCATACGCCGCTTCAGCGATTGCTTGAGAAATAATGGCGCCTCGAGCTCGGGCTCCGCGACGCGAAACAGCGCGTTCAGATGCTTCTCGTTCTGCTTGCGCTGATTCTTCTAGTGCTAATGCGCGCGCTGAAATCGAAGTGACTCGCTCTTCAGATGTACGCACAGCTAAACGTGCCTCGACTTCAGCTGTACGTGCTTGTGAAACAGAGTTTCGGATCTCCTCCGCACTTGAATGATCTGGCTCGGTTATTTCGCCATGCTGTTGCATTTGTGTGCGAGCAATAGCAAGTTCATTCTCATCCCGAGACTTAGCAGAGGTGGCCTCATTAATTGCAACTGTGAGGCGATCTACTTCAGCCCCTGCTGATTTAATGTTCTGACCCGAAACTGCTAACTGCTCAGTCAGCGCTGCAATACGAGCATCTGATTCGTTGAGTTTAGCTAGCGCTGAGTCAAAACTAGATTGCCTATTTTCTACTTCTGTTACCGCACTAGAAATCTCAAATTTCAAACGATCACTCTTATGGTTTATCTCTTCTAATTTTGCGCCTAGTTCGGCAACAAGTGCGGAGATTTCAATTAGTGAACGAGAAGAGGCGGAGCCGCCTCGGGCCCGGTGTGATGAAAATACATCTCCATCACGAGTGACCACAGTGACTGACTTGTGCTGGCGCAATATGCCTTCGGCTTCAGATGGGTTATCGGCCACAACTGTTGTTGATAGAAGTGATGTTAAGAGTTCAGAAATTTGGTTTGAGCGAACGTGGCCGAGAAGAGAGGTAAGGCCACTAGGGGTAGAAGTGGCAGATTGTTGGCCAGATTCATAGACCAGCACATCTGCTTGCCCAAGATTTTCACGGCGAAGTGTGGTCAGTGCGCTCACCGCAGAGGAGAGATCTTTCACAACTACCGCATCTGCAAGTCCCCCAAGTGCGGCAGCAGTAGCTGCCTCCCAGCCTTTATCAATTTCAATGAGTGAAGCGATGCTTCCAAGAATTTGCACACCACGTGAATCGCGAACCAACTCCGCAGCACCATCTCGTGTTTCAGAGGTAATACGAATTGCCTCAAGCTTTGATTCAAGGGCGTTACGCTCACGGTCAGCAGCACGTTCTGCATCGATGAGTTCTTCATGGGATTTCTTCGCCACATCAAGTGCGTTCTTAGCGACTTCAAATTGAGAATCAAGGCCTTGCTCTCCTGCATCGGCGCTGCCGATTTCCATTTCAAATCTAGCGTAATCGACCTTTGCAATATCTAAGCGAGATTTTGCCTCAGTGCGAGCCGCTTCAACACGTGAAATCTCTTCTGTGATTGCCTCCAGTCGTGCGGCAAGAGATTTGATATGTCCCTCTTGGCGCGCAGTGCCTTCACGTTGATCAGCAATAGCTCGCATCGCCGCGGCAATGGTGTCTTCTTCAGCCTTGAGCTCGGCCTCGACTGTGCCCAGAAGAGTTGTTGCTTGTGTCAGTGCGCTCTGCGCCTGAACAACTTCTGCACGAAGTCGCGATTCTTCAAGGCGCAGTGCTGCAGCTTCTTGGTCGAGCGCTTCAGGATCGCGTCCAGCGTTACGAGCTTCCTCTGCTTCTTCGGCTAAGAATCGTGAACGTTCTTGCGCTAAAGATTGCGTGCCTCTAAATTTTTCACGCAGAGCGCTCAATGAATAGAAATTTTCCTGCGCACTGATTAATAGTGGACTCTCAAATGCTGATGTAGCATCAAGTTCTTCTTCACGACGGCGCACTGTGTCGAGTTCACTCTCAACTAGTGCGCGACGTTCGCGTAGGGCATTCTCATCTGCAACTTCGGCATCAAGAGTCTTAGACATTGCAATGTAATCATCTGCGAGCAATCGCAACTTTGCATCACGCAAGTCCGCCTGAATGGTGGCTGCCTTCTTGGCGACCTCTGCCTGTTTGCCAAGCGGGCGCAGTTGACGCCTGAGTTCAACGGTGAGGTCGTTAACGCGCGCCAGGTTTGCTTGCATAGAGTCAAGCTTGCGAATCGCTTTCTCTTTACGTTTACGATGTTTAAGAACACCCGCAGCTTCTTCAATAAATCCTCGACGCTCTTCAGGTGTTGCCAACAAAATTGCATCGAGTTGGCCTTGGCCAACGATGACGTGCATTTCACGTCCAATACCTGAATCGCTGAGAAGCTCTTGAATATCTAGAAGTCGTGACGCTTCACCGTTGATCTGGTATTCACTCTGTCCATTACGAAAGAGAATGCGCGAAATAGTAACTTCGGTGTATTCAATCGGTAGCGCGCCATCTGTGTTATCGATGGTGACCGCAACTTCAGCGCGACCAAGAGGTGCTCGGCCAGATGTTCCGGCGAAAATAACGTCTTCCATTTTTCCACCGCGCAGAGATTTTGCTCCCTGCTCGCCCATCACCCATGTGAGTGCATCAACGACGTTTGATTTTCCAGAGCCGTTAGGTCCGACCACGCAGGTGATTCCGGGTTCGAGTCGAAGAGTGGTGGCAGAGGCAAAGGATTTAAATCCTTTCAGTGTCAGACTCTTCAAATACACGCGGTAAACCTACCGGTGTGTGCGCCATTGGTATAAAAGCGACTCGGTTCAAGTTGAACTTGAGGGTTTAAGGCTCGAGTAGAGAAAGTATTTCCAAAGCGGTTCGTGCTGCAGATTGTTCTGCTTCGCGCTTACTTTTTCCATTTCCTTCTGCAATCGGTGCGCCTGCAACAAGTGCTACTGCAGTAAAACTCTTATCGTGATCTGGACCTGTTTCACTGACTTGATATTCAGGAGATCCCTTGCCTTGTGCGGCTAATAACTCTTGTAGCGCAGTCTTTCCATCAAGGCCGGCGCCTTTCGACATTGCACTATCGAGAGTCTCTTTAATCAGTTGGCGCACCACGATAGTTGATTTTTCAAATCCACATTCAAGATAGATAGCGCCAATCAAGGCTTCTAGCGCATCGGCTAAGAGTGAGTTTTTATCTCTGCCATTTGTTACTTCTTCGCCTTTGCCCAGACGTATATATTTTCCAAGTTCAAGAGTTCGAGCGATATCTGCAAGAGCGCGCATATTGACTATGCCTGATCGCAAGGGAGATAAGCGACTCTCATCAAGATCTGGGTATTTAAGGTAGAGCTCTTCAGTGACGATGAGGCCTAAAACTGAGTCACCTAAGAATTCAAGGCGCTCATTAGTCGTTGAGATTCCAGTTTCATATGCAAATGAACGATGGGTAAAAGCTAACTCAAGCAGTTCTGGAGAAAGTTCAATCCCTAATTGCTTAAGAAGATTTGAGTACAGATCAGACCTCTAGAACCTGACGGCGGTTGTATGTGCCGCATGTTGGGCAAGCAACGTGGTTGAGCTTTGGTTGCTGGCACTGAGGGCAAGTTGAGAGAGCCGCTGCAGTTGTCTTCCACATGCTTCGACGTGAACGTGTCTTTGAACGAGACATTTTTCGCTTTGGTACTGGCACGGTAATCTTCCTTAATCTTGATGGCTACTTGATTGCTGCAAATCTAGATTTGCTGCGGGTGTTGCGATGGGGCTAAGTATCGCCCATATCTCGTTAATTGCCAAAATCTAGGCTGCCGAGACCAGACCAGCGGGCATCGATGACTTCGTGGGCATGGTCCTCAGGAAGAGATTCCCACTTTTCCCCGCAATCAGGACAGAGCCCCAGGCACTCTTCGGAGCAGAGTGGGTTCACTGGCAGAGTCAGAATGATGGCATCAATGATGGGAATCTCAAGGTTCATGAGGTCACCCTCCATCTGCAACTCTTCTACATCTTCTAAATCAATATCTTCTTCCTCGCGCTTTTTCTTCCGCCCTTTTTCATTGGTGGGCTCGTACCGATAGAGCTCTTGAATTTTTCGATCAATAACAATCTCCACTGGATCTAGGCAGCGAATACATTCCCCTTCAGCTACCGCATAAATATCGGCGCTGAGAAGAATTCCTTCAGTAACTGACTCAAGTCGAGCATCAACTTCGATGACATCACCTTCTGGAACTGCAATAAGCGGCACCCCAATACGCGTATGAGCCGCAATATCAAGTTGATATTCCTTCATCTCACCGGCGCGACGAGCAAGCTCGTAAGTATTGAGCAGGAAAGGTTCGGTGTTTCTATTCATGTAAATCAGTCCTCTTGCTTACTGGCGATCAGAGTTAAGCTGAGATAGAACGTCATTATCGCCAGCACCTTCAAGGCGCTCACGTCCGCGAGCTACTGCATCGAGGGTTTTGTTAAGAATCACTTCCAACGTTGCCAGGCGAGCATCAATATAAGCCTCAACTTCATGTCGTTCCTCCTCGGCAACTGCGCGAGCATCAACCAGGATTCGCTGGGCTTCATCACGTGCTGCCTGCACGATTGAAGTCTGCTCAATCATCCGAGAAACATCTTCGCGGGTAGTTGCAATCATGGCTTCGGCACTTGAGCGACCTTCATCGATAATCTGGTCACGATCTTGAAGAATTGATTCAGCTGTCAAGAAATCAACCGGGAGAAATTCACGGGCGCTCTGCAAAATCTCTAACATCTCGCCACGATGGACAACACAGGATGCAGAAAGTGGCACACCACGTGCCTCTTCAATCATGGTGATGGCAGTGTTGAGTTTTTCTATTGAATCCATTGTCATTCTGATACTCCTACTCGTGCCTTCAGTGCCTGATGAACATTCTGCGGAACCATTGTTGAAACATCTCCCCCAAAGTGGGCAAGCTCCTTAACAATTGATGATGATAAAAACGAATGTGTCGGTGAAGTTGCCATAAACATGGTCTCCACACCTGATGCTTGGGTGTGCACCTGGGCCATCTGCAACTCATAATCAAAATCTGTCACCGCACGCAAGCCCTTGACAATCGCCTGCACCTTATTTGCCTTGCAGTATTCAACGAGGAGCCCGTCCCCAGAATCAACCCGAACATTCTTAAACTTGGCAACATTTTCCTGAATCATCTGCATGCGTTCTTCAATAGTAAAAAGCGATGATTTCTTACGGTTAACGAAGACTGTCACGATTACTTCATCAAATTGATGGCTGGCGCGCTCGATAATGTCTAAATGCCCGAAGGTGATGGGATCAAATGACCCGGGACAAACGGCGCGTCTCATAGTGCAAACGCTAGCAATGATTCGAGTTGTTATCCATTTTCCGCATCTTCAGGCGTGGGAGAACCATAGAAAATAGTTGCTTGGCCGTAATTCTTTTCACGCACTTGCTCCAGACCATCAGGCCAGGAAATCTCACGCACTCTGCTATTTCTCTCTACCGCAATGAGTGCTTGTGGATGCAAGAAACCACCAGAGACAAGCTGGATCAGGGTTTCAACTACATCAAGGTCATCGAGATCGTAAGGAGGGTCGATATATACGAAGTGATATTGCAACTGCGCCTTATCTTGCAAGAATCGATTCACACCCATGGTGTAGAGATGAAACATTCCCGGGCATTGTGCGCTCTTGATATTCTCGTAATTCTTCTCAATCGCTTGCGAGGCGGGTTCATCTTTTTCTACCGCGTGAACAACCGATGCACCTCGAGACAGCGCCTCCAGTGCAATCGCACCGGTGCCAGCGTATAAATCAAGAACATGCAACCCATCAAAATCTCCGAACTCTGAAGCCAGCGTTGAGAAGAGCGCTTCGCGCGCACGGTCAGATGTAGGGCGGGTTGCAGATGCAACGGCATCAATATTCCGCCCTTTTGCCCGACCAGCAATGATTCTCATGGTTAAGCCTTATCTATAAATTCAGCAGCGGCATCTGCTTGTATCTGTGACAGCTCGGCTTCAAGAAGTGAATACTTCTTAATACCTTCATCGAGAATTCTAGATGCATCTTCCCGTGCCTGCTCAATCATTGATTCATCACGCAGGACGCGTAGTAATCGCAGATGTGATCGTGAACCAGATTGACTTGCACCCAGTACATCTCCCTCACGTCGTTGCTCTAAATCGATGCGCGAGAGTTCAAATCCGTCGGTGGTTCCAGCAACAGCTTCTAATCGCTCACGTGCTGGCGTGTCAGCAAGTGCCGATGTCACAAGCAGACAGAGCCCAGGTGAAGTTCCTCGACCCACGCGACCGCGCAATTGGTGGAGTTGTGACACACCAAATCGATCAGCATCCATGATGACCATCACCGTGGCATTGGGAATATCCACACCCACTTCAATGACGGTCGTTGAAATCAGAACATCAATTTCTTTATTACTAAAAGCTTTCATAGTGGCATCTTTGAGTTCTGCCGCCTGTTTTCCATGCAAAGGCGCCACGCGAAGTCCCTGTAGCGCACCTCCCGAAAGAAGTGGGCCAAGGTCTTCCACTGATGCCAGCGTGGATGAACTTTCTCCCATAAGAAAATCGATATCAGCATCTTCGGAAGTGCCGGCTGCGATGCGCGGGGCTACTACATAGGCCTGATGTCCTTGTGTGACTTCTTCTTGAATTCTCTCCCACGCACGTTCAAGGAAGCCGGGTTTTTCTAGGACCGGAACAACATGCGTTGTAATCGGTTGTCGTCCCAATGGAAGTTCGCGCAGAGTTGATACATCGAGATCTCCAAAAACAGTCATGGCAACTGTGCGTGGAATCGGTGTTGCAGTCATGACCAATAAATGTGGCGGGGTAATTGCTTTGCCTTTCAGTGCATCGCGTTGTTCGACACCAAAGCGGTGCTGTTCATCGACCACAATTAAACCTAAATCTTTAAACTCAACGCTTTCACCAAGTAGCGCGTGGGTACCAATCACAATTCCTGCAGCACCAGATGCTGCTTGCGATAGCGCCTCTTTGCGAGCTGCCGCGCTCTGCGATCCGGTGATAAGAGTGACATGAGTTGCTTTCTCTGTTCCACCTAACATTCCACCATGCGCCAGTGGGCCAAGTAGCGTTTGAATGGTGCGCAGATGTTGCGCAGCTAAGACTTCGGTGGGCGCAAGCAGCGCCGCCTGTCCCCCATTGTCAATGACAGTCAGCATCGCTCGCAGCGCAACAATTGTCTTTCCTGAACCTACTTCACCTTGTAGCAGTCGATTCATGGGATGGGGCTGTGCTAAATCATTTTCTATCTCTGCCGAAACCGCACGCTGGCCAGCGGTAAGTTCGAAGGGCAGAGATTCATCAAATTCTTTCAGGAGTCCATCTGTTTTAACTGTTCGTGCTACCGCATCAAGACCTTTGAGTTCTTTGCGCCGCGTAAGTAGTAACAATTGAAGCAGGAACGCTTCATCAAAGGTAAGTCGCTCTCGTGCCTTTTCAGCAATATCGAGATCTGCCGGATTGTGTAATTGCACCAGAGCCTGATGCAGTGTGGGGTATCCATACTTTTCTCGTATTGATTCGGGCAGGAAATCAGGAACTTCATCGAGTGCGCCTATAGCTAATTCAATACATTGAGCAATTTTCCAGGATGGCATCTTTGAACTTGCTGGATACATAGGCAGGTACTTGCCCGCGAAACCCTCCACTGCAGCATCGACATCGTTGCCATCGGCAATGAGCTCATAATCTGGATGTGCAAGCTGACGTTTGCCGTTAAAAACTCCCACCTTGCCGGCAAAGAGTCCTTGCTTGCCAATCTTTAAATCTTTCTCACGCCAGGCTTGGTTAAAAAATGTTAGGGATAACTTCGCACTGCCATCAGTGACAATCACTTCAAGAATGTTCCCTTTTCTGCCCTGCAGTCGCCGGCTACTGGCGCTAAAGACTTCAGCGAGAATAGTTACCTCATCGCCTTCATTGAGCTCCGAAATATTTGAGAGTTCTCCACGCACCAAATAGCGGCGCGGATAGTGATGTAGTAAATCTGCAACGGTGCTGTAGCCATAGGAATCTCGCAATACTTTTGTCGTTCGATCACCCAGTACTCCAACGAGTTTCGAGTCCAGGGTTGCCATGGCGACATTCTCTCGCCTCGGTTGCGTTCCGCCTTGATTTAAGAGCGTGTGCTTTGAGCATAAATTTCATCGGATTCGCCCAAAGGCGCCCCTCTTGCTACCCTTACGCCCTGTTCGATTACGAGCGTTTAATCTAGAAGGAGAACCACCCATGGCATCTTCATGCGACATCTGTGGCAAGGGACCAAGCTTTGGCAATAACGTTTCACACTCACAGGTGAAGACACGTCGCCGTTGGAATCCAAATATTCAGCGTGTTAAGACTTTGGTAGGCGGATCATCAAAGCGTCAGAACGTATGTACTTCATGCCTTAAAGCAGGCAAGGTCACACGTTAAATTCTTTTAATTGAAATGGCTCCAGGAAACTGGGGCCTTTTTCATTTCTATCCCCGAAATTCCTGATCCTTCTACTACTCCTCCGATGCGCAAACCAGGTAAGTCTTTACCGGTGGCAAGAAATACATGATCTTCTCCGCCGCCCAAAACCCAATCCCACACATCACAGCCGCTTTCAATTGCTAGTTTTTGTAGCTCTGCAAACTCTGCTGATGACTGAATGAGCTCAGTCTCAAAACGTAAGCACACATCTGATGCTGCCGCCAATTGCTGAGCCTGAATCAGAAGTGAATCGCTAATGTCGCAGAGCGCAGTTGCGGCAGAAAAATTTAATTCGTAATCAAGTGTGGGGGCAGAAAATTCGGCAATCGCTTTTGTGGCAGTTGGCTCTTTAGGTGACTTCTCATTCGAGAGCAGCGCAAGACCTGCAGCAGACCAGCCAGGAAGTGAGGAAATGTAGATGTCATCACCAATGCGTGCGCCACTGCGAAGTATCGGATTTTCACAGCGCCCTACTGCAGTCATTGCGATGGTAATCAGCGATGAGCGTGCAATATCCCCTCCAACTATAAGTGCTCCCGCGCGATCTGCCTCAGCTTTCATGCCACGAGCAAGTTGCTCGATCCACGTTAATTCCTCTGCTCCTGTCAGTGTCACCGCGGCAACTAAGTAATCGCAGGTAGCACCCATCGATAGAACGTCAGCAACATTTGCTGCAGTAATTTTGCGCCCAATATCAAAGGCCGATGACCAGTCAGTTCGAAAATGCACGTCTGCAACAGCAACATCAGTTGTGATTACTTGACGGCCTGCGCCCTGAATAACGGCAGCATCATCGCCAATTCCGACAAGGAGACGGGGGTCGGTGGTTGCAAAAACTTCCCTCAGTACGGAGATCACATCCGCTTCGCTAAACCCCATAGCCATAAGCCTATGACATGAGATAACGTTAGGTCGAAGCGAAAGGAATTCAAATGTCTATACAGGCTTATATCTTGATTCAAACTGAGGTAGGCAAGGCCTCATCGGTTGCCAATGTCATCAAGACGATTCCAGGCGTTTCACTCGCTGAAGGCGTTACTGGTCCTTACGATGTCATCATGCGCGCAGAGTCTCCATCGATGGAAGATTTTGGACGCGCAATACTCTCTAAGGTTCAAGCGGTTCCAGGTATTACTCGCACACTTACCTGTCCAGTGACGAATTAATCTAGAACTAATTAATTACCCAGTACCCCATTAGTGCGCTTTTGCGCACCCTGTAGTAGATGAGTAATAACTTCTGAATACCCGATTCCTGTTGCAGCCCACATCTTTGGAAATACCGAAGTTGCGGTAAATCCAGGCATTGTGTTGAGTTCATTAATAATCACGTCACCTTTTTCAGTTAGGAAGAAATCCACCCGTGCTAGGCCAGAACAGCCGAGTGCTAAAAATGCTTTGATCGCAGAGTTACGGATTTTTTCTGCGATTGCACTATCTATAGGTGCCGGAAGTTCTATCGAGGTTGCACCATCTAAGTACTTTGCCTCAAAGTCATAGAACTCAAATTTAGAATCGATATGAATCATTCCGGCTACCGAAGCTTGTGGGGCGCCGTTAATTTCAAGGACAGCACATTCAATCTCAGAACCAACTATCGCCTTTTCCACCATCGCTTTCGGGTCAAAGCGATGCGCCTCTGCAATAGCAGCTGGTAATTGCTCAGCACTCTTCACCTTCGTTGTTCCGCGCGAAGATCCCCCACGTGCCGGCTTCACAAATACCGGGTAACCAAGTTCTGCAATCTCTCTTGTAATGGCACTCGCGTTAGATTTCCAGGCACCTGCTTTTACAACTACTCCGGGCGCTGTGGCAATGTCTTGTGATGCAAAGATTGGCTTAGCAAATGATTTATCCATTGCAACAGCCGATGCCAGAACTCCAGAACCCACATAAGGCATATCTGCTATTTCTAGCAGTCCTTGAATAGTTCCATCCTCGCCATAGGGACCGTGCAATAACGGAAAGACGATATCTATCTTCAAATCTTTTCCACCGCTAGAAAATCCGGCAACATCGGCAACCACGGCTGGAGCGTTCTGCGGCACAGATGGAAGCACACCGTTAACGATTGTCATGGTGTGATTTTCTGGAATGAGTACCCATGAACCCTCTTTGGTAATCCCAATCAGAATCGGTTCGTAGGCTGAGCGATCAATAGCAGCAAGTACTCCCCCGGCAGAGATACAGGAAATTTCATGCTCACTACTTCGTCCACCGCAAATAATTGCTACGCGCTGTGTCATCGGATGAAGTTTTCAGCCTTGGTCGTTATCTCCATCAGTCTTTGTAGAGCAGCTTCTGGTGTGAGCTTTTCACTCACAATGTCAGCTACTGCCTCAATCACGGGAACTTCAATGCCCACGCGATGGGCAATTTCAAGTACAGCACTTGATGATGCAACACCTTCAACAGTCTTGACCATCTGAGTACGCGCAGCACTCATAGAACCTGTGCGACCAATAACTTCACCAAATGTTCTATTGCGAGAAAGCGGTGAGCCGCAACTGGCAACAAGATCACCCATGCCCGCTAAGCCTGCGGCTGATAAAGGATCAGAACCGTGAGCAGCGCACAATCTCGCGACTTCATTAAGGCCCCGTGTAATGAGCATCGCTTGGGTATTTTCGCCGAAGCCCATTCCGATAGATAGCCCAACCGCTAGTGCAATAACGCTTTTAATTGCGCCAGAAAGTTCACAGCCCATGACATCAGTTGATGTGTAGACGCGATAGTAGGGAGTTCTAAATAGGTCTCTGATCTGATCGGCTAGCACTTGCGAAGTTGCTGCAGCAACCGCGCCGGCAGGCTGACGCAACACAAGTTCATCAGCCAAGTTAGGTCCAGTAATAATTGCAATCTTGTGCGCTCCAAGCACATCTTCAACCACCTCGGTCATACGCATTTGAGTGGTGATTTCAATTCCTTTAAGGGTACTTACAATCGTGCAATCTGATGAAAAGCGATCTTTCCACTCTTCCAGCGTTGCCCGGATCTCTTGGGCTGGGATTGCAAGCACATACATCTGAGAAAACGCGAAAGCATCGTCCAAACTGGTTGTCGCAATGATGGCTTCAGGAAGTATGTGGTTACCTAAATACTTCACGTTGGTATGAGCTGTGGTGATTTCTGCGATCACAGATTCACTGCGGCCCCAAAGGAGTACTTCATTTCCCGCATCACTTAAGACCTGCGCCATGGTTGAACCCCAGGCGCCGGCACCGAAAACAGTTACTTTGCTCATGCTCTCTTCTTCTTAAAGTTGCCTATCCGTGGAAGATCTGATGTGTGCGGGTCAAAGATTACTTCAGGTCGCTTCTCACCACGAATATCCTCAAGCAGGACCGTTATTTCCCGCATGATGTGCGCTGTTGCTTCAATCAGCGCCTGGGAGTCCGCGTGCTTTCCTTTCCAACGCGAGAGATCTACTGGCTTACCCGCCCGGACGATGATTGTCTTGCGAGGAAAGAGCGCTAACTTCTTGGTGTAATTCGGAACGACGAGTTGGGAGCCCCACTGCGCAATTGGGATGACAGGTGTATCTGTCTCAAGTGCCAGGCGGGCGCACCCCGTCTTAGCAATCATGGGCCACATATCTGGATCTCGAGTAAGAGTTCCTTCCGGGTAAACACCGAGCATGTGTCCAGATTCCAGCAGAATCTTTGCGTGATCAACGGCATTTTTAGCATCGATACTTTCTCGCTCCACCGGAATCTGACCAGAGGATAAGAGAATCTTGCCAATCACAGGAACTCTAAATACCCCCACTTTGCCCAAATAACGAGGTGCTCTGCCATTTCGAAAGAGAAAATGCGTGAAGACCAGGACATCTAAATATGACATGTGATTGCTGGCAACTATAACTCTGCCACTAGCCGGAATGTTCTCGGCACCCTTCCAATCTCGGCTCATCAAGAGATTGAAAATTGGGATTAAAATGGCTGCAAATATTTGGTAGGTGCGATTTGTGCCTAGTGGAAAACCACGTGGAGGTTCATAAGAAACTTTGAACTCTGCCATGTTCGCTATAGTAATGGGGAAAGCAAGAAGGAGCCTTGCTTTCGCAAGACTCCTTCTTGATAAAAATGTTAAGAATTAACGTCTCTTAACTGCCTTCTTTGCTGGCTTGCGCTTTGCCGGAGCCTTCTTAGCAACCTTCTTCTTAGCTGCTGGCTTCTTCTTCGCAGGAGACTTCTTAGCAACCTTCTTCTTAGCTACAGCTTTCTTCGCTGCTGCCTTTGGAGCTGCCTTAACTTCTGGCTTAGGTGCTGGACCAAGTTTGCGATCTCCAGCAATAATTTCCTTGAGTGCCTTTGCAGGAAGGAAACGTGCCTTCTTTGATGCCTTGATCTTGATTGTCTCGCCGGTGAATGGGTTACGTCCCATACGTGCCTTGCGATCAACCTTCTTGAACTTACCGAAATCGTTGATCATGACGTCGTTTCCGGCTGACATGTTACGAACGATTGTGTCAAAAACTACATCTACAGCGTGTGCTGCATCTTTCTTGCTGCCGTTGAAGTGTGGGGCCAACGCAGCGATGAACTGAGCCTTATTCATTCAGTTTCCCCTTAATGTGGAAGTTTTACGCTTAAATAATTAAGCTTTTGCCTAACTGAGTAAAACATAAACCTATTCATGGGGTGAGAGCGTGATTAACGCGCGCGTGTCGCAACCAATTATTTCCCGAAAAATTGTTTATTTGTGCGTAAAAAACTCTCATTCTTATCTTGAGGGTTTCGCGCGTTCTACTCACCCCTAGAAAAAAGCATTACTGCACGCTCATTTTCACACGTGAAGTGGATTTAAATACGTACGGGTAGCGTCTTTGGCTTATATGCCGGGCGCTTTGCTTCGAAAGCGTCGATGGAATCAGTGTGTTTCAAGGTTAAACCGATGTCATCAAGGCCCTCCATGAGGCGCCAGCGTGTGTAATCATCGAGTTCAAAGCTCACAGTGACTGCGTTGTAGGAAACTGTGCGGGCCTCTAGGTCTACGGTAATTGAGGTAGATGGCTCACTCTCGATGGCATCCCAGAGAGCGTCGACAACTGATTGCGCAACGATGACGGTCAGTAATCCACCTTTGAGGGAGTTATTTCGGAAGATATCTGCAAAGCGGCTTGAGATGACAACCTTGAAACCGTAATTCTGCAAGGCCCAAACTGCATGTTCGCGTGAGGAGCCAGTTCCGAATTCTGGCCCAGCCACAAGCACGGTGCCGCTCTTGAACTCCTCCTGATTAAGTACAAATTCAGGATCTGAGCGCCAGGCTGAGAAGAGTCCATCTTCAAAGCCACTGCGAGTCACGCGCTTTAAATAGACGGCAGGAATAATCTGATCGGTATCAACATTGCTACGACGTAGCGGGACTCCGGTTCCAGTGTGCTTAATGAATTTATCCATTTTTCTTAGCCTCTCTTACAAATCTGCCGGTGATGAAAGTGTGCCGCGAATTGCAGTTGCAGCAGCGACTAATGGGCTCACAAGGTGAGTGCGTCCGCCTTTTCCTTGGCGGCCTTCAAAGTTTCTATTAGATGTAGATGCCGAACGCTCGCCGACGGCAAGTTGATCTGGATTCATACCAAGGCACATCGAACATCCAGCATTACGCCATTCAGCGCCGGCATCGATAAAGACTTTATCCAGCCCTTCCTGCATCGCTTGCTGACGTACTCGCTCAGAGCCAGGAACTACCAGCATGCGTAGCGTCGTTGCAATCTTCTTGCCTTCAAGAACTGATGCGGCAGCGCGTAAATCTTCGATACGGCCATTGGTGCAAGAGCCCAAAAAAACAGTGTCAATAGCTATCTTCTTCAGTGGCGTTCCAGCCACAAGTCCCATGTATTGCAGAGCGCGCTCGGCAGCTCCACGCTCTTCGGCATCTTTGATTTCGGCCGGGTTTGGCACTGATGCATTCAGCGGTAGACCTTGCCCTGGATTAGTACCCCATGTAACAAATGGTTCTAACTCATCTGCGTTGATTGTGATTTCAACATCGAATTTTGCATCAGTATCAGTAAACAGGCTCTGCCAATACTTTTGAGCACCCTCGAAATCCTCGGGTGCATGTGGCTTACCCTTGATGTAATCAAATGTCTTCTGATCTGGTGCGATAAGTCCGGCGCGCGCGCCAGCTTCAATAGACATGTTACAGACTGTCATTCGACCTTCCATAGATAACGCGCGGATTGCAGAACCGCGGTATTCAATGATGTATCCCTGGCCGCCGCCAGTACCAATCTGGGCAATGATGGCAAGAATAATATCTTTGGCGCTGACACCAGTCTTAAGGGTTCCCTCGACATTGATAGCCATTGTCTTTGGTCGACGCGATGGCAGAGTCTGTGTTGCGAGAACGTGTTCCACCTCTGATGTTCCAATACCAAATGCGATTGCGCCAAAAGCACCGTGGGTGGATGTATGTGAATCTCCACAAACAATTGTCATCCCGGGCTGTGTGATTCCTAGCTGCGGGCCAACAACGTGAACTACGCCTTGGTCGGCATCTCCTAGTGAGTGAAGTCGAATACCAAATTCTTTAGCATTGCTGCGCAAGGTATCGATCTGCAGCTTTGAAACTGGATCAGCAATCGGCTTGAGAATATCTAAAGTAGGTGTGTTGTGATCCTCTGTTGCAATTGTTAGATCGGCGCGACGCACTGGGCGGCCTGCAAGACGCAGACCATCGAAAGCTTGTGGGCTTGTTACTTCGTGTATGAGATGCAGGTCGATATAGAGCAGGTCGGGTTCACCTTCTGCGCTACGAACGATATGGTCATCCCAAATCTTCTCCGCGAGTGTTTTACCCATAATCTCTGGTGCTCCTAATCTTCTCTATTACTACATTGCGTCTCACAGAATGGGATGCTAATATCACTCTGTGGATAAGAAGAATAGCGGAGTCGGCGTATTAGATAAAGCCGTATATATCCTGGCCACACTTGAATCCGGGCCGCACTCCCTGGCTGAGCTCGTAGCCGCCACTGGAATTGCCCGCCCCACAGCTCACCGGCTCGCTGTTGCCCTGGAATTTCATCATCTGGTGTCCCGCGACCTCAACGGTCGATTCATTATCGGGCCGCGTTCAGGTGAATTAGCAGCTGCTGCTGGCGAAGATCGCCTGATTGCAGTGGCCACACCAGCACTTGCCGCCCTGCGCGATGCCACCGGTGAATCAGCCCAGCTCTATCGTCGCCAAGGAGATATTCGAATCTGTGTCGCTGTAGCAGAGCGTTTATCTGGACTTCGTGATTCGGTACCAATCGGTGCATCACTAACGATGCAGGCAGGATCTGCGGCCCAAATTTTAATGGCATGGGAAGATTCAGAAAAGATTCATCGCGGACTAAAAAATGCCAGATACACAGCGGCACATTTAGCTGCAGATCGCAGACGTGGTTGGGCACAATCTGTAGGTGAGCGCGAGGCGGGCGTTGCATCTGTCTCTGCACCCGTGCGCGGACCAAATGGAAAAGTTATTGCAGCTGTCTCTATTAGCGGCCCCATTGAAAGACTTGGCCGTCAACCTGGACGGTTACATGCTGCTGCAGTTGTGGCAACAGCTGAACGACTAAGCGAGCATTTGAAATCAGGTAAGTAGTTAGTTGTTGAGTAAATCAAGTTCTTTCAGTACGCGGGAAATAATAGTGAAGTTAAAACCTTTGCGGGCTAAGAGCGATTGAATGCGACGCACCTGAACATCAGGTGCTAAACGAGACATGGTGTTGTATTTCTTAAAGCCAAGTTCAAAGGCTGATCGATATTCGGATTCGTCATCGATGCCTTCAAGTGCCTCATCTATCTGCTCTTGGGTAACACCTTTTTGACGAAGCTCCCCCGCAATGATGCGCTTTGAAATCTTCTTATGCTCATGGCGCGAGGTGGCCCAAGCGAGTGCGAATTCGCGATCGTTAACTAGTCCGCTCTCCTGCAGACGAAAGATGACAGCATGCGCCACATCATCTTCTACGCCACGGGTTTTAAGGTGAGCGAGCAGCTCGCCCTTACTTTTCGCTCGTGTCACAAGTGCGTTGAGCGCAATTGCGTGAGCTACTTCGTAAGGGTCAGAGCCCTCGCCTCTACCTACTTTTGCAAATTGCAGTGAAATTAGAAGTCAACCTCTGCTGCAGCTTCATCGATTTCAGCAATGAGCGCCGCGTCGACTTCAACCGGGACGAAGCTGGCACGAATCTTTGACTCTATCTCGTTAGCTAGATCTGGGTTATTGATAAGGAATGCACGTGAATTCTCTTTACCTTGACCTAGTTGATCTGCCTCGTATGTGTACCAAGCGCCAGACTTCTTCACGATTCCGAGCTCTACGCCCATGTCAATGATTGATCCTTCGCGTGAAATTCCCACACCGTAGATGATGTCAAACTCTGCTTGCTTAAATGGTGGAGCCATCTTGTTCTTCACCACTTTAACGCGAGTACGGTTACCGACTGATTCTGTTCCTTCTTTCAGCGTTTCAATACGGCGGATATCAAGACGGACTGAAGCGTAGAACTTAAGCGCCTTTCCACCTGTAGTTGTCTCAGGTGAACCGAAGAAGACACCAATCTTTTCACGAAGCTGATTGATAAAGATTGCCGTGGTCTTTGATTGATGCAGTGCGCCAGTAATCTTTCGCAGTGCTTGTGACATCAGGCGTGCCTGCAGACCCATATGTGAATCGCCCATCTCGCCTTCGATTTCAGCGCGTGGTACCAACGCTGCAACCGAGTCGACAACTACGAGATCAAGTGCACCTGAGCGAATGAGCATGTCCATGATTTCAAGTGCTTGCTCGCCAGTATCTGGTTGTGAGACAAGGAGTGCGTCAATATCAACGCCAAGCTTTTTTGCATACTCAGCATCGAATGCGTGCTCGGCATCGATAAATGCGCAGATGCCGCCAGCTTTCTGGGCATTTGCGATTGCGTGCAAGGTAAGAGTTGTCTTACCTGAAGATTCTGGTCCATAAATTTCAACGATACGACCGCGTGGTAGGCCACCAATTCCGAGTGCGATATCCAGTGCGATAGATCCAGTTGGAATCACTTCGATTACCTGTGCTTGTCGATCTGACATCTTCATTACTGAGCCCTTACCAAACTGACGTTCGATTTGAGCAAGTGCGGTATCTAACGCCTTTTGACGGTCAGATGTTTTGTTATCTTCAGGCTTTGATTTTTCAGCAGCCACTGTCTTCTCCTTATATCTCGAACGTTGGCGAGCGCCACCGTTGGTAGTTGGCCCAGAAGGTACGGACTTCTCTGCTACGGCCCATGGCGTTATAGAGACGCTGTGGGCGGAGGCTGAGCACCGCTCTGGTTGTGCAGGGATTACTATATCCGAACATCTGTTCGAACCTTATTAGCAGCCACTGACAAGTAGGGTGTGTCGCATGTTGATCCTGCTTCCCCCGTCAGAGAAGAAGCTAGCGACCACTAAGCCCACCCCTGCCATCTCGGTCTATACCGGGGTCCTCTATCAGGCGCTGGATTGGCCATCACTTTCACCCGCGGCCAAGAAGCGCGGTGAATCAGTGATCGCCATTATCTCCGCCAAATACGGGGCAATTGGGCCGAGTGAGCGAATTGAGAGTTACAAGGCCAAGATTGATAACAAGGCGATGCGGCCCACTGTTGGCGCGGCCCTTGATTCCCGCGAAAGTCAGCTGATTATCGACTGCCGCTCCTCGACCTATAAGAGCGTGTGGGGCGCACCGACTGATATCACGGTGGAGGTAAAGGTTTCAACGGTGGTTAACGGCGTGCGCACGGTGGTCACGCATATGTCGAAAAAGACCCGCGGTGAAATCACGCGCTGGCTGCTGCAATCTCGCGCTACGCCGCAGACTCCAGAAGATCTCTATGCCATCGTCTCGGAGAAATACCCATGCGCCTTAACCCCGGCTGATGGTCAGCAGCCCTGGGTCTTAGAGGTCATCGCCGTTTAGGGCTTAATACCGATACTTCTGGGTTTCATTCGGACACTGCTTACATACTGCACGCCAAATTTCATCTACTTCACGCCCAGCTGCAAGTGCCTCATTAACTGTCATGGATGCCAGTTCACTAATAGCAATATCGTGTGCAAAAGATGGCGCCCAGGATTCACCGAATGAGAGCGTTAAGCGTTCGCGTAGATCTGAAATGCGCATCGAAAAACTTCTTAAAAAAGGGTGCGATCAACTAGTAGCTCAGCCTGCTCGCGCGATTGCTTGGCGGTAATGGGTTGCATTACTTGTCCAAGGAGCCAGCGCATAGCAACACCTGTGCCGGCCTCAGATTTGATTGCGCCATAGATACATTGCGCAAGTGTGAGATAGAGCGGATTTTCTGAGTGTGACATCACTGCAATCAGTATCTGCCCATCATGTGTGCGCATGGCAGCAAGTGCGGAATCGCTCGAGACTTCACGTGATAAAGATTCCAGCGCATCGGCCGGGGTTCCAGCTCGCTCGGCCAACTCCACAAGTCGTTCTACTTCTGCCGCTAAGAGTGCCAGCAGGACGGCGTTCTTATCTCGGTAATGGTTATATAAAGTAGCGCGAGATACTTCAGAGGCATCGGCAATTTCAATCATGGAAACATTAGAAATGCCGAACTGGGAAATTAGTTTCTTTGTGCCTTCGAGGATTGCGCTCTCAGTTCGGCGGTGTATCCCGCCTTGCAATAGGTACTTAGGCTGCGTCGACAACGGAGAGCTTTGCACTTTCACGAGATGCGAGTTCGTGAGTTACTCCGGTCATGACCGAAGACAGGCTCAGGCCTAGCGCTTCGCAGATTGCATTGAGAAGTTCAGAAGATGCTTCTTTCTGTCCACGCTCTACCTCGGAGAGATAACCAAGTGAGACTCGTGCTTCTCGTGCAACATCGCGAAGAGTGCGAGATTGATTTGTGCGAGCGTTACGTAGTGTGTGACCAACTGCTTGACGTAGTAGAACCATGGCAACGCTCCTTTCGAATCTCACGAAGTTCTAAGCGCTAAGGATACGCGCAAAGGTGCCGATTGCGCTGGATATAGCGCCTTGGCGCACGCCATCGCGTCCACCATCGAGGGTAAGCGTCAGGCTTTGATTGATGGGGCCGCGGATTGCGATCCAGACTGTTCCTTCGCGGACTCCTTGATAATCCCCGGGGCCGGCAACGCCCGTTGTTGAAATCGCCCAGGTTGTTGCAAACTTATTCTTTGCACCCTCTGCCATTTCAATCGCTACTTCTTCACTGACTACTTTGTATTTATCAATGGCTGATTGACCAACACCAAGTTCGCGCACTTTCACTTCCGTTGTGTAAGAAATGATGCCACCAAGAAATACTGCAGATGCGCCAGGCACTTGCGTAAGTGCGAAACCCAGCCCGCCACCTGTCAGAGATTCAGCCACTGCAAGTGTCTGACCACGGGAGGCCAAGGTCTCTATAATCGATTGTGCAGGGAACTGTGTTGGCATATATGAAACCTATCTCGTGCTCACAGTAGTGCGCCAGGCCTTGATATATTCATAAGCGCTAGTGATTGTTAAAATTATTGCCACTGAGATAAATGCCATTTTAAACCAGTCAAGTGAAGCGGGTAGTGGCAACATAAAGAAGCCCACACCGAAGCCCTGGAAGAAGGTCTTTAGCTTTCCGCCTCTGCTTGCCGGAATTACGCCATCTCGAATAACGAGTAAGCGAAATATAGTGATTCCGATTTCGCGAGTGAGGATAAGAATTGTCATCCACCATGGGAAGCGATCAAGAATTGAGAGGGAGATCATCGCGGAGCCAATCAGTGCCTTATCAGCTACTGGGTCTAAAAAGGTACCGAGTGCCGTAATGCGATTTGATTGACGGGCCCACTTGCCATCAACAATATCTGTAAGACCTAAGAGAAAGAAAATTGTCCAAGCAATTATCTGATAGCGAGAGTTATCTCCCCCATCATGAAAGAGAAAGTAGACACCGACCGGAATAAAAAGTATCCGAGTAACTGTCAGCGTGTTAGGTGTGATGAAAGAAGGCATGCTCATTGCACTTGCGCTACCAAATCTGCGCCCATCGACTCGATAACCACGGCATCTACATACTCGCCAACAGCAAATGAAGTGCCGATAAATGATGTTGTGCCATCTACTTCTGGCCCTTGGTGAGCTGCTCGTCCTTCTTGCAGTTCGGCATCTTCAACAAGCACCCGCACGTGTTCACCGATGCGAGCTTGTGCACGCACTGAGACCATTTCATCGGCCAGGGATGAGAGCGCCTCAACTCGCTGGCGAATTACCTCTTCGGCGACCTTATCTGAAAGATCTATCGCCTCAGTGTTATCTTCATCGGAATACCCAAATACTCCCACTGCATCTAACTTCGCTTCAGTAATAAATTCTGCTAAACCCTCGTAATCAGCTTCAGTCTCACCTGGGAAACCAACGATGAAATTCGATCTGATTCCGGCGGCCGGTGAGAGCGCCCGGATTTGAGTAATGAGGTGTAAGAATTTTTCAGAATCACCAAAACGGCGCATCCGACGGAGCACTGAAGGACTTGTGTGTTGGAAGGAGAGATCAAAGTAAGGCGCAACTTTTTCGGTCTCAATCATCGCCTGCAGCAGTGATGGACGCATCTCCGCAGGCTGTAGGTAGGAAAGGCGAACGCGTTCAACTCCAGGGATTTCCGCAAATTCATGGAGGATATTTTCCATCAACTTGATATCACCAAGATCTTTGCCATAACTCGTTGTGTTCTCACTGACCAGAAAGAGTTCACTCACTCCATTATTGGCAAGCCAGGCGGCTTCCTGCAAAATCTCGGTCGGCCTGCGTGAGATAAATGAGCCTCTGAAATATGGAATCGCACAGAATGAGCAGCGTCGATCACAGCCTGAGGCAATCTTTAGCGGCGCCCATGGCGCATCTCCCAGACGTTTACGAAAGAGTGAACCACCAGCACCTACAGCTGATGCATAACTCTCATCGCGCGCAGCTGCGCGATCAACCGGTGCGATAGGAAGTAGTGCACGTCGATCGCGCGGAACGTGCGAGGTGTGTCCCTGTCCGCTAATGATTGATTGCAAGCGCTCTGAAATATCTTGATAATCATCGAAACCTAGAATTGCATCTGCTTCCGGCAACGCTTCGGCCAGCTCTTTTCCATAGCGTTCTGCCATGCACCCTACGGCTACAACTACCTTTGTGGTGCCGTGTCCTTTGAGCGAGTTCGCCGCATAGAGTGCATCGATTGAATCCTTCTTCGCTGACTCAATAAAACCGCAGGTATTAACAACTGCGACCTCTGCAGATTCAACATCAGAGACTAGGGTCCATCCGTCAGCTGCTAATCTGCCAGCGAGCTCTTCTGAGTCAACATCGTTACGGGCGCACCCCATAGTGACAATAGCTACGGTGCGAGACATGAAGGTGATGTTACAGGGTTATCGGAAAGAATTCTTAATTAGCGAAAAGTACGACGCACTTCTTGATTCTGGCCACCAAGCGGGCTCAACAACTTTCCATTATGTGTCACATCCACACCCGCTGGATTACTGAGATAGATACTGACCGAGGTCGATCCGTTATAACTCTTGGTTTCACCTTGAAATATTGAACCCTTAATAACACTCTTACCGTCGACAACCACATTAATAAATGAATTACCTCGCGTGGCTTCCAATACCAATGACACAGATCCGGTTGACGCGGATGGCGCAGTGGAAACCGTTGGAGTCGGTGTTGGTGAGGCCTCCGGTGTGACTGAGGCAACCGGTGATGGCTTTGCTGCTACTTCCGGAGTTGTAGTCGAAGATTGATTTGATAATACGATTTGAATGGAACCAGCAACAACCAAGATAGAAACTGAGATGAGTGCGGGAATCTTCCACGATATTTTTCGGGCCTCACGAGGAATGGTGCCAACATTGTTATCAAGCAGCTGATCGTGAATACCTCTGTGCTCTACCGAGTGTTCCGCGTTATACATTTCCACAAAATAATCTGGCTCTAGCCCAAGACGCAGCGCAATGTTCTTCAGATGTCCACGCGAATAGGTATCACCTCCGCAATGTGAAAAATCATTGAGTTCCATCTGCGAAATTAATCCAGCGCGCACACTAATCATCGATGCTAACTGGTCTTTAGAGATGCCAGCAGCTTCGCGTTGATCGCGTAATTCGCTGCCTGTGCTCATGAAGGTCCTTCATTAAATATGACGGTCAGGAGGCAATTGTAATAACTTTTTACCCAAGTTGAAAACAGGTTTGGCCGAGAAAAATATTTCTCACCCGCAAAAACCACTCCAAATTTACCTGCTGTTAATAGTCGCGAAGCGTGGCCAGCACCGAATCAATCTCATCTTGTTTGACCAGGACGGTTCGGGCCTTGGAGCCTTCAGAGGGTCCTACGATTCCCCTAGATTCCATCAGATCCATCAAGCGCCCTGCCTTTGCAAATCCAACTCGCAACTTTCGCTGCAACATAGAAGTTGAACCAAATTGAGTGCTCACTACCAATTCAACAGCTTGAATCAGTATTTCTAGATCATCACCAATCTCTTTATCAATATTCCTATTTACATGCGCTACTTGGGTAACGTCATCGCGATAGCGTGGCGAGAGTTGTTTCTTAACATGGGTTGTCACTGCTTCAATCTCGCGCTCTGACACATAAGCACCTTGAATCCTTATCGCACGACTTGCGCCCATTGGGATAAAGAGAGCATCACCTTGACCAATGAGTTTTTCAGCACCAGGACTGTCGAGGATAACTCGACTATCGGCTAGTGATGATGTTGCAAAAGATAGGCGTGAAGGAACGTTCGCCTTGATCAGCCCAGTGACAACATCCACACTCGGTCGCTGTGTCGCAAGCACTAAGTGGATACCAGCAGATCTAGCCAACTGCGTAATTCGCACTACGGATTCTTCTACTTCGCGCGCAGCAATCATCATGAGGTCAGCTAACTCATCAATGATGACAAGTAGGTATGGGTATGGCTCAACGATGCGATCTGAACCTGGTGGTGCAACAACTTTTCCGGAACGAACAGCCTTATTAAAATCATCAATATGTCTAAAGCCAAAGGTTGCTAGATCTTCATAACGAAGATCCATCTCACGCACAACCCACGTGAGCGCATCTGCTGCCTTCTTTGGATTTGTAATAATCGGTGTAATCAGATGCGGAATTCCTTCATAGGCGGTGAGTTCCACGCGCTTTGGATCTATCAAAATCAGGCGCACATCATCAGGTGTTGCCCGCATTAAAATCGATGTAATCATGGCGTTAATCATGGAAGATTTACCCGCGCCAGTGGCGCCAGCTACTAAAAGATGGGGCATTTTTGCCAGATTTGCGCAGACAAAATTACCTTCAACATCCTTGCCTAGTGCAACAAGCATTGGGTGGTGATCTTGACCGGCAACGCTAGAGCGCATGACATCACCGAGGGCGACAATCTCACGATCGGCATTCGGGATTTCAATTCCCACAGCAGACTTGCCTGGAATTGGTGAAAGAATTCGCACTTCGTTGCTCGCAACAGCATAGGAAATATTCTTTGATAATGCGGTAATTCGTTCGACCTTAACCGCATTTCCCAGCTCTACTTCATAGCGCGTCACAGTTGGCCCGCGCATAAATCCAGTTACCTCGGCATCAATTTCAAATTGTTTAAATACTTCGGTGAGCGCGGCAACGACAGATTCATTGGCTTTGCTCTTCGCCTTTGCTGCCGGTCCTAGCTTGAGCAGGTCATGGGAAGGAAGCTCATACTTGGAATCACCGGTGAGTAAGAGTTGCTCGGGGCGCCTATCACTCTTTGGTGCCTCTTTAAGTTGTGCCTCCAAAGGCGATCTGGGAATCTCAACTGTGAATTCTTCATCAAACTCTTCTTCATCAATTTCATCCTCGGCTTGATTCCAGGCGACTACAGGTGATTCAAAAGGTGGCGTATCTGAGATTTCAAACTCTTCCTTGCTCCGCGAAGGTTTTTTCGACCAGAGCCAGAGTGAGATCACTCTAAATTTAATCCCCACCTTTGAAATTGGCGTGGCGGTAATGATGAGAAGCCCAAAGAGAAATATTACAATCAGTACTGGATATGCAAGCAGTGATGTCATCAGAGCAACCAGCGGCTTTGCTACCCAGTAACCAAGCAAGCCTCCGCCTTCTCTGATTGCGGTTGCACCAGTTGCATTGACCGCTCCTAGTGATCCATTCAGTAGATGTGCCAATCCTGTTGTGCTCACCAAAAGTGTGAGCGTTCCAATGGTGATTCGGCCAGTGACGTGAGCATCATCAGGTTTTCTAAAGAGTCGCACTGCGAAGTAGAGAAGAACAAGCGGTGCTAAAACACCAATGCGACCAAATGCTCCATAGAAAAATGAGTAGAGATTTCGTCCAACATAGTTATCTGCCTGAAACCACGTTCCGGCAAAGGCTGCCAGTGAAGTTAAAAGAACAAGGAGTGCTGCGCCATCTCGGTGATGTTCCGGATCTAAATCACGGGCACCGCGAGCAATGAATCGAACTGATGCGCCTAAGGATTTTGCTAGATAGTGCCAGAGTATGGCGAAGCCGCGACCGATGGAGCTCAGTACTGAGCGCGCAGATGTGCTTTTCTTTTTCTTAGCCACACATTCAATCTTAGGTGGAGAGTTTTTTTAGCGAGCGTAGGCGCGCCGCGCTATACCTCGATGACTACCGGAACAATCATCGGACGGCGGCGATGTTTCTGGCCTACCCATCCCCCAATGGTGCGACGCACAACTTGTGACAACTGATGCGTTCCATTGACTCCCTCTGCAACTGCGGCGGCAAGCGCTTTTTCAATCTGGCCTTTAACCTCATCAAAGAGTGCAATATCCTCATTAAACCCACGTGCATGAATGTCAGGACCTGCAACGATTTTTCCAGTTTGAGATTCGATCACCACAATGACAGAGATGAATCCTTCTTCCCCCAAAATCCTGCGATCTTTTAGAGATGACTCGGTGATATCGCCAACGCTGCCACCATCAACATAGACAAAACCACATGGCACAGCGCCAACAACTTCAGCATGGTGATCTATCAGGTCGATAACAATGCCGTTTTCAATTATGAATGCATTCTCACGCGGAACACCTGATTCGATAGCTAACTCTGCATTAGCTTTCAGGTGACGCCATTCTCCATGCACAGGAAGTGCGTACTTTGGCTTGACGATGTTGTAGCAGTAGAGAAGTTCACCCGCTGCCGCGTGACCAGAAACGTGCACCATGGCATTGGCTTTGTGCACCACCTTGGCGCCCCATCTGGTGAGTTCATTGATAATTCTAAAGACAGAATTTTCATTACCTGGAATGAGTGAGGATGCCAAGATGACAGTATCCCCATCTCCCACTCGAATCTGGTGATCGCCATTTGCCATCCGGGAAAGGGCTGCCATCGGTTCGCCTTGCGAACCAGTGCAGATGAGAACCACGTTATCGTCATAGTTTTCTAACTCGCGGGCATCAAACAAAATGCCTGAGGGAACGGTGAGATAACCCATCTCTTGCGCAATCTTCATATTGCGAATCATTGACCGCCCGATAAAAGCAACTTTTCTATTATGCAAAGCTGCCGTGTCAATGACTTGCTGCACTCTATGTACGTGTGAACTAAATGAGGCAACAATAACTCGCCGCTTTGTTGATGAGATTACTCGATTAAGTGCGGGCATGATTTCGCGCTCAGATGGCGTAAAACCAGGAACATCGGCATTGGTGGAATCAACGAGGAAGAGATCGACTCCTTCTTCACCTAACCGGGCAAATGTTCGCAGATCGGTAATGCGACCATCAAGTGGAAGTTGATCCATCTTGAAATCCCCAGTGTGAAGGATTGTTCCTGCAGGTGTGTGAATTGCTACCGCTAGTGCGTCCGGAATCGAGTGGTTGACTGCAATGAACTCCAATTCAAATGGTCCAACATCCTCACGCATATCTTCCCGAACTTCGCGCATCAGTGGAGAAATTCGATGTTCTTTACACTTGGCGGCGATGAGAGCGATTGTCAGAGGAGAGCCATAGACAGGAATATCACCACGCTCGCGCAGTAAGTATGGAACCGCACCAATATGGTCTTCATGTCCATGGGTAAGAAAGATTCCAACCACATCAGCAAGGCGATCTCTGATGTAAGAAAAATCAGGCAAGATTAAATCAATGCCAGGCTGATTATCTTCCGGGAAGAGCACTCCGCAATCGACGATAAGTAACTTTCCATTAGTTTCATAGACGGTCATATTGCGACCGATTTCAGATATTCCACCAAGGGCGACGATGCGAACTCCCCCAGCGACTAGCTTGCTAGGAGTTCCTAAGTTTGGATGCGGGTGTTGAGTCATACAGTCAAATTATTTTTTCAACGTGATTCCACCAGCAATAAGATCTTTACGTAATTGTTCGATCTGTGCTTCGGTGGCATCAACGAGTGGCAGCCGGGTAGTTCCTCCTGGGAGTCCCATGAGTGACATCGCTGCCTTGGTCAAAATTGCACCTTGTGTGCGGAATGTTCCAGTAAAGACTGGCAGGAGTTTCTGGTGAATTTCAAGTGCGCGTGTTGCATCTCCAGCAAACCATGCATCAAGCATTGCTTTCAGTTCTAATCCAACGGTGTGGCCACAGACAGAGACAAAGCCGACAGCTCCAACCGAGAGGAATGGCAAGTTGAGAATGTCATCACCGGAATAGACCGGAATTGCTGAACGCTGAATTACCCAAGATGTGGCTGCGATATTTCCCTTGGCATCTTTGAGAGCAACAATATTTTCAACAGTTTCAAAGAGTTTCACAATGGTGTCAGATTCGATTTCAACACCGGTGCGACCTGGGATGTCATACATCATGATGGGCAGATCGGTTGCGGCAGCGACAGCGCGAAAGTGCGCTTCGATTCCGGCTTGTGGAGGCTTGTTGTAATAAGGAGTAACGACAAGGAGGGCATCTGCGCCCGCATCCTGTGAACGCTTAGCCTGCTCAACCGTGTATGCGGTCTCATTATCGCCAGCACCGGAAAGAACACAGATCTTTTCGCCAACGACGCTCTTTACTACCTTGATGATCTCAAGTTTTTCAGAAGACTTCGTTGTGGGAGCTTCGCCAGTAGTGCCGTTTACCGCAATTCCATCATGTCCGGTATCAACAAGATGTTGCGCCAATGTGGCAACGCCATCCCAATCGATTGCACCATCTTTATTAAATGGGGTCACCATTGCGGTGATTAATCGGCCAAAAGGAGGCTGGATACTCATCCGCGCATCTTATCGCTTAAGGCGCAATACGACCAGATTTTTCAAAGGCTCCGTATGTTAGAGGCATTAATTTCGCGAATTCGGCTTCCATTTTTTCGGCAACCATCTCGATTTCTCGCTGCGGATAGCTTGGGAAATGCGAACCTTCGCGTGCGGTACGCAAGGATAAAAAGTTCATGAGTGCGCGAGCATTCATAGTGACATACATAGATGAATAGGTTGCTACCGGTAGAACTACTCGCGCGACTTCGCGTGCAACACCTGCCTCAAGCATTTTTATATATGAGTCATAAGCAACGACATATGCATCCTTCATCGCTTTAATTGTTATCTCAAATTGTTCTGGAGTGCCATCTTCAAATGTGTAAGCACCAGTCTTACCAACCTGAATAAGTTTGCGCTCTTTCGAAGGAATATAGAAAACTGGCTTGAGTTCACGGTAGCGACCAGATTCCTCGTTATAGGAAGCGATGCGATGGCGCATAAATTCACGAAAGACGAAGATGGGCGCTGAGACAAAGAAAGTCATCGAGGTATGCTCGAAAGGTGATCCATGGCGTTCACGAGCAAGATAGTTAATCAGCCCGGCAGATCGCGCTGGATCTTCGCCAATTTCATCCAGTGATTGCTCACCGGCGGTTGACACACGAGCGGCCCAAATGACATCAGCATCACTCGCACTTGATTTAACAAGCTCTACAGATACATCGTCTCTATATATAACGGTCTCAGACATTACCGCACCTTATCTATCTACCCCCCTGCGCTAGCTGCATATCTAGGGCAGAATGACCGCGTGTCCAGAGTGAACCGCGCCACCGCATCGCAGAGTTTGAGCGTCTCCTTCACAGTGGGCCTCTATGGAACTGCATTTGGCGCCGCCAGTATCGCCGCCGGGTTCTCGGTTCTGCAGACTTGCTTACTTTCACTTCTCGCCTTTTCCGGTGCTTCTCAATTTGCAGTAGTGGGCGTCATGGGCGCAGGTGGGACAGCAATTGCAGGAATTGCAACAGCTTCACTTCTTGGCGTGAGAAATATGTTGTACGCACTTCGCATGGCCCCGCTATTACGTGTCTCTGGTTTCAAAAAGGTCATAGCGGCGCAGGTAACTATTGATGAATCAACTGGCGTTGCCTTAAGTCAAGAGAAGCTAGGCACCGAGGCGATGAAGCAAGGCTTCTGGTTAACTGGTTTTGGCGTCTATATCTTCTGGAATATCTTCACACTACTGGGCGCACTCGGTGCTAAAGCAATGGGAAATCCATCTGCCTGGGGCCTGGATGCTGCAGTTCCGGCAGCTTTCTTAGGTCTGGTCTGGCCAAGGCTGACAAATAAATTAGAACGCGCACTGGCCGTTGGCGCACTTGTATTGGCAGTCCTTCTTAGTCCAGTACTCAGCGCCGGACTACCAATTATTGCCACCGTAGTACTTGCCATGATCTTTGGTTGGAAGGTGCGCAGATGAACGCGCTCTGGCTAGGTGTTATCGGATCAAGTGCTGCTCTCTTTGCCTTGAGATATTCGGGTTACTTAATCCCGGAGAAATTTCTGACAAACCCGCGAATGTTGCGCATTAATACCTTGATACCAGTTGCACTGCTCAGCGCCTTGGTCGGAGTTCAAACAGTTACTGAAAAAGGTAGCTGGGTTATTGATCAGCGCCTTGCCGGTGTTGCTGTGGCGCTCGTAGCGCTGATGCTGAAAGCGCCTTACTTTGTTGTGGTGATTTCTGCAGCACTTACATCTGCGCTGCTATATCGCCTTTAGATAATTCCTAGCGAAGTCAGCTTCGCCTTTAAATCATTATCCGAAGGTTCAGTCATATGTGTGCCATCTGAAAAGACAAGCACCGGAATTGACTGCGCTCCCCCATTGATTTCACGGACCTTAGCCGCTGCAGATTCATCTACTTCGACATCAATGTGAGTGACCTGAACATCAAGTTCTTCCAAGAGTCGCTTTGAACGACGGCAATCTCCGCACCAGTCGGCTCCATACATCGTGATATCTGCAAGTGCCATGTGAGTTCCCTCTTTCTTACATAAAGTTTTCCAGGCCGAAAGTCAGCCCTGGATGTGTGACAACTTTTCGCACCCCAAGGAGTACTCCTGGCATAAAACCTACTCGGTCTATCGAGTCATGTCGTATTGAAAGTGTTTCACCGATTCCACCGAGTAATACCTCTTGATGGGCTACTAATCCGCGCAAGCGAACAGAGTGAACTGGAATATCTCCCACAGTGGCACCACGTGCTCCAGCTAGCGATGTAGTTGTCGCATCTGGCATTCCAGGTAATCCTGCCTCTTTGCGCGCAGCTGACATGAGTTCTGCGGTGCGGGCTGCAGTCCCGGAAGGTGCATCTACTTTATTTGGGTGATGCAGTTCAATAATCTCGGCAGATTCAAAGTACTTTGCCGCTTTTGTTGCAAACTCCATCATGAGTACCGCCCCGATGGCAAAGTTGGGAGCGATTAACACCCCTGACTTTGAGTTGGCCAGTGCAGCCTTAATCTTTGCAATGCGGGCATCATCAAAACCAGTCGTGCCAACAACGGCATTGATGTTGTGCGAGATCAAAAATTCAAGGTTGGCCATGACTGAATCAGGTGTTGTGAAATCAACAGCAACCGCAGCGCCGCTGGTAAGCAGGGCATCGAGTGAATCTCCAAGATCAAGTTGTGCAACGAGTTCTAGATCCTTGGCTTCATTGACAGCCTTGACTACCTCAGAGCCCATGCGACCACGCGCACCGATTACTGCAACTTTAATCATCGCTCTAACACCTTTTCAAATTTCGCTTCATTTTTAAATGGACCAACAAGAGCAAGGGTAGGCGTTTTGACCAAGAACTCGCTAGCAATTTCGCGGATGTCTTGAGCGCTGACCCGTTCAATGGAGGTGAGAATGTCATCGAAATCCATCACTTGGCCATAAACAATCTCATTCTTGCCGATGCGGCTCATGCGGGAACCGGTATCTTCCTGACTTAATACTAGGGAGCCACGCACGGCGCCTTTGGCGCGATCAATTTCTTCATGAGTCATCCCGTTTTCGGCAACATCACTTAAGACGGCGCGAATAATTTCGATGACTTCCACCGCCTTAGTTGGATTACATCCCGCATAAAAACCAATCAACCCAGAGCCAGCAAATTGTTGCGCATATGAATAGACCGAGTATGCCAGGCCACGTTTTTCTCGAATCTCTTGAAAGAGGCGAGATGACATGCCGCCACCGAGGGCTGCCGAAAGAACTCCCATGGCAAAGCGGCGTTCATCTGCTCGAGCAACAGCTTCCATCCCGTAGAACATATGTGCTTGTTCACTCTTTTTATACATCAGACCAACAGCTTGTTGCTTTGAATTCTTAATTGGAGTATTCGGGCGAATGACAGGAGCGGCCATGACATCAAGGAAGTTATCGCGCGAGAGCGCCTGCTCAACCATGGCGACAACGCGCTTATGTTTGATATTTCCGGCCACAGCGACGACTAGATCTTGAGGTAAGTACTTCTTCTTATAGTAATTAAATACCGTGTTGCGAGACATCGCATTGATTGAATCGATTGTTCCTAGGATTGGGCGCCCGATGGGGGTATCGCCATAGTAGGTATCGCTAAAGAGATCGTGCACGAGATCACTGGGATCATCATCGCGCATGGCAATTTCTTCGAGTACAACCTTGCGTTCAGCATCGACATCCAGGGCTGTGACCACAGATGAGGTGATGAGATCGCTGATGACATCAATAGCCATCGGTAAGTCGGTATCAATCACGCGGGCGTAGAAGCAGGTGTATTCCTTAGATGTAAATGCGTTCATCTCACCACCCACTGATTCAATGGATGAAGAGATTTCTAACGCTGTTCTACTTGTTGTTCCTTTAAAGAGAAGATGTTCTAAAAAATGAGAAGCACCAGCGGTAGCCGGTGCTTCATCACGAGAACCTACATTGACCCAAATTCCCACAGCAGCGCTGCGTACTGACGGAACTTCTTCCGTAACAATACGCAGGCCACTTGCGTGAACTGAGCGTTTGACTGACATCTACTTATTCAGCAGCTGGAGTCGTTCCATCTTCGAGAACAGGAACCAAAGAGAGCTTGCCCTTTGGATCAATCTCGCCGATTTCAACCTGAATCTTGTCGCCAACCTTCATGACCTCTTCTAGGTTTTCAATGCGCTTTCCACCATGCATCTTGCGAATCTGAGATACGTGGAGCAGGCCATCTTTACCTGGCATCAATGAGATGAAAGCACCGAATGTTGCAAGCTTTACAACAGTTCCGAGGTAACGCTCTCCCACTTCTGGCATTTGTGGATTAGCAATCGCGTTGATCTGCGCGCGAGCTGCTTCCGCTGAAGGTCCATCGGTGGCACCGATGTAGATAGTTCCATCATCTTCAATGGAGATATCTGCGCCAGTCTCATCTTGAATCTGGTTAATAATCTTGCCCTTAGGCCCGATTACGGCGCCGATCTGATCTACTGGAATCTTCACCGAGATGATGCGAGGAGCGTATTGGCTCATCTCATCAGGGGTATCGATTGCTTCATTCATGACATCGAGAATTGCTAAACGCGCTTCCTTTGCCTGGTGAAGTGCGCCAGCGAGAACTGAAGCTGGAATACCATCGAGCTTGGTATCAAGCTGTAGGGCGGTAATAAAGTCTTTCGTTCCGGCAACCTTGAAGTCCATATCTCCGAATGCATCTTCAGCACCGAGAATATCTGTCAGGGCAACGTATTCAATCTTGCCATCAACATCATCTGAGATAAGACCCATGGCAATACCGGCAACTGGAGCCTTCAGTGGCACACCAGCTTGCAGCATTGAAAGTGTTGATGCACAAACTGAACCCATTGATGTGGATCCATTTGAACCAAGTGCTTCCGAGACCTGACGGATTGCGTAAGGGAACTCTTCGCGAGTTGGAAGTACTGGAATGAGTGCGCGCTCTGCAAGTGCTCCGTGGCCGATTTCGCGACGCTTTGGAGTTCCTACACGACCGGTCTCACCAGTTGAATATGGTGGGAAGTTGTAGTTGTGCATATAACGCTTCGATGTTTCAGGGCTCATTGTGTCGAGCTGCTGTTCCATCTTGAGCATATTCAGTGTTGTCACACCGAGGATCTGAGTCTCTCCACGTTCGAAGATTGCAGAACCGTGTACGCGAGGAATAACTTCAACTTCGGCAGACAAGGCACGAATATCACGAAGACCGCGACCATCGATACGGATCTTGTCACGCAATACGCGCTGACGAACAAGCTTCTTTGTCAGTGAGCGAAACGCTGCTGGAACTTCCTTCTCGCGACCTTCAAAGGCAGCAGAGACAGATTCTTTAGTTGCAGCAGAGATTTCATCAATCTTTGTTTCGCGCTCTTGCTTACCTGCGATTGTCATCGCCTTTGCAAGATCATCTTTTGCTGCCTTTTCAACTGCGGCAAAGACATCATCTTGGTAATCCAAGAAGACTGGGAAATCTGCGGTTGGCTTTGCCGCAACTGCTGCCAGCTTTGACTGTGCTTCGCAGAGAATGCGAATAAATGGCTTAGCTGCATCGAGTCCTTGCGAAACAATCTCCTCAGTAGGAGCTGCTGCGCCACCGGCGATGAGGCCGATTGTGCGAGTTGTCGCTTCTGCTTCCACCATCATGATTGCTACATCGTCTGCCGTTACGCGACCTGCAACGACCATATCGAAAACAGCGTTCTCGACCTGTGAATGATTTGGGAATGCAACCCACTGGCCTTCGATAAGTGCAACACGCACTCCACCGATTGGACCTGAAAATGGTAGACCCGCAAGTTGTGTTGACATTGATGCTGCGTTGATAGCAATCACGTCGTACATGTGGTCAGGATCGAGTGCCATTACTGTGACAACGATTTGTACTTCGTTACGAAGTCCCTTGATAAATGATGGACGCAAGGGGCGATCAATCAGACGGCAGGTAAGAATTGCCTCTTCTGATGGTCGGCCTTCACGGCGGAAGAATGATCCTGGGATCTTGCCAATTGCATACATCTTCTCTTCGACATCAACTGTAAGTGGGAAGAAATCGAATTGATCTTTAGGTGTCTTTGATGCTGTTGTTGCTGAGAAGATCATTGTCTGATCATCTAGATACACAGCTGCAGCTCCTGCTGCTTGCTTTGCGAGGCGTCCTGTTTCAAACTTGATTTCGCGCTTTCCGTACTTTCCGTTATCGATAACGGCTACTGCTGTCTTTACGTCTTGACCCTCCATGGGTCCTCCTTTGATTCGTTTGTTGCATATTCCAAGGTGCATGAGCACAGCTTGGAAGCGGTAACTACTCGCAAGGCGAAACGAATGAATCTTCGATCGAAGTTCACAGATGCAAACATCTGGAAACCACTACCGAGGACCATTAGTCCCCCGGCGGGTAGTTCTTACTTAATTAGCGACGGATTCCGAGTTTCTCGAGAATTCCGCGGTAACGATTGATATCTGTCTTTGCGAGGTACTGCAAGATGCGACGACGCTGACCTACGAGCAACAACAGACCACGACGGTTGTGGTGATCATGTGGGTTGGTCTTAAGGTGAGTCGTAATGTCATCGATGCGACGTGACAATAAAGCGATCTGAGCTTCAGGGCTTCCTGTATCAGTAGCTGATGAGCCGTACTTCGCAATGATTTCTTTCTTTACTTCTGGTGTTAGTGCCATTGGTTGTTGTATTCCTTTTCATGTTAAGTACATCAGTACTGTTCAAGAGGCTTCCCGGTTTGAATCACGGGAAATCACTTTCTCGTTGGACAGGGCAAAGTTTACCTGTGGGGTGTGGATAAGTGAAATTGAGGCTGAATCGCCCTTATTTCTCGGTTAATTCGCGTGCTTTATCGCAATCTTTCTTCATCTGGACCAATAGCTCTTCCAAGCTATCAAATTTCAGAGTGGGCCGTAGATACCAACCGAATTCAATCGATGCATTCTTGTCATAGAGCTCTAGCCCCTCTTGATCAAGTGCGTATGCCTCTACTTGCCTGCCTCGCTCACCTTCAAATGTTGGATTGGTACCAATAGAAATTGCGGCCGGCCAGAAATTAATTCCCACGGTCAACCATCCGGCATAAACACCATCGGCAGGAATAGTTTGTCCTTCTATATTTCCCAAATTAGCTGTGGGATAACCGATTTCACGTCCACGCTTTTCACCATGCACCACAACGCCATCGAGACGATGAGGTCGCGATAAAAGTGTGCGCGCTTCTTCCACTTTTCCGGTAACTACCAGTGCCCGAATACGAGATGAGGAAATAACTTCAGTATCTGCTTTGAGTTCCTGCACATCAACTGTGAAATTATGTGTGAGGCCCTCGGCAATAAGTGATTCAACATTTCCAGCTGCTTTGTGACCATAAGTGAAGTTCTTACCCACCACCACAGTGCTGGCATGCAGTTGGCCCACCAAGACATTGGCTACAAAATCTTCAGGCGACATTGCGGCAAACTTCTCATTGAACTTCATTACTGCCACTTGATCAGCGTTATGAATCTTTAAGAGCTCAACCCGATCTGCCAGAGTTGTTAGAGAAGTGGGCACCTTCGCAGGGGCATAAACAGTCGTTGGATGTGGATCAAAGGTTAGTGCGATGATGGCACGACCATCTGCAATCTCTTTTGCGCGATTTAGCAGTTGTTGATGTCCCTTATGTACCCCATCGAATACCCCAATGAGTACAACGCTAGTCTCGGACATATTCCAATCTTGCCTTACCTAGTTCGCTGCCGCAAAGACAGCAATCGGTTTCGCGTGCTCGCCATCGTCTTTGAGCAGCGCAATCAAGCGATTATCTGGTGACATCGCAGCCGTGATAGAGGTTGTCCCATTTTCAGACAAAGGCCTGCCAAAAGATAACTCTCTGACTTCTTCCACACTTAGCTCGCGCACAGAAAATGTTGTCCGAGCCACATCTGCCAAGTTAAGTGGGCTAAATTTCTGATCTTTAAGGTCTTGAAATGAGACCGCATCACTTTCAGTAAAGCCAGCAACTCGCGTGCGGCGCAGCGCGCTGAGGTGTCCCCCAACTTTTAACGCCTCCCCCAAATCACGAGCAATGGCGCGAATAAATGTTCCGGCTGAGCAGGTGACTTCAACATCAACTTCAGTAGTCGCATCAAGGTGGCGAACTGCAAGAATGTCGAGTTGAGTAATGGTGACGTTGCGAGCTTCGAGTTCAAAACTCTCACCTGCGCGAACTCGATCATAGGCACGCTCTCCGCCAACTTTAACTGCTGAGACAGATGATGGACGTTGCGCAATTGTTCCGATCATGGATTTCAGAACTCTTTCAATCTCGCTATCTGCAACATCTGCTGCATGAGCAGATGAGATGACTTCACCCTCTTTATCATCAGTGATTGTCGATGCACCAAGCACGATTGTTGCTAGATAAGACTTATCGCCATCGGTGATGTATTGCAGAAGTCTTGTGCCATTTCCGAAACCTAAGACCAGAATCCCGGTCGCCATGGGATCTAGCGTTCCAGCATGGCCTACTTTGCGCGTGCCAAGTGCTTTACGCCCCACTGCAACAACGTCGTGACTGGTCATTCCCCCAGCTTTATCTACAACGAGGAATCCATCTGTCATTAGTTATCAAATTTGTTTTCTACGATGCGTGGGACTTTATAAGCATCTTCCACTACTGGCTTTGCATTCTCACGTGCCTTTGCAACCTCAGCATCTAGTTGATGAACTCGCTCTAGCAATGAATCCAAAGCTTGGGCAGATTCGGGAAGTCCATCAAGAATGAATTCCAGTGATGGAGTGATGCGGGTACCTAAATCTTTTCCCACAGCGCCGCGGATGACACCTTTTGCAGATTCGAGGGCAGCTGCGGTTGCAGCGCGCTCATCATCTCCACCAAGGACGGTGTAGAAGATGGAAGCGTTCTGCAGATCTCCGGTCACACGCGCATCGGTAACAGTGACAAAGCCAAGACGCGGATCTTTAATCTTTGTCTCAAGCAGCTGTGCCACTACTACCTTGATGCGGTCTGCAACCTTCTGGCTGCGGTGTGAATTTCCCATTTATCTTCGCCTCGAAGCGTTATGCGCGCTTCTTCTCACGCATCTCATAGACCTGAATGATGTCTCCGACAGCAAGATCAGCACCCTTACCTACGCCGATACCGCACTCAAAGCCCTCGCGGACTTCAGTGGCATCATCTTTAAATCGCTTGAGAGATTCAATAGTGACCTCTTCGGCAATGACTGCTCCGTCACGCAAGACGCGTGCCTTAGCATTTCGGCGAATGATTCCATCGCTGACGACAGAACCGGCAATAGTTCCAACCTTTGAAGATTTAAAGAGATCGCGTACTTCAGCGTTACCGAGAATAACCTCTTCAAACTCTGGCTTAAGGAGTCCCTTAAGTGAGAGTTCAATCTCTTCGATTGCGTTATAGATAACTGAGTAGAAGCGGACTTCGACGCCTTCTTGATCAGCATAGATAGCAGTCTGTGGTTCTGGCTTAACGTTAAAGCCGATAACAACAGCAGTTGAGGCAGATGCAAGAGTGATATCGCTCTTGGTGATTGCGCCAACACCGCGGTGAATAACTCGTAGATCTACTTCAGCGCCAACATCAAGTTGCATCAGTGCATCTTCGAGTGCTTCCACAGAACCAGAAACGTCACCCTTAAGGATGAGGTTAAGAGTTGAAATCTTGGATTGCTCCATGAAGTCTTCGAGTGAGACCTTCTTGCGCGCCTTCGCCAATTGCGCGTTGCGCTCTGCAGCTTGACGCTTTTCCGCAATCTGACGAGATGTGCGGTCATCTTCGGCAACCAGGAATGTATCTCCAGCATTAGGAACAGATGTGAATCCGAGTACCTGCACTGGACGTGATGGTCCTGCCTCTTCGACAGTATTTCCATCTTCATCATGCATGGCGCGTACGCGACCGAAGGATCCTCCGGCAACGATGGCATCTCCAACTTTGAGTGTTCCGCGCTGCACAAGAACTGTGGCAACTGGTCCACGACCACGGTCGAGGTGGGCTTCAATGGCAACACCACGAGCGACATCAAGTGCCACTGCCCGCAAATCAATAGCAGCATCGGCTGTCAGCAAGATTGAATCAATAAGTTCATTGACTCCAACACCTGATTTAGCAGAGACGTTTACGAAAATTGTGTCTCCGCCGTACTCCTCCGCAATCAAGTTGTACTCAGTAAGTTGCTGGCGGACCTTATCTGGGTTGGCACCTTCCTTATCAATCTTGTTCACTGCCACCACGATCGGCACATCAGCTGCCTGTGCGTGGTTGAGTGCTTCGATTGTCTGAGGCATGATGCCGTCATCTGCTGCAACTACGAGCACAGCAATATCTGTGACCTTGGCACCACGTGCACGCATAGCGGTAAAGGCTTCGTGACCTGGTGTATCGATAAATGTAATCGCGCGATTAACGCCATCGTGATCATGGTGAATTTGGTAGGCACCGATGTGCTGTGTGATGCCGCCGGCTTCGCCCTTAATCACTTCTGTCTTACGAACCGCATCAAGAAGCGAAGTCTTACCGTGATCCACGTGTCCCATAACGGTGACAACTGGTGGTCGGGCAGTGAGATTTTCTTCATCGTAATCGCTCATTTCGGCAGCGAGATCGATATCGAATCCCTGCAAGAGCTCACGATCTTCTTCCTCAGGAGAAACAACTTCGATGACATATCCAAGTTGGGCACCAAGAATTTCGAAGGTATCAGCATCAACAGATTGAGTTGCAGTCACCATTTCACCAAGGTGGAATAGCGCTGATACCAAAGCTGCTGGATCTGCATTGATCTTCTCTGCAAAATCTGCAAGTGATGAGCCACGGCGCATGCGAATCTTTGTATTTCCATCACCGTGAGGAATTACGGCTCCACCTAATTGTGGAGCTTGCATATTGTCGAACTCTTCGCGCAGCGCCTTACGAGACTTCTGCTTACGCTTTGAAGATTTACTTGCATTCTTTCCAAATGCACCTGCAGTTCCGCCGCGACCTGGACCACGATTAGGAGCACCGCCGCCTGGACGTTGTGGACCACCAGGTGCGCCACCTGCTGGAGCATTACCTTGTGAACGATATGGACCTGATGAAGTTGGTGCGCCACCTGTACGTGGTGGATAGTTTCCACTTCCAGTTCCAGTACCTGCACCTGCAGGACGTGCACCACCAGGACGTGCTGCAAAACCTGGTCGAACAGAACCGGGACGAGCACCTGCCATACCGGCACGTGGTGCACCAGTTGAACCTGTTGGTCTTTGAGGTGGACGAGGAACGCTGCCACCTGTTGAAAATGGATTATTTCCAGGACGCGGTGGACGTGGAACTGCCGCTCCTGATGAAAATGGATTATTTCCTGGACGTGGTGCACCAGGTGTAGCAGGAGTTGTCGGTGCCACAGGCGTGTGTGCTTCTGCAGTTGCAGCAGCTTTCGCTTCTTCCTGGGCAGTTGCCGCAGCATCACGTGATGCTTTAAGAGCGGCAAGATCTACGCCAAGTTCGGCAGCTAACTCTGCTGCAAGTTCTGGATTTACTTCAGCAGTTTTCTTAGAGGCTGCAGTTTTCTTGGCAGCCGCCTTTTTAACAGGCTTCTTCTCTTCGGCAGGCTTCGCATCTGGGTATAGCGCAACTAACTTGCGCACTACCGGTGCTTCCACTGTTGATGATGCCGATCGGACGAATTCGCCCATTTCTTGGAGCTTTGCAAGGACTTCCTTGCTCTCCATACCGAGTTGCTTTGCTAACTCGTGTACGCGGACCTTTGACACATTTCTCCTGTCTTGGCCCGCATTAAAATTTTTGGGATGCGAGCCCTAGTTGTTCGACCTCATGATGTAAACGAGCTCATTTGAGTTTCATATCTTTCGCATCCATTTCAGTAATTGCACTCACGCGTATGCGCTTATGCGATGGTCAGAGTCTAGCGAATGAGGTGAGAAATCCCTATTTCACGCGGGAGTATCGGGGTGGATATCTATTCGCCAGCCGGTAAGTCGTGCGGCAAGACGGGCATTTTGTCCATCTTTACCGATGGCCAGTGATAGTTGGTAATCCGGAACAATGACTTTTGCTGACCTTGTTGATTCATCAACGATAGTCACACTCGTTACTTTGGCTGGAGCAAGTGCGTGAGCCACAAACTTGGCGGGATCTTCATCCCAATCGACAATATCAATCTTCTCGCCATGTAACTCATTCATCACAGCTTGCGAACGTGAACCCAACGGGCCAATCAGTGAACCCTTTGATGAAACTCCGGCGCGATGCGAACGCACGGCAATCTTTGTGCGATGTCCGGCCTCTCGCGCTACCGCCATAATCTCAACGATACGATCTTGTATCTCTGGAACTTCTAGCGCAAATAACTGCTTCACAAGTGCTGGGTGGCTTCTCGATAACATGATTTCTGGACCCTTGAGTCCTTGCTTTACTTCAACCACGAAACATTTAATGCGATCGCCATGGTTAAAGACTTCCCCAGGAACCTGCTCTTGTGGCGGAATCCGACCTTCTACTCGCCCCAGGTTGACGTTGATCATCTTAGGATCGCGCCCCTGTTGCACGATTCCAGAAATAACATCGCCCACAGATGCGGTGAACTCTCCCACGATTTCAGCATCGTTAGTTGCGCGCATCTGTAGTTTAATTACTTGGCGAGCAGTCGAAGTTGCAGTGCGCTCAAAACCTTCCACCTCGAGCACATTCTCAGCAACACGCTCTCCTAGTTCATTGAACTCGGGAACAAATATCGCAATCTCTCCAGTTTCGCGATCAAGCTGCACGCGCGCGTATCGATTTGGCTCTAACGTCTCAGAATAGGCAGTGAGAACTCCAGCTTCAATTGCCTGAATCAATTGCTCCAGCGGCATGCCTTTGGCATCGGTGAGTTGCTTGAGCGCCTCAATATCAACGCCCATTACTTGTCGCTCTCTTTACGATTAAATTCAATTTCAACTGTTGCCCGCTTAATATCAGCTAGCGCTATTACAACTTCTTTTACTTCCTTCTTCTCAGTTACCGAAAGAGTGAGCTCAGTTTCAGTATTGCCAGATATTCGGCCAGTAACGACCTCGCCATCAGTACGCACAACTTTCAGTAAGCGATCTACGTTTTTCGCAAAGTGACGTGGCTTGGTCAGTGGGCGATCAACGCCAGGAGAAGTGACCTCCAGCGTAAAGGGCGTTTCTCCCATAAAGGCGGCTTCATCGAGAAGTTCAGAGATGGCGCGTGATACTGCAGTGACTTGATCCATATTTAGTGAACTCTGGCCATCAACGATGCAGGTAACGATGCGATGTTTGCCAGGTGAAACAAGGAGTACTTCTTCCAGGAAGAATCCTTGAGCTTGAACTGCTGGTGTAACCAGTTGCGCTATTTGATCTGTGATTGCCATTTCAAGCCCTTCATATTTAATTGTTCTTAAGTTGTAGGTGAGATTTTATCAGTGAATGTAAGCAATCTGGTAATTAGGACAAGGTGGGAAGAAGTGCTGCGATTGCATCAACTGCGCCAGCCAGCGCTACCTCTGACTTCTCACCACTCTTGCGCACCCGAACTTCAACGTTTCCGTTTTCCAGCGCCTTGCCAACAACGACAATGACCGGAATTCCGATGAGTTCAGCATCTTTAAACTTAACCCCAGGGCTAGTGCCGCGTCGATCATCTAACATCACAGAGATTCCACGCAGCTCTAGCTCTGCGCCAATCTTCTCTGCCGTCTCGAAAATATTATCTTCCTTGCCTGTGGCAACAACGTGCACCTTGGCAGGTGCTACCTCTACTGGCCATGAGAGTCCGATCTCGTCATAACTCTGTTCGGCAATAGCAGCCACGGCGCGTGAGACGCCAATGCCATAAGAGCCCATGGTGACAACTTGTGATTTTCCATTCTGATCAAGCACAGTGAGGTTTAGTGCCTGCGCATATTTACGACCTAACTGGAAGATATGACCAATTTCAATAGCACGATCAATCACAACTGGAGCTGCGCACTTAGGACATGCATCTCCTTGACGAATTTGCGCCGCTTCAACGTAATGATCCACGGTGAAATCACGACCATTAACCACATTACGTGCATGCTTATCTTTGGCATTGGCACCTGTTACCCATGCTGTGCCAGGAGCAATGCGCGGATCGGCATAGACAGTGATGCCGTTCTTCTTGGCATCCTGTGGTCCGATGTATCCCTTAACGAGTCCTGGAAACTTTGCAAAATCTGCCTCTTCAAATACTCGCAAGTCATTGACGCCTGCAAGATTTGCTTGCAAGCGCTTGAGATCAACTTCGCGGTCACCGGGCACAAGTACTGAAATCGCTTTCTCATCAGCCATCAGCATCACATTTTTCAGCGTCTTAGCCCCGTCATATCCCCCACCAAATTTGGCATTGAGAAGTTCAACCAACGTGTCGATGGTGGGAGTGTTAGGTGAATCAAAAACTTCTTGCACCGCAACACCAGATGCATCACTGGGTGCAATCACTGTTGTGACTGCTTCCACATTTGCGGCATAACCACATTTTTCACAGAGGACATAGGTATCTTCACCTGTCTCACACGGTGCTAAGAATTCCTCTGATGCCGAGCCACCCATGGCACCTGATACCGCACTGACAATGTTGTACTTAAGACGCAGCCGATCAAAGGTTGCAATATAGGCAGCGCGATGGCGCATATAGGAATCAACGAGACCTTCATCGGTGAGGTCAAAAGAGTAAGAGTCTTTCATAACAAATTCGCGTCCGCGGATAATTCCGGAACGCGGACGAGCTTCATCGCGATACTTCGTCTGTATTTGATAGAGCGAGAGTGGTAAATCTTTATAAGAGGAGTACTCACCTTTAACCATCAGCGTGAACATCTCTTCGTGAGTGGGGCCTAGTAAGTAGTCAGCACCTTTGCGATCTTGCAGACGAAAGAGATCTGGCCCGTAATCATTCCAGCGACCAGTCTGCTCATACGCATCTTTCGGCAAGAGCGCTGGAAAGTGAACTTCTTGAAAGCCAGCCTTATCCATCTCTTGGCGCACAATGTTTTCAATATTGCGAAGAGTGATAACACCTAGTGGAAGCCAGGAATAGACACCGGCAGCGATTCTACGAATATATCCAGCGCGTACTAAGAGGCGATGGCTAGGAACTTCAGCATCAGCTGGGTCATCGCGAAGCGTGCGCAAGAAGAGAGTGGACATTCGCAACATAACGCGAACCCTACCGGAGGATTACGAAGTAGTGACGGAAGGTACTCCTGATGCAACGCCGGCGGCTTCCATCTCTTCGGCTAAGCGCATCGCTTCTTCAATCAGAGTTTCAACAATCTGTGCTTCCGGAACAGTCTTGATGACTTCACCCTTAACAAAGATCTGCCCTTTTCCATTTCCAGATGCGACACCAAGGTCTGCTTCGCGAGCTTCGCCAGGACCGTTGACGACACAACCCATGACGGCAACGCGCAATGGCACTGTCATTCCTTGCAAGCCTGCTTGCACTTTCTCAGCCAAGGTATAGACATCGACTTGAGCGCGACCACACGATGGGCAAGAAACAATTTCAAGTTTGCGCTGACGCAAGTTCAGCGACTCAAGAATAGAAATTCCAACCTTAACTTCCTCCACAGGAGGGGCAGATAGTGAGACGCGAATAGTGTCGCCAATGCCTTCTGCCAGCAAGATTCCAAAGGCAGTTGCTGACTTAATTGTTCCTTGAAAGATTGGACCAGCTTCTGTTACTCCGAGGTGCAGCGGGTAGTCACACTTAGCGGCAAGGATTCGATAGGCGTTCACCATCGTGACTGGATCGTGATGCTTAACCGAAATCTTAATATCGCCAAAACCATGCTCTTCAAATAGTGATGCTTCCCAGAGCGCTGATTCGGCCAAAGCTTCAGGAGTTGCTTTGCCATACTTTGCAAGTAAGCGCGGATCTAGCGAACCGGCATTAACGCCAATACGAATTGGAATTCCGGCATCCCCTGCCGCTTTTGCAACTTCTTTGACCTTGTCATCGAATTGCTTGATATTGCCAGGGTTCACACGAACTGCTGCGCAACCAGCATCGATAGCGGCAAAGATATATTTTGGTTGAAAGTGAATATCGGCAATCACTGGAATCTGTGATTTCTTAGCAATCTGTGCCAGTGCATCGGCATCATCTTGGGAAGGCACCGCAACTCGAACAATCTGGCAACCGGACGCGGTGAGTTCGGCAATCTGCTGCAGCGTTGAATTCACATCAGATGTGAGGGTGGTACACATCGATTGCACGCTTACCTGTGATTGCGAACCAACCCCAACCGAGCCAACTTTAAGCTGACGCGTCTTGCGACGCGGGTGCAGCGTTGGCGGTGGAGCACTTGGAATTCCGAGATCAACCATGATGCGTATTCTGCCCTATCTCACACAATCTTGCTCTTGCTGGTGCGTGATGTGCGCTAGAAGTTGAGTGAAATTGGATTGATGATATCTGCCACAAGAAGTATCAACGTCAGCACGGCTAAGACGCCAAAGACAGCCATGGTAATTGGTGTCATGACATTGACATCGATTCCCGCTGGACGAGGCTTCTTACGAATACGTGCAAAGAGGGCGCGGACTTCATCGGCAATCGCAATCGCCATATGACCACCATCGAGTGGCAGAAATGGCAGCAGATTAAAGAGACCAACGAAAATGTTTAAGCTGGCAACGATCAGAATGAAGGTAGTTACCCGCTCATTGCTATTAAGTTTCTGAGAGCTCACCGCATCGCCCGAGACTCGGGCGGCGCCAACAATTCCAACTAGCCCATCAGGATTGCGCTCTTCGCCCATAAATGTTTGGCGAATAAGTTGTGGCACCTTAGAAGGAAGGGCAAAGAGAGATTTCACAGATTCTTTAGTTAGCGTGGCGGTGGCTTTAGCCGAGGCAGTTATCGCAGGGAAAAAGCTTTCACGTTTATTACCAATCTGGGTAACCACACCCAGCACATATCGCTTTTGATCTTGCAAATATTGCGGTGTGGCGGTGAGAGTGAGGATTTCACCTGCACGATCGATAGTAAATCGCATTTCCTTGCCTTCTGACTCTGCAATCTTGCGCGAATCTAGATACCAATCCTTAACCTTCTGACCATCTACTTCAATGATTTTATCCCCAACACGAAAACCTGCTTCGGCGGCGGCAGAGTTAGGAGTGACTTGTGCAATATTTGAAAGTAGTGCGGTGTAACCAACTCCAAAGAAGATGGAGAAGATGAGCAGAAAGCCAATCAAGAAATGCGCGAAGGAGCCTGCACCTAACACAATCAGCTTTTTACCTGATGATGCGGTAAAGAATGCTCGTGACTCTTCACCTGCTGGCATCCGATCGGTAGGCGTCATGCCTTCAATGCGACAGTAGCCACCGGCTGGAATCGCCTTCACACCAAACTCGGTCTCACCTTTTCTAAAGGACCACAGCTTGGTACCAAAACCTAGGAAGAATTCAGTGACCTTCATATTAAATTTCTTGGCAGTGAGGTAGTGCCCAAATTCGTGCACCATGACAGAGAGCAGCAGAGCTACTGCGAAAGCCAATATTCCAAGTGCCTTCATCGATGAGCTCCCTTCTTCACTAATTCACGGGCCTTGCTACGAGCATCATCTTCTGCCGCACTGACATCTTCCAAATCGCGCAGAGTTTTAGCCGCTGTTGCCCGCAGGTGGTCCACGCTCTGGCTGACAATCTTGAAAATGTCGGTAAATGAGATCTGCCCATCAATAAATGCTTGCACCGCAACCTCATTTGATGCATTAAAGATTGCTGGGAGTCCTCCCCCAATTTCACCGCAGGTGCGAGCAAGTGCCACCGCTGGAAAACGACTCTCATCAATGGGAGTAAAGCTCCAGGTGTGAGAAGTGCTCCAATCAATTGGCTTCGTTGCATGAGCAACGCGATGCGGATGATTGAGCGCAAATGAAATTGGCCCCTTCATATTTGGCGGTGATGCTTGCGCGATAGTTGAACCATCGATGAATTCGACCATGGAGTGCACCACAGATTGTGGGTGAATCACTGCCTCTATCTGTGCATACGGGATATCAAAGAGATAATGCGCCTCGATAATCTCTAACCCCTTGTTCATCAGGGATGCTGAATTAATTGTCACAACCGGTCCCATGGTCCATGTGGGATGGGCAAGTGCCTCTTGCAAGGTCACGGTAGAAAAATCAGTGCGATCGCGAAATGGACCACCGCTTGCGGTAAGAACTAACTTAGATATTTCAGATTTCTGCTCGCCCATCAACGCTTGCCAAATAGCAGAGTGCTCGGAATCAACCGGGAGTATCTGATCGTCCTTTACATGTGCAATAACTAGATCTCCGCCAGCAACAAGTGATTCCTTATTTGCCAGTGCCACGCGATTGCCCGCTTTCAGCGCGGCAAGTGTTGGCGCTAAGCCGATAGAGCCAGTAATTGCATTGAGCACAACATCGCAGGTGATTGCTGCTATTTCAGTTGATGCATGGGGGCCATCTACTACCTGTACTCCAGGTAGACCTTGGCGAATAATCTCAGCATTCTTTGTGACACCCACTAGCTTCACGGCAAACTTCTTTGCCTGATCTATAACTAACTGCGGATGAGTTCCAGCTGAAGTAATAGCAACCACGGTAAAGAGCGCTGGATTAGCCTCAACTATCTCCAGCGCCTGAACGCCAATAGAGCCCGTTGAACCCAGGATGACAAGTTCGCGGGTCATGAAACTTTGCGTTTGCGTGTTACCAATTGTCCAACAATCACAATTGCAAGTGCCAGGAAGAACATGGCCGAACCAATCACATTAGCCTGTGCCGGAATTCCGCGCGCTGCAGATGTGTAGATGAACTTGGGGAAAGTTGTCATCGTGCCGGAGTTGAAGTTGGTAATGATGAAGTCATCAAATGAGAGACTAAAAGCCAGCAGCGCAGCCGCTGCGATTCCTGGAGCTACCAATGGCAGAGTCACTCTACGGAAAGTCTCGCGTTCATTTGCATAAAGATCCATCGCAGCTTGTTCTAGTCGTGGATCCAAACTTGCGATGCGAGCTTTGACTGTGACCACAACAAATGACATACAGAAGAGAACATGGGCAATTACCGTTGGCCAGAAGCCTGGGTTGATTTGAAAGACCAGGAAGAGTGAGAGCAGTGAAGCTCCGAGCACAATCTCAGGTGTGGCCATCGGTAAGAAGATAAGTAAGTTTGTAGTTGATCGTCCCTTAAATTTATGACGACCAATAGCAAAAGCAATCATGGTTCCGAGGATTGTGGAGAAGATAGTGGCAAGTAATCCAATCTTGATTGAATTACCTAGCGCAGTACACACTTCAGGTGCGCCACATGGGTTCTGCCAATTAGCCCAGGTAAAGCCCTTCCAGATGAGATTGCTTTTTGCCGAGTCATTAAATGAGAATGCAAAGGTGTAGGCAACTGGAATAAATAGGTAGGTAAAGGCAACTACGGCATAGATGCGAAGTAGGTTACGGCCAAACCAGCGAGAGAGCGTGTTCATACCAGCTCCTCGGTTCCAGCTTTGCGGACATAGACGGTAACAAGAATCAAGATCGAAATCATCAGCGTAAATGAGAGAGCTGATGCTGTTGGGTAATCAACAATTTTAAAGTATCTAGACTCAATCACATTTCCCAGCATCTTCGTCTGCGGACTACCCAGAATTGCCGCATTCACATAATCACCTGCTGCCGGAATAAATGTCAGCAAAGTTCCGGCAACAACTCCCGGCATTGATAGTGGCAGGGTAACGCGGCGGAAAGTCGTAAAGCCATTGGCATAGAGATCACCCGATGCTTCAAGTGTGCGCGGGTCGATGCGATCGATCGAGGCATAGAGCGGCAAGGTCATAAAGGGTAAGAAGTTATAGGTCATACCCATCACCACCGCAAAGGCGCTCGAGGTCAGGGTCGTACTCTCGGAGATGATGTGCAACGAGCGAAGGGTGGGAACTACAAAACCTTCTTCACCAAGAATTTGTTTCCAAGCAATGGTGCGAAGAAGGAAGGAGGTAAAGAATGGCGCAATCACAAGTACCAGCATCACATTCTTAAATCTTCCACCCTTAAATGCAATGGTGTAGGCAAGTGGATAAGCAATTGCTAGCGCAAGCACGGTAGCAATGAGTGCATAGAGAAAGGAGCGACCAAATTGCTCTCTATTTTCCACAAAAGCATCGAAGTAATTAGCAAAGCGCCAGGTCTGTTCGTACTCACCTGTATCTCCCCCACTGACACGAGTCTGAGTAGATGTTTGAGCAAGGTTAAATAAGGGAAGTAAGAAGAAGATGAAGAGGAACCCCATCCCCGGAATTAACAGGAGATACGGGGTGCTGATCTTTTTCATTCTTCCTCTAAATCCTCATCAGGATTTACTTCAGTACCAGCTTCAGCATCATCATCGCCGCGAAGTGCAAAGGTAAAGACTGGCTCCCATGAGATATTCACACTCTCACCCACGCTAAATGGCGCAACGCCATCATCGTTTTGTTCAAAGACCATCAGCTCTTGTCCCCACGGCATTAGAACTTGGTACTGAGTAGAAACGCCAATATAAGAAACATCTTCAATCTTGCCACCGGTAAGAATATTTCCTGAAGTTGAAGTCTCTAGCCGAGAGATACGAAACTTCTCTGGTCTGATTCCTGCCAAGATTGAGTTATCAACTGCATGTGAGCGATCTTTCTGCAGGGAAATCTTCTGCCCAAAGAGATCAACAATTTGATTAGCTCCGTCAAGGCCAGTGATACTTCCCTTAATTAGGTTTGACTGGCCAAGAAAGTTAGCCACAAATGCGGTCTTGGGATTGTCATAGAGTTCTGCCGGAGAACCCATCTGCTCAATTTCGCCCTCGTTCATCACCGCGATGGTGTCAGCCATGGTCATAGCTTCTTCCTGATCGTGGGTAACGTGGACAAAGGTAATTCCCACTTCCTTCTGAATCCACTTAAGTTCAATCTGCATCTGCCGACGCAGCTTTAGATCAAGTGCGCCCAGTGGTTCATCAAGGAGTAGTAGCGCCGGACGATTCACAATGGCGCGAGCAAGTGCGATGCGCTGTTGTTGTCCACCAGAGAGTTGAGTTGGCTTACGTTGGGCCAAATGTGGAAGTTCCACTAGATCTAGCGCCTTATTGACCGCATCATCAACATCTTTAATACCGCGACGGCGCAGGCCGAAGGCAATGTTTTCAAAGATGGTCAGGTGCGGGAAAAGAGCATAGTTCTGAAAGACGGTATTGATCGGGCGTTGATACGGCTTCGTATATGTAATGTCAGTACTACCCAAAGAGATAGTTCCTTGCGTAGGTTCTTCCAGGCCGGCAATCATGCGAAGAGTTGTTGTCTTTCCACATCCAGAAGGTCCAAGGAGTGCAAAAAATGAACCTTCGGCAATGGTCAGTGACAAATCATTAACGGCTGTGAAGTCACCATAACTCTTTGTTAGGTGTGAAAGCCCAAGATCTCCTCGTGCAGAACTTGCAATATCTGACACTTAGTTGCCGGCAGCCTTCTGGAATGCTTCAGTCCATGTTGTCTCTTCAGTTGGAGTCAGAGCACGGAATACAGAGAGGTTGGCCATTGTCTTAGCGGTTGGGAAGATGAACTCACTTGCTGCTAGCGCTGGATCAATCTTCTCCATCTCAGCTTGCGCACCCTTTACCGGACAGAAGTAATTCACATATGCCGCAACTTCTGCGGCAACTGCTGGCTCGTAATAGTAATTAATAAGCTTTTCCGCGTTCGCCTTAGCTTCAGCCGAAGCTGTTGATGGAATCAACATATTATCGCCAGAGATAGTTCCGCCTGACTCTGGGATGGCAAAGTCAAACTTTCCTTCATTCTCTGACTTCAAGATAAACATATCGCCAGACCAGCCAATAACAGCAGTTGCATCTCCTGATGTGAGATCTTCGGCGTATTCGTTGCCCTTAACCCCGCGAATCCAACCATCGGCAATCTTCTGAGCTAGGAAGTCAACGCCATTCATAAATTGAGCTTCGGTCACAGTCTGTAAGTTGACACCTTGTGCCATCAAGATAATTCCAATGGTGTCGCGCATTTCAGAGAGAACAACAATCTTTCCCTTATTAGCTGGTGAGAAGAGATCATCGAGGGTGCGAATCCCCTTTGGATTTTTGGTGGTGTTCCAACCAAAACCACCCATAATGCCTTGCCAGGTCAGTGAGTAATCGCGGTTTGGATCATAGGATGGTGTTGCCAGTGTGTCGACGATATTGCTCTTATTTGGAATATTTGCGGCATCAAACTTCTGTGCATAGCCCAGACGAATCCAGCGCCCTGCCATCCAATCTGTTGGGCAGACTAGGTCATAGCCAATATCTTTCTTTAACTTAAGCTGTGCTTGAACTTTTCCAAAGAACTCATCGTTATCGTTGTAATCTTCCAGATACTTAACATCAATGCCGCTCTCTTTAATAAAGGCCTGCAGCGTTGGATAGTTCTTACCTGAGTCATCAACATCAAGGTAGAGCGGCCAGTTGCCCCAACGAATAGCGTTCTCAGAAGATCCGCCACCTGAACCACATGCAGCGAGCGCACTTGCACCAGCTACTGCGCCAGCGCCAGCTAAAACAGCGCGACGTGAAAGCTTAGAGTTGATAATGGAACGTGCTTCTGGAGAGAGCGGTTTTTTAGCCATGGTTGTGGCTCCTTTTGAATTGCCGGAATAAGGGACGGTTTTGCAGGGCTCATTATGTAACTCTTTGCCCCCTAGGCCAAATATAAATCGGTTAATTTCTGGTGATTTTCTCACCCGATTTTCAGCCCAGATATCTAGCCGTTGAGATTGCTCATCACATGCTTGATGCGGGTGTAATCCTCAAAGCCATAGCTGGAGAGATCCTTGCCATATCCACTGCGCTTGAAACCACCATGTGGCATCTCGGCCACCAGTGGGATGTGGGTATTAATCCAGACGCATCCGAAGTCAAAGGCCTTAGCCATCCGCATTGCTCGCCCGTGGTCTTTGGTCCAGACCGAAGATGCCAGGCCGTAATCCACGCCATTGGCCATTGCCACCGCTTCCGCCTCATCAGCAAACTTCTGAATGGTAATTACTGGCCCAAAGATTTCAGATTGAATCAACTCATCGCTCTGCTTTAGATCTGCAATAACGGTAGGTGCGATGAAGTATCCAGCTAAATTAGTCGGTGCTCCCCCTGCCACCACTCTGGCATGTGATGGAACGCGCGAGATAAAGCCACTAACTCGATCGAATTGGTTCTTATTATTGACCGGCCCCACCAAGACATCCTCACTTGGCATACCCATAGCAATCTGATTGGTTGCTTGATCAGCTAGTAACTTCACCATCTCCTCATATACCCCAGCTTGCACAAGCACGCGAGTTGCCGCAGTGCAATCTTGTCCAGCATTAAAGAAGCCTGCAATCGCAATTCCTTCAGCAGCGGCTGCTAAATCGGCATCGTTAAAGACAACAACCGGGGCTTTGCCACCGAGTTCTAAGTGAACGCGCTTAAGTGACTTGGCCGCCCCTGCTGCAACTTCCATACCTGCCCGCACAGAGCCGGTAATTGAGACCATGGCCGGGGTTGCGTGATCAACTAGTAGCGCACCTGTTTCGCGCTCTCCGGTAAGAACGTTAATCACACCATCAGGTAAGAACTCACTCATGATCTGTGCCATAAATACTGTCGATGCTGGAGTGGTATCACTTGGCTTCAAAACAACGGTATTTCCAGCAGCAATAGCTGGCGCCCATTTCCAGACCGCCATCATCATTGGGTAATTCCATGGCGTTACCTGTGCACAGACTCCAATAGGCTCACGGCGAATAAAAGAGGTCATCCCCTTCATATATTCACCAGCTGATTTACCTTCTAAATTACGAGCAGCACCGGCAAAGAAACGAATTTGATCCACCATCGGTGGAACTTCTTCCGATGCGGTAAGCCCCACTGGCTTTCCACAGTTTTCAGATTCAATTGCTACAAATTCTTCCGCCCTAGATTCAATGGCATCGGCAATCTTGAGCAAAGCCTTCTGGCGCTCTGATGGTGTGGAATCTCGCCAATCAGTAAAGGCGCTACTTGCCGCCTTCATCGCCTTATCAATATCTGCGGCATTGGACTTCGGTGCGGTGGCAAAGGGCTGGGCAGTTGCCGGGTTAATCAGCGTTGTGACTTCACCGGATGCGCTATCAACTGATTTTCCATTGATGAAATTCTGTAGCTTCTTCACTTCTTATGCCTGACCCTTCGTTGCCCTAACCATCTGATCACCATGATCATATGGATGCTTGGTATATGCCTCTAGCCATCTAGCCACAGTGAATTTACCTGATTCGCTATGCTCGCCAAACTTCTCTAAATCACTTACTTCTAAGCGCTTAACTAAATCTAGTGAACTTGCCCGCACCGCGGCATAGACCGCAATTGCATTTTCTACCGGTGCATCTACATAGCCAAGCTTTGCCTCATTAGCCCAGGCCGACTCGTCATAGCCTTGAATGATTGAACCTTCTGGCTCTGCAATCAGCCTGCGCAGGCGGGCATATGACTGCGCTTCCGAATCTGCCATGTGATGAATACATTGACGAGCAGACCATTCGTTTTCTGCATGGACATCTAATAAATCTGGTGTGATGCCGCGAGCTAAGTTAAGAAAATATTGACTCGCTGCGGCATAGGCGGCAGCCGCTTCTTTCATATCCACTGTAGATGTCATAGCGGTGATACTAAGCCACCTGGGAAGCACTTTCAACGGTAATGCGATAGACCGATCCCATCGGGCATAAGGGTTGGAACATATTGATTTTCCAGCTACCAGTACTTGCGTTATAGGAAATAGCTAAGTAGTCATCCCCATAGCCAATATTAACTCCTGCTTGGTTTACCAAGGTGAGCGCCTTTCTGGCGTAGTTTGCATATGTCCCACTAGAAAATGCGGTGGTTGTGTCAAAGACAGAGATAACTGATGCCGAACCAATTGTTGCACTCGAGGTAGCGGTATCGGTTGCAATAACTCCCGTATACATCGGCAGCGCAGTTGCTGTTGATGAATCATAGAATTGAAAGCGCAAAAGATTTCCCTTACAAGCATTGGGATCTAGTCCAATTAACTCAACTGATTGCACGCGAGATAACCCGTTATAGGTGGCAGCAGTCGGATAAAGACCTACTGAAATCCAGCTATCACAAGCTTTAACTCTAAATAGCCCCTGGCCATACTCAATCCGCCCACCGCTAATAGAGAAATTAGATGCAAGTGTGGTTGCGCCAAAGATCAGCGCTGCTGCCAGAACAAAAATTAATTTAGGGCTTCGATGCCATCCAGCTCGTTCAGAGTCAAGGCTCTCCTCTTGCTCTTCGCCATCAAGGAGAAAGTTGCTCACGGCGATATCGTAAACGATTGGGTATATGCCACACCCCTTGGACTATCAATAGCAATCACGCCTGTCACCGCTCCAGATGGAATAACGACCTCCACATAGGTGCTGGTTACGACGTTAATGACCGCATCCTCATACGTTCGGAAAGTGACCGAGAGATCAGATGGCGATAGGCCAGAGAAACCAGTTGAGTTAATGCGGAGTTTGGTGCCCACTCGCGCAGAAGAAATCGCAGTTCCAGTCTCATTAGAAAAGGCCGATGCGGTGAGAGTCTCGGTTCTGACAATAATCTGATTTCCGCCGGCTAGCGGGATCACATTATTGCCACTCAGAGCTTGCGATGCGTAATTATCAACCCAAGCAATCCAATAGATGGTGGCGGTCGTTGACTCGACAATATAGTTTCGTGTTCCAGCCTTTTCAGCCTTTACCGTGCAGCTACCAACGCTCGTTGCAGTAAGGATGAATGAACCAACCAATGTACATCCGGCAGTTCCAGCTGAAACCAAAGTACGTGTCAGTACTCCAGGACCTGATCCACCATAGGCATTGAGTGGATAGGAAGAGATGTTGGGATAGGCCAGATACTGGCCAATAGTGATTGCCGTCTGTCTCGCCTTATTGATAGTTAGCGTTGCGGTGACAGATTCCACCCCTTGGTAATTACTTAAGGAAGCTGGACTTGAAATGGAGAAGGTAGAGCCGACTTTGTATACGCCGGCATCTGTTGGAATGGTGTTGCTAGCAAGGCAACTACCTCCATATACGCAAGGATCTTCTCTATAGGTAGAGGTAACAGTCGCAGTTTCAGAATTGACCAACCCTGTCACGGTTTGGGTAGTGGTGATAGCTGCAGGAGCCTCGTTATAGGTGACCGAATTTGCCGAAAGAGTTGTAGTTACAGTAATTGTGTCCGCTTTTGCGAAGGTAATGTTTGTTTCAGCCGAATCTATGACGAAGTAGTTGCGATCTAGCGCCTTAGTGGCAGTGACCTTACATGTTCCAAAAGAGCTCACCGTGATGGTTTCACTTGTAATGGAGCAACCCGATGCAGTGCCAGCACTGGTAATGGCAAA
>Ga0209296_1000108_pt1 | contig 66440 bp, 61 predicted proteins | sample S_130206_EF_Meta_FD_187319 | JGI IMG/M metagenome (GOLD analysis project Ga0209296, IMG submission 187319) | Freshwater microbial communities from Lake Simoncouche, Canada to study carbon cycling - S_130206_EF_MetaG (SPAdes) (version 2) | ecosystem: Environmental > Aquatic > Freshwater > Lake ...
ACTGCCGCTGCTTCCAGTTACCAGTGCTAGTTCAGGTGGAACTGGTACAAGCGCAACTGGACTCCTAGTTGGTTCATGGGTCTTTGGCTTTTTTAGAGATGTTGACAATCAAGATCCTGTTATTATTGGATCAATTCCTGGTGTCGAAGCGCTAAATGGACAAGGTATACCTGACACTGCAACAAGCAGTTCAATTGGAATCGCTGCAACATCTTTATATTCAAGTGGTGCGCCTATAGGTGGTCCGGCTGACACATCTACTCTTGACCCTGATATACCGACAATTAGTGGTGCGACAAACAGTGAAATTGCTCGTAACCTAGTTAACATTGCTCGAACACAAGTTGGTGAAAAAAATGGATCAAAATATCTTGGCGGAGGGTTGCCATGGTGCGCTGCATTTGTAGCATATTGTTTGGTTCGTTCAGGCGTGCCAAAAGAAGATTTGCCATCAAACCCAAATTTTTCATGGTCATATAAAGAATGGGCAAAGGGTAAAGGCTCAAAATATGTTGCACTTGCTGCTGATAATACATACCAACCTGGTGATATTATAATTCGCCATCGAGGAGCTGTAGGATCAGGGTTTGGCCATATTGGAATAATATCTGTAGGGTGCAATGATAGACGAAATGAAGCACACTCCACAATTGAAGGAAACACTGGAAGCCCGCGAGGAGTCTATGAACGCACTAAAAAATATTATTGGCCATGTGTCTTACGATGGAAATCTGATTCAGACGCGCCATTAGCTTAATTTTTTTTAATAAATAATAACATTATGGCAGGTCAAGGTACATTTGGAACTCCACATCAATCAAATCAATCTGTTTATCCATACAACAATGTGACACAGACACGGTCTGGTCATTTATTTGAAGTTGATGACACACTTGGCGAAGAGCGCATACATCAAAAACATAAATCTGGTACATACTATGAAATTGCATCTGACGGCACCTATGTTACAACTGTTGTTTCAGATCGATATACAACTGTGTGCGGCACTGACACAATAGCTATAACTGGTGATGCAAACATTGCCGTTAATGGATCTGTTAACCTAACCATAAATGGAAACTATAATGTTGAAGTTAATGGAAACATGAGTCAAACCGTAAAGGGCGAATATAAACTAAAAGTTGGTGCTGCACATAAAACTGAGGTTGGTGGTGACATTGCAGAAAACGTAGTTGGCAAAAAAGATAGCGTTATTGGAAATGGACTAATCAATACAGTACGCGCAGGAGGAGTAAAAAATATGATTGTAGGTGGTGTTGAAGACACTAATGCTGGTGACTACACATCAATTTGCACTGGTTCAGTTTCAATGACTGGACTAACTGGCATGAGTTTATCGTCTCCCGCTGGTCCTGCTACTTTAGGCGGATTTGTTGCCGCAGTTGATAGTGCAACAACATTAACGCTTACTGGTTTAGCAGCCATTAATATGACAGCCCCACTTGTAAACATGACAACTCCACTTGTAACTATATTAAATGGTGCACTTATTGCAACTCTTGATGTTCGTGCGCTTGGCGGAGTTGTAGGTTTATCAACGCACACACATGTTGAAACATCATCTGTTACATTACCAGGATTAGGATAATATGGCTATTACAAAATTTTTATATATTAGGCTGGCAGACAGCAATGGTGATGGATTTGACATCAATACTACAGGAATTCCGTTAACATACAATGGAAACACCAGATCAGTTGTAGACCTAATTACTGGTGTCTATAGAATTACACAAGAGGCAACATCTGGACCGGGTGCACTTCCATGGGTTATTCAATCAATACCCTTAACTGATGTTAATATAGAGGTTACTTACAATACTGGAATTCCTGCCCTCACTAATGTTCCAAAAAATGTTGGGAGATATGACTACAATATACGCACTACTCTAAAGAGTGACCCGACATACAAAGGTTATTTTACAACAGAATATTACGGCACAATTCCAGTTGACATTCCTGGTTGGGAGCCTGCTGTTAGAACTAATGCATTTAAATTAGATGTTGGTGGCATAGCATTAGAAAAAGATAAAGACACATCCAAGTATCTACTCATACGGCCGTGCCCGCTTACAATAACTTTTGGAGACACTGTTCGTCCATACAACAAAAATGCACAAGCTATAACTTACACAACCTCACCAAAGGTGTTGGATTCAACCTCAGCAGATTTTGGTAAAGATATTCAAGTTGGTTTGGCATACGCTGGTACAAAGAGCATTGCTGCATATGCAGCGCCAGTTGAGATTGGAACATATTCAGTCAATGCAAATAGTATTGATATAAATTATGTTGGAAGTGCCAGTACAACATACACAATTAGACAACTTACAACAACTGAGGCCGCGTCAGCTCAGCAAGAGTATGACGCATTGGTGCGAGCCCTACCACCCAAAACACAAAATTGGGTAGACAGCAGTTCATCATTTTCCGATAATAACGCTAAACAGCAATTTATTGCAAGTGGAATACTTTCAGTTTTAGGAGAGATTAATGTTGGAGAAAACAATGCAGCTATGACTGCAGTTGCCGGACTTGATAAGGCTGCTACAATTATCGATTGCACAAAAAATCTTCCACAAAAATTAATAACTGCTGTAGCAGTAAAGTTGTTATCACTCGTAGCAGCATATGTTCCGGGACTTGGAATTATTAATTTGATTACTCAAGTTCAAGCAATTATTAATGATGTTCAAAAAATAATGGAACTTATTGAGTTTGTTAAAAATAATCCATATGCATTTCTTGATCAAGTGCTGACTGCATCTGGAGCCTATAAAAAACTTGGAAGTATTGCAAATGAAACAATAGCAAATATTGAAAACACATTTCCAAACTCAGCATCAACTGTAGGAGATGTCGGTCAGTTTATTACTGATGTTGCAAATGGTATAATTGATGTTTGTGAAGCTGTTGACATTTATGGAAATCCAATTGCAAACAAAATAACAGCTGACAACACAGCAGTACCAACAGCAGTTCGTGGTTTTATTCCTCTTACAAATCAGCAACCAAGTGCAGCAAAAACTGACTATGAATATTTCCAGTTTCATTTAAGAGATGCATTATATAAAGACGGCGACAAAATTAAGAGTTTAAAAGACTCTGGAAATGTTGCTGAACTACGAGACTATATGACAATGCTTACAGCTGTTCATGAACTTGCATACAACTGGCATGATAATATTGCATCTGTAGCAGCACCAGTTGGACTCTTAAGTGTGTCTCAAGCAACGCGTCTTCAAAATGTTGAAGACATACTTGGCACTGCTAGTGGGTTATTACAAGGCATCTATGGTACGCCTAATGCAATCAACAGTTCTGCACCAATAAACACAACATCTGCCTCTGGTGTGCGAGAAAACACGTCACCAGCAACAGCTGGTCTAAACGCTGGATTGACTGCAGCAGCTAATGGACTGCGTGCAGTCTCTGGAGGGGTGTCTGCAATAGGAAGTTTTATATCAGGTGAGACACAATATTCACTGAGACTCTTTAAAAATGAATTTAATTTTGCTGTAAAACAACAACTTGCAAAACATCCATATTGGTCAGCCAGTACAGTAAAAGAGTATAATGAGCGAGTACAACGAATACACTATGAGATGCAAGAGGGCACTCCAGCAATTCTCAGCAATCCAGCGTTTGCAAAAATATAACGTATAAATAGAATATGGGAACTTCCTATTTATTGTCAGACTACAATCTTTCACAGTCATCTAACGTAGCACGTCAGCGCGTCTATGCTGATCTTGACAATTCTTTTTCGGTTCATCCAATCTATAATGATGTTTTACCACTTATAGATCTTGACGCAGTAAAACAAAGTCTTAAAAATTTACTCCTAACAAACACATATGATCGTCCATTTCAACCAAACATTGGTTCAAATATAAGGGAATTGCTTTTTGAAAATGCAAGTGTACTAGTTGAACTTGAATTGGAAGATAAGATACAAAGAACTATTGCACTCTATGAACCACGTATACGCAACCCAATTGTAAATGTAACTGATGAATCAGATAAAAATGCATATCGAGTTTCAATAGGTTTTGAAGTTTCATATGATACAAACACTGAAATTATAATCTATCTAACACGCACAAGATAATGAGTACACAATTTTCACAGTCAGTAAACGTCACAAATTTAGACTTTGTTGATATAAAACAAAGTCTTATTGATTATTTCAAATCAAATGACAGCCCATTTAAAGATTGGGACTATACTGGTTCAGGACTAAATACATTGATGGATGTGTTGGCACACAACACCCATTATAACGCAGTGTTAGCGCACATGGCTGTAAATGAAAGCTTTATTGACTCTGCCCAATTACGCCAAAATGTTGTCTCTGCTGCAAAACTAATTGGATATACCCCAAACAGTTACACTGCTCCAAAAGCAAAAGTTAACCTTTATGTCAATAGTCGTGACTCTAGTGTCAATAGTTATATAATTCCTGCAGGCACCAGCTTTTCATCAAACTTTCCTATTCCTAGACAGAGTGCTACATATAACTTTATCAACCTAACAGATATTGAATGTACACGTAATCAAACATCTGGTCTTTTAGAGGCAGTCGATCAAGAAATACATCAAGGATCAATTCAAACACGACGCATACAGATCAATTCAGCTGAAGATAAAAACGAGTATGTAATCTCTGATAAAAATATAGACTTACGCACTCTAAATGTTGCTGTATATCAAAACAGTCGTCAAGACATTGGAGAAGTATACACAAAATTTACTGATGTTACAGATATAAATGAAACAACTCCAATTTATTTTATCTATGAAAACTATTCTGGCAACTATGTAGTTTCATTTGGAAATGGTGTCTTTGGTAAAAAACCAGACAACTTAAACATTTTAGAATTACGATATTTGGTTACCGCTGGAGATGCTGCAAATACAAGCAATAAGTTTTCATACAACGGTGGTTTTGATAATCAAATATCATCTGTGTCTGTACAAACCTCAAGCCCAGCCTTTGGAGGGTCAACTAATGAATCAATTGGTAGCATCAAATATAATGCACCACTTCAATATATTGCTCAAAACCGTGCAGTTACTGCAGATGACTATAAGACACTCATTCAAAGTAAATTTGGAGTGCGTTCTATGGCTGTATGGGGTGGAGAAGAAAATAATCCGCCACAATATGGAAAAGTTTTTATGTCAATTAAAAAATCTGACGATGAAAACGATATTTTCTTAAGTTCTGCTGAAAAAGAAGAAATATTACAATATATAAGCGGTAAAAAGGTGCTGTCAATTTTACCTGAGATTGTTGATCCTGAATATATCAACATTGTTCTCGATGTGCTATTCAAATATAATCGAAACCTAACAACACTTACAGTAACTCAACTGCAAGATAAAATTAAGGAAACACTTGTTGCGTTTAGTAATAATTATTTAGAGTCATTTGACGGTGTATTTAGACATTCACAACTAGTTCGTGCTGTTGATAATACAAGCCCTGCAATATTAAACTCACTTGTTCGAGTTTTTGTATCCAAGACATTTACTGTTGCGGTAGGTGATCCTAAAAATTTAACAATAGAATATGGCACAGCTCTTACAATTGATGATGGCCTTGCAATTGTAAAATCAACTGGATGGGTCTCTGGTGGAGTAATATACTATATAGGAGATGCACCTCATGCAAAAGACACCAATCTTCGACGTCTCTATAGTTATTACATTGACAGCAACAACAATGCTATAGTTGAAGATTCAAATATTGGAACACTCACATTGAGTACTGGAACGCTGTCATTAAATGCATTTGGTGTTGACTCTGACACCGCAATTACAATTGATCTATTACCAAAATCAAATGATATTGTTTCACGTCGTAATCAATTAATTCGTATTGACACACCTAGCATTAATGTCTATGGTGAAGTTGACACAATTGCAATTGGTGGATCAAGCAAGTCTATTGACTATAACACATTCAGCCGAGATCGTTAACCATGTTATTAAGTGTAGCAAATTCTAGACCACGAAACTTAGAGAGCTCTCGAGTCTCGTCACTATTTCCTGACACCGTACAGGAGAGTTCAAAAACACTCATAGAATTTGTTGAAAAATATTATGAGTATTTAAATGTTGTTGGATTGCCATCAAGCGAAATAGCAAATATAACATCTGCAAAAGACATTGATGTTGTTTCAAACAAGTATCTTACTGAGATTCAAAGTTTAATTGCTCGTAATATACCAAACTCAGTTGCACTTGATAAGGTTACACTTTACAAAATAATTCTTCAATACTATCGTACTCGTGGTTCTGAAGACAGTATACATTCATTTTTCAAAATTTTCTTTGATGAGTTTGTAACCATATTTTATCCACGTGACTATCTTTTTGAGTTGTCTGGAGGACGCGGCCAATGGATGCCTATTGTGGCATCTCAATTGGCAACTGTAAACACAAACCCAAATAAAAACCAAATAAAAATAGTCAGTGACGCTATAATTGGTCCAGTGACTTCCAATGACAAGGCTCCATACACATTTGTTTTACAGAGCTATTCAAAGTTTGTATGGACACTAGATGGACGTGCTCCATCATCAACTGTACCGCACCTACAAAAAGTAAATTCACGTTGGGTCTACACATACGGCGATGTGGTTGTAACAAGTGCAAATAACACTACATGGCCAGATGAAGCACTTTGGAATACCTTTTCTCGTAATATTGAATATACGAGTGGAAACGCTGGATCAAACACAACTCGTAACATTGAGTATAAGACTCTTGAAATTACTCCAGTTGGTGAAACAACTGAAACAATATTGCTTAAAAGGGATGACACCACTGATATATTAGCAACAGAGTCTGGAGACGAGTTGACGCTTGAACAGTTTTTTACTCCTGAAGGGACTATAGACATAGTTGTTTCTGGTATTACTACTGAAAATAATCTAGATCCTAATACTTCTACAGACTATATTATAGTTCAAGATACAAGTATAACAAACACTGATGATGCTGTTATTGTAACAGAAGATGCAGGCAGTTCATTATATACCGCAATTACATCTAATATTGAATATGTCCACCTGTTTACTGTAACTGCACTTCCATTGAATGCACTTAAGATAGATGATCTTATAAATTCATTGGAGACTGCCGGCACCAATACAGTGTATCGTTGTACTCAGATTAGCCCAACAATATGGGAATCAGTTACAACTGACTTTAGGATTTGGCAATATTCTGATTCAAAATCTTTTGCATCAGATCGATATAAGCTACATGACGGAGAATTTTGGCAAAAATATTCATATCAAATAAAAACAACGCTGTCATATGACACATGGTCATATGACTATTTGAGATTTGTTCATCCAGCAGGTTTAAAATTATTTACAGCGCTTCTATACGAACTTCTAGCAAAATCAGAATGGAAACAATACATTGATTATATTTCATCTGACTCGACAACAGACTATACTTGGTTGGGTGCATACATTCCACCAGTAATTGGTTATCATACTCCAACAAGTCAACCAGGTTGGTTAACTTCTAGAGAGCGAGTATTGAAATTCCTTTTACAGGTGTTGCGAGATGCAAATGCAGACGAGTCACTTATTCGTATAATTGAACTTGTTCTTTCTTTTGAATCTTTAAATGAAGTCTATCGTGATAAAATTGTCCACAATACATATCAATCATGGTTCAAGTTTATTGATACAACTGAATTAATTGCGGGATTCTCAGACAAGACAATAGCACTGGCTAATGCAGAATATTCTAGAGAAGACTTACCACTCTTTAGTAACTTATCATGCATAGTCACGCCAAAAGTAGTTGACTTTACATACTATCCATGGATGTATAGCGAGCTTATTCCACTTAACACTTCGTCTCAAAGCATTGACCCAAATTATGTTTTGTCAGACGTAAATGTTTTTGATGTTGACTTTGAGCCATATATTAATAGCGAAATTTTACCTAGAGAAGCATCAACAGTATATAATTTACAGACAGAAAATAACAACTATTCAATAACTGAAGACAGTGAATTTGGATTTGTGACTGAAGGAAACATAACAAACACCATATTTAACACATACACAATATCAGCACTAACAAATATTGTTACTCCCAATAACAGACCATTAGGATATCCTCCTATTAACGTATATTTTCATGTAGTTACAACTGGTGTGCTTGATGGCACACAGCTGTACTATACAACACGGTTTCCTTCTGTATTAGCAGTCACTAGTGGTGTTGTTACTATTACAAATGACTTTGCATCATTTGCAGTACAAATTAATGAGGCGCTTGCTCCTGGATTTCCAACGCAATCATTTAATATGGATTTAAGATTAAATAGTATAACAGGTCCAATAGTTGCTACGAGCAATCTTGTAATAATATTCCCCTAAATATAATATAAATATAACCATATGCCAGACGTAAAATTTTCACAACTAAACCAACTGCAGGTAGCAGCAGATGATGATTATTTGCCAATTGTTGACAGCAGTGATAATGCAATGGGCATTAATGGCACAAACAAAAAAATCTCAATACTGAATTTAGCATACGGCATAATTAATAGTCTGGAAATTGGATCAGTTGACCCGCAGATCTTAATGTCAATTGATGCATCTAAAATTGAGACAGGTACATTAGATGTCAATCGCATTCCTTCATTAGATGCATCTAAAATTAGCAGTGGTATTATTGACGCGGCCAGACTTCCAAGTTATGTCGATGATGTACTTGAATTTGCCAATTTTGCAGCTTTTCCGGCGACAGGTGAAATGCATAAAATTTATGTTACATTAGACACAAATAGAACTTATCGTTGGAGTGGTTCTGTTTACGTCGAAATTAATGTTGATCAAACTATAACATTAACAAGTGACGTTACAGGTTCTGGAACAGGAACCTTTGCCGCAACAATAGCAACTGGTGCGGTGTCATTGGCCAAAATGGCAAATGTCTCTAGTAGCACGGTATTTTATCGCAAGACAGCTGGATCAGGTACACCTGAAGTTCAAACTTTAGCCACATTAAAGACAGATCTTGGGCTTACCGGCACAAATAGTGGTGATCAAACTATTACTCTTACCGGTGCTGTTACTGGTTCTGGAACCGGAAGCTTTGCCACAACACTCGCTGATGATGTTGTATCATTAGCCAAAATGGCAAATGTTGCCACGGCAACAGTATTTTATCGCAAGACAGCAGGAACTGGTGATCCTGAAGTTCAAACTTTAAGTACATTAAAGACAGATCTTAATTTAGTAGAAAAACTTGCCTCCAGCGAATATACAGTTACAAATCCAACATCAGTAAAAACATTTAATGCCACTACAGCAACAATTGATAATGTATGTGACGTTCTTGCAACATTAATTAAAACACTTAAAGATCGACAAATAATATAATGAATAAACTTTTTTTAACTCTTCTTTTACTTGCTTTAAGTATTTGCAATTTATATTCGCAAGCAACCGATCCAAATTGGCAATATGCTGATTTAAATCGTCTTGGAATATTGGATAGGAATAGTTTTGTGTTAACACCGCAAAAACCATATGTTTATAATGGTTATCCTGTATTTGAAATTACTGTACCGTCAGGTTATACAGAAATACAAGTGCGTGCAAGTTTAACAAATTTTGAACCTGGATTTTTACTTAAACAGGACGGAACATACACACATCATTATATTCCAACTGGTGTTACTATTAATGGTAAAAAACAATATAAAGCAATGGGAACATTTGATACACCGATCGTTGCATCTTGGAACGGATCAGCATGGGTTTTTGGAATTGGTGGACTTACATCAACAAATAATGTTGAATTTCCTTGGTTATGTACAACGTTCAGCGGAGGCACTGGAGGTGTAACATACCTTGCCCAAATAGAATATTTTGTGTATCGTACATGTACAACAGGAGCAGCTGCTGATGCTCAATGGGGACTAGGTTCAGGCGATCCTGATCCATGGGTCTATATTGCAAATCAAACTGCGGTATCTGGTGACAATAAAGAATTTAAGCGTCAAAAATGGAACTATGCAACATCACTTACAAGTCAATTGCAAGCACCTGTGACGCCAATTTGGCAGATTGATACAGCAACTGCTGCTGGAACCATCGGCGCCGGCGGCGGCAATGTTACTGTTACTGTTACCGGAGCATTGGTTACCGGATCACCACTCACTGTAAATGTCGCCGTGCTTGCCAACGATACCGCATCCGTCTGGGCCGACAAAGTTCGTGTCGCCTTGGCAACGCTTCATCACGCCAACATCCACGACTATATCGTCGGCGGCACAGGCAGCTCGATCTCACTCACAGCACGAGAGGCAGCAGCGAACGACACGACGCTGAACATCGCTCTTGCCAACGGAACGACAACTGGCGTGACCGCAGCACCGACAAGTGCCAATACGGCGGAGGGCCGCGTCGGCGTAGCTTCGACTCCTGGATATAAAGTAATTTTTCAACCAAGTCGAGGTAATCTTGGAGCAGCCGAATGGATGCAAGCAAACAAAGATAAACTTGTTTGGATATATCAAGTTGAAAATGTTGCCGGCAAACCAAAACATCCAAACGGTTCGGATGTATGGAATGCTATGGTTCCTACAGAATGGAGAACCAACAGAATAGAACTCTTTACTCCATAAAACGTATATATATTTTATCATTTGAATGATGATAACAACAAATAAACACACTATGAAAAAAATAATGCTAATTGCAAGCGCAATGCTTGCCTCACTGACGGGCGCAATACACGCACAAAATAACGATTTTAATATTTTAACATATCTTGAGGCTGCTCAAGCATCTGTTAAAACTAAAGAAGAAAAAGCTTTCAAAGATCAATATACTTCAAGTCTTGGTGCAGGTTGGAAAGACACATGGCGCAACAGCACATTGCCACGACCAAATGATCATCTTGTAGAAATTTATATTGAAAAAGGTGATTTTCCTGTTACTCTATGGTTTTTACAACCTTTTAGCAATTTAACTGCACTTAAAAAACAAGAATTGTTAACATACATTGGCGGTAAAACAACACTTACTAAAAATGATTTTATTGTAGTAAAAACTTTATCAACATACAATTCCGCAACAGCTGCTCGTAAAGATGACCTTGTGCAATTTTTAAAATGCGGACCTGAAATTAAAGGTGAAGAATACTTCCAATTTTTAATCAGTAATTTGGAAATTCGTGGACTTCGTAATCCTACCGTTTGGCAATCAGCATTAACAATAAGCGAGTGGTTTACACTTGCAAGCGCAAATGCACATTTTTCTCCTACTACATTTGCAACTGGACGTGATGCAATTGCAATGAAAGCTGCTCGGCTGCTTCTTGAAAAACGTAAAGCTGAAAATCTTTCAGTTGAAGGTGAGGAATTTGATGCAGCATTTGAACCAATTCTCAATGCTCTTAAAGCTCCAAAATTTACTGGACTTGCAGAGGCATGCGATACGGTTGGTATTGATATGAAACTTACCATCTCTGCTGCAAATATCGCAGCCACTAATATTGATTGGAGCGCACAAGAAGCGGTTGCTGCAACTGTTGCCTCAGCGGCTGAACGTAATGGTACATTTATTACCGCATGGGGTGGAGCTGAAGTAAAAAATGAAGAAGGTCTTGGAAGTGTAATGTTTATTAAAGGTGAAAGTGCATATAATGCATGGCGTGCCGAAACCATCGCTAAAGATTAATTATGAAACTAATACTTCTTATTGCATATGCGTTTTGCCAAATTGCACTTGCAAATACATATCCTAGTTTGCCAAGTGCATCAAACATGCTTGTGCAATCAGAGACAATTCGTATTCAAGTAGCACCATTTTATGGCGAAAGTTCTACTGGTACAGTGAGTCTTGAAAATGTTAGAATTACTCCTATAGAATATTCAATTAATATATTACCTGAAAGAACAATTGCTGATGTTCCACAATTTTCCAAGTATAAGTTAAATGATCAACAACAGATTGAACAAACTTCTGCATTTGATCGAATGCAGCAAGTGGTACCAACAAAAAATATTGCTGAAATTACAACAGTTGAAACACCAGATCCATTTTCTATAAGATTAGAATTTGATTGGGTTGAACCTCATGGACAGTTTATGCAACAATTGTTAACTGATATTAAAGCCGCAAAAGCCGCTGGTAATACCGAAACTTATAAAAAGCTTACAGCACAATATCAAGCATGGGCTGACCAGTATTTGATTAAAGGCACACCTCCTATGGTTATGGAATAACCATTATTTTATAAATAACAAATATGGCTACACGTAAAATTTCAGAATTAACCGCGATAACAGCAATTACTGGTGATGACTTGTTGCTTGTTGTCGATGGCACAACTACGACTAATAAAATTACGGCAGCCAATGCAGCAACTAGTATTGTTAATCTTCCAACGGCAATACCAACAATTATACAGACTGCATTAGACCTTAAACTTAATTCATCTGCATACAGCGCTGCTGGTATTAGTGTTAAAACACCGGTTGTAGCTGCAACTGTTGGACCTATAACTCTAGCTTCAACGTTTGCTGGTTCAATTATTGATGGTGTGACATTGACAGCTGGAAATCGTCTCTTAGTTAAAAATCAAAGCACTGCCTCAGCAAATGGCATCTATGTAATCGCTGCATCACCAACTGTTCCAGTACGAGCTGGAGACTTTGATACTTCTGGAGAAATAAACAACGGGTATGTACTTGTAAATGGTGGTACTACTCAACTAGGTAGTGGATTTATAGTTCAATCTACAGTTACTACAGTTGGAACTGATCCAATTAATTTTGTTCAGTTTTCTGCTGCACTTGTGGGTTTAACTGCGGCGTCTGTCGGTCTTGGAAATGTTAATAATACGAGTGATGTAAATAAACCAATTAGCACTGCAACAAGCACCGCGCTTGCGGCAAAACAAAACACAATTATTGGTGCGGCAAGCACAATAACAACTAGCAATCTTACTGCAGACAGAGCATTAATTTCTGATGGTAGTGGCAAAGTTGCAGTTTCATCAGCGGTAACCTCTACCGAATTAGGTTATCTTGATGGAGTGACAAGTGCGGTTCAAACACAACTTGATGCCAAGGCTACACTTGCTAGTCCTACCTTTACAGGAACTCCGGTTCTTCCAACTGCAACCATAGTCGGCACAGGCACAACTACACTTGCATCATTTTTAACACCACCCGGCGCCGTTATGACATTTGCAACGGCTAGCGCCCCAACCGGGTGGTTAGCGGCAAATGGAGCAGCGGTAAGTCGTACAACATACTCTGCATTATTTGATGCAATTGGTACAACGTATGGATCTGGAGACCTTACAACAACATTTAATCTTCCAGATCTTCGAGGAGAATTTGTTCGTGGTTTGGATTCTTCTCGTGGTGTTGATGCTGGACGTGTGATTGGTTCCTTTCAAGCAGATGAACTTAAAAGCCATACCCACACATTTCGTGGATATGGAGCTAGTCTTTCAAACGGAGCGAATACAGCAAGTGGCACAAATACTCAGAATTATACAATTAGCACAAATGCCACAGGAGGCACCGAAACTCGCCCACGTAACATTGCACTCTTATATTGCATAAAATTCTAATATACCACACGTATGCCGAAAAAAATTACACAATTTACTACCGAAACAACTCTTGCAGATGGGGATCTTTTTACTGTTGTCGATATTAGCGACAGCACAATGAGTACTGCAGGAACAAATAAAATTATTACTGCCCTTAATGCTGCAAATTCAATTGCTTCAAAAATTACAAGTGTTCCAACAATTGTGTCAAATGCATTGGCTGCAAAGGCGAATATTGCTGCTCCAACCTTTACTGGAAATGTAAATCTACCGTCTACAACAACAATAGGTGACATCTCTTCTACCGAATTAGGGCATCTTAATGGTGTATCAAGTGCAATTCAAACACAACTTGATGGCAAAGCTGCTTTGACCGGTGCAACTTTTTCTGGCACTGTAACAGCATCCACTTTTGCCGGAAATGCAACAACTGCAACAACACTTCAAACTGCCCGAGCGATTGCTGTAAGTGGAGCTGTCACTGGAACTGCTAATTTTAATGGCTCTGCTGCAATTAGTATATCAACAACACTTGCTGATGCAGTTGTGTCTCCTGCTAAACTTTCAACAGGTGGACCAAGTTGGAATAGCGGTGGTACACTGTCTGCAACAGCGTTTAGTGGTCCACTCACTGGAGCTGTTACTGGAACTGCAAGTGGCAACATTAGACAGGGTACTGGAACTAGTCAATTAACTAATATTGTTTCAATTGGTTGGAGTGCAGCCTCTAAACTACGAGTTCAGGTAGACTCCACTGACTATGCGGCAACTTGGCCAATTGATATAGCTGGAAATGCTGCTACAGCAACTACAGCTACAGCACTTGCTCAGCCATATACACTTAGAACAGCACAAGCAAGCACAAGCGGAACATCTATTGATTTTGCTGGAATTCCATCATGGGTTAACCGTATTACGGTAATGTTTAATGGTGTTAGCACCAATGGTAGCAGTGACCCACTCATTCAACTTGGAGATGCAGGTGGTATTGAAACTGCTGGATATGTTGCACATTCGAGTGATCGTGGAGCAGATGTTACATCGACGGCAGGATTTATTTTAACGAGAGCTAGTGTAGCAAGTTCAGCACTGTATGGTATTGCTACAATTTGTAAGCTTAGTGGTAATTTATGGGTTTCTTCTGCAAACATTTCAATTACAGATCTTGTTTCTTCTTCAGTTGGGTCAAAAACACTTTCTGATACGCTTACTCAACTCAAAATCACGACTGTGAATGGGACAGATGTTTTTGACGCTGGATCCATCAATATTTCGTACGAGTAATATATGCGATAACCGCAATATACTCCTATAAGTTTTCGTATAAATACATTAAATAATACTAAGTATGGCAGCAATTGTAACAGAACACTTTCGTAGAAATAACGTCTTATCATTTTTAACAGACATTCAAGACACCGACAATAATTATTATTTAGGTATTGGAAAGTCTGATAAATGGGGACCAGATGAGTCACTCTCTACGCTCACCATTCCAATTCCAACTGGTACTTATGCTGAGGAAAATGATACATTATCAAACCTCGTGTCTTGTGTTAAAATTAACCAATCAAATGCAAGTCTTGTAATACCAAACGTAAAATTTAACATTGGTTCTAAATACAAAGTATATTCACCACTTGATCCTGAATGTTTTTATCCGTCAACTGTTGGAGGAAACACACTTAACCCATGTTATGCGACTATTGGTAGTCGCGTTTATCTTTGCTTGGCAAATAACAATAACGGAGTCACTGTAGATTCACCATCTGCAACAGACTATCGAGCAATTAAAAACAGTGATAGTTATGTTTGGATTCTTGTAGACAACAATTTAGGTCTGTTTAATACACCTCAGTTTATTAACATTACAACTGGAACTGCAGCGTTATCTATCGTCAACGGTATTAAAAATGATGGTGGTGGACTGCTCTATGGCTTTAGTGTAAAAGATGGAGGAGTTGGTTATACAGTTGGAAGCAGTACTGCAACATTTACTGCACGACAAGTTGGTAACGCGTCACCTATCTCAATTACATGTACTGTAGTCGCTGATTCTGCTGGCAAAATTACAAGGGTGACTCTGCCATTCAACTATTCATATACCGCAGCATCATCAAAAAATATACTTGGTGGTGCATTTACATTCTCTAGCGGTAGTGGTGCAATTATAATTCCAAACATTGCTCCAGCAGACGGATTTGCATATGAACCATCACGGGTTTTGCCAGCCTGGTATGCTGGAATTTCAGTTGATGTAGTTGATAATATTTCAAATGACGGGTTCTATATTCCATATCGTCAAATTTCTATAATTAAAAATTTAGAATATGATCCTGCAGTAGTTAACGTTGACACGCTTGGAGCACTTCGTTATCTTCTTCTCAGTGGACCCCCAGCAGTTGCAACATCAGTTGGCGATGTTATTACTTTTGCTAACTCTGTTGCAACAGCATATTTTGATACATACTCAACAGTTGTTGTAGACAGTGTCACAGAACATAGAGTATATTTCCATCAAAATAATGCAACAGGTTATGGCGCAATTCCAGCAAGTGGCACATTTACAAATTCAGCAAGTGCCACAACAATTGCATACACTTCAGTAGAAGAAGGCGAATATGTGCAACACACTGGTGATATTGTCTTTACTGAAAATCGTAAACCAATCACCCGCCAAAGCGGTCAAACTGAAGAAATTAAGATTATCATTCAATTCTAATGGCTATTACAACATACATTTCTAATTACCATGATGACTATGTCACATCAAAAAATGGCGACAAAAATTATCTTCGCATATTATTTAAACCAGGATACAGCGTACAAGTAAGAGAACTTAATCAATTACAGAGTGCGCTTCAAGATCAAATCAATCGATTTGGATCAAGTGTCTGGAAAAAAGATGTTGCAGTAATTGGTGGCAAGGCTAGTTTTTTACCGGCTATTAATAGTGTAAAACTTGACCTCAGTTTTACAATAAGCGGCACATCATACACTACTGCCACTGTTGCAGAAAATGCAAAGACTATAATTGATACGTCAAATGATTTGCGTGGTGAAGTACTTGGACATGAACTAGTATCTGGAAACATCTATAAGTTTTATTATACATACACAAATTCAGGCAATGGTGGAGAAAAAACGTTTGGTACGGATGTTAATCGTTCACATAGAATTATCCTAAAGAACACCGACTCTACAATCCCAGAGGGCGAGCTGCCATCAGTATCAAATGCACGACTATCAGAGAGCGGCGCTACTGGATATGCATCAGCCGTTGTCTGTGAGAGTGGAGTTTTCTTTACAAAAGGATCATTTGTTGCAGTTCCAACTCAAACAATATTTTTAGACAAGGTCGATGTAAATACAACATTTACTGGATATGCAACATTAGAGATTAATGAAAATATAGTGTCATATTCAAATGATGACACACTTCTGGACAATGCAAATGGTACACCAAACTATAGTGCTCCTGGTGCAGATCGTTATCAAATTGACCTATCACTAGCATGGATCACTAAAACTGACTATGAGAGTTTAACTAATACAAGTGAGTATATCAAACTACTCTATGTTAATGACTCTCGTCCAGAAGAAATTATACTTGCTGATGAGTATGCTGAAATTAACGACATACTCGCAAAACGCACAAGTGAAGAGTCTGGTAACTATACAGTAAATCCTTTTGGAATTCAAGTTCGCGAACTCTATGATGGTGATGCACTTCCAGTAAATTGTATCGTAACTGGAACAACATATAAAATTCAAAGTTTAGGCACTACACCAACTAACACATGGACAAACATGGGTGCAGGCGCTTCTCCAGTAATAGGAACTGAGTTTGTTGCTGGTGTAAATGCAACTGGCATTGCATCAGTTCTTACAACAACTGGTCGTGTAAGCGAAGTTGAATACATTCATGGAGTCTATAAAGCAGACAATCTCGATTCAGTTGGTTATACTTTGACGCCACTTGCAACAAAAAAGGCAGCAATCTCTGATGCTAAAGGCAAATATAACATTACACTTGAACCAAGTGTTGCATATGTTGATGGTTACAGAGTAAATCTTGATCGTGCCTTAAATCTTAATGCTCCAAAGGCACGTGAAACTACTGCAGTCAATGTTGATATAAGTGCAAATATTGGAAGCTACTTTATTGGAAACATTCAAACTGGAATCTTACCTACACTTTCTACAGTAACAAACACATACAGTCTGTATGCAAGTCTTAACGGAAGTGCAGCACGAACATCTGGATCAACAACTGTAACAATCACTGCGACAGCTCATGGTTTATCAAATGGAAATACTGTTCTTTTAAGAAGTGATGAAGCAACTATACCTAATGGGTCATATACCATTGGAGGCGTAACAGCCAATACATTTACTATTACGACTACAGGTAATACCAGTGAAAAATCTAACATTGCAATAACTTTTAGTGTTGTAATTGGTACATGCAAAATACGCGCATTTGAGACAACTGGAACAACTTCTGAATATCGCTGCTATGTCTATGACATTACATTTAGTGGCACTTCGACTGCAGATTGGAACATTCGTCGATTTGATAACATTAATAAAATTGCTGGAAACAATTTTGAATATAATGTTACGAGCGATAATCTATTACAACAAACCAATAACACTAGCGTATTTCCACTGCCATACAACGCAGCCAGTACACTTGAAGGTGTTACATTTTACACTCAACAATATTTTACAGGCACAACCGGCACTGCTGGTGCTATTACATTAAATGCCGAAGACAACACCATATTTAGTGACATTGATACAACAATAGTTGTGGTAAGTGATGCTGTTCGTGCTTCTACTGCACGTACCATTACGGCTTCATCAGATTCTAAGACTCTTACAATAACACCAATTAGCTCAGCATGGACAAACGGTGCAACCTATAGTATTACTTCTAAGGTACAAGTTACAAATGCAAACCTTGCTGCACGTGTTACAAAGAGCATTGCAAGTGCAACTGATTCAATAACAGTAAGCAATGGAATTAATAGTGTCTTTTATCTTTCCAAGACAGACATTATAAGAATTAAAACTGTGCTACACACAAGTAATTCTAATAATGATATTACTGCACTCTTTGAACTTTTTGATAATGGTCAACGTGACACTCACTATACAAATGGTCGTGTTCGTTATATTGGTACTGCAGCACTCTCTGGAACAATAAGCGTTGAATATGAATATTATGCTCGCTTTGGTGGTGATATACTCTCTCGCCGAGCAGTAATGTACACTGCTAATTCATACAGCCCAAACGACAACAGCGTTGGTACGCTCTATGATGACATTCCATCATACAACGGAGTTAAACTTTCTGATGTCGTTGATTTTAGACATGATCTTGTCTATGCAACAAGCGGCGGAGCTTTAGGCTCAATAGCAACAAACTCAAATAAACTTGTACTTGATCCAAACACTCCAATAAGTGCGCTTGTAACATTTTACTTGCCACGTATTGATAAGGTTGTTGTTAATTCTGGTTCTCAATTTTCTATAGTACAAGGTGTGCCATCGCTAACTCCAGTAGAGCCAAGTTCTCCAAAAAATGCAATGACTCTCTATACCCTTGAGATTCCTGCATACACAGCAGACGTAAATGATATTGTCAAAAACTATGTTGACAATCGTCGATACACAATGCGTGATATTGGTGCAATTGAAAGTCGTATTTCAAACATTGAATACTACACATCTCTATCACTCTTAGAACGTTCTGCAAATGACAAACCAATTTTTGACTCAGCCGGTGAACGCTTTAAAAACGGCATACTCGTTGATAACTTTGTTGGTCATGGTGTTGGTGATGTTTTTGACCCAACATACGCATGCTCAGTTGATCGTGCAAACAACATTTTACGTCCTCGTTATAACACAAGTAACATTGACCTTGTAATTGATAGTTCAACCTCTATTGGCATAACTGGAATTAAAACTGCTGATAGCGGAAAAATAAGAATTCATGACAGTCTTATAACGTTAAACTATGACGAAGTTGAACTTGTCTCTCACCTAAAAGCAACCGATCACATTAGTGTTCATCCTCATATCTATGCAAAGATTAGTGGATCAATTCGTCTATCACCAAGTGCAGACAACTGGAAAGATACAATAACACGTCCAGATCTCGTTGTTCAGGATGACTCTGCATTTGATGCAATACGATTTATTGCAGAGGATCCATCATTAGACATACTTGGTACCGATTGGAACAACTGGGAAAGAGCATGGGGCGGCACAAGTACAACTCGCAATCGAGTGCGTCGTCGCCGTCGTCGTGGTGTACAAACTATAACATCAACTGATTTTACTGATACACGAACCGGAACACTTACAACTCTAAGTGAAACAAACATACAAAAGAGTTTAGGTGAAAATGTTGTAGAGACTGCAATTATTCCATTTATACGCTCTCGTAAAGTATATTTCCATGCAACTGGATTAAAGGCAAACACACGTGTCTATCCATACTTTGATGATAAAGACATTTCAAGTTACACAAATGCAGTAATTGATAATGATAGCGGTAAATTTATTGTTCCAACAACAATTTCTGATAATATCACACTTCGATTTGACGATGTAGAAACATCAGGCCTGCCTGCGCCCGAATCTGGATTTACTGCCTATGGAGCTCCACTCGTTACAGACGCAAGTGGTCAACTGTTTGGTTCGTTTATTATACCAAACAACGACTCAATGCGTTTTCGCACTGGTGAGCGTGCGTTTAAACTTACAGATGATGTAAGAAACAGTTCATCTGAATCAAGTTTTGCTTCAACTCAATATATTGCAAGTGGAATTCTTGAAACACGTCAAGAGACAATATTGTCTACAAAAACACCACAATTTAATGTAGAGCAACTCTCTGAAACAAATTCAGGTGTTGTTACAAATGTTCGAACACGATGGAGAGACCCTATTGCACAAAGCTTCTTGATTGATCCAAATGAATTTCCAGAGGGTGTCTTTATTACATCAGTTGATGTATATTTCCAAAGAAAAGCACTTGCAGATTCTGTTGAAGTCTATGTTGTAACAATGGAAAATGGTGCACCGACAAGCACAGTGGTACCATACTCACGTAAGAGTCTAAGCCCATCAAGTGTGTCAGTAAGCTCAAATGGTTCAAGTGCAACAAACTTTGCATTTACTGACCCAGTCTATCTTAAAGCAGATGAAGAGTATGCACTTGTAGTCTCTTCAAACAGTGGTGAATATCGTTGCTGGTATGCAATACTTGGAAATGTAGATGTTGTCACTGACAAACGTGTTGAAAAACAAGAGTATCTTGGAACATTTTTCACCAGTGCAAATACATCAACATGGACTCCGCAACAAGAACAAGACCTAAAGTTCCGCATCAATCGTGCAGACTTTGTTGCTGGTCCTGCAAACATAGACTTTAGAACACAACTACACACTGGTGTTGAGTCCATTACTATTGGAACAAATTCTGGATATACTACAGCACCAACAGTGATTATTACTCCAGCCTCTGGATCTGGCGGTGGTGGTGCAACAGCAGTTGCAGTCTTAAATCCTCTAAATAATACAATATCAGCTATACGTATAACAAATCGTGGATCTGGATACACATTACCACCAGATATAACATTCAGTGCAGGTAATGCTGTAGCAACTGCAAAACTCGTTGAAGTTCCTGTCTCAGTCTATAATTTACGTCAACCAAACCTGCTCTTTAACTCTACAACAATAGATCATTCTGTACAGTTTGGCACACAGAGCCCAGTACGCATTGAAAAGGGAATAAACAACTATATTCCACGTGAATACAGCAACTTAAATTCTCATATCTTAAAATCAATTGGTCAAACAACCTTTGCTGGCCCTCGTGCAATTGTAAAGTCTGCACTTTCCACAGCAGACTCTGCATTATCACCAGTAATTGATATTGACGGTTCATCACTCCTAACAATTACAAACATTGTAAATAATGTTTCTACTGGTGAGACTGGATTAGGACCTGGTCAAAGCGTTGCACGATATATCACTCGCAAGGTTGACCTAAATGATCCAGCTGACCTGTTGAATGTCTATATATCAACCAATCGTCCAACAGCAGACAGCAATATTAAAGTCTATGTTAAATTTGGTTTTGATACATCAACACCATTTGACCTTGTGCCATGGGTTGAATTAAACCCAACAACACCAATTCCAATTAATTCGGACACAACTGTATACAGTGAGTCTGAGTATGTGATTGATCCAAATGATGACTTTATTTCATTCCAAGTTAAAGTCGTAATGTTGTCAAATAATATCTTTGACATTCCAACAGTACGTGATTTTAGAGCAATTGCAACAGTTTAACTTTATGCCAGCCAAGAAAAAAATTAAAGTAGAAGAAAACGCTGCATTAGAGCGAGACTCTTTTTCTAATGCAATATTAAATACTGATCGTAGTGCATACAATGCAGCAGTTCGTCGTAAAAAACATATAAGACAACAGGAAAATACAATTTGTGAATTACAAAACCAAGTTGAAGATTTACTTGCCTGGAAAGAGGAAATAATAAAATTATTGGCAAAACCCGGTAATAAATAATACAATATGGATTCTATTCAATTTACAAATTTTTCTACTGATGGAGTAGTTATTAGCGATACCTTTGAAACCTGGCGTCAAAAGACAAATGGTATTATAACCGAAGTATCTGACCTTCGTGCTGATGTTTCACCATTATTTTTTACTAATGGAAACTCGCGTACAGTCACGCTTGACACTGCTCAAGAAATATCTGGTATTAAAACATTTTCAGCTGGAACATCTTCATCACCAACTCTAAAAGTTGGAAATTCAGGACTCTATGAGAGTGCAGCAACACTAATATCAACATCACCGTTGCAGTCTTCAAAACTTATTGCAACTTCTGAACTTCAACTTGGAAGTTCAACATACAGCGTTCCAGCAAATAACCCAACTGAACGTTCACTTTTAGACAAAAGTGGAAACACTTTAACTTGGACAACATATTCAAGTATTATATCAGATATACGGGCGCAAGGAGCAGCAGCAGTAACAACTACAAATATTGTATTGCCTGTTGGTTCTATTATTGAATATTCAGCAGTTAGTGCACCGACTGGTTGGTTGACATGTAACGGAGCTCGATTTAGAGGTGGTGACTATCCTGAACTTGCAACGTTGTTATTAAACACATATGGCCCAGTGTATACAACAGCTACAGGAACTACTGTTGCGCCAAATGCTTATAATGCTGCACACTATTACACTCTTCCATCTGTAAGTGGTTCAATAATGAAGGCCACTCCAGATCGGGTTATCAACACGTTTATTGATCGTGGTAATGTTTTTGATATTATTAAAGGTGGTGTTTCAGTTGAAAGCCTGTCTTTGACTGACGGTGGCACTGGAACGCTCAACCTTAAAATTAATAACACGCTCTCAATTAATGCAGCTCGTGAATTGGGTGTTGCCGATCTTCCAATAGATGGTGCCAAAATTGTTAATGGTACACTGACACCAGCAAAACTATCAATTGGTGCACCTGTTTGGGACTCAACCTCTGCACTCTATGAAGGCTCGGCCTCCCCAGACAATCGTGTTGCAACTCGAAAGTATGTAACTGATCTTGCGTTTAAAGCTGGTCCTGTTGCGCGTTTAATCGATAAACCGTCGAGCGCACGTCACACCTCTGCACCAGCAAGTGGTTATTTTGCATACATCAATCATGATGGTGTGCCTGTTATGACAGGTGCAAGTCATAATGGTCGATTTGGACATGTAAGTAAATATTCAAATTCAGAAATGCCACTTCCAGACAATCGTCGGGCGGTAAGTCTACATATAAGTTATAGACAAACAGCAGCCTTAGATGACACTGGTCAATTATGGACACTGGGTCTTAATCATTATAATATGTTTAATACTGCTGCAGCAGCAGCAAACCACTATGAGTGGACTCTAGCTTACGCTCCGTTGTATAGCTTTTCATCTGGCAATAAGATTAAAAAGGTGATAATGTCTGGCTCTCTTGATATTGCCACGCTTGGAGTAATTGATACCTCTAACAGACTATGGATATCTGGAGCAAATCAATATGGAATATTGGGTCGCAATGACACGTTAAATACTGATCAGCGAGTTGGTGATATAGAGTCTACTTGGGTCTTAGAAAATGTACTTGATGCAATAATAGTTGGAAGTTATAGTGGAAGCGCTTTTCCTGAAACGTGCATAGCGCTTACTCCAACTGGTCTAAGAATTGCTGGTTATGGCGCGAATGGACTAGGCGGCAATGGAACAGCAACAGCTATTAATAAAGTTTACAACCTTATTACTGTGTCTGGCGTTACTGACTATAGTGCATGTGAACTCTATGGCTCTGGTGAAGACAGCAATACTACAGCTTTTCTATTAGACACAACTACAAACATAATATATGGATGGGGTTATGGGGCCAATGGTATATTTGGAGACAACAGCACAGCAGCTAAAAATATTCCTACCATAATTTGGAATAACCCAGATGTTATTATTGATAAAGTATATTCAACTCATCATAACAATGATACAGCAGCATATCTACTTGGAAACCAAAAAAGTTCTGTAGTTGCAGTTGGATCAACTTTAACTGGAGCTGCAACAAGTTCTACGCTTGGAACTGCAGTAGCAATTAATGGAGCAGGAACAGTATTTACGGTTGGTGCACCTGGAGTAGGCAATGGACTTGTGAATATACACACTGTTTCTGGAAACACTATAAGTCTTTCAACTACACTTACTGGTCCTGCATCTGGTAGTAGATTTGGTGAAGCAGTTGCGGTTAACCTAGTTGGAAATGTGCTTGCAGTTGGTGCACCAAACACAACCTCTAATACTGGACGAGTAGTTGTCTATGCAAATTCTGGTGGTACATGGTCCCAACGCGGTGCAAACATTGAAAAACTCTCAGAAACAAGCGCAAAGGCTGGATCAAGTGTTGCACTCAGTTCTGATGGTAACGTCCTGGTTGTTGGCTCTCCAAACTTTGGTACAAGTTCAAACCGAGGTAAAGTTACTACTTGGAGATGGAATGGAACTGCTTGGGTAGAATTTGGAAATGCGATAGAATCCAATACAGCATCTTCATTTTTCGGTAAGCGAGTTGCATGCAACTCTGCAGGTACAACAATTGCATTTAGTTCAGATCTTAATAATGGAACAGTCCATGCATATGAATTAATCAATAATGCATGGGTTCAATTAGGAACACCTATAACAGGTCTAACTGCTGCAGATGCAAACGGAACTGGTATTGCGCTAAACTCTCTTGGTGATATACTTGCAATTGGTGCACCTGGAAATGATTCGAGTGGAACAAACTTTGGTCAAACTCGAGTGTTTAAATTAAATACATCCAAACAATGGATGCCATACGGCAGTCCAATTAATGGTAAATCAGCAAATGACGCTAGTGGAACTCGCGTTGCACTTAGTGCTGATGGCGATACACTTGTGATTGGTGCACCAGATGCATCTAGTGTTGGATTAGCAACCAATGGTCGTGTGAGTGTCTATCGATATATAAACGGTATTTGGAAACTTGTTGCTGGCGATATTAATGGAGCTGCTGCATCAGAAAAATCAGGATTAGCACTTGCAGTCACATCAGACGCTTCGAAGATTTTAATTGGTTCTCCTAATTTTACGAGTGCCAGTTTAAGTAACCGAGGAGCAGTTCGTCTATTCGAATTTGCAAATACAACATCTACAACTTCAAATGTATGGTGCTCTGGAACAAATACAGACAATAAATTTGGACTGGCTGGAGACTCCAATACATGGAGAACAATTGGTGGCCTGCCGACCGGCTATGAGATTGTTGATTTTTATGTTGGAAATGGATATGAAGCAAACACAATAAATTTTGTAAAGACATATCGTGCAAGTGATCAGAAATTCTACCTGTTTGTTGCAGGTGCTAACGATACATATTCAGCTGGAATTGGTTATACTGGAGCTATAAATTCATGGGCGCGATTAAACTTAGCATCAACTGTAATTGAAAAAATAATTGATGTACAAACTGTTGCATCATATGGGTATGGTGACTATACTATGCTACACTTAAATGATGGAGCATTATATTTTGCTGGTTATAACGCATGGATTATTGATCCGGCTCTGCCAAATAACTTTGAGCGATATGACTTTACTCGCATTAAATAAATAACAATATGTCTAATTATTCTAAAATCGTTTTAAAAAATAGTAACGTTACCGCCGCGCTTCCGCAGACCGACTTTCTCGACTTTGGTGAGATTGCTTTAAACTATAGAGATAAGAAAATTTATTTTAAAAATGCTGATGGCAACATTACACTATTTGAGACTCCAGATATTAGTATAAATGGTGTCGCTAATACAATTGTTCGTCGTGACTCTACTGGCAAAGGACTCTTTGTTGGTTTATCGACAACAGTAAGTTCTGCTCAACCATCAATACTTACAATAAATGAAGGAGCTGGATCTGGTGCGTTGATTCAGTCCAACACTGGAACCTATCATGCAGAGTTTGGTAATATTGCTTCAGACAACGCTGCTGCAATTGATCGCGTTCGCGGTTCATACACCTTTTTCTATAACGGCTATAAAGGAAAAATCAAATCTTCAAATATAACTGCAGATCGTGATTGGACACTACCAAATGCAAGCGGTACAGTTGCATTAACAACTGATATTACAGTGTCACTAACTGGATCGGAAGTATTAACTAATAAGACACTTACCAATCCTACGATCAACAACTATACTGAGGGTGTTGTAGCCATTGGCAACAGTGGTACAACAAAAACTATTAGTTTGACATCAGGTACATTTCAAACTGTTACATTGACAGGCAGTTGCACATTTACAATGCCTACGGCCACTGCAGGTAAAAGTTTTATACTTAAAGTGTTGACTGGTGCGGGTGGATATACGGCGACTTTTACTGGAGTGAAATTTCCAGATAACACTGCGCCTGTTGTTACAGCCACAGCAGGACGATATGACATATTTTCCTTTATTGCTGATGGCACCGCATGGAGCGGATCGGCAATTCAAAACTTTACACCATAATATGTTTGCCACACGCAATTTTATTCTTACACGATCATCTGGTCCCGAAGCCGCCTACATTGCAGCCCTAACAGCCGCAGGTGCTACTGTGACTGCCCCACAGAGAGCAGCCATATCGTCCTTCATGTCTGGCGAGATTGCAGCTGGACGTTGGGACAAGCATAAGCGTCTTTACTTTCCAGTCTGGCAACTTGCAGCGGCAAACGCGATCTGTATGAAGTCACTAACCAGTGGCACGTTTGTTGGATCAGTTACTCACGCGACCAAAGGTATTGTCACGAGTTCAAATGGCAGGATGAACACTAACACCAATTTGGGTGCATTGGGTATAACGAACACTAGTTTCCATTTTGCAATGCTCTTGCCAGAAGGTCCAGAAGAAGGTTATGCCATGCCATTTAGTGTAAATGACTATTCCACAAATAGTATTTATCAGTTTTGGAATGACGGTTATTCTCACACTCGCGTGATGGAACGGATATTTGAGAGTAATTTTTGGACACTCCAACCCAGTGTCGTTAGTCTTGGTAACGACAGTGCTGCAAATAATCTTTACTTGAAAGAACGCACATCTAGTTCTACGGAATCAGATGTTATTGCTGGTAGCGTGGCAACGGCATTTCCCTCCGCTAATTTGTTTATTTTAGCAACAAGCATCGGAGAAATTGGGATGAACCTGCCAATGGGGGCGTTTAGCACCAGCACTGAATTATCATCGGCGCAGGATGCAGCCTACACCACTGCGCTCAAAACTCTTTGGGAATCAACTACTGGCCTTACACTAGCATGATCGGATACCTCACAACTCAAGAGCAGGCAGAAGCAATCAACGCCGCCATTGCAAAAGCGCAGACGGATCGCGGATTTCCCGTGTTCTGGCTGGCTGGCAGCATCCCTATCCAGAGTGGCATACACGAAGGAATGCACTTTATTCCCTGCGATAATGACCTACTCTCAACCCCACTGATCGGCAACCCTCCTCAAACACCAGTGGATTTCCCTGAGTTTCAGGTTATCGTAGAGACGCTTGGAGGACTTGAAGCACGCATCAACCTCGATCCCGAAACAATCAAACTTCCTGAACAATGAACGTCCCGACAGAATGGATACTAATGGTGCTCCTTGCACTCGCCACAGTTATTTCAAGTCTTGCCGCAATCATTTATAAATCGTTGTCTGCCGAGATTGCTACACTTCGCACTATTGTAACCAAACTCCAGGATGATGTGGATCGCCTAAGCAAGGGTTGCGGACTCGGAACCTGTCTCTACAAAAATCGACACCTATGAAAACGACACTAATCGGACTGCTTGCAGCCATCGCCGCTACTATTCAGACCACTGTCCAGGACGGCAACTCGATTGCTGACTGGAAGACGTGGATCTTGCCTGTCAGCCTTGCCGTTCTCGGCTACTTGTCAAAAGACGCTACCCCTTCCACATAATGAAAACCATCCTTGCTTTTGCCATCTTAGCTTTAGCTTCCTGCGTCTCGACTGTTACTACAACAACCTTACCTGACGGTACGGTAACTGTGGTTGAACAGTGCGGCATCGACCAGTACAGTGTTACGGCTGCTACCGAGATTATAACTGTTACAGCAACTAAATAATAACTCCAAGACCCTGACAAATGAAACCAAGACCTAATGAATCGTTTACCTCATGGTTTGACCGTCAGGGTTTTAAGCATTTTAAATCAGATGAGTTAACCTGGTATTTTAGCAAGGTCAGAAACGGAGTTAAGAACTCTACTCCACCTCGCGAATTGTGGATTAACATCGTTCCTACTATTAAGATACTTGATGATCTTCGAGAACATTTTGGTAAGAGCCTAGAAATATCCTCTACTTACCGGGCTCTACCGTATAACAGAGCAATTGGTTCGCCAGATGGATCTATGCATGTTAAGTTTAAAGCAGTAGACTTTATAGTATCAGGTATAAGTCCTGCGACTGTATCAGCTGTGTTACGTAAATGGAGGAACGAAGGTAAGTTTGTCGGTGGCATCGGCAAGTATCCTACCTTCGTTCATCTTGACACACGCGACTATAACGCAACTTGGTAATCGAAGAACGCTTCGATCTTATCAAGCACCTGGCGTGAGACAACCTCCTTGGCCTTAAGTGCCTGAACCACCTTAACATCGGGTGAGTTCAGGCATATAAGGTCGTAATAGGTAACTTTATTACGCTGACCAATGCGGTGGTTGCGATCCTCTGATTGGAGTCTATGCTCAAGGTTAAAGCCGTTGGAATAGTAAATCGATACAGTAGCTTCGACAAGGGTCAGGGACTTGCCGGCTACACGTGGTGAAGCAAGGAACACAGACGTCCCAGGTATTTCTCTAAACTTTTTAATGTTGCTCTCACGCTGTTCACCCTCTACACGACCAGATACCTCGTACACCGGGCAGATACCCTTAAGAGTTTCCTGGATGATCTGCATATCCTCTTGGAAGTAACCCCATACGATAGCCTTGGTACCAGCAGGAAGATCCTCGATGAGTTGCTTAAGGCGTTCTGGCTTGTTAGACTTTACACGTTGAACGTTACCCTCATCATCCTTGCAGTGGCCGCCAGCAATCTGGAGCGTTTTAGTCAGCACACTTAAAGCATTTTCTACAGTAACAAGACCCTGTCCGATGTTTGTCATCATGGCTTTCTTAAGCAAGTTATTATGTAGGTCCTGCTCGTCTGTAGACTCTACGTAGATTGGAGCATAGACCTTGTCAGGCAAATCAAGACAGTCTGCTTTTAAGAGCCGTGAGGAGAATGGCTGAATGCGTTTGGCCAAATCATCAAGCTCACGATAACCTACTGTCTGCATGATCTGTCGATTGTAACCGATCTGCATGGGTTGCATGATAGAGTAGTAAGCACGGAACGAAGTAAAGCTCTTGAATCCAGTAACACCCAGCTTTAGGAACTCACACTGAGCAAACAGGTCGATGGGCGACTGTGTGATTGGGGTACCAGTAAGGATACGGCGATACTGGCAACGCTTACCGATAGCAATACACTGCTTAGTGCGACCAGCAGTAGGACTCTTGATTGTAGTAGATTCGTCCACAACCATCATAGTAGAACTGTGAGCATCACGAAACTGTTCGGTATACTTACTGCCACCCATGTTCTTACCTGACAGTGATTCGATATTAACGATAAGAATATCGAGTACACCGGGGACAGGGACTAGGCCATTAGCTAGTTCATCCTTTTTCGCCTTTGTAGTATACGAACTCCACACTGTTACGCGCACAGGTAGATGCTCAGGCCAGTGGGTTGGGAACTCGTTTAGAATCCAGTTAAGGTAGTAACCTTTCTCTGCGGTAATGATTATTGAATCGATCTTCTCATTGACGAATAGCCATTGTGCTGTATCGATAACAACCTTTGACTTGCCAGTGCCCATCTCCCAGAAGAGAGCATAGTACTGGTAATCGCGAGTCTGTTCGAATATATTGCGTTGATGATTAAACGGTGTTGTCTTGTATTGGAATACGTGGTCCATGGTATTTAACGGGGAATTTAAGGGGTGTGTGATGTCATTGATATTATCCCTGGTGGTCTCTAGGATTACGATAGATAATTTATCGTGGACGCTAGTGTCCTCTTATGATGGTGTCTAGGGGATAGTGATTAGGCGTAGAAGGATGTATAACGTAGAGAGCATTGATGGCGCGGGTAAGTGCTACATACCAGACACGTGCTTCGTCTTCTGGATTATTCTTGTACTCACGATAGGTGCGCTGTGCCATGTCCATGAACACAACCACATTTTCTGCCTGGCCGCCTTTAACTCCATGGATAGTGTTAATGCGTATGCGCGCCTCGCCAGTTAGCTTCTCACCACGCTTGAGAGCGGTAAGTAGATACTCGCGTTGGTAAGAGTCAATGCGGTCAAATGCCTCGTGCCATATTGCTGTAGTAATTAAACCGAAATCACGTTCAAGATCGAGGATGTTAATGGTACGCTCTGGATCTGCTTCTTTAAGTCTGGACTTCTTGCCATACTGCACGCCAACTCGTGATGTCATCCACTCATAAACAGATAAGACTTGAGAGACAGTAGCTATACCGCCGTTGCGTAAGCGTTCCCATACACGGATGTCAGCAAGGAGTTGAGGGTCGATTGGATTCTCGACAGAAGATTCGAACACATAACCTTTGCGCATACAAAGCTCTTGATAGGTTTTTAGCAAGTAAGAGTTACGTGCCAGTAATAGCCAAGACCCTGTACTTAAATCCAGTTGGTCGATGTCTGATATAAACTTAGCGACGCCTAGTTCTAATCTTGGCTTCCACACTTTAGACAAGCGGTTAGATACCTGGCTAATGACTGCATTCGCACATGTTGCTATCTTAGAAGGAACACGATAGCTTTGATCAAGAACTACAGTCTTACCTACTGGCAGATTGATGAACTGGTTTACATCTGCACCAGCCCATTTAAAGATTGCTTGGTCATCGTCACCAGCAACGTATACTTCGCCAGTGTGCTCTGCTAATTTAGCAACCATGCTCCACTGGATAGGCGACAAGTCCTGTGCTTCGTCTACAAATAGAACGTCAAATGGTGGTACGTTACCGTGTTTAATAAACTGCTCGATGATGTCAGTAAAGTCCTGCTTGCCTGTCTCTAGTTTGTAGGCGTTAATAGTTTCCTGCATTTGCTGGATCTCGTACACACTTAGGTTTTCGTCAACCCAGTCAGCATGTACCTGCTGGATAGTCTTTTCCTGGATGCGTGCAAGGTTAGCAAGGAATAACAAGCGATCGCCTTTCGTCTGTCCGTGGAAAGATCCATCGTCTTTGAGACCGCGATAGGAGATATGTAAGTTTAGAGAACGTGCAATGTTAATGTAGTCGCCTACACTCATGACCATCTTGGTAGAGTAACCGAGCTGGCGGAATGCAAAGCTATGTAGAGTTCTGAAGTAAGTAAGATCCTCGGAACTAAGACCGAACTTTTCAGCAGCACGTGTGACTGCTTCAGTAGCTGCACGCTTTGTGAAGGCGACAAAACAGATTCTGTTAGGAGGATAATAGATCAAGCAGTCCGATAACTGCTGCATCAGGGTGGTGGTCTTACCTGTTCCAGGTGGACCGAGAAATAGCTTTACTTTGCTAGGGTTCCAATTAGATAATTGACTCATTCTGTTTTGGTATTTCGAAAGGAGATTTTTGAATCCATTTTTTAGCATGGATCTTATAGCAGTTAATGCCCTTGCCTTTGATATTAAAGAACACGTGTTCTGCTTTCATATCTTTTAGGATGACAGCGATCTTAGAAGACTTGAACTCGTTAAAGCGTCTTACAGTCAGGTAATCTACGAAGTCACGTAGTCTAAAGTGGGCAAAGTCTTGGTTAATCCAGACGTTACCAGCAACAAGAATATCTTTATCACGCTCGCCGTGGCCAGATGATTTTACATTAATGAAGTCTTCGAGGTAAGATCTAAGCATACCAGCAGGTGTGGACTCATGAGGTATGTGCACGATGTTTACTGTCTCAAGTAGTGAACCTACAATCTCAGACCAGTTCTCACGCTTTAGTACTGGCGGCATGATATTCATTTGATCCATGCAAGCCTTTTGAAAGCGCACTGGATTCTGAAGATCATCTGTGGTTAGTTCGATACGGCCGCCGCCTTCGATGTCGATAAACCACACTGGTGGAGAGGACTCGTACTTGGTAAGTGTGCCCATAGCCGGCATACCTGTTGAAGGTCCAATGCCATACTTAACTGTGCGACACTTGTTGCGGTTACAGTATGAAGCCATGGGTTGCGATGAGCACATGTATCTGTACTCTTTCTTCTTAAGCGACTTGATAACACCCTGCACTTCGGTAGAAGGCAAAGGTGGATCCATGAATTTATTATTAAGCTCATCTAAATCGAGTGCCCACTTATCAGGGTTTTTCATGATGGCATAAACACCTAATTGCATCAACCCGTTATTCCTAGTACCTTCAGGAAATCCTTGATGGCATAAACAGTTTAAGCATGGAGGAGCGTCTTTACCAAGTGGATCTTTAGGTGCTGATTCATAGGCACTTAGGGTCTCAGAGTCGACCATCTTGTGCTGCACAAGTTTAAGGAACTCGCCAATGTCTTTGACAGGCGCACCTTCTTTAATTGCATAACGATCAGTGTTTGATCCACCAAAGTATGGCATGTTGATCCATGAACCGGCATCACCACGGTCTACTAATAGTTCGGATTGTTTTGGGAAAATCTCGGATCCGCCCACACCGAGTATGGAAGCGAATTCTCCGAGCCTCAGCTTCATCATAGTAGCTGGGATATAATCAGTCGTAAAACAGTACAGGTGTACACCACCTGATTTGGTTCTGCACGCTACAAGAGGTAGGCCGTGCTTGCGTACTCGAGCTTCTATAGTCTCGGGTGTTACAGCGTAGTCGTCAACATCAATGGCGCCGAACCTACACTTATTATTGGAGTTGATCGGGATTATCCCAAGACCCTGTTCTCCGTCAAGGTGTTTGCTCCATAATTCTGTAGTGGGTTCTCCTACTAATGAAGCAGCCTTGCCCTTAACTTTACCTGATTCGTCATATGAGGATTTCTTTATCATGTAAACGCCATAGGCATTTTCAAATCCTTCGAATATAGTAGCAAACTGGCTAGCGTAAGGGTGCATATTACAATAAACAATAATCGGTAATAATATAGAGTGCTAATAACCGGCACTGGCGAATTACACCAGTGCCGGCTGCATAGCAAGGGTTTAGTTAGAGAATGTCTTCTTCGATATGATTGGACTGGTTACCAATCAGAAGGTTAGAGTTCTCATTGGTCTCGCGAACCGCATTAACGAGACTTGTAATAAGACTCGCTTCAGTATGAGGTTGTGGAGCAGCCTCAATCTTCCAACCACGCCACGTTCCTTTAGAGTTAGACTCCGGAATAGTGGACAGGTAATAAGCGCGTGAGTACATGGGAAGCGTATTGCCGTTAGGACCAGTGAACGTCTTCATCATGTTAAGCCACACACGAGACTTCTTAAGCTGAGTGCTAGTAAGAGTCATGAGTGCATCGCCAATCGATTCTGCACCTTGCAGAAGACGAACAAAGAAGTAAGCAGTAGTAACAATGTTATTGCCATTAGGCAGTACATCTTTACCTGTCTTCTCATCGCGCTTAGCACTGTTAAGAATGTTTGGATTGATATGGGTAGCGACGATGCCACCACCCGCGGATTTTGGACGCCATTCGAGATACACCAACTTATAGAAGTAAGGTGTCACGCGTACAGGGTCCTTGCCTTCGCTATGTAGGATCTCACGGGTTACAGTGTTGATGATGTCACCAACCTTAACTCCAGGGATTGCCTTACTTGCGTGGTCTACGTGATCTGCATCATATTCAGCAGATCCCTTTTGTACGATTGTAAGAATTGGAATGCCCAGATCTTGTTGACCAAGATTCTCCAGTCCGCTAGGACCTTCGTGGGATTCCCAATTATATGCTGCTACACCCTCTTGAGGGTCCGATTGTTTTGCTTGTTTTGCCATTGTTTTGTTTTTAGTTAGGAGAGCTTTGTCCGGCTCCCCTGGTATACGGAGAATAATGCTTCTGGAAGTGTTTCACCCTTGCCATATACTTCACGCACGAATGCGCCAAGCGTGGAGTGATGTACATTTTCAGATAATCTGAAACCTGGATTCTCTTGAATGAATTCAAGAGCTGAGTCACGCTCATCGCGTGTGAACTGGCGGATGGCTTCGGTCTTGATGATACCACCGTGACCGTTTTCATCTAGCCACGAGAATCCTCCGTCGAGGATTTTAGCGTAGTAGAACGGTTTGATTTCTACCTTACGACCGTTAGTGAGTGTAAGTGATTTCATACCGAGTGCGTCCATCCTATCTGGAATAAGTTTAGTAGAGACTTGCTCTAGTTCTGCCTTGAGTTCCTTGAGTTGGTTCTCTTTTTCCTTGATGCTGTCTTCTAATTGAGATTGCCGAAGGCAAAGCTCAGTTAGTGAATTAAGTTCCTGGTCGTCTACAGGAAGGCCCGTGAGGGGATTTACGACGATGTCTAGTTGTTGCGACATAATAATACAATATACAATCGTGATAACAGAGTAAATACTAAAGATTCATGTTAGTTAATATAGTCCAACATTCGCCTTTATAGAATTGTTTAATAGGCAAATCAAGTACCCGTAAGTAATCGCCTACAATCTCAATTTTTTCTACGGGGTTTCTGTAAATAGAACAGATCTGATTCTCTTCACAGAAGACTAACACCCAAGCTCGTCCATTTGCTCTGACATGTTTTAAACCCCACACCCTTTGCTCAGGTCTTAGCAATGGAAGTTCATCAACCTTTGTAGTAACCTTTAGTTCTAACCAGAAGCCTTGGCATCTGGGAATTTGGATATAAGTATCAGGGATTCCGTTTTTAGTAGAACTCTCAATGTTAGTTACATGAGCGCCTTTAACTGCTAAGTGGCTTTTAAGCCATGTTCTGAATTTAGTTTCTCTTACTTCCATGATGTGCCGTAATCTAGATCTACTTTAATAGGAACAGATATGTCAACGCAGGTTTCCATACACCGTTTAATAGCTTGCGCTTCTTCCTCGCTTGATACAGGGTAGTTAAGCTCGTCATGAACTTGCATATAAGGTATATGCCCTAGTTCGTTAAACACTTTAAGCATGGCAAACTTAGTCATGTCTGCCGCAGATCCTTGGATCAGTGCGTTAAGTGCCTTGCGTGTATCAGCACGACGTATTGCTACGCCTTTCCACTTTTCTAGTGCTAACTCACGAGTATCTACTGGCCAGCAATCGTCAGCAACTTTACATGCAGCACCGAAGTTAGCGGGTTCCCACATGTTAAAGTGTCGACGACGACCAGACAGGGTCTTAATGAACCCACGATTTTGAGCGGCTTGCTCGCACTTTTCTCCTAGTTGTTTAACGAATGGAACGTGCAGGTCGAATTGATCAAGGATGGCACGAGCTTTGATATGGTCACAGCGGAGTTTGGCTGCAAGTTTGTCGATGCCCATACCATAGCATCTTCCGAGGTAAAGATCTTTTGCCTGAGGTCGTTCGACAGAGGCGAGTTGGACCATAAGATTGTAGAAGTCCTGGTCAGGATTATCTCGGTAGACTTGGGCTGCATCAGCCGCGCCGGGCAAGCCCATTCTCTCAGCAAAACCGATGAGAATTCTAGGCTCCTGCTGCGAGTAATCGAGCTTGGCCCACGACGATCCACTAGGAGCACAGAATAATCCTCTAATACGTTTACCCGACTTAGATCTGGAAGGGACCTGTTGCGGATTTGGATTTGAAGCTGCCATACGCCCAGTCCTAGTTCCTCCATCATCAGAAGCCAGCTGCTTCCATTGTGGGTGAACCCATCCATTGATTTGATTTCCGACAATCCAACCGTCAATGAATGTCGAAGCAAGTCGATTATACTCTCGAGCGTCCCGGACTTTCTTGAGGAACGGGAAGCTGCTTCCTTCAAGGAACTCTTTAGTAAATGAAGGATTGCCTTTTGGTGTGGTAGGATACTGCAATCCGTGGTGGTCGCAATAGATTTTAAGGGAGACTCCGCTCCAGATATCGAGGCGCGGGAGACCGGCGCCGTAATCCTCAGCAAGGTGTTCAGTGATAATATTTTCTTTAGCATAATACTCTTTTGATAATTGTCGCGCTGCTTCTACATCTACAGGGATGCCGCGCAGTCGCATTTCCCATAGTATTGGCTGAATTGCCAGTTCCAATTGAAGTACTTCATCAAGACCCTGTTCACGGATCTCTTTCATTTGGTGGTGCCAGATATGGACGGGTGCCCATGCATCCCATTCGGCGTATGCACCTACGTAGATAGGACTTAGCATCCACAATCCGCCTTTAGGATCTACACCGAAGTCTTTAGCTGCTTCATTAAGCTTTTCTTCGTCTTTAGTCTGGCCGAGTCGACGTCGTGCAATCTCTTCGAGTGACGCAGGTTTTTCTTCGTCAATGAGTGGCTCAGCAATCTGTATGTCGAAGATCTTTGCTTTGCAAGTAATACCGAGCGACCAGATAGCTTCACGCTCATACATCGTGTTGGCTCCTACAAGGGTCTTGGAGGTATCACCGACTATAGATTCTAAGAACTTGAGGCATGATTCGCGAGGCATTTGATGTTGCTTGCCATACTCATGGTCAAACGGGAAATACCAGCTGGCATCACCTGTTGACATGGAGAACCCGACCACCTTGGCATCACCTCGTATGAAGCCTGGACCCTTAGATTTAAGATGTGGATCCTTAGTCTCGACGTCAAAGCCGATTAGATCTACGTTATTAATGTTAGGAAACTCTTTTGGACAACGCCATTCTGATGGTGGTTCCCATAAAGGCATTTGCCCTGGTATGTCTTTGTGTTTACGCATTTGCTTTGTTACGATGGTAGTAATCTTTTAGATATTGTAACCGATGAACGTGGTTTTTAAAGTGGTTTTCTTTGCTGCGTGCTTTAGTACAGTCCATGCATTCTACACGACCTTCATAGGCACGCTTATAGTCACGACATTTATGGCAATAGATTATTCTCATTTATCTGTTCGTATTCCTTTGTAGATTGGGAAGCGTGGTATGCCGTCTTTCGATAACTCGAAATACTTTACGGTAATTTTCTGGCCTATGAAATAATGCGGTGAAACTGATCTCTCATGATCGTTAAGTCCTGAACCAGCAGTAAACGTCTTCTCAGCAGTATCTCCTACTGCAAGAACTAAGGCACCGATCATTCCATTATACTTGCCTTTACCGTTTTCGATACCGACGCAGGTATATTCTGCTTCATGGAAGTCTTTCATCTTTAGTAGATGCGATGACCGCTTTTGCTCATACATGGACTGTGGATTCTTGAGCATAATACCTTCACCACCTTGGCGAGTGATTTCGTTATGCCAGTTACTAAGTTCGTCCAAGCATTTCACAATGTCTTGTTCGACATGAATAAGATGCGGGATGTCAGCGTCTTCAATCATCATCCTAAGATCGTCGTTGCGAATTGCAAACGAGTCTCTTTCAGAAATGAGATCGAAAACGTGGAACTCAATACCCCACCACTCATCACCGTGTCGACGAACAATTCCACTGCACTCGTTGAAGCGTCCCCGGCTAATATAAAGTTCTCCGTCCAGGAACCTTCCGTGTAAGGGAAGCTTTTCCAGCGAGGCAGTAAAATGGTAAGGAGCATCAAGACGATTTCCGTTTCGTGTCCAAAATGATTTACCATCGAAGATGGCACGGACTCCATCGAGTTTTTCTGAGGCATACCAACCGATAACATTGTGTTTATCAGGTAAGTACTTTTTAGCGAGCATTGGTGAGACCATATAATATCCAGGGGTGTAGTGTTGAGAATCCAGTATCATAAAGCAATTCGTTATTTGCTTTATCTATCCTTGAATATAGCACCCTCTGAAAGTTCAGGGAATCTCCAAGAGACGTGCACAGGCTCTTTAAATTTATCTTCGCCTCTGGATCCGGTGTAGGTGTATACTGCTCTGAAGAAATTACAGATTTGGCCTTCTCTAGATCCTTAAAGTAGATATGGCGAGATGCAGCGGTGTGGTGCATGTAACCAATCTCATACAGTTTACCGGTACGGGCATACAATTCAATTGCAACCTGAATGGTAAGCATAGTCATTGTAACTACATCGTAAGGAGCACCTAACCACAGATCGTTAGAGCGCATAGTAACAAATGTCTGGATACGCTCATCACGAATCATGAATTGTACGCTTAACGTGCAGGGTATATCTTTTGAAGGGCCAGGACGCTCGCGCCAGATGTTGATAACAGATTGACGGGAGTAAGGATCATTGATTAAGCAATCTACTGCATAACAGATCTGATCGATAATCTTAGGACCGTAGGCGCCAGTCAAACGAATGCCGTCGTCAGAGAATTTCTTATATGACGGAGCAAACTCAAGAAGCATATCGACCCTGTTCTCGCCGGCAAGTATCCACCATGCCTCAGCGAACATAAAGTCATAAGAGATCCTACGTCCAGGAACCGTGAGAAAAGGCTTCGACATCGGAAAGCAGGCTGTATCGCCGAGAAGTTCCTTAGTCTTATTTCCACGGACTTCTACGTCATTACCTACACGAACTAATGTTCCGAGCATTTCTAACCAATAATTATTGAATGAGGAGTATAGCTTCATAGATTTGAAAGGCCGTAGATAAATGCGTTAACCTGACCTGAACGATCGATTTTCTGATTAGAGATAAAGTTATCTAACCAATAAGTAAGCACATTGGGATGTTCTTTCTCGAACTTACTAAGCAGTCGCATATACCCGTCGTAAATACTTGCGTACACAGAAGGGTCGTATGGGTGGTCAGGGTCTTGATTCTTAGCATGCTCCTCAATAGCATTAGCACGCATGCAAAAGATATACACGGCATGAGGTTTTAGAAGTTCTATAAACTGGTCGACTGGAGTTGAAGGACGACCACGAAGAGCAGTGCCATAGACTACATCGCTTGGCCACAATCTGTCGAACACTATCGTGCGACCTTGTTCTACATTTACAATCGCATTATGAATAGCGTTAAGCTGGTACAATGCCATGGCATCGTGATCTACTAAACCTTTGCCAGCAGTCATGTGCCAGTATGTAGCGTTAAGGCGGTATGCAATAGATTTAGCCAGGGTTGTTTTGCCGCAGTTGTCTGGGCCTTCTACAATAATGATTTTCGGTCTCATACTAGGTCGCTATGATCAGGGCCGTTCCAGCCTTGGGGTTTAATGATGTCGAAGCCAGATCCATACTTTGAATTAGTAGGATTGCCACGTTGTTTTTCCATGTTAGCAGTGTGTACACGCTTCCAGGCTTCAGCAAAGTCCCAGCCGCGTCGGTATGCAGTACCCAATGCAATGTACATAATGTCGACAAGCGCATCAAGAGTTTCCTCGTCATCTTCATCTTCTACAGCTTCCGCGTACTCTTCGGCTTCATCAGCCAAACGAAGATGGCGTAATTCCCATTCTTCAATGGTCATCTTGTCGCGATTTTTGCTTAACCAGTTGTCAAGCATATCGCCATCAGGTTGTTGCTCAGATGCAACAGCAACCTTGCTATTATTCTGTTCAAGCCCGAACTTCTCGTGGAAGCGGGCAATATCGGTTAATGGAGTAAACTCCTGATTTGTATTAAACGCGTTCATATATTTATTGGAGAGTATTAGCCGCTAACGGCGGCAAGTCGCTGAGTGTAGGATATTATAGACCGCTTGATTCAGCTCTCGGTCTTCCACACACATTATGGAAATTTACCGGGACATATCTTTCCAATGCTCGGATGAGCCCCAAGGCGCCTGGCAGTCTTTGACGTGTGCCCATCCGTTATCTAGTTGTGGAAGTTCATTTGCTCTTGGATGCCGCAGTTCCCACAAGCAGTTGCGTGATTGTGCTGGGAACATAGGAGCAAAGATAGTAGAAAGCACGTTAGTGTCGTAGTACTCACGAAGGTCGTTGAACACTTCTAAGTACTGAGGAGACATGTGCGGTTTGTAATCACTGATTGAAGCGAATGTTCCGTGCACATCCTCGATATGGAAGCCAGTCTCACAGAGCATACCACCGAACGCGGCGTATGTCATCTCGTTAACATGGTTAGCAGCACAGGACTTATAATCCCAGCAGGGAGTAGAGATCCACACGCGGCCCATATTAGGATCGATAAGGCGTAGCATACTGTCAAGCATTTCCTTAAGCATTACCGGCTCAACGTGCTCAGCAACCTCAAAGCAAACAATATCTGTAATGTTGCCCTCTAGACCCTGACACCGGTTGTCTACGAAATCCCTGCAGAATAGTGTATGCGGATATAAGGTAGTTACTTCACCCATCTTACCCTTACGAGCAGCCTCGACAGAGTCTGGGAGCATTTGACCAGCGTCGATGCCGATGTATTGCTTTGGAATCATCTTGCTGGAGTACAGGGTCTTGGCAAATGGGAGCTCACGTCCACATCCGATATCCATGATACGAGCTGTAGCATAACGCTTTTGCTCCATCATTCGCTTCATTACATGCGACCATCGAAAGCAGTGAGCAATGTAGTCGCGGTGTAGGAATCCTCTCTTTTCGGCCTGATCAATACTGAGGAAGGTAGTATCGACAGATTTGCCTCGTTCGTTTGCCATATTAGTTGTCTGTTATTTGTGTTTGTGGTTTACCGTTAACATAGAGCTCAATATCCGCGCAAAATACCCCATCGCTATCTAGGGATATTTTACCATCGAATTCTGCATGCTCCATTATATCGAGAAAGTTTTCTATGCGCAATGTGATTTTAGGACCGAAGGTGGCACACATGGCAAAGAACAAGTCGCGTTGTGAAGCAAGACTTTTCTCTGCAGCCACTAGTTCTTCTTGGAGTTCTTTATAGGCGGTTTGAATTTGCTTGTTAGCAGCCTGAAGGCTTTTATTATGGCTAAACAATTGATTCATGCGTTCTTGTGTCGTCATGTTTTAATAGTATATCCCCGTTTTATCTTAGTAAATATAAATTTGTCCGTTCAGTAAACAAAGAACCCCCACCGTTTCCGGCAGGGGTCTTCGATTATTTGCGTTTAGCTACACGTTATGCCGTTGGGGCTTCCGCTGGGACTTCGGATTTAGTAGGGGACTCAATGGTCACGAATCCTTTTTCCGTCAGCGTTTTCTGGTAGTAGCTCAGGATGCGGCCTTGTGGTTGGCGGGTAGTAACCACGCCGTCCATTTGGGCCACAAGATCCTTGCGGGTAAGACCTGCAGGACCTGCAGCCTTAACAATGTTTGCGATAGCTTGCGCTTGTGGTGCGAGCTTGTTGTTGACGTCTTTGTCGTCAGGTTGTGGATCGACCGTGCGAAAGATGTCGCTTTCCTTGGTCGATTGACCGGCGGGACGACCGACTTTCTTCGGTGCAGTTTCTTTCTTACCTGCAGTCTTATCAGGAGCTGCGGGTGGTGTAGCGGTATTCTCAGTTGCGGTTGTATTTTTCTTAGCCATTGTCTTATTTTCTTTTTGTTGTTTGTGAAATGCGATAGTTAGTCGCGAGAAGGTAATAGTAGTGTGTAGAAGTTGCTTGTATACTTAAAAATAACAGACTTTCCAAATATTTTTCAGTCAGAAATTATTGAATAGTAGCAATGCAGTTCGTCTGACTTCCATATTTCGTAGTTACCTGATCCAGATACGTGGACGCGTACCCAATCAGTAGCTGGTGGTGTAGTGTTCGGATTAGTACCTAAGTCCATGTATCCGGCTTTTATCATTTCGGTTGTCGTCGTAATAGAGCTCATATTATTATTCTACAAATTCGAGTTTACCTGCCTTAATAAGAGCGGGTCTATAGTATTGAAAGATGCGGAATGGATCTTGCTTTGTCTTCAGCAATCCACTGTCGCGTAAGCGATCCATAAGCTCGCGCACGTCAGACTCACTAACGAATTCCTTATCAGAATCCTGATGTAAGCCTATAAGTGCACGATGAACTATAATCGCCTGATTCTGCATGTGGACATCGTTAGAACCTTCGATCGCCCTGTACCCACGACGATCAAGACTTCTCTTGCGCTCACGCTGTCCAGTATGATCGTTAATGACTGCACCAGTGCGGTATGTAGTAGAGCGATCATTGGCGCGCATATACAGCTTACCCCAGATTGCCTTAGTCAGGGTCTTCTTAGGAGCATTCTTGAGTGCAGGTCGTTGGTACATAGCAAGGTAAATGCTGTGTAGCTCTTCGACATCTTCGTCATTGTAGCCGTCGTCGTAGTCTTCCCAGTTCTGGTACTCTTCACGACGCATCATAATGAATATGCGATCTTCCCATAAGTCGAAGCGAAACCATTCGTTCGTGTTGTTTTTAACCAACACTGCGGCGAGCATCTTCTCAGTGATAGGGAAGTCGTAGCTGGAATTAGTCTTCTCCATAGTTACCTCCGGGTTCAGGGTTACCTGCTGGCGATATGGAACATTCGAAGCAGCTACCGCCTTGTAGCGGCATGCCACACTGTCCGCATATACGCTTTGCATTGGAGTCGGACACTAAGTCGCGGAGCTTCGGTGGAAGATCGTCCGGATTGATCGTCCGCTCCAACGGCTTTGGGACTGAGACATGGGTCGCATCTTCTACGAGCCGTGGCAAGACTCCCTCCCTGCGCTCGACAGGGTCAGGGTCTTGTAGTAAATCGATGTAGTGAGGATCGATTTTGACGGTCATTACCTGACCGGGTGTGTATGCGATCAGGCGGAACCCATTCGCATTTGCTATAGACTGGAGAGCGTCCAGTACGGTGTTTTGTTGTGGTGTCATATATTAGAGAGTGTAACAACCACAGCATGGTGCATCTTCACAATCGCAGATGCGTCCATCCTGTGGGCGGTTATTTGGTTCATAGTCACGTTCGTATTCACGGTCCCAATTATGGTCCTCTGATTCAATGTCTGGTTTATGCGGTGCGTTCATAGATTTATATAGTGTAAACTAGAATGACACCAGGGGAAATTTAAATGTATCACATACATCCTTTTTATCCCTGGTGTCTCTCTGTAGGTACAAGTATTGCCTATAACTTTGTAGGAACTAACACTTGGTGTGTATGTTCAAACATTTGTACGACGTAACCTCGTGGCACTTTCGTGCACATAAACACTGCTGGTACAAGCGTGTTCTTTTTATTTATGGTTGCGGTTATTAGTTTACCGTCTGGTATATCTACAGTATTGTCTTGTTTTACTACAGCAGTCGGTCCGTATTTCTGTGCTACTATTTGTTCTATGTATTGTTCGATCATATGCGTTGTATCCATTGTTCTCTGATTGGTGTTTCCCATTCTACAAATTCAAATACGTCATAAAACGTATTCTCGCTTATAGATAAAAGTATTTCGTCTAGTGTGTTATTCGATGTCCACATCTCCTGCTCTTCAGGAAAGAAATAGTAGCCTGCACCAGTGCCTTGGCTTGCTTCCCAGATGATGTATTTGTAGCGCGGATCATTGTCCACACCTACGAGCAGCCATGTATGCGCGTGCCCGTCTTTTTTATTATGCAGCTTATTGATAAGAGCATAGGATCTTGCACCCTGTAGCAGGGATTTGCGGTTAAACTTTTCTCTTAGTTCTTCCGCTGTGAGTGGCGTGTATATAATTGCACTCATATTAGTTGTACATAATGCCTACGGTCTTGCAATGGTGTTCCCACAGGCTAATAGCAAGCTCGTTTACTTGTTCGAGGAAGTATACGACTGATATTGTACCTGATTTTGCACTTACTGCTAAACAGGTCATTTGTACGATTGAAAGCATTTCGAATCTACCGTCGAGTTCTAATTCATGGTTAAACAGGCATTCTGTCATCTGCTCGATAAGCTTGTGACTATCATCGTGATGTTCTTGTATTACTGCGTATAAGCGATTTTTTAATGAGTTCATGTTATTGCGGTTGGTTATTGATTGTGATACCCGTCTAATAACGGGCAACGAGCTCATAATAGTATATGTAGAATCTATGTACATTAAAAAGGTACACACCAGGATATATTTATCAATGTATATTACCGATTATTACCTTGTTATTACCGATTATATTATGGATAATTACCAGCGTGACAGACGTTTTCGGGAGCGATAAACTTTGTAAGTTGTTTAGAGTCAATGACTTAGGGTTTTCCCTTATACACTTTTCAGTCTGGTAAGGGTGCAAGTTATTATGGTTATTATGACTTTGGGTCATTATTATACTTTTTTAATTTTTCTTCCATGGAGTTGCCAGAGATTGGTAAACTTAAGTGGTTCATAGAGACCCTGAATGAGTAAATTGAAATAATTGATCAAAAATGATAATATCATAATATAATTATTTATAAGCAGTTAATAGTCAATGACTTATAAATAATTTGATCCTAATAACCAGATAATAATTCGTAATAACAATGAGTTATCTTATAATATAACACTTCTACATGGGCAGTGAATTATTGTTGCTGGGCAGTTGGCAGCGGATGACGGAGTAGGCAGTTGGTGGAAGGACCGTGGTCGATGGCAACACTCCTCTGTTCACTATCCAAGCCAAAACTGCACGAAAAAAAGGCCACCCAGCTTGCGCCGAGTGGCCTCGATTCGTGTTTCCTTATGCGATTACGCGCTCTTTGGCGCGGGTCAGCCAACCCTCGTCCTCCATGCGCTTCTGGTAGAAGGCGTAGATGCGCTCAGGTGTCTGCTTGGTGTTCAGCTTTTCAGCCTCCTCGCCGATCCAGCCGAGAATCTCAGCGCGGGACACGGTTTTGCCAGCAGCTTTCTCATGAATAATGTCATGGCATGTGAGCATCTGTTTGGGATACTTCATTGCAGGGTCAACAATCTTGTCATTGATGGTGACAAAATAAACCAACTTGCCTGCATCAGCAGTGGTTGCCGGACCTAGGTCAGCAATCAATGCTTCGATTGCTGCGGTCATTTCTGATTTGTTCATTGCAGTCATTGATTGCAATGCCGATACGATTTCATGTCTCTTCATATATGTGTGTGTATTTATGTTTTTCTCACGGAGAGGCATTTTTGCCGCTCGTTTTTATTATACCCAATCATGGGAATTCGTAAACAATTATTTTTGTACGCAAAACGTAACTCATTCATATTCAATTACTTACGACCAAATTTATTTTTTTTATTTAATTAAGAAAGCTTAACCAATATGCACATGGAAGACAAGCGCGCGTGCGTGTGCGTGCGTACGCGAGTTGAGGCAGGCGCGTACGCGAATTGAGGCGCACGCGCGTAACGCATACGTGCGCGAGTTGAGGCGCGTGCGCGCGCGAGTTGAGGCGCGTGCGCGCGTGCGAGTTGAGGCGTGGACCGGCCTGGGGGGCCTTTTCACTTCGCGCGGAGTATGATACGGACCCATATAAAAATTCCGGGAAATCTGGCGCATGATTCGGATATCGTAAACCGTCACCCGCAGAGCTTGAGGATATAGGGATAATATAAGATATTACGGATTATTATGTAAGTTATTGGATCGGTTTATTTATAAGTCATTGACTATCAAGACCTTCCGTAGGCTAGTATTAGGGTTATTATCATTTTTGATTAAAATCGAAAATAAAAAAATAATTGATAAAAAAGTCCTAATAGGTAATATAATAGTTATAAGTCATTGACTATCAATCACTTACAAAGGTCTGGTCGTAATAACACAATAATAGTCGGTAATACATTTCTAATTATGTGTACAGACAGGGTCTTGAACACTGACCCTCCGAAGCTTTTATATTTACTTTTGTAACCAGAATTTGGTTAAATATGCACCTATAGACTATGGCCAAACGTGAAAAGCAACGAGTCCCAAGTGTGGAAGAGATCCAAGAACTGCAGAGGCGGAAGAAGGAGTTGGCCACTGCGACTATCGGAGCGACTGGTCCTGTAATGATCAAGGCTCCGTTGAACATGAGCAACGAACCACGTATGGGTGCGGCCGTTCGTATATCCACGCCACCAGTAGGATTAGTAGCTACCGATCAATCGCCCAAGACCCTGTCCCCGGATAAGCCTGCATCACTAGGAGATATACTTATTTCTCAAGATTTAGATCCTGCTGCGGAACTCTTACGCATGTATAACGAGCGCGAGGAAGACATTAACAGCCCAGACTATGGCAAGTTCGTTATGAAACCTAACGAGCGTAGGCACCTGATGTTGGAACTGCTGAAGTATACACATCCTCAGTTAAAGTCGATCGATCACAAGGGAATGACCAACAACGCCGTTACGGTTATTCTGAATATGCCAGACGGTACACAGAGCCACAAACAAGTAGAATCGAGAGGAAAAGTTATCGATGCCTGAAATTAGATTACCCGCATTTTATACTCCACGTATTTATCAAGAAGCAGTCTGGAACTATATGTTGCAGGACAAGTTAGGTCTGCGCGCATCAATGGTGTGGCATCGACGTGGAGGGAAAGACTTAACTGCAATTAACATATGCGCCATGAAGTCGTTCCAGCGCGTGGGCACATACTGGCACGTACTGCCTACATATAAACAGGGTAAGCAAATTGTCTGGGAAGGTATGACAGGCGATGGTACGCCGTTCATTGATTCCTTTCCCAAAGAGCTGGTTACACGGAAGCGTGAGGTTGACCTGCAGATTGACCTTATTAACGGGAGTAAGTACCGTGTTGTTGGTTCGGACAATGTTGACAGCATTGTTGGTACTAATCCTATCGGTGTGGTTTTCTCAGAGTATAGTCTGCAGGATCCTAGTGCGTGGGATTATATTAGACCGATTTTGGCTGAGAATGGCGGGTGGGCAATGTTCATCTTTACTCCGCGTGGTAAGAACCATGGGTATACGCTTCATGAGATGGCGCGTAAGAATCCTGATCGATGGTTCTCCCAGACCCTGTCCATCGAAGATACTGGTGCAGTCGATAAGCAAACTATCGAGGACGAGCGTAAGGATGGTATGGCTGAGGAGTTGATCCAGCAGGAGTATTATTGCTCGTTCAATGCTCCTCTGGTCGGTTCATATTATGCTACCCAGTTAACCAATGCGGAAAAAGAGGGAAGGATTCGGAATTGCCCTTGGGAGCCACTACTGCCAGTACATACCTTCTGGGATCTGGGCGTTGACGACCATACCACAATCTGGTTTATGCAGGAGTATGCAGATGAATTTAGGTTCATAGACTACTACTCAAATTCGGGAGAAGGTCTACCTCACTACATTAAAGAATTAAATACGAAGCAGTATGTTTATGGTCGTCACTATGCACCACATGATATTAAGGTGCGCGAATTCTCGTCTGGCAAATCGCGTTATGAGACGGCCAAAGGTCTGGGTATTACGTTTCAGATTGTAGCAAAACACGATCTGTCAGATGGTATCGAGCAGACACGTAACATCCTGCCGCGCTGTTATTTCGACGAGACAAAGTGTGATACGGGAATCCAGTGCTTAAAATCCTATCGTAAAGAATGGAACGAGATGATGAAGACCTACTCTACAACACCGGTACACGATTGGGCTTCCCACGGTGCTGATGCGTTTCGTATGTTCGCATGGCGGTCTAAGGATCTCGCAAGACAGAGAAAAGGTAAACCTAAAAGTTCTACAGTAGATGAGTACAACTACCTTGGATAAAGTAATACTAGCTGCAGAGGAGGTTTACAGGAATGAAGATTGTGCCCGCAGCTTTGAGGAAGATTTATATTTACATCTGCATACCCAGGGATGTATTGTCTTCAAAGATGAAAACAACCTAGCACTTGTTAGACCTGTAAATGAACACGATCCTTACGAAAATCTTACCTACCCAGGATACATCTCACCTGAGCCAAATGCTTGGTGGGTTTATATGCTCGTTGGCGACGTGCCTTTTCTTGTTAGCTTACTTCCTAATCGATTTGATCGTATCGGTTGGGAAAGGAAAAATAAACCACGATTCTATAACCTCAATAAAGTAAAACAATGGACTTCAACGATGGACCACACTGGGATGAAACCTTATTTATGAACGGACGCCTTGCACGCCTACACAAAGGAGGATCTTCTGCAAAACCTCCTCAACTTCCAAACACGCCAGCACGGCCTGCTGAAGCTGCTAAGACTGTAGCAACAAATGCAGAACGAGACCCTGCACGTCGTAGGATGCGCGGATTTGGATCTACTATCCTTAGTAGTTCTATGTCTGACGACAAAAGAGGCGCATCTATTCTAGGGGGTTAATATGTCGGACGACAATATCGCAATGGAAACCATGTTGATCTTGGCTGGTGCCAAGAATCAGCGATCAGTCTGGAACTCACGTTTTCAGGAGGTAGTCGATTATTGTCGTCCCAACGCTGATAGCTTTACTGGTAAGAAGAGTCCAGGTCAGAGTAACACCGATCAGATTTATGATGCCACTGCAGTTGATGCATTGGAAGAATTTGCTACGTCGATTCATTCTTATGTTGCCAACCCTACTGATCGTTATTTTGATTTTCGTTCTACTAACCCTCGGTACGCTAATGATCGTCGGGTAAAACTCTGGTGTGAGCATGTTACAGATACAATCTACCATTACTACTCTGCAGCTAATTCAGGGTATACTGGTTCGATGTCTGAAACATTCCTTGACATTGGTTCGTTCGGTACCTCTGTACAGTATCAATACTGGAAAGACGGACTGCACTTCAAGACGTTTGCACTAGCTGATTGCTGGATTAAAGAAAATTCCGATGGATTTGTAGACACCCTCGTAAGAGAGATTAACTGGACAGCGCGTCAGGTTATGCAAGAGTTTGGCAAGATGCCACCAAAACTCAATGAAAAGACACGCGAAAAACCTGATACCCCTCTTACTGTTATCCACCTGGTTATCCCTAGGTCTGATACTCGCTTCTTACAGCACATCAAGCCCGCTAAAAACTTTGCTTCTATTTGGGTGTGTATGGATACTAAAGAGACCTTGAAAATCGATGGTTTTCAATGGTTCCCTTTCCATACTCCGCGCTGGTTAAAGATGTCGACGGAAGTGTATGGTCGCAGTCCTGCACTTAAGGCAATGCCTGATATTAAGATGCTTAACCGCCTTGAGTTTCAACTTCTTAAAGGTTACTCGAAAGCAACTGATCCTCCGTTGATTGTTCCTTCTGAGGCGTTCCTTGTTCCACTTAAGACCCACCCTGGTGCGGTTAATTACAAGGAACCCGGATCTGATCCGATTGAATCTCTTCCACCTGTTAACTTCTCAATTCCGGAAAACAAAGCAGAACAAAAGCGTGAGGCAATCCGCAAGTACTTCTACAACGATGTCTTCCGTCTGGAAAAAGAGAACGTAGAGATGACTGCGTACGAAGCACAAGATCGTCGCGAAGAAAAACTTCGTAAGATTGCGCCTATGACAGGACGACTCAATATGGAACTACTTGGTCCCCAATTGACCCTGTCCTACCTTCTTTGCACCAGGCACGGTGCAATCGATCCTCCACCATTCGAAATACAAGGTGGTTTGAAAATCGAGTACTCTTCTCCTGCTGCCCGCGCTCAGACAAGCCTTCGTGCTGTGGGTCTGGACAGGTACATCCAGCGTCTTATTCCCGCTGCGCAGATTAACCCAGAGGTCTTCGCCAGTGTCAACTGGGCAGGTTACTCAAGAGAGATGGCGCTGGCTATGGGAACAAGCGAGAAGATACTTTATTCGCCTGAAGAAATGGAAGCCATTAACTCCCAGAAAGCGGAGGCTGAACAGCAGCAAGCCATGGTTCAAATGGCTGAACCTGCTTCCAAGGCTATTAAAAATCTTAGCGATTCTGGGATTAACCTTGGAGGTATGATGTGATCCGAGGAATAGTTAAAGAAGTATCCACATACCTGCAGTTCAAAAGGGACTGCAGGGAAATTTTTACCACACCACAAGGACGAAGGATTCTTTCGTATCTTATGAAAAAGGGGTGTGTCACGACTGCAGTAGCCTGCGTAGATCGTGATGAATCTTTGCGCAATGAGGGGATGCAGCGCCTAGTGCTGTCTCTTCTTAAGGCGACATATCGCAACGAAACAGAACTAGAACAACAACTCGAAGAAGAACAATTATGACACGATTCGGACAACTAAGACTACTATTTAACGAAGACGGCGGAGGCGACGGAGGCGGCGGAGGAGGTACTCCACCACCACCACCAACTCCACCAGCCCCAGGATCTATTCTCCAAACTGGAGGAGGCGGTACTGAAACATGGTACGGCACACTTCCTGATGAGTTTAAAGTTAACCCATACGTTACACAGTCGAAAGACCTTGCAGGATTTGTTAAATCCGCTATCGATACTAAGTCGATGGTTGGTGCCAACACTATCCGTCTTCCAGGTGAGAAAGCTACTCCTGAAGAACGTTCAGAATTCTACAATAAACTTGGTCGTCCTTCTGACCACACTGGTTACAAGCCCACTGTTGCTCCAGTCGAAGGTGTTGTCGATTCTGCTGTCAACGAACAAATGACCAAGAAGTTCCATGAACTCGGTCTTACCAGTCAACAAGGTCAAGCAATTCTTGACGAGTATTATGGCGTGCTTAACGGCGGATTTACTGCTCATAACGATAACCTTGTTACTCAACGTGAACAAGCAATGACTACTCTTAAAGGGGAGTGGGGTCAAAACTACGATGCCAATGTTAAGACTGCACAACTTGCAGTTCGTGAACTTGGTGGTCAAGAACTCTTTGAGGTTCTCGAAGGTGCTGGTCTAGCAGACAATCCACAAATCATTAAGTTCCTGCACAACGCTGGAACAAAGTTGCTTGATGATGCAGCTATTGGCGGTGGAAATAATCAGTTTGCTGGTTCAATCGAAGGTGCCTCTGCTGAGATTGGCCGCCTGAAGACTGACCCTGAGTTCATGCGTGTCTGGGGCGATGCTCAAGCACCTGGACATAAAGAAGCAGTAGATAAGTGGCTTGCACTTCACCGCACTGCTTTCCCAGGTAAGTCAGAAGATTGATCGTAATCTTTTTTAAAAAAAGTATTTACAGCAGATAACAGTTGGGTTATCATGATACCTGAGATCAGACTACTCTTCGGAACCTGATCATTGTGGTAACCCACACGTGATGCACCGTTAAGCATAAGGTGAAGACCCGCATTCGCGGACTATTGGAACCGGAACTCACAATCCAACCAACCAATAAACAAATATGTCCTTCCAAGTAGATACTGCTTTGGTTAATTCGTACCACTCGAATATCCAAATCAAGTTCCAACAAAAAGGATCCCGTCTTCGCCCTTATGTGAGGATGGAATCCCAAAATTCGGAATTTGATTTCTTCGACCGAATTGGCCCCACCGCCGCTGTTAAAGTGAAAAACCGCCACAGCGACACTCCCCTCATTTCCACCCCACATGACCGCAGGCGCAACGCGACTGAGGATTATGACTGGGCGGATTTGATTGACCGTAAAGATCGCCTGCGTATGCTTGCTGATCCCACCTCGTCCTACAACACCAACGCCGTTTACGCGCTTGGTCGTGCCATGGACATCGAAATCGTACGTGCAGCGTTTGGTGCTTCTTTCTCCGGTAAGACTGGCCAAACCTCAATCTCATTCCCTGCTACTCAGGAAATTGCGGTTAACTACACTGATTCCGGTGGTTCTGGTAACACCAACCTTACGATCGACAAGTTGCGGAAAATCCGCCTCATGTTCGACCTTGAGGAAGCCGTTGACTGGGATGCTGCTGAGGAACTCTACATGGCAGTTACTGCCTGGCAGATTAACTCTCTTCTCCGTGAGGATGAGATCAACAACATCGACTACGCTGCTATTAAAGCACTTGTCAATGGTAAGATCGACACCTTCATGGGTATCAAGTTTATCCGTGTTCACCCCTCTATTCTTCCGAAGTCGGGAGATATTCGTTCCTGCCCCGTTTGGACCCGTCAGGGTATCCTCCTCGGTGTTGCGGATGAAGTGAACACTGATATCGGACCTCGTCGTGACAAGCGCAACTCCGTTCAAGTCTATGTCTGCGGTTCCTTTGGAGCTACTCGGATGTGGGAAGAGCAGGTTGTGAAGGTCCTCGCCGATGAAACCAAGTAATCCCTGACATAACAGAAAGGAACTAATACTATGGCTCAATTCGATTCAAAACAAATCAAGCAATGGGAAGCACTGGGACACGGTCCCCTAATGCCAAACGAACTTCATGGACGGGTACGCGTTGCGTACTTCCAGTTCCAAGCTGATCGTGATGCAGTAGGTGGAGTGATCGCCCAGAACGATACTGTGCGACTTCTTCAACTACCTGCTCAAGCACGTCTTGTTTATGGTGCGTTTAAGCATGGCGCATTTGGTGCAAGCGTTACTCTTGACCTCGGTCTCCGTGGTCTGGATAACTCTGGATATTACAATCTGGCGGGAACGCTAGCAGATGATCCAGATTACCTTGCAACTTCCATTGCAATTGCTACTGCTTCTACTGCTCCAGTAGAACTATTCGAAGAACCCGCTGGTCTCTTTTACCTAACGGATAAAGAGGTTGAACTCTACGCTACATTCAAAGGAGCTAATCCTGCGGATAACGTCGAGATCTCCGGTGTTATCTTCTACGTAGTGGACTAATCTCCTTAGTTGCGATAACCTGTAAGAGCTCGGCGGTTTAACTACCGTCGGGCTCTTACTTCTTCCTTAATTATGTACAACGCCCTATCAATATGTAATGGTGCCCTTCAAAAGATCGGCATAGCACGAATCATGTCCCTTGATGAACAGAGCAAGGAGGCTAGAACTTGTCAGTCTGAATATGACAAAGTACGCCGTACCGTTCTGCGTCTCTATCCCTGGGCATTTGCTGCTGAACGAGTCATGCTGGCCCCAGACCCTGTTCCACCTGCTTTCGAATATGAGTACAAGTTTGCTCTCCCTTCTGACTATCTCCGTATTACAGATCTATATGATTATGACGGCGAATGGAAGGTTGAGGGTTCTTGGTTGCTTTGCAACATTGACTCAGTATCGCTTAAATATATCCGCAACCTCGAGGATTTTACCAACGTCGACGCTTTATTTATTGATTGCTTTGAGTGGTATCTTGCCTATGAAATTGCTCGTTACCTTACTGAATCCGAAACCGTTCGCGAAGAAGCTCTACGGGGGTTTAAAAACCTCATGCCAATGGCAAAGTTTGTTCAGTCGACAGAGGGTTCTCAATTAAGTTTCGACTCATACGATCTTCTTGAAGCTCGCCGAGGTTCACGCTTTGTAAGAGATCCAGGGACTAACTAATATGCAAAAGGCAAACTTACATAAGACAAACTTTTCTGCTGGTGAGGTATCTCCAGCAATGGGAGGTCGTCTTGATACCGCTCGGTTTAAGAATGGTGCAGCAGAAATTACTAATTTCGTTGTGCAACCACAGGGTGGATTAGTTCGCCGAATGGGAACTAAGTTTATTACTGAAGTAAAAGATTCCACTAAGGTACACAAGTTAGTTCCATTTAGACCGTCTATTCAGGAAGCCTATATTCTTGAGTTTGGAAATAACAGCATTCGAATAATAAATAACGATGCTGTAGTGCTTAACACAGGAGTTCCAATAAACTTAGTAACTACATACTCATCTGCACAATTAACCGAGATATACTATACTCAGTCAGCAGATGTTTTGTATGTTGCCCACCCAGATCATGCTCCTAAACGGGTTTTAAGTTACGATGTTGATGACTGGGCGATAGAACTTGCTACTACAGAAGACGGTCCTTACCAATCTCCTCAACCAGGGGATTCTTCAATTACTTTATGGCTGACAGATATAGTGCATAGAGCTAAACTTACTTCAACCACAAATGAGTTTGGTCCACTTTCACTTAATAAAGGTGTAGAGTATTGGAAAGATGGATCCTTGCTTTTAGCATTTATACGTAGTTCTATTATAGGAGTTACTAATAACGTTACAATAGAACCAGTGGCAAGAGTAGTTGATTTAAAACAGTTAGATAATTCTGCAGTTATTACATTTGATACGCTTCAGACCAAAGTGTATGCTTCTAGAACTATATGGTCAACTGAAACAGAACAGTCGTATATTCGTAATCCTAGTGCTGGTGCTGGGTGGGTTAAAATGACTACACACAGTCCAATTCCAGTAGTTATAGGTACTTCACCAAATAGTTATGCTGCGGATGTTATGAATTCTGATGCTGGTTACCCTCAAATGCATGCAGCTGTTGGGGCTGTAGGTAAGCGTTCTTTTAGTGACGAAACTATTACAGCTATATTACGTTCTTCCACTCCTTTATTTCTAACCCCTGATGATATAGGTCGTCAGTTCCGACTTAACTTTAGTGGTAAGATAGTTTGGGGAACAATCACTTCCATTACTAGTACAACTCAGGTTAACGTATCACTTGGAAATATGGTTCCTAAAGATTCGCTTGATTCAAATCTTTATATAAACAATGCTGAAACAACAGATTGGAGACTTGGTTCGTGGTTTACTGGAAATTACCCGCGTGTTGTTACATTCCACCAAGGTCGCTTAATTTATGCAGGAACAAAGCTAGAACAGAATAGAATCTGGTTTAGTAAGGCTGATGATTATGTATCTTTTGCTACTACTAACTTATTAGGAGAAGTTCTTGATGATAACGGAATCAATATAGGTATTGTATCTGGCGAAGTAAACACTATTCTATGGGCTCAATCTGGACCAGTACTTCTTGTCGGCACTAATGGAGAAGAGTTCCAGGTTAAACCTACCTCTATAAGTGAAGCACTTACGTCAACTAACATTAACGTAACAGTTCAAACTCCATACGGGTCAGAGTCAAACATTCGACCTGTTAAGATTGGTCCTTCCACATTGTTTGTACAAAATCATGGACAGCGTTTACGTGAGTTAATGTACAACTTTGAGATTGATTCTTTTGTAGCATCTGATACAACTGTTATATCTGAACACATTTTCCGTAAACACCTTTCAGCGGTTGATATGGCTTACACCCAGACACCAAACTCAGTACTCTGGTTTCTTGGCGCTGATGGTAAACTAATTTCTCTTACTTACGAGAAAGACCAAGAAGTTTATGCCTGGACAAATCATGAACTAGGTGGTAACGCTTTTGTCGAATCAATCGCTTCTATTCCTTCAGAAGTAGGTATGCAGGATCGATTGCACATGATTGTCCGAAGGACGATTAACGGAGTTACCAAACGCTATATTGAGCGGTTTGACGATGAGTTTAATCCTTCTAGTCCTACGGATAAAGATGGTATGAATTATCTGGATTGCTCTTACCACTATAAAGGTGCTGCAATTACAACTGTTACTGGTCTTAGTCACCTTGAAGGAGAACTGGTTAGTGTGGTAGCAAACAACGCTATTCATCCTGATAGAACAGTAGTTTCAGGTCAAATACAACTCGAATATAGTGCTACTGACGTCTTAGTTGGATATACCTACGAATCTAGAGTGCAGACCCTGCCTACCGATGATGGTTCCCAGTTCGGTACTTCTCACGGTAAACTGAAAAAGGTTCATCGCGTCGATTGCCAGTTGCTTAATACAATCGGTATTAAATACGGTCGCGATCTAAATCAGATGGAGATACCAAGAAGTTTCCGTGAAACTAACGGGGTTATGGGTCAGTCGCCTGATCTGTTTACTGGAATTATCCAACTGACTGATGAAAGTTCTTTTAATAGAGATGGGCAATATTTTATTGTACAAGATCAACCTTACCCATGTACTATACTCTCCTTGATGCCAATCATTAAAGTCAATGAGTAACCTTACGCTAGAACGTTTAGACAAGGAAAATTTCCTAGAATTTATTTCTAGGCACTATTTTAGCGCAAAGATGGATAATCCAGAATTTTACCAGGGATATATCCATGATAGATCAATGGGTTATATTGTCCTGGAGGATGGCCGATCGATTGGTGCATTCGGAATAAATATAGCCTACAACGGGGTTGGCGAATGTTGGTTGTTTAGCACAGATAAACTTAATCGTTACCCTATCTGGATGGTCAAACAATTTAAAAACATTACTAACGAAGTTCTTAACCGTGGACTGCACCGCGTTCAAATGTTTGTAGAAAACACAAGGTTAGATTATCATCGCTTTGCACAGATTTTAGGATTTGAATTCGAAGGAGTTTTACGTAAACACTCAACAACTGCAATCGACCACGCGGTCTACTCTAAAATAAAATGACAGGTATCGAATGGGTTTTCTTAGCTTCAGCTATTGCTAGTGCTGGTGTTGGAGCATACAGCTCTTATCAGCAAGGTAAAGCTGCTGACGAACAAGCAAAGTATCAATCTCAAACCGCCCTACTCAATGCGAAAGCTATGGGTGAGGAGTCTGATTACGAGGCTACTCGTATCCGCGAAAAATATCGCAGACTTCGTGGGTCACAGATTGCTTCTGCTACTAAGGCGGGTATATCAATTGACGGATCTACTGGCGATCTTATGGCAGAAACAAATGTTCAAGAAGATCTTGACGTTATGTCTGTTCTCTACAAAGGGAAGCAAGCTATACTTGGTGAGAAATTTAAATCTGATCTGTTTATTAGTCAAGGTAAGAATGCCCGTAAAGAAGGCAAGATCGGTGTAGCTTCATCACTCATTGGTGGTGTTTCTGATGTAACTGCTAACTGGCCAACTATTCAATAATATGCCCGACATTCCTAGAACATTTTCAAACGCAAGCATCCTTGGAGGAACTAACTTTTCTACTCAAGCACCGCAAGGAGCTTTTGGTGCAGACATGTCCTCCCTTGGTGCGGCTATTAGCGGACTTGGTCGTTCTATTGTAATCAATAAAAAGACACGTGATAAGATCGAAGAAGAAGATCGTAAAAAAGAAGAAGCACAGTGGCTTAACAGATCTCTTTCTGAGTATCAGAGAAAGATTACTGATTTTGAAACCAACCCTGAAAACAGAAGTCGTGTCGACTATCTTCCCTCATTCCTGGCTAACGCAGATAACACCGCTTCTGGCTACATGGAAGGAGCACCATCTGCCGAATCTTACGATGCATTCCAAGAAAAAGCTCGAGAGATAGTAGATCAGCGTTATGGACGTTCTGCTGCTCTTGGTGCCAACAATGAGATGCAAGCCGACATAATCGCTATTGATCAGTCCTGGGGATTGACGATGCAATCTTACCAATCATTTGCACCCATAGACCCTGACAGTGCGGCCAACGATCTTTTCACCGGACTTCAGACTGCTACAGACCATGTTCTTGAATTATATGGAGAAATTGCTCCTAATGAAGCAAAAGCAATGGTTACCCGTAGAATAGTAGATACTACTCTTGCTCTTATAGAAAAATCTCCAGATAAGGCAAAATGGCTTATTGATAACAACGGTGTCTACATTGATCAGCAAACGCGCCAGACGTTGCTAAATAAAATAGAAACTAAGAAAGCAACAGGTTCACTACTTCTTAAAGAAGACTTTAACACTGTTCGTGAAAAATCACTGATTGCTGCAGAACGAACCGGGAACTACAAATCGCTACCTATCGAGGATTATCAAATGATTTATCCTGGTGAGGAAGCACAACTAATGAAACAGCGTGATGACCAGACTGCGCAGGCTTCTTTAGATTCTCACGGGTTTATTGCTGAAACAAAAAGCATGATCCCTGCTGAAAAGTTAAGGCTTGCTAAAGAGTTTGAGGATACCCGTAAAACTGAAAAAGAACTTCGGGCTTTTGCCTCTATTGTTTCGCCAGCTTTAATTGAAGATTCTCGCTTGTATAATGAAGATCCAGTAGCTTGGCAAATAGAAAATAATCCAACTGTTCAGACCATCGGGACTGATATGGAGACTTTACAGTTTAATGAAACTGACGAGGGTCAACCGGGTATACTTCCTATGCCTGGTACTGAAAGAGGAACAGGTGTTGGTGAAGCCCCTATTTCTCTAGACGGTTCGGTCAAAACAGATGTTGCTGGCATAAAGCAAGTTCCAACTATGGATCAAGCTGTTGCTTCTAGAGAGCAGTATTATCGCGCTATTCTTAGATCCCAGGGTGCTGCTGGTGAAGGTGAGGATCCTACACGTTACATGAACCGCCCACGCAGTGAGTGGCGTATCATGACTAAAAACGAGGCTGACAATGCATCTGCCCAGATTAACGGTGCCGATATTGACAATGTCATTCAGGTGGTAGATTCTATTCTGTCCAAGTATCCTTCAGATGATTTAAGAGCTCAAGCAATATCTGATCTGATGACAATACCTCAGAACAAGATTAAAGCTGAGTATGCTATTGTGTTTCAGAATCGTGATCAACCATGGCTTCCAGAGTTTATTGGTAACCTTCGCTCACTTGATTCATTAACTGAGATGAATAAAGTAGATGCTTCTAAAGTAAAAACTTCGATCTCTTCTAATGGTTTATGGAACTCCTTTAAAAATACTATTATCGGACCACAGGACCAACGTGCTGACGAAGTTAAAGGATACTTTAACGCCATTGAAACTGACGTAAAAGTAATGGTAGCTAAAGGTAAGAAGATTGAAGACGCCGTAGATATTTCCATTAACCGTATCCTTGCCTCAACGATGAAACCTACAAAATTGGCTCTTCCAGGTATGAATGACGGTCCCCCTGGTCAAATCAATTGGGATATGTGGGGCAATAAAAAACCACAGATTTGGATTCCAGTACAACCAGAAGGATTTTCTAGAAAACTTAACCAAACAGAGATTGATAATTACGGACAACGTATGGGTGTCGCTCTTGCCAATATCCACCCCGATGATATTGATGTTTCCCAGTTCCCTAACTTTGAACAAACTGAAGACAAAACAAAGCAACAGGAACTTATTTACAACAAGATTGTAAAAACCGGATCTTACTACCCAGAACCCGGAGGAGCCTATTGGCGTGTCACTGTTGAAAGTGATTCCGGTCAACGTGTGGATTTACGAGATAAAGAAGGCAGGTTCTTTCGACTTCCTCTTAAAAACGTTCCTGCATATAAAAGAAAAGGTTTATTTATGGAAGGTCTGGAAATGAAAGGATTTACTCCAGATACCTGGTCTTGGAAAGAAACCGAGACCTTTGTAGACTATCCTGAAGGAGGTGAACAACCTACACCCATAAATAATTGGAAAAAAACTTACCCTAAAACCGGAGCCTTCTGGCAATTTACACGATGAGCATGCTTTTTTCTACAGTAAACGGATCGGCTTTGCCTAGCGCAAAGTCAGACATTCCATCAAGCACTTTCTATTCTACTGCATTCGAGCAGGGTATGAAAGAGTCAATGCTAACTTCTCTGTATCGCATGTCAGAGTACAGTCTAGCAAAAGAATACGATCCAGAACTTAACCCATATATTCCTCGTAAAGAAGCTATTGACTGGGCAAAAAATGAAGGAGTTAACATAAATTTCGATTACGATCCTACTAGCGATGAAATGAGTCTGCTTGTTGAAAGAAAGAGAGAAGAGAATGATCGTCAGGCTATTCTTGCAGCTGGTACAACTGGTGGCGGTCGTATTGCTGGTAGTATGGGAGTTCAGTTTCTTGGATCGATTTTAAACCCAGTCGATCTTCCACTTATGTTTTTACCCATTGTGGGGTCTGGGGCCAAAGCTGCTCAAGCAACAAGTGCAGTTTCACGAATCGTTGCTCGTGGACTAGTTACAGAGGAAGTTCTTGCCGCTCGTGGATTAGCCATGAAAGGCTATACAGCTGCTATTATTGAAGGAACAGTTGGTCAAGCAATCACTGAAATTCCGCTAATGATTTCAAATCAGCAAAGCAAGATTGACTACACAGGAAGTGACTTTGTTACTAACATCGCTCTTGCTGGTGTCTTTGGTGCAGGCATAAACACACTTCGACTTGGCGTTAACGGGATACTTAATATGCAACGACGTCTTACACCTGAGACCCAAGAGAACATGATGGCTGGTGCACAGGATGACTTTTTGCGTGGACGAGATATTGATCCAGGTAGGTATGTTGACTTAGATGATGAGGTAGGTATGAACAAGACCCTGACCAACACAGTCAGAGATTATGATGCCGCTGATGCCAAATTTAAGGAAAACTACGCTACTCTTTCACCAAAGCAAAAAGATCTGTACGAGTTTAATAAAGGCAACAAGCTTGTTGATGGTAATGGTTTACCGGTAATTGTATACCATGGCCGTACTTGGCAGGGCGATCAATTCGATCCTACAACTCTTGGTAAAAACACGGGCGCTAGCAGTGCAAAAGAAGGATTTTTCTTTGCTGGTAGTCCGAAAACTTCTCAGTACTATATTCTTAAATCGGAATTTCAGAATGATCCACGTGTCTCTGACATTATGGATAAAATGGATGCGATACAAAAAGAACTTAGAGAGAATCCAAATGAAGCAAATGAAATTCTTAAGTCTGAGATCAAAGCACTTGGTAATGAAGCTGCTGACCGCCTAGGTGTGGACTCTGTTTTCCGTGAAGGTGGCAATGTAAGTGCGTTTATGGTGTCAATGAAGAATCCAAAAATCGTTGACTTTAATGGTGAGTTTCATCGTCCACAAACTTACAAGCAAGTTATTGCTGAAGCAAAGGCTGCTGGTCACGACGGTGTAGTTATTAGGAACACTTTTGACGGTGGACCACTTGACGATATTTATGTTGCATTCGATCAAAATAGTATTAAGTCTGCTTACGAATATCGTATTGTTAGAGAGGCTAATAATAAAGTAGCCAGCAATCAGCAAGCGATTGCTGACTATAAAGCACGTGAAGAAAAGAAAGCTCAGGCCCGAGCACAGATACTTCAGAAAGAAATCGATGACGGAAAGATGGTTCCACAAGAACAAATTAAACCGCATCGTGATCAACCTGACGAAGCAGAGTTTGCTGCTATGGATGAAGAACTAGACTTCCTCCGCGGACTAGATCTTGAAGAAGAAGACTGGAATAAGATGACTGGTCGGATGGCTGATACAGGTTCTAAACCACCTACTAAAAGTGAATTTACTGATGAGTTAATGCCAGATAGCAAAGTTAGAGATAACTCCGGTAACCTTATAAAACTATATCATGGTGGGGAAAAAGGAATTACATCGTTTGATCAATTAAAGAGACCTGGTTCTGCATACAAGCAAAATTCTCTTCATTCAGAAGGGATATGGTTTACCCCAAATAAAGGCGAAAAAGGTGTGCAGGAAGATGAGTTCATGTCTAGTTATGCCTCAACCTATGCGTTAAATTATCCTGAAGGAGAAATTTATGAGGTATATGTAAACATAACTAACCCTAAAAAAATAGGCCAAGAAGAAGCTAACTATCTTACTCTTGATGAATTGGTTGCTCAAGGTTATGATGGGGCCTATACTATTGACACGGGTTTCTGGATTGCTACTGATCCAAAACAAATTCAGTTTGTTCCGAAAGACACCTTCCCCTCTAAACAACCTACTAAAAGTGAGTGGGACTCACGAGCAGAAAAACTTAGAATGTTTACTAACGATCTTACTTTCGACCAGTGGCATAAACTTACTAACACACCACTTTTTGGTGGAAAATATGAAACTAGTACTGACTTACTTGTTGAGGGTTTTCGGTTGTACATGCCGGATATTGCAAAAGCGTTTGATACACTTCTTGAAATTGACCCGACTCTTAACGAAATTCCTGTACGGTTTAACAAAGATCTTATGACAAATGAGAACGCTTGGGGTTTGTACGATGCCTCAATTGATACTATAACCCTGAACGGATCTTCTTCCCCAAAAACATTTTTGCATGAATTAGTTCATGGTTCAGCGGTTCGCCGTTTCCGTAAAGATCTTTCCTCTACAATGGGATCTGTTAGGACCACGGTTCTAAAAGGAGATAACTACCTAAAGTCGCTGATTGATTACAGCAAGAAAACCAAGAATAAACCTATGGCAAAACTTGTACAAGCCTATGAGTTAGCGGTTAAAAAGTTTGAAACTGATTATGATGGTAATCTTCGAAAATATCTTAACGGTAATGACGAAGTTTTCTTTAACGAACTTGAAGTACCTTTTTACGGACTACTTAACTTTGACGAATTTATTGCAGAAGGATTAACAAATCGAACATTCCAACTTTTCTTACAATCAATTCCTGCAGTTAAGGGTTCTCCTAAAACCTTACTTGAATCCTTTGTCGATACTTTCAGAGAGTTCTTTTTTATGAAAACAACCTGGGAAGGTCAAAAAGGAACGACTACTCTTTTAGACGAAGTCCTTCAAGATTATTCTGAAATGGTTAAACAAGGTATCCGCAAACCTACTGACTATCTTAAATCTGTTCAGAAAATGTCTTCTGCTGATGTAAACGCACCGCTCCTTCAAAAAGTCTCTAACTGCTTACTACTATAATGGCCCGTAAATCCGTATCTGATTGTACCAAAGGGATCAAGTCCCTTGTCCGTGATAAGAAAATGACCGACGTCCAAGCCGACGAGCTTGTAGTACGCATCAATAATCTTGCCAATAATCGCGTGGTTAAAACCAAAATGAAACTTGAAGACGCCCTTAAGGAAATTGAAGGCGAAATCATAAATTCAGTAAAGTTTGAAGCCAAGGTTAATGAGCGTAATCGGTTGTTGACTATTAACGCAAAACGTGAGGTAAAAGAAGCAGTTAAGAAATTTGATACGTGGGGCGAGGGACTTCAGTCTCTTCTTGAAGGGGGAAACTTATCTAAGCCAGGTGCACGACTCAGCGTAGACTACAAAGCGCGTGCGATGTACAATCAGTATTTCGGATCGTTTATTGCAGAGATTGAACAGCTTGGAATAATGAGAGAGTTCAGATCAGGTAAACTTGATCGTGAGATTTATCAGGAAATTTCAGAGCTTAATAAGAAAGGTGGAACACCAGGCATATCTAAAAATGATTCTGCTCTTAAGATTGCTAGTTCATACAATCGTGTCCGCAAAGAAATGGTGTCACGTCAGAACAGAGCTGGTGCATACATTCGTGATCTTGACGGTTATATCATGCGTCAGAGTCATGACACTGGAGAAATTCAGAAATTAGGTAGAGATGCCAATGGCAAGTTAAGCAAAGCTGAATCCTTTAAAAAGTGGTATCAAGTTGTGCTTCCGCTACTTGACCATCAAGCAACCTTCAGAGGACTTCCACCTAAAGACTTCATGGAAAAAGTTCACGAAAGTCTTTACACTGGAGTTCATGGAGCCCCATCTGGTGAAGCCGAGATTGCTGAGTTCTTTGCTCATGGATCTATGGCCCGTTCAGCTTCCGCAAGCAGGGTCTTACACTTTAAAGATGCCAATGCTTCGTTTGAGTACAATCAGATGTTTGGTTCTAAAAACTTCTCTGATGGTCTTCTAAACGATATGCTGTTCCGTTCACGTAACATCACGATGATGGAAACGTTTGGACCGAACCCTAAGCAAACATATCAAGAGATTGTTAACGATCTTCGCAAGGAGGCGCGCACTCGTGAGGACGCCGCTGAGCAAGTTAAGCGCATAGACGACTGGCGTGTTAAAGCAGCATGGTCTGAAGTATCTGGTGAGAATGAATATCCTGCCAACATTACGCTAGATAAAATTTCTAGTAGTATAAGGATTGTAACTCAACTATCTAAAATGGGTGGAGTCGTTCTTAGCTCTATGGGCGATAAAGCATTCTTACAATCTGAGATGTCATTCCAAGGACTTTCTCAAATGGAAACGTTTGGCAAGAACATTACGGGTATGTTTGCTCGTTCTCCACAGCAAAAAGAAATTCTTCATCAAATGGGTATCGGTCTTGACTCCATGATCGGCAACACTCTTTCTCGATATACGATTCACTCTCAAGGAATGGGAGCGCTAAACAAGGTCCAGCAGAAATTTTATAGCCTTAACTTCATGAACTGGTGGAACGATGTTCACAAGTCTACTGCAGGCGAATTGATGGCAAATAACCTTGGTCGTAATACAAATAAGGCGTTCAAAGATCTTGATCCAGACCTTTCCAGAACCCTGTCCCTGTACGACATTGGTGATGTAGAATGGGAAGCTTTACGTAAGAGTACGGAAAAGGCACCTAACGGGGAATTTTATGTCACACCATCATCCATTCAAAGTCTCCCGTTAAATGTCGTGGATAACCTCGTTAACGCAAAAGGCTGGAAGGTGACACCCCAAGCAAGGACAAGGGCGCTTGATCAGCTTGAGCAAAAACTAAGGACTTACTTTACAGACCGCATTGACTTGGCTGTTCCTACTCCCGGTGCTGCAGAACGGAAGTACCTTACTTTTGGTACACAGGCTGGTACACCATTAGGTGAAACCATGCGCATGCTTAGTATGTTTAAGTCGTTTCCAGTAACTGTTCTAAGAAAAGTCATTGGACGTGAAGTCTATGGTCGTGGATCAAATACAATAAGCGACTGGCTTATGAACGACCACAAAGGTAAATTTGCTTTGGCCCAACTTATTGCCATGACTACAATCGGTGGATACCTATCAGGCATACTAAGAGACACTGTTAAAGGACGCACACCGAAACCATTAGTTATGGATGGTGGTATTAACTGGGATACGGTAAACGATGCTTTCCTACGTGGTGGTGGTGCTGGTATCCTCGGCGATTTCTTATTTACAGAATACGACCAGAACTATAACACGTTTACTGGTGCTATGGCTGGACCTGTATTTGGACAGTTAGATCCAATCACGTCAGGGTTTGCCAAAGCAATTCGTGGAGAAGATCCAACTAGGGATATATCGAACGTCGTAACAAACAATACTCCTTTTATAAATTTGTTTTACATCCGTCCTGTCATTGATTATTTTATCCTCTGGAACATGCAGGAAATGATGAGCGAAGGTTTCGTCGATCGCATGGCAGAATCAGTTGAAGAACAAGGGCAAGAATTTATTATCGATCCAAGAGACGCAGTAAAATGATAAGCAACACAGTAAGAGTAGCACAGTATGTCGGCAACAATGTTGCTACGGTATTTGCTATTTCTTTTCCATTTTATTCTAACTCCCATATTTATCTTTACACTGTAGACACTGCAGGCGTTCAGGTAACTTTAACTCTTGGAACAGACTACACACTTGCCGGCCTTAACAACCCTGCTGGTGGAACAGCAACCCTTACTGTGGCTCTCCCATCCACCAAGACCCTGACTATTGCTCGCATAGTTCCATACCAGCAACTTACTAATTATATCAATAATGACGCCTTCGATTCAGAGGCTCATGAGATACGAATGGACCTTATAGTTCAGATGACGCAGCAACTAGCTGCACAATCTAACTCTTTAAAGTTTCCAGTAACTGAACCCCTTAGCAATTCAACCACATTGCCCACAGCATTTAATCGGAAAAACAAACTTGTTTATTTTAATGCCTCAACAGGTGAGATGACCCTCTTGTCTGTTAACGATCTTGCAACCCTAATCGCTGCTATTATATTATGAATCTAAATACGAACAATCCAATGACTGCTAACGGTGATTATGACATCATTGTTAAACCTGGAAAAGCCTTGCTGTTTACCCTTAAACATACTTTTGGTGGGGCAACAGTTGCTATGACTGTAAAAAGTGACATAGTTAACGAATTTGACAGTGTTACTGGTGGATCGTGGACCACACATACAGAACAAACGTTAATTCCATCTGGATCTTTAGTCCGTCTTACTGTTACTAACGCTTCTGGTACTACTGAAATTCGCGCAAACTTTGTCCCAATCTCCTAATGTTATTCGGTAAAGGAATGCTTAACCCTTGGCAACCCCGTGCTAATGCCTTAATCGGCACAGGCGTTATTGGAGGGTTGCATCCCGGAAGGATTCCTGGTCTTTACACAACTACTGCCGCCGTTAGTCCCGATGCCGCCTACATTGCTGCCCTAACAGCCGCAGGTGCTACCGTTACCGCACCAAAGCAAGCGGCCATATCGTCCTTCATCTCTGGCGAGATTGCGGCAGGACGTTGGGATAAGCACAAGCGTCTCTACTTCCCAGTCTGGCAACTTGCAGCGGCAAACGCGATCTGCATGAAGTCACTAACCAGTGGCACGTTTGTTGGATCAGTTACTCACGCGACCAAAGGTATTGTCACGGGTTCAAATGGCAGGATGAACACCAACACTAATTTGGGTGCATTGGATA
>Ga0209296_1000109_pt1 | contig 66227 bp, 77 predicted proteins | sample S_130206_EF_Meta_FD_187319 | JGI IMG/M metagenome (GOLD analysis project Ga0209296, IMG submission 187319) | Freshwater microbial communities from Lake Simoncouche, Canada to study carbon cycling - S_130206_EF_MetaG (SPAdes) (version 2) | ecosystem: Environmental > Aquatic > Freshwater > Lake ...
AACAAATGGATACATTCAGGCTATCGAATACTACGGTGACGGTGGAACTCTGTCGAATTTGATGAGTTTTGTAGGCGCGACGGGCCCTACAGGGCCAACAGGGCCTTCGGGAGTCTCTGGTGTGTCGGGTGGTACAGGTGGAACAGGCGGTACAGGGCCTTCGGGCGTCTCCGGTGTGTCGGGCGTCTCCGGTGTGTCGGGCGTCTCCGGTGTGTCGGGTGTCTCCGGTGTCTCCGGTGTCTCCGGTGTATCGGGTGGGTCGGGCGGTACAGGTGGGTCGGGCGGTACAGGTGGGTCGGGCGGTACAGGTGGGTCGGGCGGTACAGGTGGAACGGGCGGTACAGGACCCGCTGGAGGGACAGGTGGAACGGGCGGTACAGGACCCGCTGGAGGGACAGGTGGAACGGGCGGTACAGGACCGGCAGGTCCGGCACCCGCTGGAAGTGCCGGTCAAGTCTTGTATCTCTCGGCATCCGCGGTTTCGGCGGCGGCGTCAAACTTTTACTGGGACTCGACGAATAGTAGGGTCGGTGTCGGGGCATCGGCTCCTGCAGGTAAACTTAGTGTTGTCACTTCCGGAGATGCGGGAATAGCACCATCAGTATGGGATAGTACTGTTGCAACTTTTGGTCAGGGTGCAGCTGCATCATCATCGTGTGTTTCGATAGGTTTCAATAATTTATCAAACTGGGGAATATTGTATTCGTTGACACCAGGTGTTGCGTGGCGTGAAATGAAATATCAAGCACTTTCACATTCGTTTCACGTAACTGGTGGACCATCTGCACTTGTAACTATCAATTCAGGAACTTATACTTTCGGAGTCACCGGTTCTATAGGTGCAACGGCTGATATCACAGCTTTTACGTCCGACGAGCGCCTCAAAACCAAGACTGGTGGGATCACGAACGCGCTCGACAAGGTGTGCACTTTGGACACGTTCACGTACACGCACAACGATCTCGCGAGGTCTTTTGGATTCACAGACAAACGACACTACGTGGGTATTTCGGCCCAGCAGGTTCGAAAGGTTCAGCCCGAGGTTGTACGTATCGCGCCGTTCGACGCAGACGGCGAAAAGTCCAAATCCGGCGAGGACTACATGACGGTTCAGTACGAACGTCTCGTTCCTTTACTCATCGAGGCACTCAAAGAGGAACGGAAAGCGCGCGAGGCGTTGGAGGAGTCCTTACGGACGACGACTCGCGAACTTCGTTCGCTCGAGGAGCGTGTAAAACTTCTGGAGCAAAAGTAACACACATGGGTATCTTTGTGCCAGAAGCAAATCTGCCGATGGGTATCATGGTCAGCAACGTGTACATGAGTTTTTCAGGTGAGGTCATCTACACTATGCCCAATCAAGCGTCCAACATTTACACCATCAATACACACTACAAAGTCTACAAAGATGACACGAAACAACCGGACACAAACATCAGAATTCCTCTGGGTATCCAGGTAAGTGACATCAGCGTGGGTGTTTACACATCCTTGTACGAAAACCTCAAACAAATATATCCTGAATCAGTAGACTGCTAGGATGCCCACTCCAGGTCCGGGAGTGGCGATTTCATTTTCACAGGTGAATACCGAATTTGGACTCACGACACCGTCTCCGATGAATGCAAATTATCGTTTTGCACCTGGTACATATACACCAGCTACCCCCGCGATTCCAACGACAGCAGCAGCCACATTCCCGATGGACGTTCTTCACGGCCGTACGAAAGCCGTAGCCCCTTTCATAACACCTTACGCATCTCCGACGACATGGACTGCAACGCTGACCGGAAACATTAAGGTTCTTTGTGTCGGCGGAGGCGGCCCGGGTGGTACGTGTATATCAGGTGTCATAGGAGGCGGAGGTGGCGGTGGAGGTGGAGGCGTCATTTACAACGCATCCGTTCCAGTTGTTTCTGGTACTGTGTATACAATAACAGTCGGTGCAGGAGGTACAGGATTTCAAGGTTCTGGTGATACTAGCTCATTTGTCTCTCCTACTGCCACCCTAGTATCTGCAGGCGGAGGAGGCGGCGGAGCTAGTCCACAAGGACCGGGTGGAATACCCGTACCGCAAGCAAGAGGTGTAAACGGTGTTGCTCCGGGTGGTAGCGGAGGAGGCGGAGGAGCTGGACGAGGTGCTTTTCCAGCTCAACCAGGAGGAACAGGAAGTACACCTGGAAATCCGGGAGGGGGTAGTGTACAAGGTACAGGTTCTTCTAGTACTAATGGCGGTGGCGGTGGTGGTGCCAGCACTGCAGGTGCTGCTGCAACCACCTCGACAGGTGGGGCAGGGGGCAATGGATTATCAAATTCTATAACAGGAACTGCTGTTGTTTATGGAGGTGGTGGAGGAGGTGCGAGTGGAACTAATCCTTCTGCACCAGTCCCTGGAGGTACTGGAGGTGGAGGACCAAGTGGAAACGCACCGTTTGGTACAGCAGGTACACCCGGGACAAATGGTCGTGGTGGTGGCGGTGGTGGTGGTGGACAAGCATCTGCCGCAGGAAACGGTGGGTCAGGTATTGTAATCATCGCATACCCTTAAAGCGAAGCGTTCTTCAGACACCAATGAGAGGACTTTATAAAGTTGTCCGAAATCTCATCAGCCTCGATGAGGCTCATGAGATTTCCGAGTGTATCAAGAAATCACCCGAAAAAGAGGGCGACGCTCAAGTACCAAAGAGTCATTCGTACTACGGTCTTCCAGTATGTAACATCCTTTTGGGACAACTGACAACAAAAGTGTCTGAACTCGCTGGAAAGAAACTCAGACCGACATATACATACTGTCGCGTATGCTTCAAGGGTGCTGATCTGAAACCACACAAGGACCGCCCGAGTTGTGAGTACTCTGTGACTCTGAACCTTTCACAGACGCACCCATGGGTCATCTTCATGGGCAAACGCGGGGTGTTCCAGAAACCTGGAGACGGTGTCTTGTACCGTGGTTGTGAGATTGAACACGCGCGACCGGAGTTTACAGGTGATGAGTACGTTCAGGTTTTTTTACACTACGTAGATTCCGATGGGCCGTACAAGGATTACGTGTACGATCACAAAAAGGAGCAGCCGGTTACACAGTACCGTTTCGTTTTTCAGGATTCGTTTCCGAATCATACAGACTATTACCGTTTCATCAAAGCGATACCCGAAGACGTCATAGACCAACTTCGTCAGATTCTCGACACGAAGGAACTCCAGGATGCTCAGGTCGGTGACGATGGTGGTACAGTGAATAAATCGACACGTCGTTCGAAAATTTTTTGGCTTCCAAAGACGGACGAGTTTGTAGAACTCTACAAAACGTTCCATGAACTCATCGGAAAGTGCAATTCTGATTTTTACCAATTCAGACTGACTGAAATTACAGAATACATCCAGTACACGGTGTACAATTCAGATGACCAGGGGTACTACGATTGGCACATAGACATGGGACCAGACAAGGCGCGTCGCAAGTTGAGTCTCGTATGTCAATTGTCTGATCCGTCCGAGTACGAAGGTGGTGAACTCCAAATCAATGCGGGGAGGATTCTCATTCCCGAAAAGGAAAAGGGGACTGTGATTCTGTTTCCGAGTTATCTGTTACACCGAGTCACACCAGTCACGAAAGGGACGCGACGTTCCCTCGTCTTGTGGATCGAAGGACCGGCATTCACGTGACCGCGCCACCGTCTTGATTTCTTTTTCCGAGCGTAGAGTAGATATGGATCGTGATTCTATTATTATGCGTGTCGCATTCGCTGTTATCATCGGCGTGCTCGCCTTTTACGTCTACAAGTGGTGGCTGGGCACCAAGAGCAACTACGTGCCTGACCCCAGCATGACTCGCGAGACTGAGTTTGTGCCACCAGAGCAGGACAAGCCCCCGAGCGGTCCAGGCGTGACCATGTACGGCTCAGACTCGTGCCCATGGTGCACCAAGCAGAAGGATTACTTTGCAGAGAAGGGCACCGAGTACACGTTCGTGGATTGTAACCAGGGCAAGTGCCCCAACTTCGTCTCTGGTTTCCCGACCCTCGTGGTTGACGGTGAGATCAAGGTGGGCTACCAGGAGATTTAAGTCCGTCGTCACAATGTGACTCCCTTGTCCGCCGCGCAGCGGTACACAAGTCCTTCGGACAGCACAAGTCCAAGGACTTGGGATAATTTTCACACGTAAAAACAAATATGGGTCTCTTTGCAAACGCTTTCAAAATTGGTGCCGGGATTATGACGGCACAAATTTTGTTTCTTGCGATCGGTATGTTTTTTATCATCATCGGCCTGAACATGATTTCAAATGCGAAGGAGAGCAGTAAAAGCCTGGTTCCAGGCTATGCCGTGATGGGTACAGGCGTTGTTTTGGGTCTCGGTCTCGGTGCCGGTATGTTTTTTGAGAAGATCGGGAACAATATGAATGATTTCTAGTCCAACGGGCGAAGCCCGTTGTCCGCTGCGCGGAAAGGACTTAGAACTTCTTCGATGCAACGCTGGGAGCCGGTGCCAGACCGGCGTTCAGGGACTCCTCAATCAGAGCAGCTGCGCGAGCTACTGGGACATCCTCCTCGTCCTCAACCTCTGGGACATCGGGCTCCGGGACGACTGGAGCGGGCTCGGGAACCGGCTCAGGCTCCGGGGCGACCGGCTCGGGATCAGGAACAGCGACTGGAGCGGTGTCAGGTGGTGGTGCGCCGTGCGGGGAACCCATTTACTAGTTGTAAATAATTTAAATTAAACCTTCCGCCGCAGGCGGACAACCAGAGACGCTCCGCGTCTCCCCTTGGACTAAATTGTCGGCAAACGCATTGCCTGGAATGTCTCAAAGACGTTACTCTGGACGTTGAAGAACATTCCCGGGAATATGAGCCCTGGAATTGACCGCTGGAAATGCAAAATCACACTGGCTGGACCCAACAGGTACAGGAATGCGAGCGTCATAGCACACATAAAGACCTGGAGGTACGCCAGCAAAACAGAAGTCTGGGGATACCTCTTTGACAAGGCGGCAAACTGTTTGTCGATGAGGACTGCGAGCATGATACCACCCCCTGAAAGGAGCACCGACGTTGCTGAAACGGTGAGTATGTCACTCGCCTTGTCGATGCGACCGTCAAACGGGTTGACTGGCATTCCTACTTAGTACTTACGAGATACAATAATTCCATAACCTCTTTGCGACCCTCCTTTTCTTTTTTGGTATTGGCAGAATAGCGGGTATACGGTTGTTCAATACGTCGGACGGTGTACGGTTCCAGAATAGACTCCCATCCCGCATGACCTATGATACCCTCGTCGTTGTATGAAATGAGCGTGTACCGTGAAACCCGTGTACAGTGTTCGAGAAGGTGACGCATGGCACGGACCGCTTCAACTTTATGGTTATAGGCTGATTTGACACGCTCTTTGGGAAGTCCTGTGACGGCGTTGACATTCGTTGGGCGCTCGTTTTTGCATACGACGTTGTGCAGAAAGTAGAACGCCGAGTACTCGTGTTCGTTGTATGGCGGGTCAAGGTAGATCAAATCAAGCGAATTGTCTGGCATACGCTCCAAGAGGTCGTTTGTCGATTCACAGTGACAGTGGACTGCACATGTATTCGGATTGAAAATCGGAACCTGAAGAACCATCGGTGCAATCACGCGATCGCCACACTTTTCAAAAGACCCGATATTCTCGTTGTTTTTGCTAAACGCCTTGAAGTGGCCGTACGTATTCGCCTTGAGTGACATCTGAATCAGAATCGGACAGAGACACCAGTGTCGAACGTCCTCTTCGACATGGTCGTCGATATACTTGCGCCACGTGTCGACTCGGAGGGCGTTCTCGTGTGTGAAAAAACAACGCTCACCAACCTGAACGTTCTGTGTGTCTGCAGGTGCATACATGTCCGTGATGACACCTGGTGTGAATTCAGTCAGCGCATTCATACACTCGATGTGTGTTCGGACGCGCTGAATTTGATCGTCGGTAGGGCGTTCCAAAAAGCACTTGGCAGCCATCAGCGAATACATTTCGAGATCGTTCGTGTGGATCTCTGACGCATGACTGGCGAGCATACGCGCCACGACCGTCGACCCTGTGAATCCATCGAGGATACGAATCTTATCGTCACCGAAAATTTCGGTAACCGTACGTTCGATGAAGTCGAGTAATTTTCGTTTGTTGCCCAGGTATGTGAACATGGGCTGTAGAACAAAGTCAGTCATAGATTGTTAACGTCGTGATTCTTTAATTGAGTCCCGGCACGCCAAGTCCGAAGGACTTGTCTGTCCCCGGCAACAATGGGCCTGAGTCCAAGTCGCTTCGCGACTTGATCGTCTACAACCGGAACAGAGAGATGCCCAGTGCCAGCAGGAAAGTCTGCAGCAGGGTGTCGACTGGGCGGAGGATGCTGATGTGCTTCACCAGCGTGCCGTTCCACAGGAAACGCAGAATGAACGTCAAGATGATGACGTACAGGGTGAAGATGGTCAGGTTGTACAGGAGATCCTGGGTGTTGCGGGATCCGAGAACGGCGAGCATTTTAATTTGTGCGGAGAAAATAAGATGGGTGCGTGCTGTGTGGCATGTTCGGCGGGGACGAAGAGATCTTCGTCCACGAGACCGTGTGCGTCGACGGCGAAAAACAACTCATCGACCCTGGCAAAGAAAAGGGCTGTCGCAAATGCAACCCTCTTCAAATGGGACCCCTGGGGTTCAATGGGGCGTCAGCATGACAATTGCTACGACTATGCGTTCGGTCTGAACAATGTCAAGTCGGTCAACAAGAATGTCCCTGGCAACATGGCTGGAAACAAAGCGTGGGGTCTGACATTCACAAAGTGCGACGGAATCGCCAAGCGTGTCCTCGAGGATTACCGTGGTCTGGCGTACCGATGCAAACCATCTGACCCGTGTCCCCCGGGGTACTACAAGGTGATGAACTTTGTGGCACCCAACGGTGGTGATTTCCATTGGTACCGTGAGACGAACGGCGTGCGTTACAAGACGCGGCCTGGTGACACGGTGACAGGTCTGGCACGTTTCTTCCGGGTCACACCAGCCGTCATTCGCACCGCCGTAGCCAAAGGCACGAGACCGATGAGTGCATCCAACGGTCGAATCAGCAACACGAACCGTAACCTGCCCATCCTGAACAAGATGGTTCACAGTGGGTCTGGTGCGATTCGTCCCGGCAAGGTGATTCAGTTTCCAGTCAGACTCTGGAGCCACAAGCAGGGTTTCGCAACCGGTCCCGTCCTGGTCGATGCGTCCGGCAAGACGATCACGGATCCACGTCGTGCCAATCGCGCCTACCCAGGTCTGAATTACTCCAAGTTTTGCTCGGCGTACATGGTCAAGGCTGGGGCTGGACGGGCTGCGCTCGCGCGGGCTCGCCGGTCCGCATCAACTGCTCGGGTAAACGTACGCCAATCTCTTGGAATACTTCGTCGATGAATTCGTCAAATCCAATGTCGAAGAAAATGTCCGTAATGTACCGAGGCTGAAGAGACGTGATACCGAACGTCGAAAACATCTCAGCGACGTTGCTCGTCGTGTAAGAGTCCCGGACGACGGTGTTTGATGCGAGGTGGTGCACGGAGATGCTCACTTTGTACTGAGGTTGGTCGAACGGTGCACGACACATGGGACATGTGTATGATGTTCGTTTCCAACGATCGAGACACCGGGTATGAAACGAGTGGTGACAGGGCAGAGTCCGAGATGTCCCCTGTGCCATGGTCAAGAGACACACGGGACACGAGTCTCCTCTGTGCTGTGTACACGTGGTTTCATCGCCGACGGCGTTCCGGCGACATTGAACCCCATGTTGGGTTGTCGCTTGGCACCTCTGCATACGATAAATCAATTTTTTCTTTCACGGTAATTCCCTCGGCTGTCGTGTGCGTAAAATGTTCACTTGGTGTTCGAGTGATCTGATGGCTTCACGGTACTTGACACGGATGTTATCCTCGACGTGATGTTTAAAAATAATTAAAGGGTCGTTGTCCTGTTCGGTGCGACACACAGGGCATTCGTCATTCGTTTCAAACCAGGTCATGATACAGCTGGTATGAAATGCGTGGGTACAAGAAAGTCGTTTGGCACCGTATGAATTGAGGCTTGGTACCGGATCAAGACAGACGGCACATGTTTGGGAATGGTGTACACAGCACTTCCCGTTGATGAGTGCTGGTCGTTTGCACTTCCGCCCTTCCAGTGTCAGAGACGTACATGCCATATAACTTGAGCAGAGACAAAATCTGTTGATGAATATCCTCAGGTGACTGGTGTCCGTTGATGACATGAACTTTGCACGGCACGTTCATCAACATGCGTGTGTACAGAACGTCGAGGTCTTTCAGGTACTCGAGTGAAACACCCGAGTCTCCAGACTGTTTGCGCTTCTTGATGTGATGAAACGCCACTTCGGGCGTCTTGGACAGAAAGATGTACACATCTGGAAACCACGTGTCCTTTTCGTACTGGTACGAGTACACGTCATTCTCCTCTGGCCTCACGAGCTTCTTTTGGAGCAGGTGTTCCCAAAACACGTGGCGCGTGCTGAGAAGACACCGTTCGTATATGACAACCGCGTCCCTGGTTTTCACAGGCTGCAGTGTCTGCAGAATTTTCATTTGAAGTAAAAGTGCCCATCTGGACTTGTCTTTGTAAAACAACTCCAGAGGCCAATCATCGATGGGTTCACGCTGAACCGTCCATCCCTTTTGTTCAAGGAGGTTCAACTGGGTGGTTTTGCCGGATCCGATGTTTCCGTCGATAACCACCTTCATTAGTGTTTTATGTACGGACGTCTCTAAAAGGGAATACGTCCCGCGCCGGTACATCCCCTTTAAAAGTCCGTGTGTCCAGCCGCTCAGTTCGTATTCGCCTGTGAGCTGAATGCGGGTGCGCGGCACGCGGCGTCCGAGGGAACGACGTACGCCTCTGGTCCCTTCTCCTGAAGGTAACGACGGTACGCCAGGTTATCCTCGTAGTGGATACCCTGCTTCGCCATGATGACGTCATTGTAGATGCGGGAGGACTCGTAGACATTGAAGCAGCGATCTGCTCCCATACCAAGACGAGTCGACATTTACAAGTAGTTGATATTTAAATTCCTTTCCACCTACGGTGGAAAGTCCATTGCGCCTGCGGCAAACAAGTCCTTCGGACTTGGCCTAAAACCTCTTCACCCCCTCCTGCTTCAGCTTTCTCACAATGTCATCAAACTTGCTCCCCTTGATCACGTCGAACGTATCCTCCTTGGTCGCCTCCAACTTGGTCGACTGCAGCTTCTCGTTGAGCACCTCGTACGCCAGAGCAATTTCCCTCAACGTCTCCGCCCCCGTGATGATAATCTTCCCCGTGCTGAAGATGCTCGCCGTCACCTGCTTGGTGTTGGCCGCCGGGTGAAACTTCACCTTGACTGCCGAGTACCTCTCTGGGTTGAATGACACGATGAACCTGTCGTTTTCTGTGAGCGGATTCGTCGGCAACATCTCGATTTCGAGAGGGTTGTATGCCACGTCGAACGAGAAATCTGATGCAAGCACCTCCATCACCTTCATCAGGTCAACTGACGAGTTCATCGAAAAGTTGGTGTTGATCATGACGACCCGGAAATTCTCAATCGTGAGTGGCTCTTCGCGTTCGAGGATTCGCTGTACGAGGAAAGCCAACTGCCGCATGATTCTTTTACAATCCCGCAGATCCGAGCACCCCGCCACCTGCACAGACCCGTTCGGGAACATCTTTATCGATTTGTTCGAATACTGATCCTCGTATCCGACCGACACCTGGTTATAAAAAGCGGTACTTTTTAAAGACCACTCAAACCCATTCGTAAGCGCCCCCTTTCGGCGTATACGAATCGGTCCATCTGCAAATGCAGCTCGAATCTTTTCAATGTCAATGTCACACATAAACTTGCACAGCATCGTTATGGTTGTGATCCGGATCCACGACGGTGGAGACGAATACTTTTTCCGAACGTCGTCGAGTGTGACGATGTATCTTTTGGTCGCCATCAGTGGGTAATTTCTTTTATCAGTACCTTACGAAGGTTGTTTTTCTTTATGTGGTCTGTGAGTCTCTTGAATTGGTATGGTGTCAGTTTGATGTACTGTTTCTTTGGCTTGTGGGCGACACGTTTTTTCGTTGGGGCACGACGGCCACCGACCGTCCGGCGTCGGCGACGCTGTTCGACGAGTTTCTTTGCCGCGTTCGGTCCACCCATGGCGTAGATGTTCGTGAACGTGTTGTTTGGAAGTCTCGACGCAGCCTTTGCCCGTGCGACGTTGCCGTTTGCGGCGTTGAGCGCCTTGATACCCTGCTCGACCGCCTCTGCACCACCCGCACTACGAATGAGTTGCTCCGAGGTGTTTGCCACACGACGATTTCCGTTTGTCGTCGGCGCGGAAACAGTGAGACGGCTGTTCCCTGCGTTGCCTGTTGTTACCCGGGTTCCTCCGACATTTCCTGTCGTTGCACGCGACCCACCCATCTGCTGACCACCGACGCGCGTTCCACCGAACGTCTGGGCGCCGATACGAGCCGCGCCGACGTTAATCTTGGGGGAAAACACGATAGACGGAGCCCCGGCGCCGCCTCCTCGGTTACGGTTCCGGTTTCCGTAGTTGTTTCCGTAACGGTTCCGGTTTCTCGCTTCTGATCCAACTCCGATAGAAACACCAGTGGCGGTGCTCACTGGTTTTGGAGCTGGTCCGTATCCCCTCTGTTCGAGTTGGGACGCGAGTGCTTTGTTGTTCACGTAGTAGCCTAGACCTTTGTTCTTGTTATTCCGTTTGAGCACGTACCCGAATGGTATCTTCATGTCCTTCTTGAATGGTATAAATGAGGGGGGTTCTGTCGCGCCGACGGGTTTTGGAGCAAAAAGACGGCTGAAGAATCCACCTGCACCGCGGCCTAGGGCACCACCGGCTGTAACGGCACCACGACCGAGGGCACCACCGGCTGTAACGGCACCGCGGCCTAGGGCACCACCGGCTGTAACGGCACCACGACCGAGGGCACCACCGGCTGTGACGGCACCGCGGCCAAGGACGCCACCGGCTGTAACGGCACGATTACGGAAAGCACCTGCACCACGCTGAAACGCGTACATTCTCGGAGCCTGCAGACGGCGTCTCGTGTTATTATTGAGATTGTTAAGTCTGAGGATGGCATTGACGAGCGCTTTGTTGTATGTTGGTTTGACTGTCGCGTTGAGATATTTTTTGAGCGCGTTCCGTGCATTTCTTTCAGAGATTACAGCCGCCTTGGCGTTGTTGGCAGCCTTTTTCTCTGCAGCCGCCTTGTTTGCTGCTTTTTTCTCCTCGGCCTCCTTGGCGTTGTTGGCAGCCTTTTTCTCTGCAGCCGCCTTGTTTGCTGCTTTTTTCTCCTCGGCCTCCTTGGCGTTGTTGGCAGCCTTTTTCTCTTCAGCCGCCTTGTTTGCTGCTTTTTTCTCCTCGGCCGCCTTGGCGTTTTTCACCGCCTTGTTTCGTTCTTCTCTCGATGCCTGATTGGCGGATTTTTCTTGTTCACTCGCCAGCTCTACAGCAATTCTTCTTTTCTCGAGTTTGTTGGCATTTGCTTTACGTCTGGCCACCTTGTTCGCTGCATTTTTCTCGGCCGCCGCTTTTTTCTCGGCAGCCGCCTTGTTGGCAGCGTTTCTCTTGTTGAGCTCCTTTGCCAAATTATTGTAAAGAAGCTCTATTGTATTTCTGTCCGATTTAGAAATTGTTTCACCATTTCTGATCATTTTTTCGTACTTGTTTCTTTCATTTTTCTTGTTTTTAGCAATTCTTTCAGCTTCTGCCGGTTCAAAAAAAGAACCAAGATTTACGTTTGCAGCGGGAGTCTTTTCTCGTTTTTTCATTTGCAGTGGGTGAGGATTTAAAGAAATTAATGTCGGCTTTGCAGCCGTCCTTTCTTTCCACGCTCTTGCCGCTTTTGCTATTGTGGCTGCTGCTTGGCTTCTTCTATTTTGTAACTGTCTAATAACATTAGCCTGTTTTTGTTCAGTCTGTTCAGCAATTGCTAGTGCTCTTTGTTGACTTTGTTGACCTTGTGGTATTTTTTTTACTCGGCTTTTTAAAGCAGATAAAGCCGCCCTTTCACGTTCTTCAATTGCAGCCTGTTCTCTGGTATTTCTCCTACGGGCTGCAAACCTGCTGATCGGCCCTTGTCCGAAAGCCATCACTACTACTGACGCAACAGAAAAATCGTGTCCTGTCCTCGGGTGGAGGCCCGGGCATACACGACACGTACTCAAAAACATGCCTCTCACCCTCCTTCCCCCGTTCCAGCCCGCTGGTGTCAAGTGGCTCCTGGAACGCGAGAATGACGACGGAGTCCGTGGTGGCTTTCTGTGTGACGAGATGGGTATCGGCAAGACGGCTCAGCTGGTGGCGATGATGTGTCGCAACCCACTCTCCAAGACGCTCATCGTGGTTCCCAAGTCTATCGTTGGTCAGTGGCGTAATGAGATTGAAAAATTCACCGATGGTCTGATGCCTGTTCGTATGTTTGACGGTCCGAACCGTCTGGAGCGTATCGGAGACTTGACGCAGTTTGAGGGTGTTGTCCTGGCCCCTTACTCGGTCATGAACGCTCAGAGTCTCCTGCATGACTACACGTGGGACCGTCTGATTCTGGACGAAGGGCACGAGATTCGCAATGCGAAAACCAAGGTGCACCGGAGCCTGGCGGCTCTGGACGCAGGCATCAAGTGGGTCGTGTCCGGTACACCGGTGTTCAACTCGATGAAGGACTTTGTCGCTCTGTGTTCGTTTGTCGGTCTGACGCGTGGTGATGTCCTCCGGGACTATGAGAGAATCCGCCAAAAGTACGTGCTCCGTCGTACGAAGGAATCCAAGTCTGCAGTGGACACCATCGAGCTGGACATGTACCCCGAGGAGCAGCAGCTGTACACCAAGGCGTTCCAGTACGGTCAGGGGCTTCTGGATAGTACGGACAATGCGATCATCATGCTCGAGGGTATCCTGCGACTTCGGCAGGTGATGACGTGGCCCCAGCTTTTCACGGATGGTCTCGCAATCAAGGAGAATACGGACCCCGAACTGTACACTGGACGGTCGAAGAAACACGAGGTGCTCATGGAGTCGATCGAGTCCCACCCCGACGAAAAGGCGCTGGTGTTTACGCAGTTTACGGTTGAGACGGACCGCATCCAGGAGATGTTGACCGAACGCGGCATCCCGACGTTTCGAATCGACGGCCACGTCACGGACAAGGAGGAGCGTGAGATTCGCATCGAGCAGTTTCGACAGGCTCCACCGAATGCGGTTTTTCTTATCCAGATTCGGGCGGGTGGTGTCGGTCTGAATTTGCAGGAGGCGTCTCGCGTGTACATTACGAGTCCGGCGTGGAACCCAGCGACGGAGCTGCAGGCGATTGGGCGGGCGGACCGCACGGGGCAGAAGCGTACGGTACAGGTCACTCGGATGGTGTACCGTACGTTTCCGGGTGTGAATTCGATCGAAGAATTTATGATGGACTTGCACGAGAAGAAATCGAACATCGTCGCGGACATCCTGGGTGGGCAGAAGAAGGGGGCTTCGACGCTGACTATGCGGACCATTGCTAAGATTTTCTCTGTGTAATTTCAGTCCAAGGGGCACGCGCCGTCCATTCGATTTTCTCTGTAAAAAGTAGATGGCTTCCCGTGCACTCGTCCTTCACAAGAAAGAGTCGACAACAGCAGGTGGTCTCACGGCTAAAAAACTCACAGTGTCCAAGTCAAGCGGCGAAATTGTCAGCAAGGCGAAGGCGAAACAGGGGAAGGAGAGCACGTGGGCAATCGATACGCGTCTGTGTCGCAAGGATATCAAACTCACGGGCATGGTGCTGTTCAATGTCGGTAAGGATGGCAAGGCGCTTTACGCATGTGTCAAGGACCGTCAGGCGAAGAGAATTTCTTAGTCTATATAAAGAATGCCTCACCTGACCCCCCAGCAAAAGGATGTCTCCAAGCGCGGCAAGGCGCTCAAGTTTTGCTATAAGAAACTCGGACTTGAGGGGTTCGTGCCCGCCACCAAGGGGTCCCTGCTCGATGCATGCATCGAAGCCAAGCTGTCTCGCAAATAAATTTGTTGTCCCATAGAAATGCCCAACTACGTCCCAACGAAGTTCTACGCTTCCGCAGGCAAGCGCCTGTTCAAGTCCAAGAAGACCGGTAAGCTGTTCGTGCGTCGTGCCGACGGCGCTCGCAGCTACCGCTCCAGCGGTATCCAGGTGAGCCACATGGACACCAGCCACGGCAAGCGCGTCGTGCGCAAGCACCACGCGTCCGTGCCCTACGGCATGAAGCCCGTGGCCAAGTACGTGTCCCCCATGCGTTCCGGCTACAATTCGATGATGTCCGTGTTCGGTCCTCGTCGTTAAACGACAAGTCGCTTCGCGACTCCGGCGGCCAACGGGTAAAACCCGTTGGACTAAATGAACGCAAATCCCTTCAACGCGTCGCCGTCCGCTACATCACACTTCGGCTCAGCTGCCACAGCCGCACTGTTCGTCCGCTTGCGAATCACCACCTGGTGTGCGCGCACAATTAGCCCGTAGACATCCTGGAAAAAATAAATACCCGAAACCTCGATGATACAACTCAGAACGTCCCCCTTGAGGGTCCCTTCTTCGATGGCAGGAAACACACTCTTCTTCTGCTCATCAAAGAATTGCGTTAGCGGGTCCACCTTGACTCGGAGTCCATTGTCTTTTACATTTGAACGAAACGGTGTAGAACCGGAGGCAATTTCCTCAAGCGTCTCTGTCCACCACGTGCAAAAATCCGGTGGCATTTCGAGCGTCATGGATTTGAAATCCGAAATGCCGTTGTACATGACGCGCCCCGTGGGAATCTGAAAGCGAAGCACCGACCCATCCGCCTGCGTCACTTTCGTCCCCCCTCCACGCTTTCCAGCAAAGACGAGCGTTGACGTGTCAACCTCAGACCACTTCATATATTAGATATCTTTTCTTTGTTTTAAGTAAATGCCTATGAACCCTGAAGAACTTGAACTGCGAACTGCTCGGAGAATCGCATCGAGAACGAACGGAATGTCGACCGCTAACCGGAAAGCCGCACTGAACCGTAACATCGCCTGGTACAATAACAAGTACGCTCTGGTTACGAGAGGTGGTTTTGGACCCGCGCCTTCCATGAGAACAGTTGAGTTGTACCAAAGGTGGAAGAAAGAGCGTAACAACATGAACAGAGCTGCACGGCGTATTCAGACTGCAGTTCGTACTGTCAAGGCGAAAAAGAATGCGACCCAGCAAATGTCATTTCTGAAAAACTTTCGTAAACTGAACCAGAATGATCAACGCAAGATTATGAAACTTGCGTTCAGAATCTAACCTGAGCACATTAGACACCCCTCCGGATTCGCCAATGAACATGCCAACTTCTCCTCCTCAGTCGGAACTGAAACTGAAACTGTCTGGGGAGAAATTGTCACTTGCTGCGGTCTTGCCTTCGCGCGTGTTCGGATGTAGTAGCTCCCTGTTTTGAGACCCTTTTTCCACATTCTGTCTCTAGACTGTCTTAAACCTCCACGCGAATCCGCCTGCAGTTTTCTGCTCACCCCTACAACAGGCTCCTATGTTCCTAGCATCGATTCCAAGTTCTTCACCTGCTATACGAGCGGTATCGTATAATATCCATGTGTCATCAAAAAACCTTTCAACCTTTTTTGCCCTTGGTGCAAGTGCACCGGTCATAAGAGAATGCTGTTTACTCAATAATAACTTCGTTTCTTCGGTGTGATTCCTCCCATAAAACGCGTTATTCTCTCCAGTTTGAGACTCGCGCATTTTCTGGAGTGATTCCTCTGTATGACGCTTTCCGAGCATTATACTAGGTTTCCCAAATCTAGGGCTGTTCGCACCTGAATTAGCATTTCGAATTTTCTCAATTGCTTCGGCTGTATGGGTTCTACCATAAAAAGCGTTATTCGCGCCTGATCTATTTTTCTTCGTTTCTTCATGCATCATCTTCTCTCGTTTGCCACCAGATTCTAGGTTATATCCATTGGGTGAAAGAGTATTTCTTTCCCTAATTTCTAGAATCTCTCGTTCATCGAGAGCTTTAAGCCATCCTTCACATTGGGGTATTTCGTATACTGTCTCGAATGTGAAGTTTTCGATCTTCCACTTATTGAAAGCTCTTTTTAAGAGTCCGTGTGGAGCTCGTTTTATTGCACTCCATCGACGATTGACATTGCTAGACTGTGTCTGTCCTATATATGCCTTCCCATTGATTTTGTTGGTTATCATGTAAATCCAACCCATACTACCACATGCTGATATTATTTTAACCCGAACACATCAAACACCCCTCCGGATTCGCCAACGAACAAGCAAGTACCTCCTCCTCTGTCGGGGACTGCGCAGTTGGAGCGATCGTCACCTGCTGCGGCTTTGCCTTGGCACGGGTGCGAAGATAGTACATGCCTGTTTTCAGAGATTTTTTCCAGCCGTACATATGCATCGATGACAGCTTTGCTACGGATGGATTCTCCATGAAAATGTTCAGCGACTGTGACTGGTCAATGTACGCCCCGCGGTCCGCCGCCATGTCCAAGATACTCTTCTGTGGAATCTCCCAGACGGTTCGGTAAATCTCCTTGAGTTTGTCTGAAATATCCAGGTTCTGTACAGAACCACCGGCTCGGATAATCTCATTCTTAATCTGTGGGTTCCACTTGCCAATGTTCTGCAGGTCGCGAATCAGGTGCTTGTTCACCATGACAAACTCACCCGCCAGGGTCCGACGCAGGTAGATGTTGGTCGTGTACGGCTCGAACGCCTCGTTGTTCCCCATAATCTGGGCGGTTGATGCTGTCGGCATCGGTGCCACGAGCAACGAGTTGCGAAGTCCGTTTTTCGCGATACACTGCTTGAGAAATGCAAAACTCTCTGTGTTCACACCCCACATATCAGGTTGAAGAATACCCTTCGAGGCGGGCGAACCCTCGAATGTTTCATACGGGCCCTCTTCCGCTGCCAGATCACTCGACATCGACAGGGCTGCACGGTATATCTGTTGAAAAATCTCCTTGTTGAGTTCACGTGCCTTGGGCTCGTCAAACGAATACCCGAGCATCTGAAACACATCCGCCAGACCCTGGACCCCGATACCGATGGGACGGTGACGCATGTTCGACTTCTTGGCTGCCTCGGTCGGGTAATAATTCTTGTCGATGACCCGGTTCAGGTTACGGGTCACAACCTGTGTAACCTCGTGGAGCTTGGCAAAGTCAAACCTGCGTCCAGTTCCGCCGGAACTGTCCTCCTTCACAAACGTCGGAAGACACAGAGACGCCAGGTTACACACGGCTGTTTCATCTGGTGTGGAAACCTCCATGATTTCATGGCACAAATTGCTGGACTTGATGACACCGATATTCTTCTGGTTCGACTTGCGGTTCACCGAATCCTTGTAGCCCATGTACGGCGTCCCAGTCTCAATCTGGGACTTGAGCATCGCGTCCCATATTGTACGTGCCTTGACCACGCGCTTGAACCGACCCTGGGCGACGTACGTCCGGTACAACTCGTTGAACGCCTCGCCGTAGACGTCCGGCAGACCAGGACACTCGTGAGGACACATCAGGTGCCAGTCTGCATCCTTCTCCACCTGTTCCATGAAGAGATCCGGAATCCACATCGCCGTAAACAAATCGCGACACCGCATCTCCTCGTCACCCTGGTTCAGACGAAGTTCGAGAAACTCCATAATGTCGGCGTGCCACGGCTCGAGGTAAATGGCAAAGGACCCCTTGCGTTTACCACCACCCTGGTTGACGTACCGAGCCGTGTTATTGAACACGCGGAGCATAGGCACGATACCGTCGGCGACGCCATTCGTCCCCTTGATACGCGTCCCGTTCGCACGGATGTTCGAACAGTGGATGCCGATACCACCCGACCACTTGGAGATGTGGGCACACTCCTTGAGCGTCTCGTAAATACCGTCGATGGAATCATCCTTCATCGCCACCAGGAAGCAGCTCGATAATTGTGGGTGGTTTGTACCGGCATTGAACAGGGTTGGCGTCGCGTGCGTAAAGTATTTTTGGCTCATCAGGTGGTACGTCTCCTTGACGCGTGGGATATCATCCCCGTGGATTCCGACTGCGACACGCATGAAGAGATACTGGGGTGTTTCACCCTCGTTCAAGTACCCCTTCTGGAGCGTCTTGATGCCAAAGTATCCAAAGTCGTAATCGCGCTTGTGCATAATCTCTGCATCCAGTTGGAGCGCCACGCACTTCATGAAGTCGTCAGACACGATACCCTTGACGTGCAAGGCAACCATCGCGTCCGAGAAGCACTTGGGGCAATTCTTCTGGAGGTTTGAGACCGTTACGCGCATGGCGAGCGTCTCGTAATCGGGGTTTTCAGTAATCATACCGATTGCCACCTCGGCCGTCAGGTTATCGATATCAGCCGTGGAGATGCCGTCGTACATTGACGAAAAAACCTTCTGGGCAACCTTGTCCGGCTGGACGTTCAGGGGCTCAAACTCGGGTGACTGGTTCAGCTTCTGAAGACGTTTCGTCACCTTGTCGAACAGCATTTCAGTGGAGTCACCCGACCTCTTGATGACCCTCATTTTGTTTTACAGAGGATTAGTTTTTTATCCCCCAAGTCGCGGAGTGATTTTAATCTCCGTAAACTGTAATGGCGAACTATATGCCCCCAAAGACGCCAACGAGCGAGGCGTTTTTGTCTCGCTTCAACATCGAGTACCTGCACGGCGCCATCGTCAAGAATGTCAACTCGAAAAGCGGCATGAACATCGATCGTCAGAGCGATGGTGACCTGCAGGCTCTCATGGTTCGTGTCTACAATCACGCCGTCGTGGATCCATTCTCCGGCGTGAGTGCACAGGTGGCACGCATGAACGACCTTGTCGTCCAGGAGGCGACAAAGACCATCATGACGGGTGTTCTTCAGCAGCTTTCATATGTTGATTACGTGACTCGTAACCCAGTCCCTCTGGCCATGCCGATTAGCACGACGACGCACGGAAATAAAATGCCAGCCAATAACAAGTTTGCCGTCCCATTCCAATGAGCACGCCAACATCAAACACTGCTGTTATGTCTGAAACCACGTCTGGGTCCGGTATGAGCATCGGCCTCATCATCGGTATCATTGCCATTGTGATGATCATTATAGGTGTCGTCATCTATGTCATGAAGCGCCGGAGTGCCTCAGGCGCGAACGCCGTGCCATCCGGTGCACCGACGGCGGCAAACGGCCTCGGTGCCATGAACCAGGGAGCAAATGCAGTTCCGAGAACAAACATGAACATAAACGCCGGTAGAACTACCGCTTGAACATGTCATCACCGAGATGAACAAGAATCATCGCAACAATGGCTAGGAAAATACCAAAGTACTGAATCGGGTGACTGAAACGTTCACCGAGTACAAAAATCGCAAACCCTGCTCCCAGCACTGTGATCATCCCTTCCCACATTGCTGAGACCCAGAGGAGCGACCCACCGAGCGCAAAGCTTCGAATCAAAAAATACAAAACCCCACAGTACCCTGCAATGCCACAAAACAAGTTGTGACGACTATTGCTTGCTGCAAAATTCTTGAGGTGAAAGTTGCCAAATGTTTCAGCAAGTGACATTGCAAACACGTGTGCCAATGACATCCCTTATTTGATGCGAGAAATTTGTCTCGACAACTGGATATGCCAAGGATATAAAACGAAAATTTGAAAGGTCAATGCGATGAGAGCCACCGTCAGACCAACAACAGGAAGGTGTTTGCGCCACTGGGATTCCTCGAGGTCCATTTTTATCTGCGTAGAAAATAGATGAAACGGTTCGAGGAACTTCTCGTCGGTGTCCTGCTTTTTTACATCGTTGACCGGTCATCTCGCCTGGTGAGTTCCATCGTCTCCAGCAGACGCAACATGTCGGACATGGAAACTGAAAAGTTTCGGTGTACCGTCGAAACGTCTGCGATGCTCATCCTGTTCCTCTTCCTGTGGTACAGACTTAAGAGGTCTGGGCGTTCATAAACCACGATGAATAGGTATCGAAATGAGACCTTCGAGCTGTGCCGGTCCAAGGGGTGGGACAAAGCCCCAGTGAGTACGGTATGGCTTTTGTTCACAGAGGAGATTGGTGAACTTGCGTCAGCTATTCGTCAGTACCAGCGTCATTTCAGGAAAACGGGACTCAAAAAGGATCGAGGAACGGATGTGACGACTGAGATGGGTGATGTATTTTCATACCTCTTTCAGTTGGCACACATGTTGAATATCGACCTGGATGATATGTGGGAAAAACACAAGGTGAAGGTTCAGGAGAGGCGGTATGCCGCGTCGTCCGACGGTGGGCAGCAGACAAGTCCTCCGGACTTGGCGTGACGGCGTAATAAACCTTTCCACCGCAGGTGGAAAGTCCGACGGTGGGCAGCAGACAAGTCCTCCGGACTTGGCGTGACGGCGTAATAAACCTTTCCACCGCAGGTGGAAAGTCCGACGGTGGGCAGCAGACAAGTCCTCCGGACTTGGCGTGACGGCGTAATTAAATCTGAGTCAACACTAGATAATGACGAGCCTACTCGCCAATGATGACATGAGTATGAATCGTATCAACCCGTACACGTTGACAAATACGTTCGGTGTTTCATACAACGGTGGGTACAAGGGTGTTCTCCCGCCAGGTCCCGAGAGACCCGAGTCCCCTGCGATGCTCGAGTTTAATCCCAGAGCAGGTGTTCCCACTGAACATTTCAACCCCTTGACAATCGATGATGCAGGGAACATGTACCTCAAGACGGGTGATGTTCACCCAGCGACGTCGTTTCTTTATCCAGCGCGCAAGTACCAGTTTGACGACGGGTCGACGACGTTCGGGCGCGAGGTTATCATCGGCGACGCCAAGAACTACGTCTCCCCAGCAGACTTTCCAGATGACGCGCAGACGGGTCGGACGCTGGTTCTGGGTGCGATGATCCTGTTGCTGATTCTGCTGGCTTTCCAGAAGGGACTCAAATTTTAATGGGCACGTAGTGCCCATTAATCCAGCTGGACAACGGACAAGTCGCTTCGCGACTTGGACTCAGGGACTCAGATTTTGAGCACCTTTGACGAAACAACCACAGGGTTTGCGTTTGACAATTTTTCGAGTTCAAAAGCCTTTTTCGCAGAGAGTTCAGGACACACGTGAACCTCGAGCTGAATACACCCTGAACAAAATTTTCCGGTACATAATTTGCACGGCATCACCAGACGCTGACGCCGTGCACATTGTTTGCACTTTCCAGTCTCCATCTTACAGTTGAATATCAATTTTACTTTATCAGTCTGTGATTGACCCATGCCCCAAACCCGAGCGTGACATCCAGAAGCAAAACCTTCCAGGCGTGCTCATTCCCCGTGAGTGCCAAGATTGCAAACAGTGCCCATAGAAGCGAATGTACTGGGCGCAAATCATTCCACCAAATCTTTTCACCGAAGGTCTCGGGTCCCGTCTTTCTGAGACCGTTTGCCCATATGTACATGAACCCTATTGAAATGCCAATCGCCAGAATACCCATCACCGTGAGCAACTCTGGGTGATTCTTTGCAACCCATACGAGTCCGAGTCTCGACCCCATGCATCCAAACAAAAAGAGGGCAGTTCGCTTGTCCATCTGGTATAACCTCAGATTTGAATTCTGTATAAGTCGCTCCGCGACTTGTCTCTGTGCAGCTGCGCGACGAACTTTCCGCCTACGGCGGAAAGGAGTGAATTCCATACTTGACACACTTCTTGTACGACAGATACAGATCGCGTTTCATGAGCTTGTCCAGTTTTTCCTCGGGGAGATTCGTCTCACGAAGGTAGATACGTTTCATGTGACGCATCAGTCTGTCACACTTTTGCATCTCATCCTTCATCTCCTCATACTTGCCCCAGAATTCAGAACCGAGTTGGTGAATCAGCAGGTAGGCATTCCGACTGACGATACGTGAATCACCACCCAGGAAGATGAACGTCGCAGCGGACGCACACATCCCTTCAGCGATGGTGACCACATGGGACCTCAGAGACTGAAGAAAATCCATAGCGGCGAGACCTGCGTGCAAGTCACCACCGTCGCTGTGAATGTGGATGCGAACAGTCGTCTCGTAGTAATCACGTTCAACCTTTTTGACTGCGGCACACAACTCAGCGACAGAATCGACCGAAACGTCACAGTAGAAGAACACGTCGGGGCCCTCTACTTTGACAAAGTCATACCCAGAAGTCTTTTCATCCGCCATGGTTTAAAGGGTAAGTTCGTTTTTAAGTTGGGTGTGCTCATCCCACAGGCTCTGTTAATTCAGTCGGTAGAATGCCAGTCTTATGAGCTGGAAGCCGCGGGTTCGAGCCCCGCACAGAGCACGGACAAGTCGCTTCGCGACTTGGACTTAGGCACTCTTTTGTCTCGCCCACGCATTCTTGTACTTTTTGTTCATCCCAGCACGTACAAGGTTGTTCCATGCGTAAGCCCCCTTTGTATTGATACCTAGGGCAATCATCGCTGATCCGATATTCTCAGCGTTGTTGCTGTTTTCGTTGAGGCGACGCTTTGACACATTCTTTTTCGCCTTTGGTTTGGAGGGCCCTGCCGCCTTGGGTGCACGGGGCTTGACAGCTGGCCGTGGTGGACTTGTACGTTTCGGAACGTTGAATGCAATCTTCTTTGGTGGATTCCACGCCGGTACGTTGACCCTCGCGCCCGTCACGGCATTCTCCCGGGTGAATGCCGCCGTGGGCACCTTTGGAATGTGGGCGTTGATCCATGACTGCATCCCTTCACGCACCTTTTTCTGTGTCGGATACTTGCCTTTGTTGTTCACCTGAAGAGCGACATTCAACAGCGCATTCTTGTATGCGTTACGTTTGTTCACTGGAAGCCAGTTCGGAACAGTCAACTTCGCCTTGTAGTTGGCCTCGATGATTGCGCGACGCGTCCTGACAACCGCCTCCTTTGAGAACGTCTTTATGACGCGGTTCACGTTCGACTGTTTGGCGCCCACAGGCATCTTGCCAATACGGGTCAAAAGTCTGTTGGCATTTTCGTTTGTGTAGTAATTTCCGACGACTGCGCGGTACGCATTCTTGTGTCCCTGGTTACGCACGGTCGCCTCCAGATTTGCAGCAAAGTTGGCCAGGTTGTTGTTGTTCGACGACGCTGATGACGCGGTCGAAGGCGTTGTGGGTCGCAGTGAATTCTTGTACACCATCAGAGCCCAGTATTTCTTGTTTCGTGGTTGCAGGTTGTACGCCCCGTGATATGACTCGTTCAGGAACGCCTTGGCGATACGGTTCTGGTTTGCAACTGGAATCGTGGACCAGTTACGTGTCGTTCGCTTCGTACCAACCGTCTTTTCGACGCGCCCGTTGTTGAGCAGTCTGTACTTGGCATTGTTCAATTGGACGTTGTAGTTTTTCGACACTTTCGCACCGCTCTTGTTCTGGATCCACCCGATAATCTCTGCGGGTTTCATCTTGGCATTCACCTGTGCAATGTTCATGTTCCGTGCAATGGCGACGAGTTCAGGGACGGTCAGACGACCCGCCTGTCGTCCATTGATGCGAAGGGCACCGTTGAGTCCCATCGTGACCACGTGTTTCGGCTTTGCGTTCACTGTCACAGACGCTGGAATCTTGAATATCGTACGAACTGCAGCGGGGATGTTCCGACCCGCCTTGGAGTACGCTGCAATGACAGTCTTGCGTCCAGACTCGATACCCTTGGGAATGGCGAACCAGTATGGCTGCTGACCAGCACCGGGACGCACATAGAATCCATTCTTCGTGGCATTCCAGCTCGGCGCACGACGGTTCGCGTGCGCAGCCACCGCCTTTTTCTTTGGACTCGACTCGAGCGAAACACCTGCAGATGCAAATGCATCCAGAGTCACCTTTGGAATCGGCTGACCGACGTTCTTGAACGCCTTGACCACCTTGGGTCCAACGGCGCGAAGGTTCATCGGGCCGATGTTCACCACACCGGCGTTGGCATTCCGACGCATGAATCGGTACGGGTACATGCGTGGTTTACCGTTCGTCCCCGGTCGAATGTAAAACCCGGCGTACGGTTTACGAAGGTTGTTCCACGTCCCTGCAAGCGGGTACCGCTCAGCGAGTTTTGACGTGTTCTTCTTTGAAGCGACGGGTCGACGCAACGCCGGTGTTTTTTCAATCGCAATCGAGACATCGGTCAGACCAAACTCCTTAAAGAGCTTCACGGGCTCGTTAACCTCCTTTGGATCTTTGATGCCGGTAAACAGGACGGTTCCATTCTCGAAAAACTGATAGGTCCACGCCGGGTTTTTCAATCTGAGAACCACAGCCGGAATCGTCTTAATCTCAGGATCATAGCTCACAGTGTGGTTCATTGATAATTTCCGAAATTCGTGCTTGAGACCCGGTAGGTCGAATGGTTTGTTGATGTAAAAAACACCATCCACCTTGCGATACTCGGGCGTTGCTCGAACCAGGTTTTTGGCGCTCCACCCATTCTTTGCAATGGCGAGGTATGCCGCCTCTGGGTTTCCGGTGCCGAGAACCGTGATGACACCCTTTGTGATTATGACCGTCTGTGGTCCTCGTTTCGCCGTGACGCGATTCACACCCGTCGAACTTCCAATCCATTTCCCGTCGGCGTAACGTATCGAAGCCTTTTGGCCCGCCCCTTTGAACCCAGTCACCTCCGTAAACCCACGGGGGGCGCCCGCAAAAATCGCACTCATATCCACGGGAAACTTGACGATTGAGATTGTTGATACGACGTGTGGTTTTGAAATTTTCCACGTCCCCTGATTATTCGTAAAGACGCGCCTCGCGCGCCATAATCGCTGGATCTTCTCCACCATTACATTGAGCTAGATTTTTTTCACAACCGCCTTGAGCACCTTCTTCTTGACGGCTGGTTTGGTTGCAAACTGCGAAAACACCTTGTCGAGGTCGTCGTCAGCCGTCGCCTTTTTCTTCTTGTGAGTCTTTTTCGTCTTTGCCTTTGGTACCTGTACGACGTAGTGATTCTTTCGACGAATCTCTGCAATCTCTTCATCTGAAGCACCTGTTCGGCGCATCACGGTGACAATGTCCTCGACGAGCATGATTGGAACATACGGTTTCGGTTTCAACGGAGGGTACGGGATAACATGACGCAGCTTGTACACGATGCTGTTTTCGACAGGGGCATACTTGAGCGTCGACGAGTCCACTGGGAACACGAGCTTCGGAAGCGGACGGATGTGCATTAAAGTCCAAGGGGCACGAAGTGCCCGAACAAGAGGACGCGGAGCGTCCTCTTGGTGCATTAAAGTCAATGAGCTTTTTCTTTTTAGAAATGGATTCCGTACTCGTCAATTCCGTGCTGATTGAAAACTCTCTTCGCGAGCTCATCGGTCTACGGATCACGATGACCGTCGCTGAGACCAAGAAGCGTACCGTGTACCGCGAGGGACTCGTATACGCATACGACTCTGATACGTGGTTCGTCTACGACGACAACTCGGGTGATACGTTCGAGGTGACGTTTGAGGATTTTATCATGAATAAAATTTTCGTACACCTAGAGTAGATGGATGAATGCCCGGTGTGTCTCGAACCTCTCTTGGGGACGGTGGTTCATCTCGGGTGCTGTAAAAAACAAGTTCACATTCAGTGCTACGTGACGAGGTGTCCCATGTGTCGCTCCGAGCTTCCGAGTCCTCCTTTATCTGAGAGACATGTTATCGTTCCAGTTCCTGTATTTCCCTCACCACCCAGAACACAGACAAACGCACAAAAGTTGGTATCAACAGGTTTATTCGTCATTACAGTAGGTATCATTTCAGTCCTTGTTTTCCACCCGTACTGAGCCCCTCACCCCCTTTCCGCCGCAGGTGGAAAGTTTGTCATCCCTTCGCCGGCGGGGTTCGCTTCGCGAACACCTTTTACTCCTCGTCCTCGTCGTCCTCGTACTCCTCCGTCCGCACGATCCGAGCCAGACGCTCGCGGATGCTAAGAGGCGGGGACATCACCGTCTCAAACTCCTCCTCGTCATCCGTCTCCGCCATCGCCGACCCATGGGTCTGGCACAGCTCACAGTCGTCGTGAGTCTCCTCGTCCAGTTCGTGAGTGTGCTTGGGCTGCTCCGTCTTCTTCACCTTCTTCGGCTTGCGCACGGGCTTGATCTCCTCCTCGTCCGAGTCATCACCGTCGCGAGGAGGCTTCACCGGACCCGTCGCGGGACCGCGAGGGACACGAGGAGGAGCCGCCGGCTTCTTCGCCGACTTGAGGTGGACGCGGCACATGCACTCACCCTCAGCCGCATTCAGAGTACACGGCTTCCCCTTGGCCGTCGTCGAAGTACACTTGGTCGCCTTCTTTGCCACCGTCGGCTCGGGGTTCACAGAGACACTGGCCGCCCGCTTCTTCTTGGGAGCAGCCTTGGTCGCAGTGGCCTTTGCAGGAACAACGTCCACCGGAAGGTACTTGGACACCAGAGTCTCGAGCTCGAGATTCTCACCCTCGGCAACCCGAGAGAGGACGGCAGTCAGCTCGCGGCGGAGGATCTCGTCAAACATCTGAGCAAAGGAAGAGGAAGCCATTTCGATGGTTGTTTTGGGTTACTTTCTTGTCGCTCATCGTCTCTAGACGAGCTCATCACACGTTTTTTTTGAACTGGAGCCACGATGGACAGTTCAAAAAAAAGCGCCCCCGGCAGGGTTCGAACCTGCGACTTACAGGTCTTCCGCCGTTACTATAAATAACAGCCTGTCACTAGCGATACGTAAATACTACCGGCTGAGTTACAGGGGCCTGATGAACATTTTAATGACATATTCGGGTCGATCTGACTTGGGTGATTCGAACACCCGATCTGTGGAACTACAGTCCATCGCGTTTAAGTGATAAAATACCACTGCGCCAAAGTCAGAGGTGAATAGTTTAACGACGTGCTCAGGTCGATTCCGTCAGGGTGCAATTTGCACCCTGAGGTCCCAGCGTGAATCGAACACGCATTTACAGAGTCAGAGTCTGCCGTACTGACCATTATACTATGGGACCATGGATTCATTCTAAACGTGCACCTTTTCGTAAGTTATCTTTAGCCCATAGAGGTTGTAAATTAGACCAATGAAAACACGTCATTTGTTCGTTAGGATCTTCTAGATTAAATGAAGAACACGGTCTGATGTGATCAACGTGCCATTCTCCATAATTATCCCAATTCATACCTTCTGTAAACTTGGTTTCCAAATGAGACATAAGTTCTTCTAATGAACATCCAACAATTTCAGACGTTTTTCCTATCTTCTTACTTACTGCCAGATACAAACGAGTGCTTAAATTATGTCTTAATCTGTAAGTTGGGTCAGAATCCCTACGTAGTTTTTCTCTTTCTCTACGTTTAGCATTAACAGCATCTTTATTTTTGTTTCTCCAATCTAATTTCTTTTTATTGTAATCTTCTCTGTTCATACTTCTCTTTTCTCGATCGTGTTCGTTCCTGCAAATCTTACAAGTATTAGTTCCTTTAGCAAAAAAGGAATATTGTTTCTCTTCTTTACATGATATGCACTTTACACGTAATTCGGATGTTCTTGTAATCTTAACTAAACTGTTTTTTGTACAATTTTTACATGTATTTCTGAATCCATCTTTTGAGTCAGCGCGTTTTCCGAACATGTCATAGTTGTATTCATTATTACAGAGTAAACATGTCTTCATATAACACAGTACAATATATTTTTTAAACCTCTGACGGGGGTCGAACCCGTATCCATGATTTAGAAGATCATTATTCTATCCATTAAACTACAGAGGTGTACCCCACGCGATATCCGATTTCGCCACAGGGCCTCTCTGCGCACACCGGGAATCGAACCCGGGCTTACACCTTGGAAGGGTGATGTACTACCACTATACTATATGCGCTGCCCTAGGGGTGGATTGAACACCCGGTCTTCTGCTTACAAAACAAACGCTTTACCACTAAGCTACTAGGGCGCTTCTAGTAGTACAGTGTGATAATACTTTAAGCCATTTTGACGCGGTCGAACCATTCGACAGTCTCCCTGATACCATCCTCGAGTGATACACTGGGTACCGGAAATTCACCTGGGCCCGGGATAGCCTTTTTGTTCATCTGACCGTCTGGACCTCCGATGTACTCGAGACCCGGGCATCCCGTCGCGTCCGCAATCAACTGAGCAACCTCGCCAATCGACACCTCGTTGCCATGTGCGCACACAATCTCAGGCGGTGGTTTTTCAGAGAGTTCGACAGCCCAGACGATGATGCGTGCAATGTCCCTCGAGTGAATAAACTGACGCTTCGCCTTTCCGGTTCCGTAGAGTTTGAGCGGTTCGTTGTTCTTCTTGGCCAACCACGCCTTGTGAATCAGAGCCGGTACGACGTGACCATCCTCGATTGAAAAGTTGTCGTTCGGCCCGTAGATGTTTGTCGGAATGATGCACGTCGTCCACGTATCGGTCGTCTCACGGATGATACGTGAGTGAACTTCGCACACACGCTTCGCGTACGCGTACCCTTCATTCGAAGGGTGCGGAGGACCCGTGTGCAAATCTGAAGGACGGAGCTCCTTGAGACCGTCTGGGAAGATGCACGTCGACAGCATCGTCAGCACGCGTGGAACCTTGTGCTTTGCAGCCTGTGAGACGACGTGCGTGTTCATGAGAATGTTATCCTCGTACATCTCGGCGCGTTTGTTCATGTTCTTGAACAATCCACCGACGTTGGCAGCCAAGTGAATGACGGCGTCAACGGGACCTACGTAATAAAACATCTGATTGACATTCTCCTCCCGGGCGAGCGAACCAAATTCGGTCGAACCGATATAAATCCAATCTGGACGGAGTTCTTTGATGGCTGACCCAACGAGGCCCGTTCCGCCAGTCACGAGAACTTTCATTTCTAAGTGTACCATGACGTATTTGCTTTATACCATTCGACTGTTCTCTGAATTGCATCCTTGAAAGAAACTTGTTCCGACCACCCGAGTTCGTGGAGTGCCGATGAGTCGACGGCATACCTCTTGTCGTTGTGGGGTCGGTCATCCACATGAATTTTTGTCGCATCCGGGTTGACGAGAGTCCGAAGAATGTCAAACACGTCAAGGACCGAATACTCGTTGTGAGTTCCGATGTTGTACACTGTACCATTCTTTCCACATTGCAAAACGGTCATGACTGCACGAGATACATCATCAACATATATGAAATTCCTGCGTGAACGTCCTTCGCCATGTATTCTACACGGGGTTCCTTTCATCATGGCGTCTATGAATGCTGGAATCACCTTTTCGGGGTATTGCTTCGGACCAAACACGTTGTTCCCGCGCGTGATGACGTATGGAATACCAAACGAATGACCGTACGCCTTGACGAGCAGCTCGGCGCCCGCCTTGGTTGCCGAATACGGATTTGTCGGGTTCAAGACTGACGTTTCAGAGTTGCTCGTCTCGTCGAGACCCACTTCACCGTACACCTCGTCAGTGCTTATGTGTACGAGACGACAAGTCGCTTCTCTCACGCATTCGAGGATGGTATACGTACCGATGATGTTATCATGTATATACTGTTCAGCATTCTCAAATGACGTGTCGACATGAGATTGTGCTGCAAAGTGTACGACCACGTCAGGTTTGAATTCACGAAAAAGTCGTTTCATCTTTGACATGTTTGTGATATCCGCTTGAATGTACGAGTACCGAGGGTCACCGTTACATGACACGTTGTGGACTCGGGCACAGTAGTCACAACGGTCAATGTTCAGGATGGCTGTAATCTCAGTGTGATTCTCGAGGACATGATCGATAAAGTTTGAACCTATGAATCCGAGCCCCCCTGTGACGAGAACTCTCATATTAAAAGAGTGACACTAATAAACTTTAGGCATGACGACGCAAAAGAAGGTGTGGTATGCACCCAACCAGTTTGAGGCGTATGGCGAAGAGGAGATTCAGGCTGTAAACGATTGCCTGCGAGCCGGATGGCTTGCAGGCTTTGGGCCCATGTCTATGGAGTTTGAACAGAAGGTTTCTGAGCGTTTCGGAAAGAATCACGGTCTCTTTGTCAACTCGGGGTCGAGCGCCATTCTGTTGGCTCTGTGTTCCCTGGACCTGAAACCAGGGGATGAGGTGGTGACACCTGCATGTGGTTTTGCAACCACGGTGGCGCCAATCGCACAGTGCGGACTCACCCCTGTGTTTTGTGATTCTGAAATTGGCCGGTACGTTCCGAGCGTCGATCAGATTCGTGCCGTCGTCACGGACAAGACGAAGGTTCTCCTCATTCCAAACCTCATCGGCAATGTTCCAGACTGGAAGGCGATCCGCGAGGCGTTTCCGAATCTGATTCTCATCGAGGATTCAGCAGACACGATCACGACGACACCCGAATCGGACATTTCGACGACGAGTTTCTACGCCAGTCATGTCATCACCGCAGGTGGTGTCGGTGGCATGGTGATGTTCAACGATGACGCTCACTTGAAACGGGCAATCATGTTCCGTGATTGGGGTCGCATCGGTGACAATGTCGAGGAGCCGTCCGAGCGGTTCAACCACTCGGTCGACGGTATTCCGTACGATTGGAAGTTTCTGTACGGCGTCGCAGGCTACCATCTGAAGGCGTGTGAGATGAACGCCGCCTTTGGACTTGCCCAATGGGCGAAACTGGACGCACTGCTTGCGAAACGTCGTGCAAACGTCGAGCGGTACCTGGAAAACCTGAAGGACACCAAGTACTACTTGCTCCCGGACGATTCTCGCAAGCCCAACTGGCTCGCCATTCCCTTGATGTGTCCGGATCGCCTCGAGTGTCTCAAGTTTCTCGAGTCTCACGGAGTTCAGACGCGCGTGTGTTTCTCAGGGAACATCACGCGTCATCCGGCGTGGCGTCAGTACCTCAAGGAGTTTGACGGTGCAGACCACGTGATGCGTGACGGGTTCCTTCTCGGGGCACACCACGGTATGAGCCTCGAGGATGTCGATTACGTCTGTAATTTGCTTAAGGAGTTTGAGACTTGTTCATTAAATGCTAGTGCAGAGAACTGATGAAGACGGTACATGGTGGTGGCCAGAGGAAGACACCAAGTGTTGGGATGGTCTTCATCGTTGGGGTGACGTGCCTGATATCATCATGACACATGTACCTGACAAAAAAGTCATCGTACAGGCTGGTGGGAACTGTGGACTCTACGTGAAAAAATATGCAAAACATTTCGAGACGGTGTACACGTTCGAACCTTTTCCAGAGTTGTTCGAATGTCTTGTTCGAAATGTGACAGACCCTCATGTCATCAAGTTGCAAGCCTGTCTCGGAAATTCTCACACTCTCGTCGAGATGGATAAACACCCTGACGACATAGGAGGGGGGCACGTCGGTGGTGCCGGTAAAGTTCCTGTTTTTCTCATTGACGATCTGAATCTCCCTGTGTGTAATCTCATTCACCTGGACATTGAAGGCTATGAACCTTTCGCACTTGAGGGTGCAAAAGAAACCCTGGTCCGGTGTCGTCCAGTTGTCGCGATTGAGAATTGTGAAAAATGGCTTGTTCGGTACGGGAATAGCTTAAGTACCATTGAAGATTTTCTTAAAAGTCTGGGGTACACTCATACGGCATCTGCACGCGGTGATCGCATTTACATCCACTCCGGGTGATCCAAAGTCCATCCAACAAAGGCACGTAGCCGTTCTTGAAACGTCTTTTTGGGTTTCCACCCAAGCGAATAAATCAAGTCTGGTGGAGCGTTCTGAAAAAGAACTCTCCCGTGTATATTCTCTTGTTGAAGAGTATAGTTCACTTTGACATTGAGGCATTTTGCGATGCATTCTATAAATTCTAAATTAGAAATCAAGTCACCCGTCACGTTGTATGTACGCCCCGGTTCATCCAACTTGAGAATGAACAGAATCATATCAGCGACATCTTCAATTGGAGTCCACCGTCTTTTTCCAATTTCGCCTTTTTCGTCACAATGCATGACAAAATGTTCGTCGTACATTAATTTTTTAATTGCCACCACTGGAAAACGTTCAGGTTGAACTCGAATTCCGAATGTGTTATTGACTCGTACAATTGAGCAACGAATTCCGTACGTCTCCTGGTATGCCGTGCACATGTGCTCTCCAGCCAACTTTGTCGCGGCGTATGGATTCTTAGCTACGCACCGAGAATCTTCATATGAAACATTCAAGTCTCCTCCGTATACTTCGACCGAGCTGACATAAATAAAGTGCTCGACGTTGTGTTTCCGTGCAAGTTCAAGCATCTTTGTCGTCTCGAGGACATTATCTTGAACCGCTGCCAAAGGACTATTGATACAATCAATAGCACTCGGGTTTCCTGCAGCGTGGATGATAATGTCCAATTTTTGGGGAATCTCCCTTGTGACTCTTCCGCGTGTGTCGATTTGTTCGAGTCGATCTGGATGTTTGGGACCTCTCACAGGGCATGCGAGATTCCAATCCGTGTTTTCGAGCAACTCACGTACAATGGCATGCCCTACAAACCCTCGCGCTCCAGTTATCAGAACCGTCTTTGACATCTTTGGTATAAACCGACTTTAACTTTATACCATGTTATCCAAAGTACCTGGTATTATAACATCACCCACCTTTGTAGCCTGCACTTTCGGTGAAAAGTTTTGATGTGGGTCCATGAAAACCTCGTACATAGCAGGGCCGTCTACACGCATAAATTCTTCAAATGCTTCAAAAGGTCTGATATTTTCGGCACTTTCTGTGAAAACCGGAATACCAAAAGACTGAAACACCTTTGTGTAGTTTGGAAGCTTCACTCCCGTAGAACTGTCAACTGCGGTGTATTCGCATTTGAACATTTTTTGTGTGTGTTTGATGCTCAGGTACCCATCATTGTTGAAGATGATCACCTTGACGTTGAGTTTATGTGCAGCGATGGTCTGAAGTTCCTGAAGATTCATCATCATCGAACCGTCGCAGTTCAGACACACGACACGTCGACCAGAGACTGCAGCTCCGACCGAGGCCGGTAAACCATATCCCATTTCACCCAGTCCGTAGGAACTGAACATCGTGTTTCCGGGCTTCAACTGAATCGTATTGTGACCTGACAACAGAGCAGTGCCCATGTCAGTGACCACCACCTCGTCAGTGAGGAGAGGTGACAGCTGGTCGTGAATGAATTTATACGAATTCAACCACATGTCGTTGTTCGTGTGAGTAGGCTCAAGTTTGGGAAATTCAGTGTTTAACTTTTTGCATTCTTTGATCCAAGGGTCAATATCAAATGTCTTTGTCGCGAGCTTGTCGATGGCTACTTTACAATCCAGTCGGACATTCACTGAACCCTTGAAGTCATTGGGTTCAACATTGACCATGACAATAGTCGCATTCGGTGCAAATTTTGAAAAGTCATACCCAGTTTGCATATAAGACAATCTACTTCCGAGAATGATGAGCAAATCGCACGCCTGAACAATCTTGTTCGCACATCTATTCCCATAAATTCCCGGGCATCCGAAATTCAATGGATGATACACGTCTATGGCTGACCACGATGTTACAACCGGTACATGTATCGTTGCAAGAGTGTCTTCTGAATGAGACAACTTCACACCCTGCCCGGCGAGTATCACGGGACGTTGATATTTACTCGTGTCAAAATCCCACGTCGTCACCTCGTCAGGTGTTCTGAACGGGATAATGTCATCATAAGTGACCCGGGTCTGCAAATCCATAGGGACGTCAAGCCACACGGGCCCAAACCTACCAGTTGTCATTATACCCCACGCAGTTTCTACATCTTGAAGTTTTTCAAAGACGCACGAAAACTTGGTGATGGTCTTGACAATCTCATGTCCCTTGACACCCTGCATCCCATACATCCGTTTCAATTTATCATTCTCCAAATTCCCAGATGTTTCTTGACCAGACAGAATTACGCACGGTGTTGAATCGGCCCATAGACCTGCAACACCAGTCACAGAATTTGTAGCTCCGCCCCCTGCAGCCACTATGACAACAGCTGGTTTACGAGTCGTTTTAAAGTAGCCTGATGCCGCCATGACACACGCCTGTTCGTGATGAAGGCCAGTCACGGTAATACCAATCTTTTTAAAAGCATCAAAGAGCCATGCATTTGATGATCCGATGATACCAAAAGCCTGACAAACTCCTTTTTGTACCAGGAGTTCTGCAATTCGAATGCTATTCATCTGTGACATGGAGAGCGCTTATGTTTTTAACAGCGTTTGTAATTTGAATCGTTTTACGCGATGGGTAAATATCAAGGGTGTCTGAATATTTGTGAATCTCATTCACATTCAAATTTTCATCGGGTGTCAAGTGCATCATAACCTCGAGTGGGGTGTTTCCAGCTCCAGCTCCGATTCCATGCAGAGATACATCGATGATTTCACCCCCAGCTTTTACAACTGCGAGTGAATTTGCCACTGCAAGCTGAAGGTTGTTGTGACCGTGAAAACCGACGCGCAGAGAAGACGACTCTTTTACCAACTTGACTCTCTCGCCAATTTCATCTGGAAGGTAGTTACCAGCGGAATCAAACAATACGACCGTCTTGATTCCAAAAGACTCGATCGTCTTACAATCCGACACAATCTGATCACGGGACGCCTTGCTCGTGTACATGAGAGAGACCCAGAGTTCCTTGTCGAGAGTGAGAAACGGCTTCAATTTATCAACTTCACCTGGAACACACGCGAGTCTGATGATATCAATGTCACGCGTCACATTCTTCACGTACTCGACTGTGCACATGTCGGGGTTGACATGCGTACTCAGACGAGTCTTTTTCACTTGCGACTTTACAAGAGAAATCAGCTCACTGTCAGTGAGGTTTAGTTTTGGTGACGTGCACCCGATACTGTAACCGTGACCAACCTCAAGAACCTGAATACCGACTCGTTCAGCAAACTGAGCGTAGGACTCTACAAAGTTTACAGACACGTTGTGGTTAAAAAGATGGCACCCGTCACGTAACGTGACATCACTCAGTAACATCATAAAGATATAGGTTCACATATCTTTATGGCGCGTAAACTCATCGTATTTGATCTCGATGGTGTTTTGATCGACTCGAGAGATGCTCATTACACATGTCTGAATGACGCACTCGAGAAAATCGACAAGAAATACGTAATTTCGTACGACGAACACTTGAAAGAGTACGACGGAAAATCGACACTGACCAAACTCAAGATGCTCTCACAGTACAAAGGACTTGATCCTGTCCACTACGACGCGATATGGGACATGAAACAACTTTTGACGATCCAGTACATTAATGAAAATGTCAAGCTGGATGAAGAGCTCATTGATATCATGAAGTACATCAAATCCGATGGAACTGAAATTGCATGCGCATCGAATGCAATTTCGGATACAGTGAAAATGAGTCTTTTGCGTCTCGGTATCATGGAACATGTTGATTATTTCTTTTCAAACGAGAATGTAAAAAACCCTAAACCACACCCTGAGATTTACTTTCAGTGCATGATTCGCTCGAATAAATCGCCAAAAGAGGTGACAATCGTCGAGGATTCAGAAGTTGGACTCATGGCTGCACGGCGTTCAGGTGCTCACGTCATTCCGGTGAAAAGCAGGCGATGTGTACGAAAGCAGCTATTCTTGAAACCATATTTAAAAGCTACGACTCTTGTTTTTTAAATGCCAAGACTGTACATCTGCCATTGTCCCATCGCGTGCGGTGACAGACGACCTGTACTCGAAGAACACCTGAAAAAAAGAGGGTTTGATGATGTCCGATGGATCACGGATTACTCAGTCGAACATCCATTTGTAAAATGGCTGCACAAACGTCTCGGTGAGACGACTCGACTTGCGCATATTTCAGGGCTTGTAAAAAATCTCGAAATGTTTCGCGATGTCGCACGGGACACAACTTCTGAAACAGAATTCTGGCAATGTAATGATGACGTGGTGTTTATAAAAAATTGGGATGTCGTCATACCAAAAAAACTCGAATATGTAAACCTAAGCGTCGGTGTGAGTTTCCATATAATTCCAGATGGAAAACCTCGCATTCTTGGAAACAACGGCGGTGCAGAGGTGTTTTGTTTTACGCGAGAGTTTGCACGTCTCGTACTCAATAACGTGGACACGCGACAGACAATCGATATCATTATTCACGGTCTCTTGAACTACATAGGTCATCCACTCGTGTGTATCCCCGTGGCACATCAAACATCTATCCTCGAGCCTAAACAATCGACACTTGCGATCGACGAGAAGCTCCCGCCGTGGATTCCGTTTGTTGAGCAGTTTAAGCCTACAGGCATTAAATATGAAGACTTGCGGAATGAAAGTGGTTTCTTTGCTCGGGACGACGCATGAATACCCCGACGAGGGTGAGATTGATTTTGAAAGTCCGGAGTTTCAGCGTCTGAAGAAGCTCATCGAGCTCGAGTTTTACATGCACTTTGATCGTAAATTGAACATTACAAACTGGGAATATATATTAAAGCGTGCAGAGGCTTACAGAATTAAATGACCCATGTATTCATTCCACCGAAGGGTCACGGACTCGCAAACTTGTTCATCATGCTGACTGACTTTTTTTACAACTGCCCGGAGGGTGTCGTGCACGAGTCCATCAAGGACTATGACATGGGTCGGTGGCTCACGTTCAACTTTCCAATAACCGATCGGACGGACCTTCCAGTCTACACGGGTCGGATATTCTTTAATCCAGGTGTGATGGAACACGTCCATCCATTGATTCGTAAACTCGTTCAGCCGTCACCGGAACTCGAGGAACTTTTGAAACGTCATTCTCACCTCGTGGAAGGCGTGAAGCTCGGTGTTCACGTTCGACGCGGTGCATCCGCCCCGGACAGCCGAAAGGTTGTTTCTCGCGACGAGGATACGTTTGCGTCGCAGGCGGCTGTTGAACAGATGGTTCGCATGGCGGAGAATGTCCAAGGGCCTGTTTTCCTCGCCAGTGATTCACCGATGACCAAGCAGTACTTTCCAGAGACGTGTCGGACGCTCGATACACGCATCGCGGTCGTTCACGGCGACGTGGAGTGCAACCCAGATGACCGCGTCGGTATTTTTCTAGACTTTTTCTTACTCAGCAAGTGCCCACAGGTTCTCGTGACTGGTGGGAACTTTCCCGAGCTTCCAGGCATTTCGACGTTTGGGTACATGGCTGCAGTTTACGGCGGAGCACGTTATCTTATTATAAAAAATAACTGATATTGTAGTGTATGAAGACGGCTATTTTCTGTCTGACACGTGGGTACCCACACCCATTCATGTATTCTCGTCTCGTCGCTCGAAATAATTCAATTGAAAAATTCATTGGCAGTTCGCCCGACATTGTGTTGTTTCACGAGGGGAACGTAGCACCTGAACATCAACGACTCATCGAGGCTGAAACACCCAGTTTGAAATTCAAATGGATCCAGATTCCTTTTCAGTTTCCACGTGACGTACCACTACCACACGAAACAATCAGCACCTTCCAAGACGGACGATGCTACCCCGGGTATCACGTCATGTGTGAGTTTCATACGTGCGATGTATGGGACCACCTGAAGGAGTACGACGTCGTTCTGCGTATCGACGAGGATTGTATTCTCGAGAGTGAAAAGTGGGCGGATGTTTTCACATGCGTATCACCCGACGTACCGTACCGGACGCCGATGTTTGACGTCGAGACGCACGAACTGACCAACGCGACCCTTCCGGTGTGGCTCGGTGAGGATGCTCCATTTTACGACCAGACGATGCCATACACGAACGTGTTTGTGACACGTATGGATGTATGGAATCGTGAGGATGTGCGAGCGTGGATCGAACGTGTTCGCGAATCGCGAGGGTGTATCAAGTATCGCTGGGGTGATCACGTCCTCCATAGCGTTATTTTGAAAAAGTTTGGAATTGGTCACGGTACGATGGATGGGTACAACTATTATCACGGCAGTCATGACCGTCACGTTGCAAACATGCACCCGTGATTCGTTCGCGGCTTTTCATGCTCGTCAAACCCGAGTCCCATGAATCCATCCTCGGTCCATGATTCCTTCATCCATTGCGTTTCGCGAAATCCGCATTCGTGAACATCGAGCTTCATGGTGTTCCACAGTTCCCGACTCAGAAAAATTTGGTCTGAGATGTACTCGTGAACTTTGGCATACTTGTTCATGTTGGAATCGGGAAGTGGTCCGCCGGAAACTCCAAACATTCCCGCCATGATTTCAGTCTTGTAATGCTCGTCGTGGTCCCGAATGACCATAAACTTTTTCCCAGATGCAATCCATTCGTTCACACATCGCACGTCACGCCACGTGATGCGTGAATCGACGTCCCGAATCAGAACACGTTCGTGACCCGATTCAAACAGCGGACGAAACCGCCAGAACGTTCCGTACGTTCCGTCGGGTTCGACGCGAACCAACTCCACGTCGAGTCCTCTCAGACAATCGAGGACGCGTACCGGAACGCTATCGTCGTGATAGACGCGCATGGTCCAATCTGGAAAATGCTCTTTGCACTGAATTGCATTGGCAAGAGCTCCATACAAAAACATCGCCACGTTTCCAAATAAACTGTACGAGATGATCTTGGAGCCGTTGTCCATTTTCTTTTAAGGACTCGTAACCTTTATTTCAGTCAGCATCTGAATCTCCTGATCGAGTGACACATCGTTGATACTCGCGAAAATAGCCTTGGATTTGAGCAGGCGTCGTAGTTCGTCGATGTGTAAAAATTTGAAAAACCGCTTCTTCATACTCATGTTCATGAACGGCATCTTACGGTCCCAGAGCGCTTGACACACCGGCCAGGTGACACATCTCAGCTCGCGCAGTTCCGCCTCTTGGGCGTCGAGACGAGGCAGGATATTTTCCCTTAGAAGCCTCGATATATCTTCCACGTTTGACATCTAGAACTAAAATAGCCAATTAGTTCTAGATGGAAAAGCTTATGTGGGACACAATCATCGCACCTGATTTACGACAACGACTCATCGACAAGTACGTTCCCGCTTCCCTCGACCGTCAGCCACACGGGACTTCGCACCTTCGGTGTGAAGGAACTGATCCACTCGTCTATAAAGTGACTGCTTTCTATTGGTTGCTTCAGGAACTCGTCGGAAACTGGAAGTCTGGAAAACGTCTGACGCTCGATCAAAAATCGAAACTGCTCGAGTTAATTGTATGGAATCTTTCTCGAGTGCAGCAAGAACAAGCCGCTTATGATGAGTACGAGTCCGAGGTAATGATTCCAGGAATCGAAGCGTTCACCGAGTATGAAATACGCCGCCAGGGTTTCGACAATCCCAGACAGACCGTCCCACATGCCGTTGACATACATGACGTTGCCCTTTGTGAGACTTCTGATGAGGAAGAATATGACACCGGCATATCCAGTGAGACCACCGAACAGATTTCCCAGCTTGTGCTCGCGTGCAAAGAACTTCAGCTGAAAGTCGCCCAGGATCTCAGCGAGGGTCAAGCCTGTGAGATTGATTAGACTCATATAAAAGAATCAGAGGTTTTTTATTCAATGTCTCGAGCGGCAATCATCAGCGGTGTGACCGGGCAGGACGGTTCATACCTTGCCGAGCTTTTGCTCACAAAAGGGTATGACGTCTACGGACTCGTCCGGTACGCCTCCGAACACAAACGCGAGCGTATCGATCACATTCAGGGTCTCAAGATCGTTCGAGGTGATCTTACAGATTCTCCGCGTCTCGCTACAGTTATTCGTGATGTGGCTGCTGGTGATTACGAGCGTATTGAGGTGTATAACCTGGCTGCACAGTCTCATGTTAAAGTTTCTTTTGAGCAGCCTGAGTTTACTGCCAACGTCGATGCCATCGGAGTCGTCCGATGGCTCGAGTCGATTCGTCTCTCTGGATATCCAATTGACCGATTCCGATTTTACCAAGCTGGAACCTCCGAGATGTTTGGAAAGGTGGTTGAGATTCCACAAACTGAAGCCACACCATTTTACCCTAGAAGTCCGTACGGGTGTGCTAAGCTCTTTGGGTACTGGATTACAAAGAATTACCGAGAGTCTTATGGGATGTACGCCTGCAACGGCATCCTGTTCAACCACGAGTCCGAGCGTCGCGGTGAAGAGTTTGTAACGCGCAAGATTACCAAGGCGATCGGGGCTCGCCAATTTCCCATTGTTCTCGGGAACCTCGACGCCAAGCGTGACTGGGGCCATGCCCAGGATTACGTCGAGGGGATGTGGCACATCGTGCAACAGGACGTTCCGGATGATTACATCCTGTCGACCGGTGAGACGCACTCTGTCCGTGAGTTTGTTGAACTCGCACTTCTATATATCGACAAACGTATCGAATGGCATGGTTCGGGTGACGCCGAGTACGGCACGGACATTATCACCGGTGATGTCCTCGTCCGCATCAGCCCAGAATTTTACCGACCTGCCGAGGTGGACCACCTCATCGGTGACTCGACCAAGGCTCACAAGGCGTTCGGGTGGGCCCCGAAGGTTTCGTTCACGCAACTGGTTCATCGGATGGTGGAGAGTGACTCAGTGCCGACTAAAGTTTAAAAACCCTAAAACCGTATGGTGAGTTTCCAGGTCGTGGCATGGCACGGCGAGGATACAGACTCTGAATACGTCATTCACATCTTCGGACGGACGGAGGATGGCAAGTCTGTTCACGTCGAAACACCGTTCGAGCCGTACTTTTTCGTCAAGGTACCGCCCGATCGTAGTCCAAAGGCACTGATCCAAGAAATTAACCCTCATAGCTCAGCCGTCATTCGACGCAAAGATCTGTGGGGGTTTCGGAATCAGGAAGAGTACACGTTTCTGAAGCTCGGGTTTCGAACACTTGCAGACCTCAAGGAATGTCGACCTCGAGGACTCAAGGTGTACGAGAAGAATCTCGATCCAGTCCTGCGATTCATGCACCGGTCTGAGATCAAGTCGACGGGATGGGTCCAAGTTCCCGAGAATGCGAGTCCGGGTCACGATTCATCATGCGACATTGATCTGTCCGTCTCGGATTGGCGAACTCTGAAACCCGTCGACCGCGACGACATTGCACCGCTACGCATCGCAAGCCTCGATATCGAGTCGTACTCAGAGTCGGGGGCGTTTCCAAACGCATTCAAGGAGAAGGACGTCTGTTTCCAGGTGGCTGTGACCACAAAGGAGTTTGGGCGTCAGGGATACTTTGATCGAAAGTGTTTTTGTGTCAAGCAGACCAACGGTCCAGAATGCGAGTCGTTTGAGACGGAGCGCGAGATGCTTGAACGTCTCGGTCGATACTTGAGGGAGTTGGATCCAGACATTGTGACTGGCTGGAACATTTTCGGGTTCGATTTGGAGTACCTGTACACGCGTGCGGTCGTCACAGTCGCAGGACCTGATGCACACATGTGGGGTCGTCTGCGTGGTATCCCGAATGAACTCGTCGTGAAACACCTGGCGTCCAACGCCCTCGGATCGAACGACATGAAGATGGTTCCCATGCTTGGGCGGTATGTGTTTGATATGTTTCAGGATATCAAACGCGAACACAAACTCGAGTCGTATTCGTTGAATGCCGTCTCGACGCACTTTTTGAAGGATCAGAAGATTGACATGCCTGTCAAGGAGATGTTTACCCGGTTTCGAGGTGGTGATCCAGTTTTGCTCGGTGAAGTGGCGGAGTACTGTATCAAGGATACTGAACTTCCGCACCGCATTTCGGAAAAGATTTGTATGATTCAGAATCTCGTCGAGATGGCCAAGGCGACGTGGGTACCGTTGTCATACCTGAGTGAGCGCGGTCAGCAAATCAAGGTGTTTTCGCAGTTGGCACGTAAAGCGCGCGAACTCGGATTCATGATTCCGACGATGTATTCTAAAGCTACGAGCGACGACAAGTATCAAGGGGCGACCGTTCTCGATGCTCAGACTGGTGCATACTATGGCCCAATCACCGCCCTTGATTTTGCTAGCCTGTATCCGAGCATCATGCGTGCTCATAATCTGTGTTATTCAAGCCTGGTTATCGACCCCAGGTTTGGAAACGTCCCGGGCGTTACTTACGAACAGTACGGTCCATATCGATTTGCACAAGGGGTACCCAGTCTCTTACCCGCCATTCTGAACGAGCTTGCCGCGTTTCGAAAAAAGGCGAAGAAACTGATGGCTCAGGCGGAAGGAACTCCGATGGAGGCGGTGTATAACGGTCAACAGCTCGCGTACAAGATTTCGATGAATTCAATCTACGGATTCACGGGTGCGACCAAGGGGATGTTGCCGTGCGTCGCCATCGCGTCGACTGTGACGATGCGTGGTCGACAGATGATTGAAGAGACGAAGAACTACGTCGAGGAGCATTTCCCAGGTGCCAAGGTGAGGTACGGTGACTCCGTGATGCCTGGGACCAACGTACGTATACTGGACCCAATGGGACTCGAACAAAGAATTCAAATAGAACGTCTCGCAAAATCATGGGAACCGTATCCGGGTTTCATGAAAGACGGGACTCACAAAGAAAAATACGAACTCACCGATAATGTGAAATCGTGGACACATATGGGTTGGATGCCTATCCGTCGAGTCATCCGACACAAGTGTCAAAAGAAGATTTACAGGGTAACTTCGCCCTATGGAACCGTTGATGTAACGGCTGATCACTCGTTACTAGATACACAGCTAAATATGATTAAACCAGACGAGGTTGAACCTTCAACAGATTTGCTACACTGTGAGGATGCAGTTTTGTTGAACACTCAACCGAATTCAGTTGAGTTGATTCACAAGTCCTGGGATGGTTACGTCTACGACCTCGAGACCGACGCGGGTACTTTTCAAGCGGGTGAAGGTTTTCTTATCGTCAAAAACACTGACTCAGTGATGGTTGAGTTTGACGTCCAGGGACGCAAAGGACAAGAGGCGATTGATTACTCATGGGAACTCGGGGAACAGGCGTCCGAACAGTGTTCTCGACTCTTCAAAGCGCCGAACGACTTGGAGCTTGAAAAGGTGTACTGTCCGTACTTTTTGTACTCGAAAAAGCGATACGCCGCCAAGATGTACGAGAAGAAAGGGGACGCCGTCGTGTTCAAGAAGATTGATGTTAAGGGTCTGCAGGTGGTTCGGCGTGACACGTGTATGTATGTCCGGGGCGTCCTCAAACACCTACTGGACTTGGTTTTGAATTCAGAGGATCCACGGCCCGCTATCGAATTTGCACGTACATCCGCCAAGATGCTTCTCAAAGGCAAAGTGGATCCGAAGGAGCTCACAATGTCGAAACAACTCGGCGCAGACTACAAGACGCGCGTTCCACACGTCGAGGTCCGCGATAAGATTCGAAAACGCGCACCGGGATCTGAACCCCAGAATGGGGACCGTGTCGCGTTTTTGATTACAAAGGTGCCTGGTCTTTTGTGCGACAAGGCGGAGGATCCGTCATGGGTCACGGACAACAAGATTCCGTTGGACTATGTGTACTATTTCGAACACCAGCTGGTCAAGCCAGTGTGTGATTTGCTCGAGCCACTTGTAGGTGCGAATCCGTTCCAGACAATCTTCAAGTCGGTGGACTACCTGACAACACCACCAATCTCAAGCTATTTCATACCCCAAGTCCGAAGGACTTGATTGTCCAGAGTCCAATAGGCACAGGGTGATCGTCGCACCTAAACCCAAGGCTCACTAAAAAACCATGGAACAACAGATTGCTCAGTTGATTGAGTCTGAGGTGGAGCGTCGCGTCCTAGAACGCATGTCAACAGCTCTTGAAAAGATTAGTCGCACGTTTGACATTTCTTTGCAACAGCTGCTTCGAACGGCGAGCGAAAACACGACGAGTGCCTGGAACGGAAACGTGTGTCACGGACTGAGCAAGTCGTCAAAGCAAAAGTGTAAACGCGGTGTCAAGGATGGGTCCGGGTACTGTAGCTGTCACAAGGATCAAAAGCCGATCCAGCGCATCATTGTACCATCCAGATCCCAACTTTCTTTGATGGCACCGATGCCTGTACATACACATAGTCTTCCTCCGATGTTTCTCGCTGGATGTCCAGCATGTGAACGTGGAAAAAACTCTCGAATAGATATATAATGGCTGGTGGACTCTTCCCAGGTCGTCCGTTTGAGTTCAATGTCAAGTGTATCGTTTTTTCACTTGCGCTTTCACTTGGATACTGGTATTCACCGCATAGAAATCTGTGGATCCTCGCGTTCTTGATTTGGTTCCCTTATATTGCCCTGGCATGGTATGACTGGAGCTACAACTGCGAAAACAAGCTGCAGCCAACGGCTGTTCCGTTCGGCCGGTACATTTGGCTACCGTTCAAGCCACCAGGCTACAAGCAGGCGTTCAACGATCTGCCACCGGAGAAGATTGCCATCATGGACCGTGTAGACCACCTCGCCGGGTGGACTCTGGTTGCGGCTTTAGCGACATGGTATCTGCTTAAAAATAAACGAGCCTAGTTGTTCATGGCGACGCGGAGTGACCTCCTTCTCGAGGCGCTCCGGCGATTTTTTGAAGTCCCAGAGCATACCCAACAGCTCAAAGATATTCTTGAACACAGACGCGGAGTGTCTCTCAGGAACCTCGAATGGTTCGTGACAAACTATTCTCGTCAGACGAACGTGACGTATACGACTCCGACGGGGCGTCAGTTTACGGTTCACGTGGCGTACAAGTCATCTCTGGATGGCTATTCGAAAAAGTTTTTTGACCCGTTTTGTCGTACGGAGCGTATCGAGTTTCAAGGATTTACGACGACGATCGCTCAGCTGAATTTCATTCGATGGTGCATCGTCAACGGCATTGTCGATTACATCACTGAGAAAGGAGTCTTGCATATCCGCCGGAAATTTGAAGAGGGACATACCCATAATAGTAAAGGTACATTGTGTAAGACTTTTCAATCTGAGGTGAAAGAATTGGATCAAATATCAGATCCAAGTGCGTCGTCTGTGAATTGAGCGTACTGAAATCGACGTACCCTTCTTGGTTGTACTCTTTGGGGTTGTCTCCAAAACAATACATGTATATACTCTTTGTCGGTACTGAAAGTCCGTGGTCGAGAGCCTGTTTATAGCTGTAGTACAATGCACCCGGAAAGTTTGAAAGTACATTCTGGTTGTTGAGGTACAAAGTCCCTGATTGAATGATATCCAAAAAATTAATTGTGACGCCGTTAAAGAACGTTACAGGTACAGCAGCCAGGATGTAATCCGTGCTGTACCCGTAAAAGTACCGTGATTTGTAGTACGCTGCATTCTTTTCGTCTTCGTAGTTTTGATTTCGTACGAACCATGTGATCATAGACACTGGGAAGTTGGCAGTCAGGTTCATAATCGCCTTACCTTTCGAGTACGGCTGACCCGCCTCGGACCACACGCGGTTCACTTTAAAGTTCAATTCGTGACTCTGATAGTACATACGTTCTTGTGGACTCAGGGTAATCTCCTCGAGAAGAACCTTTGGATTGATGATGTCGATTGGGTTCCCACTTGCATCGGCTGGCGCGTCTGTGATCCACGTCGAGTCGTGGAACGTGAATCGAATAGTGACTGTCTGTTTCAGGATGGCACACAACGGGAAGAATGGCTTTTCGAGCTTTTCACGTCCAATCTTACGGTCACTGTGTCTCCGACAGAAGAAAAAATCCAACGGCACCATCATCTTGACGACATCCGTCGCTGGAACGACGTTGGATTCACTCTGACCCAGACTCGTCGCTTGGTACATTGCCAGTTTCTCATCCGCGTCGAGGAACAGTTGGTCACGAAGAATGTACCAGTCATCTGTCAACGTTTCGATGGGTTGTCCGTCAATCAAAAACTCCACCTTCTTTAATATCGCACGTCCAACCAGAGGCGTGTAGTCGTATCCTGCTGGCAGGGCTGGAAGAGACACCGAAAGGTACATGTTCGACAAGAGGTCACCCGACTCACGTGGGTGAATGTCGACCGAAAAGGTTCGTGTCGAATTAAGAAACTTGTCATTTCCAGACTTGAGAGGCAAGAGGAAACGTTGTGTAATTGCGAATGGTGTATGCTGAATAATCTTTGGCATCCAGAGTGATTCGCCGCCGTACATGTACTTTTCCTGAGGACCGATGGCGGCGAGTGCCGTGAGTGCACCTGTTCCGAAACCACGGCCAGCCATTTCGATGAGTGCGTCGCGAGGTGCCGGAACGTCCGTCCACACGTTCGAGTTGAGGTCGCGCAGTTCCGCAGTTTGTCCCTTTATGAGACTCGCGTCAAAGATTTTCGGATCGTACATCGAATAGTATTTGGGCTGTATCACCTGATTCGGGCGTGTAAAGGTCAAGAGGACATTTGAACTCGGCAAAGGAATCATCTGCTGCTGGTCCGTCACGACGTCGAGTCTGTAGAGATACTCTTGTGGTTTTGTGATTGTATCCGACAGAACGTTTGCCGTTCCAGGCTCGGAGACGAAATTCGACACGGTGAGGTTTCCAGCCACATCGACGAGGAGCATCGATGGGTCACTGAACCCAGTCACCTTCCAATCCGCGTCGGGCGTTGGCCCCGTGAATTGATCGACGACGTATACACTGAATGTGTTTCCAGTGACGATTGGACCACGGAAACCATGTGCAGTCGTCTTTGTCTGGACATTTTCAAATACAAATGTCAGCTGAAGCAGAGAACTCGGTGCGACCGGAACAGATCCCGTCCCTTCAATCGTCGCCGTCACAAGCGCAACGTACGGGAACGAAATGGCAGGCGGACCTGGGTTGATGATAACATCACCATACACATTGGACGTGTACGTCTGAACGATGACACGTTGCTGAATCCCAGCCAGGCCTGTGATTGTCATACCCGGTACAATAGGCGCATTCTGTGTCAGGTAAACTGACAGGATATTTGCAGTTAAAGAAGGTCCGTAAAACCCAGAGACTGTAAGACTCGGTGGGGGTGGGGGCAATGTGATGGTTGGTGGAGGCGGTGGTGGTGGCGCGACCGTCGTTAATAGCTGTCGGTACAAAGCGAGAACCTGGTCACGTGAAGGGTTGCCTGGGAGTCTGTAGCGAACGTATTCTGGTGGAACTTGTAAAATCTCATTTGTCAAACGGGTCCTTTCCTCCGGTGAGGCATTCGGTGGCACGAGTTCATGGATCAGCTCGTCCGTATTCATCTACAAAGACTCAAGATCTTGTTTCCACAGGTTCGACACGGTCATCGCCTCGAGCGTCGCAAGTTCGCTCTGGAGGTTCTTCACCAGCGCTAGGGCCTTGTTGATTTCCTCAGCCGTGTACTGGTACGTTCTGACTGAGACGAGCAACTCATGTGGAAATCCGAGACGCGTCATGTCCGCCTCGATGTCTGCTCGGGTCCGTCGGAAAATCTCGAGACGTCCGTGCGCCACCTCGGTGATGAAACGCGCCCGAATCGTATTCTCAGTCACCTGGTGTTTGAGCTCCTTGACCAGGTGATTCTTCCGAGCCTTGTACAGTGCCATACGCATCTCGAGGTAGTCGACCAAAATCTCCTCTGGGCTCGCATACTTTTTCACAGCACCATTCTGTCCGATGAGGTACATGTTGCTCGTGTGAATCGTTTTCACGAGTCCAAGTTGCTTGGGGTCGTCGACGTCGGTCCAGACGAAAAAGTCCGCCTTGTTTTCCGTCGAGTGATTCTCATACTTGACCTCGAGGCCATCCAGAAACTCTTTGTAGTCCTGGATCCATTTGCCTGGAGGAAGTTCAGTCACGTGAATACGGGACCCTTGACGCTCAAACGTCCCCGTCAGAGTCCACGTGTGGTCGCCCGTCTTTTCGACGGTTCCCGTAAATCCCTTGAAGTGTGGTTTCATCGCCTCCATCGCCTCACCGCGAAGTACACGCTGGATGTTCTTCGTCACCACCTTTGGATCGTACGGCGGAACGTACGACGAAAATCCAGTCCCGATACCCTCTGCGCCGTTCACGAGTACCATCGGCACGATGGGCAAGTAGTACGTCGGCTCGACATTCTGACCATCCTCCGAGACATACTTGAGGACCGGGTCATCACGCTGGTCAAAGATCCGACGCGTCTTTTCAGCCAAACGCGTAAAGATGTAACGAGGACTGGCTGCATCCTTCCCACCCATCAGACGCGTTCCAAACTGACCGCTCGGCTCGAGCAAGTTGACGTTGTTTGATCCGACAAACGTCTGTGCCAATCCGATGATCGTCCCTTGGAGCGACGCCTCGCCGTGGTGGTACGCAGTGTGTTCGGCGACGTATCCGCTCAGCTGTGCCACCTTGGCATCCTTGACCAGGTTACGTTTCAGACAGGCGTAAATCACCTTGCGCTGACTCGGCTTGAGTCCATCTGCAACGTGTGGAATCGACCGCTTGATATCCTCGACTGAAAAGTTGGCCAAATCCTTGTGGATGAAATCAGTCACGGTGAGAGACTTTACATTCCCGTAATCGACACCCGGTGGTGTGTTTGCCATGTGTCCTACGAGCCAACCCTTTCGCGCATCCGCCATGGCTTTGGAAAAGGCGAGCGTCATCGACTCACCGGTTCGCGCATCCGGTGTGAATTTCACAGTCAGACGGTCAATCATCTTGAAGTACTCCTTGGCCTCTGCTGACGTGGATGTTCCCAGACCCTTGTAGTACTTGACGTCTGTCGACCGCCCTGCCCGTGCACGGAACGCCTCCTCCGTGAAAAACCAGTCTTTGCCCGCCTTGATCACAGGGGTCACCATCGCCACAAGGAAACCCAGGTCAATAAGACTCGGCCAAAAGTGATGGATCATGTTGAGCACCAGACCCTTGATGTGACTCCCATCCAGGTCGGCGTCAGTCATAATCATCAAACGACCGTACCGAAGTTCTTTTAGGGAGCTGTACACTTTGCCATGTTGAAGGCCCAAAATCTTCTTGAGGTTCGAAAACTCTTCATTCTCGGTGAGTTGCTTTACGCTAGCATCCCGAACATTCCTCGGTTTCCCCCGGAGCGGGAAGACACCGTAGGCGTTGCGACCTACTACGCTCAGTCCAGCGACCGCGAGCGTCTTGGCTGAGTCACCCTCAGTCACGATGAGTGTACACTCATGACTCTTGGCTGTTCCGGCCCAGTTGGCGTCGTCCAACTTGGGAACGCCTGTAATCTTATTCTTCTTGGCACCGTCCGTCTTTTTGAGCTCCTTCTCCGTCTTGGAGACTGCGAGAGCCGTCAGCTCATCACCGACACCAGATGCCAGTACGTCCTTGATAAACTTGGGCTTGAATTCATACTCTGTGGTCACCTTGGATGTACACTCCGTCTTGGTTTGGCTGCTGAATGTCGGGTTGATGATTGTCGAACGCATCATCACAAACAGAGACGCCTTGATCTGCGCCGGGCGAATCCCCGTCGCCAATTTGGGGACGAGCTGATTCACGAACCGGTCAACGTGCGTCCCACCCTGTGTCGTCGAAATGCCGTTGACGAATGAAATGTGCTGAAACGAACCCGTTGTCGAGTGTCCTACGACAATGTCTTGTCCGAGCGTCGCCAGAGGGACATCACCGAGGTGCATACGAGCGTAGTCCTCAAGGCTTTTGACCTCGAGGCGCGTCCCGTTCAGGTACACGTGACACTTGGGACAACACGCCGCCGCGTCCCAGACGCGTTTCGTCAGCACCTTGAGCACATCCGGGAGTTGTGCCGACCCAGATTCAAACCGGGACCAGTCGGGTTGAAACTCGATGTCGACGTACCCACCCTTGGAAGCCATCTGTGTGATGACTGGCGGTTCACAGACCGTCATGTTCTTTGACCACTTTTGCATGTACTTTTGATTCTTGTGCAGGATCCGGACTGCAAACTTGGACGAATAGACGTTGGTCAACTTGGCACCGTAGCCGTTTCGTCCACCCGTCGTACGTTCCTGTGTGTCGTCGTAGTTTGAGCTGGTCAGTAGGTGTCCGAAGATGAGTTCGGGAAGTCGAACACCAGTCTCTGTGTGTACGCCGTTGGGAATACCGTCGCCGTTGTTTCGTACGGAAAACACGTCACCCTGAAAAGTTACGTCGATGCGTGTCGTCTTTTTCGGGTTGAGAGAGTGTTGGTCGATGGCATTGACGAGCACTTCGTCAAATATCTTCACAAGTCCAGGTGATACCGAGACGATTGACCTCTGGAAATCGACCCATGTTTCTGTGGTTTCACGGGCGAGTGAGCCTACGTAAGAATCCGGGCGCGCCAAAATGTGTTCTACGTGGGTGAGTTTACGATACATAAACTGTAGACACGCTATTTTCTTAAGTCATGAATAAATACGTTACATTTCTCGGTATCGTCGTGTGTTCTCATGTCGTACGATGTATCGCAGAGTACGCGTACTACACGCAATGTGCGGGATTTTGGAATTCAATCTTCACGTGGAACTCCCCCACGTGCCGGGGGTTGCGTTGGACAGCCGATTCGATCATGACGAATGTCGTTTCGATTGTCGGTGTTCAAGTTGCAAATCTCCTCGAGTTCTGACGGCGTGACGGCGATCATCGCAGAGCGATGATCTTTTTTCTCAACGTAAATCAAATGAGCACCCCTCATCGTCGCCCGAGAAATAACAATGGAAATGAACCACCGGCACTGCGTCACAGAAGCGCACGCGGTCGCGTCGCAGTCAGACGCAACAATAACATGATGGCTGGTCTCAACCAGTACGGTACGATGATGCCCCAGCGTCTCGTCTACGGAAACAACGCGGCAAACAACAACAACTGGAAGAAACCGGGTGCGCCACGTGTCATTCGCACGTTGCCGTACACCGCCCGACGAGCGTTTAGGAATGATGTTGCACTTCATAATTTCAACAGCGGAAACATCGGGTACCTGATGTTCCGTGGAAATGTACCCGTCTTGTATACAGCTGAGTCTCTCTACGGGCTCATAAAAGCAGGACCGCGCAAACGTCATATCAACAGCGTGAACAACCTGAATCATTTCTTGGCACGCGTAAAAAACAATAAGGAGCTCTTTAAAAATACTGGGACGCGTCGACCCAGAACTCAGAGAAACATTCGAAAGGTGAAGGTGTCGATGAATCGCGCAGCGCGCGTGATTCAGAAAAAGTTCCGCGCTACCCGTCAGTAGGGACTTTCCAACCTGGAAAGTCCTTTCCAGGTTGGCAACTCAACCCGCTTCGCGGCTTGACTTAAACACAACGCACCTATGAAAGTAAAATGACGCAGACCATCAAGATGTTGATTGCCAAGCTGGATGAGCTCAAGGCTCGCACCAAGGAGACGAACGAGGAGCTGAAGCTGGCCCTCGAGGACACTGACGTTTACCGCGACATTCTCCATGCATCCATGGAGGACAAGCGGTACAATGTCACTGAGAAGATTGCCAAGGTGCACGCTCACAAGGTGGCTCTGAAGCACTTTACTCCGCCTAAGGAGGAGGAGTAAAGAGTTTGTATGGACAACGGCGCGCCGTTGGACTGTAACGAGGAGATTAAGACACTTATTGCTGAACGAATGGAAAAAGGTAAAAAGGCGTACGGTCACGGTTTGCTGCAGAATTCAGGATATGATTGGGTCCAAGAGGCGCTCGAGGAGGCGCTCGATCTGTCAATCTACCTTTCAGCAAAGCTTATAGAGATTAAAGCACGTACATCCAAGGATGTATGATTTTGTCATCGGTTTAGCGTTCGGAACGCTGCTGACTCGACTGTTTACAAAAAAGAAGCATCAAGATGTGAGTACACAGGTGGATTTTGTTTCTCAACCAATTTTTCCACAAACATTTGTGCCCGTGCCAATTCCAAATCCCAGAAAAAGCTTTGTGCCCGGTGCACTCTCCAACTTTTGGGGAAAAGATTCTTGAGTCAGAGTATGAAGGAGGTGATTCGCGTCTGTCGCGCGGCACCGCCACACAAATGGCGTGCGACGTTTCCAGATGGAAAAACAGTCAGCTTTGGTCTTCGTGGATATTCGGACTACACTCTTCACAAAGACCATGAACGTATGTTGCGTTATCTGACGCGTCATGTTAAGCGAGAAAACTGGAGTCCCTCAGGTCGATTTAAGGCGGGTTTCTGGTCTCGTTGGCTCTTGTGGTCAAAGCCCAGTCTGCGCAGCGCAGCCCGTGAGACGGAGCGTGTCCTCGGTGGAAAGTACCGTGTCGTTATCGCAAAATAAAGTTCTGTCGACTAAGTAGTCGATGATGTGGCCAACAGCGTGCTGTTGTCCCGGTCCCCAAGACGTTCTTTACGTCGTCCTTCCATACTTTAATTATTGTGGATTCAAACGACGTCAAGAATTGTTCATCAAGTTTGTTCACGAGATTCAGAACGTCAAGGGGGTTCGTATCGTCGTGTCTGAACTCGTCGGACCGGAGCCACTCCCCAAACTTCCAGTGTGGAAGCATATCAAGTTAAGGTCAGACACTCCAGTGTGGATGAAGGAGAAGCTCATCAATGTGGGTATCAAAATGCTTCCAGAGGATTGGAAGTACACAGCGTGGATAGATGCTGACATTACGTTCCTGAATCCAAACTGGGTCCAGGATACAATCGAGGCACTCCAGACGAACGATATCGTACAAATGTTTCGGACGGCTGTGAATCTCGGACCGAACAACGAAGCGATCAAGATTGACAAGGGGTTTGGGTACATGTACGCGGACAGTGGCACGCCCTACATAAAGACGGACAAGTACGGGCATTGGCATCCTGGATACGCATGGGCGTGTACCCGTTCGGCGTTCAGAGGTATGGGAAGTTCGCTTTTGGACTGGGCTATCCTCGGATCGGGTGACAGACACATGGCGATGGCGTGGATCGGACGCGTTTTGGACAGTTGTCCGGGAAACATTCACATGAGTTACAAAGTCATGCTCATGGAATACCAATACAAGTGTCAGAATTTCAACGTCTCATACGTCCCTGGAACGATTCTTCATCATTGGCACGGTCGCTTTGAAGATCGGAAATACAAAGAACGGTGGGATGTTCTCACACGACACGCGTTTAACCCTATCGAGGACATTACCATGAGTCTCCGATTGACACCATCTGGAAAACGCATGGAAAAAGACTTGAAGGCTTACTTTGAAGGTCGCAGAGAGGATTCTGTGTGATGTCCGAAATTCTTCCCACCTGCGGCGGGAAGTTTGTCAATCAACATCCAGATCCACAAGTAGGCTGTTTTCATATAGAGTAACATCCTTGAGAATGTCAGCGAGTATCTGGGCATTCTCCAGGAGGGTAAATCGATGTTCGCGGCTCGCGGCATTCCTGATCCGGGTCATCACACCGTGAATCATATCGAGGACTTCAAGTCGGTTCGTCATTTTTGTTTTTTTGGTGAATGTGAGACGTGGGCAGGATAGGACATGAATTTTATACCGCACCCTGCCGAACTGGGTCATCAATCCACTGGTCCACGGTATTGACGTACATCACCAACTCCCAGATGGAACTAATCTGAGGACACCATAGGCGATCCTCTTTCGGACCCTCGTTGAAATACACAGAGTGCCAATTCGGCAACCAACGAGCCGTGCCCAGGTTTTTCAACGAGTCATCCACGTACAAATTCGTCATGTGACCAGGGAATTGCGTGTAACGCGCAGTCTCAGGTTTCAGGGGCGACGTGCTAGCGTCGTGTCCAGTACAATCGATGTAGACGTTGTCGCTGATCGCATGGGCAATCGGTACAGCCCACTCGACTGGACTGTTTGTGAACAGCGTCACCTTCCAGTCCCGCTCAGACAACTCGTGCAGCTCCTTCGCCTCCTGTTGAAACTCAGTCCCGTATATGACCGATGCCAGGTGTTCCATGAGATGCTTGTCGTACACCTTTTCGTGGAAGTCACTGGTGTCCACTTGGAAACACGTTGCGAGACCTCGAGCCGTGTGACCGTGTGCGAGGTACAACATGCGATTCGTCTCTCGTGGGTCCTTGCATTTGGGTAACTTGGTGGCGACGTACTTGACGCAATTGTCCTTGACGTGCTCCATGAGCAGACGGTCACGCACGATGACGCCGTCAATATCTACCAAAAGTGACTTGTACATGTTTATTTTCAAGCGCGTCGGTGTTTTAGACAAATTTTCTCGTGCACCATTAGAACATGAACATCTGTCCGACGACGTTTGGGCCATACTTTTGGTCCGTGATTCACATGGCATGTCTCAGTGCAGGCAAAGACGTGTCAGATGAAAAGGCGGGTGCTTTGACCCAGTTTTTTGATTCAATGCCCGGCGTTCTGCCGTGCAAGCAGTGTGGCAAACACCTCCGCGAAAACCTCATGATTCTGCCATTCGACCGCAACGACCCATTCCGGTGGTCTGTCGAACTGCACAACCTGGTCAACTCACAGCTCAACAAACCAGAGATTGATTACGACCAGGCGATTCGGTACTGGTCCACCAAGTGTTCAGGCGGTCCGTCGAAACAAAACTGGACCGTCGCATTCCTTATTTGCGTCATCGTGTTCCTCATGCTGTTCACGTTCACGAAGCGTTAAAGAGTTTGTGTCCCTTTCGTGTAATGGCAAGCTGCTTTCTGTATCGTCGCGTCTGCGACAACATGCTGATGATCCACGATCCGAAGGAGTGTCGGAATTGGGGAACACCCGATTACCAATTTTACGAGTTTAACGACCGGAACATCCGGTACGTGATGGGAACGGACAGCATCCCACTTCATCTCGGAAACTTTGTACGAGACTACATCGAGAAGAATGCAACTGCAGACCACATGAAGACTATCGGACGCGGTGAATACACCGAGACGGATCGTCTGATTCAGGATGCTCTACGTTCTTATGCATTCCTGGACTCGAAGGAGCGAGTCACAATTCACAAGAAAGAGCTGAACCGTCTTCGGAGTGAGTTGCGTCGCGAGCAGGCGTGGAATGTGTACTAAAATCCTTTCCACCGCAGGTGGAAAGTTGCCCCTCACCGACGAAGGTTCGGGTCTGGACGGGTCGCATACCAGGACGAACTTATGCGTCCGCGCTGTACAATAAAAAACCTCAGCCCATACTAAAGATGGTCAGGGCTTACACGACCAATGAAGCTATAGAAAAATTCAAAGAAATTCACGGAGATACTTACGATTATTCACATGTAGAATATGTGAATAATAGTTCAAACATAGAAATAATATGTAAAACTCATGGGTCATTCGAACAACAACCAGCGGTTCACATGAGAGGTAATGGGTGTCCAGCATGTAGCGGCAAGAAAAAACACACCACAGAGGAAATAATCAAAACTTTTAAAGAGATGTACGGAGATGAATACGATTATTCATGTACCGAATATAAAGGTGCTCTTAAAAAATTTAAAGTTTTGTGTAAAACCCATGGAGAGTTTGAAACAATTTATAATAACATGCTGAAAGGTTGGGCTTGCCCGGGATGCACTAATTACAGGAAAAATATAGAACAGTATTTTTTAATAGAGGCGAAAGAAGTGCATGGCAATGAATACGATTACTCGAAGGTGATATATAAAAACGGACATACAAACGTCGAGATAATATGCAAGACGCATGGAATTTTTTTACAACAACCAAGAAATCACATCAACGGTGCCAGATGCCAAAAATGCGCCAGATTCACAACATCTAAAATTGCAAGGAATTGGTTGAAAACCCTGAACATCCCCAACCTAAGAACATTTGACAGTCCTCTTGGGGAGTTTACTATACCAGAGACGAGATGGAGGGTGGATGGATATGATGAAACGACGAATACTATATATGAATTTCACGGAGACTATTGGCATGCACACCCATCGAATAAGAGGTATTCTAAAGATGAACCTCACCCAAGGAAAAGAGGGACGTGGGGTGAAGTATATGAAAGAACCCTAGCAAGAGAACGGAAGATTATAGATTTAGGGTATAATTTGGTGGTCACATGGGAACACGAGTTCCTCGCCTCCTTAGATAGTCGTCAGGATCGGGTCGCCCTTTATACCAACTAAGTGGAGCCTTCTTTTTTGTAATTAATATGTACTTGAATGTTCTAGAAGTAGCCCATTGAGGTGCAGTTGCGCCCGGACGACTCCCACCCGTCTTCCACGCTTTAAGTCCTCTGTTGTACACCGTATTCAGGGTTGATTTCGAAATTCCAGTCCGTTTCGAAATCAGCTCCTTGTTAAACTTGAGTCCCGGGTACGTGCGATGAAACAGCATGGTCCAGTGAGACTTGCGCTTTGTTGCACCGACGTCGGATTTACCGAGCGTGAGCTTCGAGTACTGGACACGGCGTCTACGAAGAAGTTCTTTTTTACGCGTGGCTTTCATCGCCGGGCTCAGCCCCGAAAAGTACCTCACGGGCCACTTCATTACTGTAGGTCTAGAAAATTAGAATGTTGAACAGTTAGAAAATGATATTCACTTGGCTAAATGATGATGAACTTCGCGAAATAGGCTGGAGCGACGATCATATATATTCGGGTCTCGTGGGTCAAGTGGCTGCGTTCTTTTTCGTGAAGGACAAGGATGACGTGTACAACGTCCGGCGGAACTTTAAGAGCGCATCGTATGAATGTGAAGAGAACGTCACATTTCGCGGCGAGCAATGGGCGGCGCTCATCACAACATGGATTTGAAATCAAGTCCTTTCGTTGTCGCCTGCAAGGCGACAGTTTGTAAAGGCTCCGCGGCTCCGCGATCCCAAGTCCTTCGGACTTGATTTCCTAGGACTTGATTTCCTAGAACAACCTCATCTGAGGCGGCGGTGGAGGTTTCTGAGACATCACCTCGATAATCTTCTCTTGGAGCGGCTTGACGACACGCACGTATCCAACGTATACGATGATACAGAAGATGACGAGCAACAGAATGACCCATCGTCCCCACATCTGTTTCTCCTGCGGGGGTTTCGGTGGTGGTGGGGCGTGTTGCAACGCATCGACAATTCGATCGAGTTCGACATCTCGAAGGGGTGGTGGTGGCGGATCAGGCTTGACGAAGATGCACTTGAATCGGAGCGTGAATGCATTGTTTTCGAATCCGTTGAAATTGAGCAGTTGGCCATTCTTGTCAATCCAGCGAACCGTCAGACGATCCAACTTGACGATTGGATAATCGTACTCGACGTACTGTTTGTAGTCGCTCGTCTCCTTGTAATTTTTAATCGACCCACCGGGTACATCCATGGGAATCATACCGAACGAACTCCGAATGGATGAACCTTCCGTCGTACCATTGATGAGTTTCTTGGCATCGAGGACGCTCGTCGTACGAAACTCCTGAATGTCCAAAAACACATACTCGTTGACGGCTAAATCGACGATACTGGTCGACTTTGCAATTTGGAGACTTCCATACGTCGGATCGAGGGCGTACACAGGATCGGTCGACGCTGCAAATGACGTGACGGTCGTCAAACCGAGCATCCTTTTCGCCTCGGCTGTCAGTGCCGTGATCGTGAATGAACTCGTGTTTGAAAACAGATACTTGCCTTCATCACACAAAAAGTCCATCGTGATTGCGTTTCCGGATGCGTTCATGATTGCGTTGGCAAGCCCGTTTGCCGAATAGTATCCAGGTGCGATGGAGACGTCCGTGCTGTCGATGCTCACAAAGTTGTTTCCGTTGGTCACATTGTACATCGTGTTTGGAACCTTGGCGGCGACGAGATCGATTCGAACGATACTCTTTATAGGGTTTGTCAAATGAAGCGTGTATTCGCTTCCTGATGGGTAGATTGTCACGTCCCTATTTGTCGAATCGGCATACGCGTACTTGATGACTTGTGAGTCATCCATCTATTACTGTGCACTGGGAAAATTTTATTGTCGAATAGTACATGAATACCGGCCACACGAACGCCCAGGGCCGTACGATCTACCAAGGTCCACGCGGTGGCGAATACGTCCTCGGACCGGGTGGTCGTAAAATTCGAAGTTTCACACGGGTGACGGCACCGGCGGCGGCTGCAGGCGACAGAAACACACATGGTCGTATCATCCACCGTGGTCCACGCGGCGGTGAATACGTTCTTGGTGCGGGTGGTCGGAAAATCAGATCATTCACAAGGGCGACGGCAGCGGCTCCGGAACCAGCTGCGGCGCCGACACGAGCTGCAGTAGCGCTCGCCAAAAGACTCTCCACGTACCTAAAACTCGGAAACAATGAATACGTCAACAAATACGGAATCTTGTACAACAGCCAGGCGAAAACGAAAAACGGTTTATCACACCGCGTTTACAATAATGTTCGCGTGCGCGCATTCAACAAGGATCCAAAGTTCCTGCACCCACATCACATCCCGTACGTCTCCCACGGCAGACCGAACCAGGCTCTCATGCGCAAGCTCAGCCTCAAAAACTCGACGGTTGAGCGCACGGGTAAGACTTATAACGGACGAAACATAGGTGTGTCCAAGAAGGTTTACTTTAACAGACGTGGTGGTTTGTACTATATTTCCCTGAATGGAAAGAAGCACGCAGTCGACGACTTTATGACTCAGTCGTATTTTGGAATCAGAAACGCGAAAAAAGTTCGAGATTTAAAGCGAGTCGTCGGACGGCTGGTTCCGAATTATCCTCGGGGCGCCATTCCACCGAATACACCTGAACGAAGAAGATCGTCGCCGGCGCTGCTGGAAAACATGATGAACCAGATTTACGTCGGAGGTCGCGGTGGAACCATCAACGCGAATCGGTACACGGCTGCGGAACGTAACGTGCTCGCCCGACGCCTCAGTAACTCCATTACACATTTCAAACAGTCACGCAACACCAAAAAGCTTGAGGCTACACAACGTCGTGCGGGTCTAACAATCCCTGGTTTATCAAATGAACAGAAACAGAAGCTTCGGAACGCGGCTGCCGCTGCAAACGAGCGCGTCGGGTACTACAACAACGCCGTTCGTTCATACACCCGCGGTCTGCGCGCCGTCAAGCCATTGTCTGGCGCCGTGACGCCACGAGCGCGTGCCATGGCTGCGACGCCCAACCGGTACACACCAGCGCCGGCAAACGTCAACATGAATGCCATCTACATGCCCCTGAACAAGCCGCACCTGGTGGTTAAAACTCCAGGTGCCGGTACGATCTACCTGAACCCAAACACGTTCACGGGTCTCATGAAGAATGCCGGACGCGTCATTATCGCCCCGGCGAACGTCCGGAACTGGCTCCGCATGGCTCGACGCAACTTCCCCAACGAGGCGTTGTTCCGCCACCCACTCGCCGCCAAGAATGTGACTGCGAGCCACATCCGATTCTCACGCGCGTGAAAGTCCAACGGCGGACAAGAGGCGCTGCGCGTCCCTTGGACTTAAATATCTTCATTCCACACAGCAGTCACACCGACCAATGGTGTGGATGCCGTTCCGAATGCCGCAAACGAAACGGTGTCCCCCGGTAAGACTGAAATCTCGTATGGTGTCAGGTCGATGACGGCGAGCGATGTTGCCGATACGACCGTCGAGAATATTTGCGTTCCACCTGACACTGTCACATAGCCAGTAGGAGCTGAAACGTTCGAGGATGCACACGATTGCCCATTTGTGATTGTGACGCCGTTATTTGCGGTCGTCCCATTCAGAGGCGTGAACACCGTCGGACCTGACGTGTAATTTCTCAAGATTCGAAGAATGACGATGGTTGCTGTACTTCCGCCGTTGATTGCGACCGAGACTGAACGAAGGTGAAGGAACGCCCGGTTCGGGATCCCATTAAATGTAGTGGCGTTCCGAATGCCCAGGACTGACGTCAAAGTCGTATTCGGCACCGCCGTCAGGTAGGCATCCTCTGAATTAAGCGGACCGAGGAATGTACGCATTCCCTCGACAAACATGGCGCACGACCCACCGGACACTTTACAGACGGCTGTCGAACTCACGCTGTTATACGTCGTCCAGAGCATGTTCATGGACGGGTTCCTAAAGTTGGTCTGGGTTGCCGAGTTTGCGTTGCGAATCAAATGGACGAGATCGAACCGACCCGTGATGCTGTTGAGCACGTAGAAGAACATGTTCCCACCGCCGAGATACTGGAACTTGATCTGGTAGACGTTCATTTTCGTCGGATCGAGAATCTGGCCCGACGCGGAGGCTAAACCACCCATCATCGGATCCACGTTCCACGAGGCTTGTGGGACCCACACATCGACAGAACGGTTACGATACATAATACCGAATGACGTTCCGTTGTAGCCCCAGAACAGACCATCGGTCGTACCAGATGCGAGACCGGCCAATTGCGTGTTTCCGGCGACGCCCGTCGTAAACATGGCGGTCCATCGACCCTTGACGCCTTCGCCCGGACGATAGCGCACGTACCGCTGAGACAAAAGGGATGCAGAGCTACTCACGGTGGCGACGGTGGCGACGTTCGCTAGCCCGTCGTTCCATCCGACGACACCACCCGATGCGGTCGTATTGCTCGTCAGGTTGGTATTGATTCCGTAGATGAAATCGACCTGACACGTCGGCGTATCCTGACTGACGTCCATCGCACCGAACGCACCACTAGGTTCCACGACAGTCACGACGAGCGAATTGTCGCCGTTGGAAGCAATCTGTTCGTACTTGCCTCCACCGAGCGTCTTGCCCCAGAGGAGCGAACGCGTATCTATACAATCTGTGTAATCCGTGAAGATTTCGGCGGTTCGGTTGGTTTTCACGGCTATGCGCGCCGTTGGGTGGAAAATTGATTGAATCATGAGCGCCGTCTGGGGCGTCGAATCGTTGATGTACGACACGCGAAAGTACTGACACGTCATGGTGAAGTCGAGCGTAAACCCGTTCGACGTGACTGCCGTGACTGGCGTGACGACGTTGGACACCGGGTAGAACGGTGACGCCGTGTTTGAAAACTGAACAAAGATGTTACCGGTTGCCGTATACGGTTGAAGGTAATACGAAACACTCAGGGATGCATACTGACTGACATCCTCGGGTGTTCCTGGGAATGTGGCGCCGGCGCCAAGCGCCGCCGTCGTCGAATTTCCAGTGGATACTGTCGCCGTAGCCACTGGGATATATGTCATCTCTTATATGATTGACCAAAAAAATCCAGTCCAGAAAACAGTCAACGATGTGTAACTCTGCGTCACCGTTATTGACGTCGATCCGTCTATGAGATTTCCACCGGATGTTGCGATAGTCACGCGGTACGCCGTGTTGCTTGTGATTAACCCAGACTCGTCTTTGATGATGTACGTCTTGCCCTGGACGACGCTGGTCCCGACAGGCAGAGTCACGGTGACATTCGTGCCGTTGACACCGATGTAGTAATCGGTCGCCAGGGCTGTGTAGTTGCTCGAGATTCCAGTCTGGATGGGATTGACGCCGTACCACGGCGGCGGCGTCCCCGCTGAGCGCGTGAAACTCATCTGTTATGTGCCAAGAATTTAAGACCATCCACCTATATTCACGTCGGCCGAATTGTCTCCAATCTTTTGGATATATATAAACGACCCTCTACGAACACCGGGAGTTGCTGTAAACGTACCCGGTGAAGTAAAACTTGCTACAGGATACATTCCACCGGGTGTAACAACACTGAATGTTCCTTCAAGTGTAGTATAATAAGTAGTGGCCGTACTCGTGGCAGTCGTGATTGCCGAAATGCGTTCTGTACTGTTTCCAGTGTAATAAACTGTATTAACCGACGTTACCGAGATAGTACTTCCGGGTCCAGTAGTAGACGTTACGTTTTGTGAAAATACACCACACCCGACAATTGAAACCCCCGCTGTCCCAGAACCCAATAACATATTTAATTGTGTGTTTCCAGGTGTTGCACTTGTAGTTATTGTTACTAGGTGTATCATTTTCATGTAATATTTTCCATTCTGAAGTTGGACACCGTTCACCATACCTGGAAATGCGGGTACAACCACCGCGCTCGTTGTTGTACCAAACGCCGTATCAGCGTTCAACTGATAAAAATACTGAACTGGAATGAGACCACGGATAGTCGATGAAGTTCCGTAAAAGACGTTCGATGTTCCGTTAAATTCCAACGCTCCTTTTACAACCTGACCAGAGGTCGAGTCTGTAATTCCGGGTGTCAAGTACACATTCGTCGTCGTCACCGCGTTCGACACGTACAGGTTTCCCGTCACATTGAGCGTTGTTCGACCCGCCAGACCTGCGATGGTTTGAATTCCTGTTGCCGTTACGTTGGCCGTGAACACGTTGGTCGTCGTCACCGCGTTCGAGGCGTAAATGTTGCCCACGACATGAAGATTTGCCGTGGGTGTAAGAGTACCGAATCCAACGAGCCCAGAACCCGACGTGACGAGAGCAACGTTCGAAGCATCTATCCTAGCCATGATGTTGGACGTCGGTGCACCTCCAGTGACATAAAACTTGGCATTGAAACTTGGAACTGTTCCAACTGTAAACGTGCTACCGTTTGTAAAACCACCGACGACATAAGGACTCGTGAGTCCACCAGAGTAAAACTGATGAGCATTATACGCCCAATAGGCCATGGAAACTGTAGATGATGTCAACGACGTAATACCAAGTCCCGCTGCAAAATTACCAGCTGTATTTGAGAATAAAACAATCTTGTTTGGACCATTTGCTGTGTTTGAACTATTATCAAAAATCAGACGATTCGACCCAGTCGTGGAAAAGTCTGCACCCGTGACTAGTGTGTTTCCTACAAAAATATCTCCTTGTTCTACGTGCAAATTTGCACGTAGAATAGACGGACTCGGGCCAATGACCACGTTTCCAGTCGCAAAAAGATTTGTCGTCGTAATTGAATTCGACGCGTAGACGTTTCCTGTGATTTGTAGAGTCGATATCGGATTCGTGGCCCCGATGCCCACCTTCCCTGAAGAATCCATGACCATCGACTGACCCGTCAAGTTGCTGAATACGAAAACATTGGTTCCCGGCGTGACCCCCGTGGCGGTGGGAGGTATCGCATGGATGCTTCCCACCACCGTCAAATTTGCGAAGAGATTACTCCACATTCGCCCTGTTAAAGGTGGTGAATTTTATTCAAGAAGGTGGCATTGAAATAGTGTCTTGTGTTTGTTTTACCGTTGGTTGAATACAATTCAACACTATAGTTTCTTTATCAGCTGGAATACTTGTTACGTTTGGGTCGTTCACCATTCTTTCAACTTCTTTTTTGTAAACTTCATCTATTGCTGAAATAGCCCGCGAAACAGCGGCATTCTGAATCCATTCTTCTGGAGAATACGCCACGTACTGAAACGCTTTGTACTGCATCGGAGTCAATGTCACAGTGACAACAACGTTTGACATTTTATGTTGTACCAGATAAATAAACAGCCTGAAGAGCACACCGAGCATCATCTGCACCGGATGATTGTAAAATAATAGTACCGGAACACAATGCGTACGACTCAATGTAATCATTCGTATTCAATAAATAAACCAAGTTTGTTGTTACAGTTGTGTATGTTCCGTTTGAAGCCTGACCTCCATATGGACCAGCGCGTTGACTACCATTAACATATATAGCAGCAGACATGTACCCAAATGCACTTGATGTTTGAAGTCTAGAAGTTATCATGTAGTACCCCGTTGGACCCGTGAGTGTAAATCTAGAAGAACTCGTAAGAGTCCATCGAGTATTATAATTCGTCCCCGAAAATGTTACGACATTAGTACCGGCAGAAACTGTCTGATCACCTGCACCGCTTGGTTTATAAACGTAAAGAACCGGAAGACTCGATTGACGTAAACTACCAACTACATCAAGACTTACACCTGGATTCGCCGTCCCGATGCCGACATAACCTCCTAATGGATTTAAACTAAGAACTTGTCCGTGATCAGTTGAACTGTAATAGTCGGATGATTGAATTGCACACGCTGATCCAGTGCCTCCGGTATAGTAAGCTCCGAGTAATAAACGTTCAGAACCAGTTGATGTTCCTAGACACAATCCTGCACCTGTTTGAGGATTTGCCGTCATACTTGCATAAGTCCCATTTCCAATTACATTCAATGGGTGACTAGGGCTTGCCGTCCCGATGCCGACGTTGCCACCGCTTGTCATTCGTACATACTCTGTACTTCCGTTTCCGAAAGCAACACCCTGAGTTCCATTTCCAGGATTGAATTCCATATAGCCCATATCAGTTGCATCGACAGTGTGTTGTATACGATGAGCGACACCTGGCCAAGTATCAGTTGTTACAGTATGACGCTGTGCAAAAAATTTTAAAAATATGTTATTACCGGAAGTTCTTCCATCAATCAACAACATTGGCAATGTTGCACCGACACCGTTACCTATATTTTGTGAAGTGTACGAAGAAATCTGATAGACTGTATTTGAACTCGAAACCACCTGTAATTTGGAACCTGGGTTTGTTTCATTTATACCAACAAGGTTACTCGTCGATATGAATATGTTCGCGGTCGACGCAGCCACACCTGAACCCGTCAAGTATACAATGTTCCCGGCACTTCCACTCGGTGCAGGACCTGTCGCTCCCGTTGGTCCCGTCGACCCCGTCGCGCCTGTTGCACCCGTCGACCCCGTCGCGCCTGTTGCACCCGTCGACCCCGTCGCGCCTGTTGCACCCGTCGCTCCGTTCGTACCGGCAACTCCTGTTGCACCCGTGGACCCCGTCGCGCCTGTTGCACCCGTGGACCCCGTCGCGCCAGTTGCACCCGTCGCTCCGTTCGTACCGGCAACTCCCGTGGCGCCCGTGGACCCCGTCGCGCCTGTGGCGCCCGTCGCTCCCGTGGACCCCGTCGCTCCGGTTGCACCCGTTGACCCCGTCGCGCCTGTGGCGCCCGTTGACCCCGTCGCGCCTGTGGCGCCCGTTGACCCCGTCGCGCCTGTGGCGCCCGTTGACCCCGTCGCGCCCGTGGCGCCGACGAAACTGATCAGACCGGTGAGTGAGCTTCCGTCGCCGTAGTATTTTGTTGCTGAAACGTTTCCGGTGACGCTCAGTGTGTTTGTGACACCAGTCTTGCCTCGAATGTGCAACGTCTCAAAGTTTGCAGGGTCAGTCACCGTCAACGCATACCCCGGAGAACTGACTGTGTGAATAGCCACATTGCCTTCGGGATCTATGACCATGGCGAGAGTCGTCGCGTCCCAAAATTCTGCGACGTTGTGTGTGTGGATACTCGTTTCGTTCTGAGTCACTTTGAGAGCGGTCATTGTTCCCGAGTTGTTTATAGTGAGTGCATTCGTCGTCTGGACATTCGTCGCAGTGATGTACAGGTTGCCAGTAACTGCCAAATTTGAGACTGAAAGATACTCCATGTTCGTATTTCCCGGAACGTACAGATTCGAGAAAGTTGCGAGGGGTCCAGTGAAACTCATTGTCGATGACACATTCAGCGCTTGTGTGTTGATGTACGGGATTGTAAACGTGTCAAAAAAGAATGTCGCATTCGCAGCGTTTGCAGTCATGGAACCGTCGACTGTTAACGTGTTCGTCACCGAGTTTGAGACGTACAAGTTTCCGTCTCCTGTGTACGACACGTTCGTCGTCGCACCTGCAACCCCGGACGAGACGAGGTATACGAGACTTCCAGGATTTCCGGAAGGCGCTGGTCCCGTAGATCCAGTTGCACCAGTGGCACCCGTTGACCCCGTCGCACCAGTGGCACCCGTTGACCCCGTCGCTCCCGTTGACCCCGTCGCTCCCGTTGACCCCGTCGCTCCGGTGGCACCCGTTGACCCCGTCGCGCCAGTTGCTCCGGTGGACCCCGTCGCGCCGGTGGCACCCGTTGACCCCGTCGCACCAGTGGCACCCGTTGACCCCGTCGCACCGGTGGCACCCGTTGACCCCGTCGCTCCGGTGGCACCCGTTGACCCCGTCGCACCAGTGGCACCCGTTGACCCCGTCGCACCAGTGGCACCCGTTGACCCCGTCGCGCCAGTTGCGCCCGTGGACCCCGTGGACCCTGTTGCGCCCGTGGCACCCGTGGACCCCGTTGCGCCCGTGGCACCCGTGGACCCCGTCGCGCCAGTTGCTCCGGTGGACCCCGTCGCGCCAGTTGCGCCCGTGGACCCCGTCGCTCCGGTGGCACCCTTTAATCCAGTGGCACCTGTTGCTCCGTTGTCGCCGATTAGTCCGGTGGCTCCATCATTTCCGGTTGCGCCCGTCGCTCCACTGTATCCCGTCGCTCCAGTGGCACCAGTGGCACCCGTCGGACCACCTGCAGGTCCTGTGGCGCCTATGTTTCCGGTGATTCCAGTGGCGCCTGTTGCACCAATGGGACCACCGACTGAAAAAACAGTCCCGAGGCTCGACCCAAAGTTGGTAAAGCTCATCCCTGATACTATTAAGGAA
>Ga0209296_1000112_pt1 | contig 65895 bp, 95 predicted proteins | sample S_130206_EF_Meta_FD_187319 | JGI IMG/M metagenome (GOLD analysis project Ga0209296, IMG submission 187319) | Freshwater microbial communities from Lake Simoncouche, Canada to study carbon cycling - S_130206_EF_MetaG (SPAdes) (version 2) | ecosystem: Environmental > Aquatic > Freshwater > Lake ...
ATCATCTTTTTTTATATTAGTTAGACCTATTATTCCAGCCAAAGATAATATAAATAGACAAAATAAGAAAATCATGACTTTAATTTATCTGCTTCTTCCTTAGCTCTCGTGATGAACTCACGTAATGATTTAAGAACATTTTGGCCTGTTACAGACTCGTAAGACTCATTTATTGACTTAATCTCTACAACAACACAAAAGAAAGCTACTATTTTTGTCATTATAAGGTCAATAGAGATGAAATTAGCCACTATATCAGCTGCGATGTACTTCTCTGTTAAAAATACAAAAAGAATCGCTCCTGAGTAAAGTAATGACTTGCTTATAACGTGAGATAATCTTCTACTTCTTATTGATTTCCATCCTCCTTTCTTAACACTTCTCCAAACACCAAATCCTGTATCAATCAAAATAGCTAATAAAGCAATGTAAATCATAGGAAAAACTGGAGATACTACTGCTAGTATTGATGTGATCATTAAAACAAGTTTCGTCTTCATAGTAAGTATTTTCTTATTAACCTATACGTAAAATATACTAGAAGCAAAGATAAGGAAATTCCTATTATGTTATTTAAGAGCGTCTTATACCAAGGAGTCTTTTCATAGTAACGAATCGGTATCTTTCTTTCTACTATTTTTTCATAAGGCTTTATGATATATACTGTATCACACTTTCCTTTGATGTAAACCTTTAACTCTCTGTCCATCCAGACCTTAACTTTAAGCTGTTCTTTTTCGATAAATATTGTATCGAATAAATCCATATACTCAACGATAGTATCTACACGAACCTCTGGTACATTAAGTCGAATAGTATCTCTTATTGTATCTTTTACTATAAGTGTATCTTTAGTAAGAAGTTCAGGATGCTTTCTTATAAGTCTATCAAATCTTCTTTGAGGAGAGCATGATATAATTAATAGTATAATGATAAAGTATTTCATAATTTTCATTTGCTAAACTTGACGAGCCAACGTGGTGTTGAATGCTTGTACCGCAGTTCTTAAATTAGCGGCTTCTGTTGCAGTAAGTGAATCATTAAATATAGCTGAAAAAGCATATCTAATATTTGTAGATAATAACAAAGCACCATTTCTATTAAGACCTCCTATATATACATTTCCATTGTATAATGTACCAGTAGTGTTTGTGCTTGTAACTACCAAAGAACCATTTTTATAAATATCATTATTAGAAAATCCTGGTGTTGGATTTGTTCTTTTAACTGCGGTATAAAAACCTAACCCCGTTGTATCTGAATAAGTTACGGGAGAAGCAGCAGCAAAAGCACCTACATTAGTTCCAAAAACGGAAGTTTTTACTGCTAAATACCAGTTGCTATTATTATCAGCCCCAAAGTCAATACCTCCAGTTGTATATTGATTGGTGTATAATGCTGCACTAAAACTATTTACAGATGTTATTTGAGTGCTAAAATTAAATCCAGTGTTACCATAGGAATTAACTGCATTACCTTTAACGCCATTAGCATCCCAAGTCCATCCACCAACCCAACTAATTTGAAATTGAGACGTATTTTTAAGATTAAAACTTGTTGAAGTAGAAGTACCACCAACATAAGGGTGTATCATTGAAGCCTTAGTCCATACTCCGTAACCTTTCAAGTCAACTACTAAAGTATTGATAGCAGTCTTCTGTGTAGCATCAGTAATACCAGCAGCAGTGATAAAGGCTTGAGCATCTGGATCAAAAGAAGGAGCAGTAGGTAATATTATATTACATCCCTTAGTTCCTGCGCTTAATACCTTTCCTAAATATATACTAGCTCCCATTAATATGTTTTATATAATGTAAATATTTCTGAATATATAGAGTTTCCTGCATTGTTAGTATTCCACTGAGCAGTGATAACTAATGTATTAGATACAGTAGTATCAAAAGTTGTATTGTTTACTATACTAAAATTTACTCCCTCAAAGTTAAATCCTGAATTTTTAGTATATGCAAACAATCCTCCTGATGCTATAGAAGCTACAGTAGCTGCTCCTACTTGTCTTACAGTAAAATTAACATCTAGTTTCCAATGCTTAGTAGTAGCAGCACTCATTGCCATGGCTCCTGTATCTGCTAGTAATATTCCTGACGCAGTTTTAACTCTAATCTCTAAAGTAGCTGTACCTACACAAGATAAGTGTCCTATTAATACACCAGCAAAGCTATCCCCTACTTGAAAACCATTTGCAGGAATAGTAAGACTTCCTAAACCTCCATCTAATAAACTACCCTCAACAGCTGTAGCTGTCACAGGAGTACTTGATGCTGTCTGTGTATATAACCCTCCTGTAATAGTATAAGGGTTCGCAGATAATATGTTTATTTGAGTACTCATACTTCAAATGGAGGAGGAGTAGGCTTCGGTTCATAGATAATTAAGTCTAAGTCTTTTACCCATAAGAAGTCAGGATTAACTGTTTGTTCCATCTCTTCTACTGAGATTATCCACCGATCCAATAAATCCAAAATTGGATTGTAAAATGAGTCTGGTGCATACCATTGTCCGACTAATTCGTCTTTTTGTACCTCTGTTAGTAAACCTACATAGGTCAACTTTTGTTCTGCTGTTAAATCTGTTAGTTTCATATATTAAATATTTCTGGAAAGACTTGTTTGGAATGCTTGTACCGCTGTATAAAAGTTAGCCGCTTCGGTGTCACTTAAGCCGTCACCTATTGATGCGAAGGCTGTTTGTTTTGAACTGTACCATATAGCAGTGCCACCGCCAATGTTATTCGCACTACCTAAAAATATGTTACCATTAATTAAACCCGTACTGTTTACCGTAACTGTACTTAATAAACTTCCACTTTTATAATATTTTTCAGTTGTTGAATTCGCTCTACTTCCTATTAATAAACCAGTTGTTGGCGTTGCAATACTTCCAACTATGCTTTCAGTTCTATTAATACTTTTATAACTTATTCCCGCAAAACTATATAATAAATAAGTTTGAATAAGCGGTGATGAACTTACAACACCTGTTTCAATTTGATTAGCAGAAATATTTGTTCTTGAATAATAAGCTAAATGAGTTGAATTTTGAGCTAACGAAACGGAAGGGTTTAACTTAGTATCTGCATAGGCATTAGTTCCATTAGGTAAATATCCATTTGAACTATGAGTACCTCCACCAAAAAACACCAATCTAAACGCAGCATCTAAATCCCTTGGGTCTTTCAAGTTGAATTTTTGTTGCGAGGCAGTAGACCCTACAAATGGGTACAAAGCTTTCATTTTACTCCATATAGAATACCCTTTCAAGTCAACCACCAAAGTATTGATAGCCGCTTGTTGTGTTGGGTCTGTTATTGCAGCCGCTGTAATGAATGCTTGTGCGTCTGGGTCAACACTAGGAGTTAGTGAAGCTAAATAAATACCTGTATTTCCACCTAAGATAACAGGCATATTATGCTACATAAATTATTATAAACTCAGTTCCTGTTGCATCGTAAGCAAATGAACTAAAGTAATTGTTTATTGCATCTGCTGAGAAGTTTAATACCTCTCCTGGTTTAATAGTAATACTTAATACAGTTCCATTAGCAGCTCCTACATTAGCAACTGATACAGAATAGAAAGTAGCAGCAGCAGAACTTACATTTCCTGATCCTGTAGGCCTAATTATTCCTGGAGTTCTAGCTAATCCTGTTCCTCCATCTACAGTAATGCTGTTGCCACCATCATTAATAGCTACAGCTCCTTTATTATTTACTGCGATTGGTGAATAATCACCATCTGCATTTGTTAAGGTAGCATTAGAATCGTTCCTAACACCCATTACAAACATACCAGAATTGGTAGATGCATGAGCTGAATCTTCACCATATAAACCTTGAATAGCAACTTGACCACTTGCATTTACAAAAACAGGTGTAGGGGTAGCTCCGTTATAACCATAAATACCAATGCTATCATTAGCAGCACTTATACTTACTTCGATAACTTCATTCATCCAAGATGCTATAGTGTTTACAGCTAGAGTAGCCCCAGCAAAAGTATTAACCCATAATATGGTAGGATCTACATCTTTTAAATAAATTCTTAATGAATTATTCTTATCGTTAGCTATGAAGTTAATTATTACATAGTAATCTCCATTAGTGTCCCAAGAGAAACTAACAGATTTAATTGAGTCAAATGCATAGACATCTTTTCTAGTGTCGTATGTTAGATTTAACTGATTATTGAGATTGGTAATGTATATCATATTATTTTATTTTTTATTATTAAGCTACAACTGGTAATTTCCAGAAGAATACATCACTAGCGATACATCCATTCATATCAGTAACAGTACATTTTATTAGTCCGAATTGATTTAATCCAGAGTCTCCTGTTACTACAACTGTATCATTTGTAGTAGGTAATGTAAGTGCTATATCACCTATATTATCTTGAGTAGTCCATTGATAAGTATATGGAGCTAATCCTCCTGATGCAGTAACAGCCAATGTGCTAGGCAATGTTTGAGTAATAGAAGCAGCTAAAGGACAAGTACATAACTTAGCAATAACAGCATCAAGTAGTTGTTGGAATCCATAACTACCAGCTTCTAGTCCTAAACAGTTACCATCAGCTAACACATACGTTACGCTATCCATTAACTCATTAACCATATTAGTAGTATAAGACTCTAACAAGGCTAGAACGTCATTTAAAGAAGCGTCACATGGAACTTCTAATACGTTAAAGCTACCATCAAATACAGTTATGTCAGATGTCTTATAAGGACAGTTATCTGAACATGAACAATTTGATCCTAAATTTCCACAACTATTACAGCTCATATCTTAACAATTACAATTTTCATTCAAGTTATTTATTAAACATTGCTCCTCTTCTTCGCATATTACTCCGTAAGGTAAGCAAGATAATACATCAAATATTAAATGTTTCCTAAATAAGTCATCCCAACTAGTACCACATTTAAAACCAAATATCTCTTTATTCCTTATAGATGATATTTCATCTACAAAGATAGCTTTCTTTTTCTTTAGTAAATTTCTGTTTCTAGGCTGTACGTAATCACAACAATCAAAACACTCAGCACCTATAACTCTAAATACATCAAATGCTTCTGAGTTATAAGAACCAAAAGGACATTCGTTTGTTGACGCTAAGTTAGCAAAAGTCATAGCTGAAATACTCAACGCTATCTTTACAACCCATTGACCACCTAAGTAAAATATATAATAGGTAACATCTCCAATATTAAATGTATAGTAGTTTATACCATTGTAAACCAGTATATTACCGTACTCATCATACTCTACACTAGCTGTGTAATCATCTCCATCTACCGTTACAATTAATTCAGTGTCACAGCAACCACAATCAATAATATATGATTTAACATCATATCCTGTAACACCTAAATCAGTAAATGAAAAACGAGTAGTGTCTCCATTCCAGTTAGATACATAAGCTCCATAAGGACAATTATTTAATCCAAATAAAAAACCTGCATAACTATCTGAATCTAAATCTGTTAAAATCCAACATAAAGTTCCGACAGGAGCTAAAGCATCAACAGGAGCTAATCCCCATGCTATGCTATAATTAATATCTGGACCAGACCAATCACTTGTAAATGTATAAGACTTTTTACCATTGGTATAAGAACCATCCCAAATAAAGAAAGAATCAAAAGTACCTAGTGTATTAAAGGCTACAGCAATACAATCCATATCCCAGCAATTAGATGCAGGACATGAATCAGCAGAACCATAGAAAACTCCTATTACAACATCTTCTTCTATAGTGTCATTAAAATAAGACATTTCCCATCTGTCTAACACATCATTATACTGAATGGTTAAGATATATTCTTGACCTAATACAGATTCAAATGCAATACTATCGTTTATAATGTAAGGATAACCTAATTCAGACACCTCTTGATATGCCGTAACAGTTTCTAATAACTCACCAAGAGAATCGTATATATTAAACTCTACGCCACATAAGCAGCTTACAGCGGTATCAGGACATTGGTTTATATCTGGACAGTTACAACTCATGAAGTACAACAACAAAGTGATTTTAAAATATCTATATGATTCTGAGCGTTAACCCAATCAAATCCACAAGCAGCAAACTCTAATCCATCCATGACAACTCTCATCTTCATAGCCTTCATGAAATCTCTATTATCGCACATATCTTTGCATGGATTTTTCTCCATACCACAGAACGCACTAGCGACAGCTTCTCTATAACAATCTTCAATAGATATACACAATACGACAATTCGTTGCTTAGCACAGTAACGAGTAGTATCACAAGCGTTAACATCAGTATAAAGAGTCCAATAAGCATCGTTCGTAGGATCAGCAGGATCAGCATTAGTAGAAGAAGCAACAGCTTTATATAATTTCCCATCTCTCAGCACTATTGGTTTTAAAAATGTTTGATAAAAAACATCTGCCCTCCAGTTAGGATATGTACAAATTTCTACAGAGTATATACCATCAACATCAGCGTCAGTAATATTATACGTAAAGCTATTGTTAGAAGCTAAATGAGAAGGTATAATGTTATAAGCAATACCTTGTGTTGCCATTGGGTATGCCGTAGGATTATTCGTTCTTACATCAGCTGTAATTAGCATGAAGGTAGAGCCATCTCCCTTAGTTATTGTAATCGTCCTGCTTGTGAAGTCAGTAGATAAATGCCCTGGCATATCACTATCAACATAGTTGGATGTGTCTTTAAAAGTTATCTTCCTGCAATCGCAAGACATTTCTAAAGAGCTACACTTATCAACTAATAATGAAGTTTTATATGGATTTGTTATAGGTGTTGCCATTTCTTATTAATTGTTACAAATTTAACATTTTTTATAATACACTAATTTATCTTAAAACTTAGGAATCTTTGGTCCAAAACTTTGTTTAGGAAATTGTCCTGGTTTTGAGCTGCCTCTACTTCTTCTTTTCTTAGGTTCTTCTTTTACTTTTCCAAGATATGGACTAATGTTGTCATCATAAAACTTATCTGGCTTTTTATCTTTAAAGTAGAAATCTTTATCTCTTGATTTTATTTGAAGCAATACTTCGTTAGCATCAGCATCACCTTCTAGAAGCGCACCAAAACTTTCTACCATTTCATTGAAGTTATCTTTTCCTAATATTGTGTTTAAAGATTTTTTACTGCTTCCTCCCATTTTTTGAAAAATATTTAGATTCTCATACTCTTTTGCAACTTCTTCGTAGAATTTTTTAACCGCAAATGGATTGTCTTTAAGGTATTGATCCCTTTCAGCTGGAGTCATTTTCTTCATTTTTCTCATTTCAAACTCAGTAGGCTCCCATCCTTTCCAGAAATCATTAAGTTCTGTTTTATCAAGTTTACTTATATCTCCTTCAGTATTATATAATCCAACAGCTACATTAGCTATATTTGCCATTCTTTGGAATACTGGTATATTATTGTAAAAATCTCTTCCTCTAAGAGTGTTGAGAGCCATTTTTGAAATTAACCCACTTATACCTAATGTACCCATATTACCCTGTATGTTATCAGCAAAAGAGTCATAAAGTATTCTGTTCTTTTTGATGTCAGATTCTTCTTCATCATCTTCATTATATCTTAACCAAGCTACTATTCCACCTGTTGATATAAGTCCAAATGGAACTCCTGCAAAAAGAGTGTAATATACAACATCAGATAAAGCCTGTGCTCGCTCATTATTGTTTAAACTTTTCCAATCTGAAATATCTATTAATCCTTTTGAAATTTTCTTAACCATTGCATTATTAGCAGATAAGTAAGGGAAAAGAAGTCTGTATGTTGATTGATATGTCGCATTTGAGATAGTCTCTCTAGCTATTGATGGCTGCTGAGTTCTTTCCGTTTCTTCAAACCACCTCTGCATTGCATTTTCTTGCGCTGTTTCAAAATCTTGTCCTTTAGCTACATTATTCCTAAATTGAGCTAATGCAAAACTACCTCCTCCTCCAGGAGCTGTTATAGCTATAAAGTCACCTAGTTTTATAGGAGACATACTTACATTTGTAGCTAGCTTAGTAAGGTCTTTAATCGCTTGATTTATATTTGAATGGACTTTATTATTAGCTCCATTAAATATTCTTGACTCTAAGAATTTATCTATACCAACTTTTAATGCTTGAGTATCTTGAGTAGCCATACCTCCAGTAATCCTTGTCCATAAATAACTATTATCTAAGAAAAACTCTTTCATAAACTTAGCTTCTCCTTTGTTTATAGGAACAGGAGCAATTAAAACATCATGAGGATAAACTCCGTCTTTAATACCAGCCGTATAATAGTTTAACGCTGATACAGCTTGTTGACTTATTGATTTGAATCGTAATAACAATGTTGTTAATGCGTTAGCGTTAGCCATTCTAGATACAAAGTCATTTTGGAATGGGCTTTTATCAGTTAAAACAATTCCTAAATCAGTAATGAATGAGTTATATCTATTTACATCATTCAACTTATTTATTAAATGAGGAACATTATTTTTAGCTAATAGAGAATAAACATTTTGAACCACAGGTATAAATTGTTCAGCATGAGCCATTGACTCAATATATCTATTAAACATTTCATCAGCACTAATAGCTTCAAAAGGATATGCTGAAGCATTATTCCTATGCATCATCTGAGGAGCTATAGCAGATATATTACTACTATTCCCCCCCTCTAAATCTAATATACTTCCAGGATCTGTTGAAGCTCCTGATTTAGGTTCAGGCCAATAGTTTCCTTTTTCTATTTCAATACCATATAACGATTCTATTACTGGTATAAATCTATCAGCAAGATCTCCATTATACATATCATTTAATAGATTATAGTAATCCATAAGTTTTTTATTCTTAGGATTATTCATATAATCAATTATTTCTTGAGGATTTATTGCATTTTGTTTTTTAAGTATTTCAATATTTGTTTTTCTTTTTTCAGCATCTTTATTGTTTATTAACCCGTAATAATGAACTACTTGAGCGTTAGTTAAACTATCAGATTCTCTTCCTTTTAAAGAAGTCTCACCTGCACTTATACCAGAAGAATTGTTTAATGTATATCTACCTCCAGCAGTACCAAATATCTCTCTCTTCTTTGCATTATACTCTCCTATTGTCCTAATTATGTAGTCTTGTTTTTTATATTCAGCCTCTCTTATTGGCTTCATTATTTGATTTTCTAACCAAGCTCTCATTTTAGGAGAACCTTTACCAAGTAATTTAACAGCTGTTTCTAAATCTCTAATAGCAAAAAGTGTAGATTGTTTAGCTCTTCTTAATGGTCCTTGAGTTTTTGATTTTAAATTTTCAACATTTGATTGTTCATTAATATAAAATTTAACATTAGACAAGTCTGCCTTAGGATTATTTTTTATAAATGTTTCAAACCTTGATTTATTCATAGATTGACCATTGATAACAACTACACCGTTTTTATCATCAAATTTATCTAATATTTTTTGCTTTCCATTAAGAATAACTGGTTTACCACCTAGTTCCTCTAGAAACATAGCTTGATCTTTCCTTTTTCTATTGTCTTCTGTTATTTCATCAAACTTTGTATCGGCTCTACCTGTAGTTAAAATGTTATCTATATTATCATTTAGTATTTTTAATTCTTCCTGAGTCATAGAATCTAAACTATCAAATGCGCCTTGTTTATACAGCTCACTTATTTTACGTTGAGCAGGTAAACTTATCTTACCTGTCTTTCTTCCAGTCTTTTTATTATAAGATATTATTTTTTTACTGTTAGCCTTTACCTTATCAGTTATATCTTTTATTAATTGCTCTTTAGATTTTTCAGCTATCTTAGCTTCTTTACCTTCTAGCAAAGTATTAACAGCCTCAAGATTCTTTTGAATATCAGCTACGTTTTTAGCTTTATCAAAGTTCTTAGCTACGTAACTTTTAACCTCAGTCTTTTTATAGTTGTCTACAGGAAGATTATCATTAACAAATTTCTTAGCTCTTGCTTTTAAAGCATTAAACGCTTTAGGGTCTATATCTTTACCTTTAGCAGCTTCTAATTCTTGATTAAATGCATCAAACTCAGAAGCTCTTAAATCATCTGTGTTAAAATTAAAATGCTGAGGCACTAAGTCAACTAATGCTTTTCTATACTGTGAACTTATCTTAGCTCTTTCTTTAGGGTCTGTAATAGCTTTATATGCATCAGTGTTACGTAATGCTTTCATACCAGCATCAATAGATTGTCTAAAGTTACCAGCAGTAACACCACCCACTTCAATAGCCTTAGCGACAGTCTCTATTGTAGCGTTCCATACTTTATCAAGTCCAGGAGCAATATTAACCATGGTTGTTCCTTTTGGTGTATTCCATTTAGCCTTACGTAATGTATCAGCTAGACTCTTAGCTACTTGAGCTTCTTTTGTAGGTTGTTTAGTTTTAGCCCCTTCTTCTTTTAGCATTGAGTCATATATAGACTTCATCTCTTTATTCAGCTTAATGTCTATTTCACTTCCTTTAATACCGCTATAAATATCAGTTAACCATACTTTAAAGTTTTCAAATATCTTATTCAACGATTCTATTGGAGATTTACCTTCCGCTAAATATTTCTCAAATCCTCTTGCAAAATACTCACTTGTTTCTGTAGTCCAAGTTTTTGTTCCAGCAGCTTTTAAAATTTTATTTCTCTCAGTGTCAGTTAAATAGTGTTCATATACGTGAGCTAACTCATGCAATGGAGTTGACACGTTAGGATCTGTTAAAGCGTATATTATAGCTTTTCCATCCATAGCTACCATTGCTCCTTTAGCTTTTCCACCTTTATCTTTTTGAAATAAAGCTAATCCTTTTTCTACTTCCGCTTTTAGTTCGGGTGTTATGTCTATGGAGTTTTGAGTGGAGGTTTCTTGATATTCCCCATCTTTATAGTTAGTCATATCACTCTCACGACCTTTAGTAACGTTTTCTATCTCCACCGTTTTCGGTTCTTGTTTAGTCAATCCTTTAATTACATTTCCTAATATACCTAAATTACCTTCTGTTGTACTTCCATAAAACCCTTTCATTCCTTTGCCACCTACTTTTAACCCCTCACCACTAATTTTTCTTATTGGATTATTTTCTTCTCTTTTTTGGGCAGAATGGAATAATTCTTTTTTAGTACCAAAATCATTTTGGATTTTTTCTGCCATATCCTTTCCAATAGTATTTTCTATCTCTTTAAGGGTTGCATCTTCTTTCCTATATATGATTTGAGTATCATCTCCTTTATCAAAAACATTTATTTTATAAGTGCCATCACCATTAGGAGAATACTCAATTCTGTCAACAGAATTTTGAAGATTATACCTATCATTTTGTTGCTCACCTGTTGTCCATGCTATTTTGGTAGCACCTTGTTTTACTGCTTCTTGAAGAGCTACTTTTGCACCAAGTTTTGCCCAAGCATTTGTATCGGTAACAAATGGAGCGTTTTCTACTCCTCTATTTTCATTCTCTTGTTCAAAATTATATAATTCATCTCTTAAATTTGAAAGAGAATTTTCTCCCTCAAATCTTAATTTGTAAATTTTATCTTTTAATTTTCTTTTTGTAGATTCGTAATTGTTAGATTTTTTTTCAATCTCGTTTATTTCTTCTTCAAGAGCATTAAAGTCTCTGTTATTTCTAACATTCATTTGAGCTTCTTTTAATCTTGATCTTTCTATATATAATTCAGTTTTTTCTTCTTTTGTTAATGGTTTTAAATTCTCAATTTTAAGTTCTAATTTTTTAACTTCATCTTCAGCTTTTTCTACCTTTTTCTTAATATTATCTCTTTCTTTTTGAACTTCTTTATTTTTAAATCCTCTTCTTTTTCCTTCTTGACCCCAATCACTTTGTACTTCTTCAAGAAACAAAACTTTATTTCCATCTGCATCAGTTCTTGTATTCATCCTTAAATGAACAAGAATGTTAGATTCGTCAAAATGAGAAGATTTATATTTTTCATTCACATAAGCAAACCCTTGTTGATAAGATACGTCTTTTGGTAACTTTGATTCTAATTGACTTAACTCAGATTTCATTTCATTAACCTGATCTTTTTCTTGTTGAGTTGGCATTCTTAATCCTATATCTTTTATAAGATTATTATATTCAGTTAATTTAAAATTATAATTTTTTACAGCATCCATGTTTTCAGGCATTGTAATTAATACCTCCTTGTAGTTTTCTTTTTCTCCTTTTAATTGATAATCAGAATATTTAGTTCTCTCAATAGGTTTTCTTCCTTTATATTTTTCAGGATTTAATATTATATCATTTGCTTCATCTTCGTTATTTATCTCCATTAAAATAGCTCTTTGCGGACGAGATTTACTATAAATATTCCAACTTTTTGCTGGATTTTGCTTAATAAACAAATCATTTTTATCAAGTCTTGATATAAAATCTAACGTAGAATCACTTTCTTCAGGATCTGTATAGAATGAACTAAGCCTTTTGTCCGATGATTCTTTTACCACTTCAACAACATTAATTCTATTGTCTTTTAAATATTGTTGTATATCTGATTTAGAAATAGAATTAGCTGCGTTTTCTTTTAAATAATCTTGTAACCCTGTCCAAGACATTTCTTCTTTATTACCCCCTCTAGAAAGTAATTGTGTGGCCCATTGATTGCCACTCATTTTTTCCTGTTTTACTTGAGATAATGCTTTTTCTGTATTGGAATAAAAACCATTCACAACATCTACATCTGCATTTCTAAGATTTACATTTTCTCCATTTACAGTTCCTTGAAATAAAACCCCTTCTAATTTAGATACATTTTGTTCTGTATCTTTTACGAAATCTAACCTACTATACATTTCGGATTTATCAACTCCAGCTCTTTTAGCCATTGTTCCAACCATTCTATCCATAGCTACAGCAGAAGCAAATGATTTAACTCTATCAAGTCCAAATAACTCTCTATTAATTCTATATAAATCTCTAAAGTTTTTAGGTGTTATTCCAGACTTTTCAGCTACTTTATCTTGCTCTTCAGAAGTTGGCTCTGTCACAACTTCTTCTGTTTTTGTGACAGGAGTAACAGTTTCAGTAACCTCAGCAGTAGGATTGTATTCAAACTTATTATCACCTACTTTAGTAAATCCATTTTTCTCATAAAAGGATTCTAATCTGCCTAAATCAGTTTCTTCATCTAATTCAGTAGTAGCATCTAATACTACCTTCTTACCTAATTTATCGGCTTGTTTTTTAACGCTCTCAAGAACTTTAGTGCCTATTCCTTTACCTCTATTTTCTTTGCCTACATACACAGCTGTTAAGGATAAATCTTCCCCTTTTGGAGTTAATAAAACACTAGCATCAGGATTCTCCTTACTTACTTCAGTTGTTACCTCTTGAGCTACTTTGTAATTGTCTTTAGCTTCCGTCACAGGGACAGTAGGTTTAATAGCAGATGGAAGTTTAAATGAAGAAGCCATAGCCTCATCAGCTTTTATCCCTCTGATTTTTAAGTCGTTCTCCATCATTACTTTGTCAAGATAACCTTCACTAAGTAACTTCTTAAATTCACTTTCAGAGTAGACCTTATCGTCTCCCTTTATCTGGTATTCACAATCTGCCATGTTATTTTCCTAATTCTTGATCAATTAAAATAGGTTCACTTGTTCTGCTTAATCTAGCAATTAAATCTCCATACTCTCCTACGCTATCACTTTGTAGTTGTATAAACTCATTAAATAAAACTTTACATTTAGGACTAGACTTCTCCCAAGCGTCTTCATACTCACCTAATAAATCCATCTCAGCTTCTAATGCAGCTTGAAGAGAGTCCATAAGGTCATTTATAGGCGATTTAACAGCAGATACTGCTCTTACCTCTAATTGCTCTCCCATGTTGTTCATGAAGTCCTCTAACTTGCTGTAATGCTCTCTCTCAGTGTTTGATTCTTTTATGAAGAATGCAGCTGCTCCAAAGAAGTTTATACTCTTCATTGAGTTCGCTAAATGTAAGTAAAGCTGACTAGCTTCTAATTCCATCTGACCTAAGTCATTAATCATTTCTATTTCCTTCGGGCTTAGTAAATTTTCCATATTAACATTTCTTTTTAATTATATTATTGCTCTCTAGTTTGTTTACAATCGATGTAAATTTACTATCTATTTTTGTAATTCTTTCTACTTTATCCCCATATTTTTCATTAAATGCTTTCATTGCCTTAACTTTCTTAGCAGGACTCATTGAGTTTATACTAGATAATTCATCAAATTCATTAGTAGTCTTCGTCTCAGTAACTACTTCTGGAGCTTCTTTTACTTCCTCTGTAGTAGTAACTTCTTCCGTAGGAGTTATTTCTGTTTGTTCTTCTTGAACCATTCCACCAGGGCTAACCTCTTCTTCGCTTGTTTCAACGATAGGCTGGGTTTCGATAGATTCTTTCCCTTCTCCGACTTCACTTGATACCCTTGATTGGTTTTCTTTAACATTTTCTTGTTGTTTGTTTATAGTTTCAATAGTTTTATCTACTATTGATTGTATATCGCTATTTACTTGATCTAATGGAGGATTAGATAAGGCGGATTGAGTAGGATCAAGTTTTTTAGCTTGCTCTTCTAATGTTTGCTTTTTCATTAGCAAGTCAACCATTTTAACTCTATCTTCTCCCTCTATCTCATTACTAATTTTATCATTTACCTCAACAAATTTATCAAAGTTTAATATTTGATTTTCAGCTTGCTCCTTAGATATTTCGTTAGTTAATTGTCTGTTAGCAACATAAGCCATGTATTGCTTTTTTAATACTTCATTACTAGCCGTAAGTCTAAATGCATCAAGATCCTTAGCACTCATGTCGCTTATATTACCTCCAGAGAATACCTCAACAGCTTTAAATGTACTACCTAACGCTCCACCTCCTATTCCCCCCATAGCGGAAGCTTCAGCAGTCATGGATAAATAATCTTGCCAAGTAGCACCTGTATTAAACGCATCTAAATCTAACCAATTATCAGATAGTTCTTTCCATCCAATTTCTAATAATGCTGTAGATGCACCCTCTGCAATCGCCTCTCTAGGAGCAGATTTTAAACCAGTAGCAGATATAGCACCTATATTAGCGAATACCTCTGATTTAATAATCTTATCTACTACTTCTATTGAAGAGTTTTTAGGTATTTTAGCAAGAGCTTTATTTAAAATTGGCGTTAACATGTCTCCTAAAAAAGAAGAAGTGTTACCCTTCATAATAGCACCAAGACCTAAATCTTCTATAACACCCATTCCTATAGCGTAAGGAAGAGCAATAAGCTTTTTCTGATACTCTGGTAAATCCTTTAATTCAGGATTACTATACAATTCTTTATTAATATCAGCATAAGCAATAGAACCAAATCCTGCTATCTGCCCAGCTTTTTCTAATACAGTTCCTTTAGTTATCCTTGCAACAGGATTAATATAAACACCAGCTACAGATTCAGCTACACCTAATAATGATTTTGTAACAAATCCTTCTTCTTTAGCATAAGCTTCAGTCTTACCTAAATCAAAAAACCCTAACATTTCATCAGGCCATTCTTGAAGAAGCTTCATTTTTCTTTCAGCTGTTTCTTCTTTTGTCTCGCTAATAATACCTACCGCTTTTTCTATATCCATCATTACATCAACAGTAGATGTTAATGATTTTACCCCACCGTTTACAATGCCTGAAACAAGAGAACCTACAACAGTATTAGGCCCTTCAAAATTAGCTCTTTCACTTTGTACTACAGCAGCATAAGTTGACTCTATATCTTTCTGAACTCCCTTTAATTGAGCCATAGTTTGATTTACCTCAGCTTCTGTAGCTGTAATATTATCGTATAATCCTTTATTACCTTGTATAGCTTTATTAGCATTTGTAATAGAGGTATTTAGATTTGTTTGTAGTTCAGTTATCTTATTAGATAATTGAGTTACTTTTTGGGTATATACATCATCACCCATTAAATCTCTTTCTTTTTCAAGTAAGTCTATTTCAGAAGCTAGTTTCTTTTGTTGATCTCTTGTGCTTTTTTTCATAGCTTCTAACCTCTGTAAATCTGGTGTTACAGCTTCGTTATATTGCTTTGATTTTTGAGTAAGTACCTCAAGTTTTTTACCTAATTCATCTTGTTCATTCTGTAAGAAATCAGTAAACTCACTAGTATTTAATTTTTTAGTGTTAGGTGCGTATATAGATTCTCCCTCAAACCCTTTACCAAAAGATACAGAAATAGGATTGCCCTTTTTATCAAATGAATAAAATAAAGATTGATTGTTTCTAGCTACTTCTCTTTGAGTTAATTTAGTAAATGCGTTTACAGGATCGTTATAAGCCATCCAGTCATATACATATTTTTGAGCAGGAGTTTCTTGAACTCCACTTAACCATGACTTCAATTTAGCTACTCTATCTTTATCTTGCTCGCTATCTTCTCCTAAATCTATCTCTAGGTTACTAACCATTGTTCCTTTAGGGGCAATTAAAAGAACTCTATCCATGTCAAAAATAGTAGCTCTTTCATACAGGTCTTTATCTCCTCCTGTAAAAAGAGTAGAACCTAAAGGCTTAACTGTTATTCCTAATCCTATTCCTTCAATGTAATCTTTAAAGTCTCCTTGACTTTGATTAATCAAGTTGACATCTATTCCAGTGATAGGTTTAATATAAGTAGATAAATTCTTATTAGCCCATTTCTCAACTTCTTCAACATTTTTAAACGTATTAAATGGAGTGTCCTTAAACTTTGTTTTACCGTAAGTAATATTAGATACTTTACCTGTTTGATTAAATTCATAAAAAGGATTGTTAGCTCCTACTTTATATTCTTCACCATTAACAAATACACTACCTTGCAATTCTTCAGCTATTCTAGTGTCTTCCTTACTCTTTTTAGATAGACTAGCTAAATATCTTTTTTGAGCATCTGCGGTAGAATCATCCATTACACCAGTAAGACCAACACCAAAGAAAGGGTCATCACCTTTTAAAAATGGTTCTCCATTTTCATCTAATGCTCTTAATAATCTTTTTTGAAGGTTAAATGTGCTTCTTTTAAATTTACCTGGAGATCTTACTACATTGCCTTGGTCATCAGTAGTAGTCATTCCGTACTTTTCCCAATAACTTAATGTTCTTGGCGGTATAAAATACGGATCGCTATCTGATGCTTTTATATCATAAGTCTTATATTGAAAACTATCTTTATTCCAAGAACTTATACCATATCCATTTTTGTTTCTTTTCTTCTGATCATCGTTCTCTTGAATATCTTTAAATAAAGTTACTTTTTGACCATTATCTAAAGTGACGGTAACAGGAGGTAATATTCCCCAGTTAGGCAATAAAGCCGCTTTAAACTTTCCTTGTTCTTTACCATCGTTAGATCTTGACCAATTAACAGAACTTCTTAATATCTTATCAATAGCCATAAGTTCATTAGGCTTCATGTTGTATTGAGAGATGATACTGTTAGTGTGTTTAGCTGCTGCTTGTTCTCTACTTAACCCTTCTTTAGACATATATCTTTCTATAGTGCCTTCTCTTGCAAATAAATCTAATACAGCAACTATAGCGGTAGTATTATCTTTTATTTTATCTCCATATCTTCCACCTATTTGTTTGTCTCCATCAAATTGTATTCTATCATTAAATACATTTTTAGCAATAGTATTTTTTCTAAAATCAAATGGATCTTTAACAACCCACTTGTCAGGATAATAAGTATAATCTTTTTCACCTTCTGGAGCAGGAGGTAAACAAGGACCTGGAGATCCATAACTGGGAGAGTCTTTATTCATGCACAGCCCTTTAAAAGACTTCTTATGTGCGTACCTTGTTTCTTTTTTAGTAGCTTTTAATTCTTCTTTAACATACTCATTCTTACTTAATGAATTAAGTTGCTTATCTAAAGAATTTATTTTCTTTCTTAAATCAGAAAAATCTCCTTTTCTTTTTTCTTGTTTTGCTAAATCAAAAGATTGTTGAGCTGATTGTAAGTCTTCTAATATACTATAATATTCATTAAGAGAATTTTGTTTCAACTCTTTTTTCTCTACGTCTTCAATGTTTTTTTCTATTTCTTTTCTTTCATCAGAAGATAAAGTAGCTGTAGTAGGATCATAATCTATTCCTACTTGTTTTAAACTTTCAGGATTAACATCAAGTCCAGATGTTGAAGAAATTTCATAATCGGTTTCAGGCGCACTAAAAAAACTATTTTTGTTAAATTCAGTTTTCTCCTTATCTAAAGGTTCTTCTATTAATCCATTTCTTCTTTGAAACTGAAGTATTCTATCTAACTCTGAATCATAAGGCTCTTCTGGTATATTCTCAAAAGATGCATCAAATGAAAGTGGATCTTCATAATCATTAAATGGAAGATTTTGATCCTCTTCATCAATAGGAGATTCATAAGGAGTAAACTCATCATTTTCTTCTGTTATATCAGATGGAGGTATTACTGGCTCTACAACAGGTAAAGAAGGAACTTCTCCTTGGAATGCTTCCTGATCAGCTATACCTCCTGTTGATTCAACTCCTATAACTTCTGGCTCTGTCATCTGACGTTGAACAGGAGGCTCTATAGGTGTTTCAGTAGGCGTTACTTCTGCTGGTGCTTTTATATTAACATCAAATTGCTCTGGAGTAACAGGTTCTTGAGTCTGTATCTGTACAGTCTCTCCCTCTCCTCCAGTCTGAGTATTCATTAAGTTTTCTTCAACTGCCATAAAATTATATCTATAAATGCAAATTTAATAATTAATTGCCAGGTTCGCTTGAATAGGTTGAACCAGATTGACCATCAGATCCTTTACCACCTCCAGCATTTAAATTCTTAGCTCCAAATTTAGGATCTTGACCAGCAGCATTATTATATCCAATTATAGCTGATGCATTGTAACCATTAGGTGTTCTAAGTACATCATCACTTGTTCTCCACTCAACGTTATTAGGGGTATATTCTCTTACACCTGTGGTTGGATTAAGTTCTCCTGGAGTAAACATAACTCCATATTGATTTCCTATATAATTATTCCCTTCCTTTCTTACTACATTTTCAGTGACACCAAAATATCCATCATTAGGCACACTAAACGCAGAACCATTTTTATTTGAAAGATACATTGATTGTCCATTTTTAGCAGCCGCTTCATTACCCCTAGTTATTTCAGAAGCAGCAACAAATTGCTGTCTCCATTCTCCTTTAGGATTCATCATCCAAACCTTATATTCTTTATTCGTTGTTTTACCTGCTGCAATTTTAGGGTCAGTAACACGTAAAGATGTTTCAGTTAGGTTACCTCCTTCCATTGCTTCAATCTGCGCCCTAGTATCGCTATTGTGATCTTCTCTTGACTTATTAAATCTCCAATTCTCAGCATCAATTCTATCTTTATTAGCTTTATAAGATAAATCTTGACCTCTTCTTTCAGTATATCCATTAGCCTCATTAGTTATAGTGCTAATGATACTTTCTTTAGGCATTTGAGCGAACATATATCTACTAACAGAATCAATAACAGCATCTCTCTCTGACTTAGGCAAATCAGGCATGTGTCCTTCTATCCATTCTGTTACTATATTTTCATATCCAAAATCATAGTATTTTCTTTTTAATTGAGCATAAGTTTCATAATCAGGACTTGTGCTTTTTAACTGTTGAATAAGACTATTCATTTCTTTTATCTCATCAGGATTAAAGTTTTTTCCAGTCTTCATATTTATAGCCCTTTCAATAGCTCCCTTATCCATTAACTGTTTTACGATTTCATCAGCTTGTTTATAAGCATCAGGTATCTCTCTAATGTTTTTCTCTAAATCAGATATATTCTTAGTTCCATCAAAATAACCTTCCACTTCTCCTGGCAACATACCAGCATTAAAGTTATTCAACATCTTTAACATTCTCTCATTGGCCCAAACAGCAGGCTTACCATCAGCTGTAACTAATTTGCTTCTAAGATCTTTAAAGTTCTCATTTACCTTTAGGAAGTTTTCAGCTATAGATTGTTGTTGACGAAGGCCTTTTAAGAAATCAGTATTTCTCATTAATTCTTCTGGCTTGTCTTTAAAAGCATCTAACCATGGAGCTATCCAATCCATGTGCTTTTCAGCAAAGTAAGGTTTAAATTGTTTAGCAATATCAGGCATTTCCTTTAATTGATCAACTAACGCTTCCTTCTTTTTAATCTCAGTAGCAATAGCCCTTTTCCTAGCGTCATATAGCCCTAGTGGTAATAATCCTCCTGCTCCTGAATATATCGTCTGAGAACCAATCCTACTGCCTGTAAATGTACCTACAGCAATGTTTCTTCCAGCTTCAGGATAATAGTCTTGAAGTCCTAGTTTTTCTATTACTAATTGAGGAGCTTTAACTTTTGCTTGTCTTGCTTGCTCGTATATTTCTTCTCTTGAAGGTGCTTGATAGTTCTCTCCTTTAGTAACAAGTGATGTCCATTCTTCTTGATTTGGTGGGACAGCTCCTGTTATTCCTGCTACTGTTGCTCCACTTCCCCCTACAGCTGCTGGTGCATTGGGGTCTGTAGTAGGTATATTATTCTGTGTTGTTGTTTCTTTTTTAACTTGGTTATCTATCTCCTCATCTGTTGTATCAATTTCTTTCTCAACTACATTTGTAGCTGCTAGTAACTGTTCTTTCTCTTGAAGTGTAGGTTTAGGATCAGCAACAATTTTCTCAGTCATTGCTTTTTTAATAGCTGAGCCTGTATTAGGGTCATCAGCATTTAAAGCCGTAAATTGTTCAGCTGTTACAGGGGTAGCTTCTATTACTTCTCTATATCCTAGTCTTGAAGATAGCCCATCTTTTTTATATCCGTACTCTTTATTAACTAGAGCATTAGGGTCATTATAAGTAGTGCCTTGTTTTGTGCCTGTTAAAGGGTCAGATGCTTTAGGTTCAAAAGGTTTCTTAACGTCTCTTATTTCTTTTTTAGAATAAAGTTTTTCTCCACCCATTTCCTCACGACCAGCATTGATAGACTTCATTTGTCTTCTCTCCTGACGTATCTCTTTCTTAGTCTTTTGAGTATTCGGAGTTCCTTCTTCTGGATCTTCTATATTTTTTTTAGCCATGATGTTATCCTTTATTCTGTAGTAACTTTAGATGCTTTCATTTGCTCTTCTAATTCTTTCATCTTCTTTTTTAAAGTTTCATTTTCAGAATACAAATTTTTAGTAAAATCATAAGCACCTGATTCATCTTTAGGGATTGCTCCTGCTTTATAATTTTGATCACTAGGCATAACAGCAGCCATTAAGTTTTGACCACCAGACTTAGTTAACTCAGCAGCAGCAGCATTTTCCTCATTTCTTCTAAGTAATGTTAAATCCGCTTTTCTATTAGCCATGTCCTTAACTAATTGACCTTGTTGAGCAAAGTTTTGAGCTGTTTGTTGAGCTGACTGTTCAGCTATATTACCCATCGCTTGATTTAGCATTGCACCATAAGCACCTTGATTAACTTGACCTCCAGCGTTAAATGAATTTTTCATTAAAGTTTTTAAAGATCCTTTAGCAGCATTTACTTTATCCATAGACCCAGTTCCAGTAGATGTCATCTGTTGCTGTCTACGTAATGTATTGAATAAAGATCTTTCTCCTACATCTTCAGGTGGAGGCATCATAGCATCAGCTTTTTTCTTCTTTATTGCTCCTAAAATTGATTGACCAGCCCCAACAGCAAGTCCTAATGGGTTAGCACCAATAGTGTTTTTTGCTCCACTTAGTATCGTATCGAATAATCCCATGATATATTTTTCCTCAAATTTAACAATTATTTTAACTTCTTGTATTGTATACCTGTAGATGCTACTAAAAATTCTTCATCAGCACTACTTACAATCTTAAATAACAATACCCTTCCTTGTTGTCTATAATGTGGGGCAACAAGATGTCTAGGTATATAACACTCATATCCATAGTAATCCTTCATAGATAATGGCACAGCTACAGTATCAATAAAGTTAGTGTAATTATCTATAATATAGTCCTGATATGAATCATAGAAATAAACTCTCTCAGGTTTACTATTTGAATTTACTCGTATTCTAAGGAACTCTTTGTCATAGTATAAGTCAGCATTAGATACACCTGTTACATAACACTCCATATCCTCTCCATCAATCTGATTACCTACACCTAACTCAAAAGTCTTAGCGTCCTTCATACCATACAATAAATTGTTGTTATATAGATACTTGTCATAGTTATAAGTACTTTGACATTGTAAAGCCTGTTGCTCTACACCGTATATTAACGCCTTATTGAATGGACTATCTTTTTCCCATACTCCTGCTACAACATTCATTATATACTCATTGTGAAGAACATCATATCCACCTACTAAATCAGACTCATATCCTGGGCCTAATCTAGCTAAAAATTCTCTTCTTAATAACTCATGGAATCCTGTTCTTGATATATCCGTTAATTGATTGTCCGTAAACATATACGCAGACTTATTATTAACAAAGAATAAGGTGTTAGAGTATTCAGCCCAGCTTCTCCAGGTTTGATCACTCATTCCTATTCTCTTATCAATCCATAATTGATTAAGAATACCCCCTATGCTTGAGCCAGCTGTAGCTAACTCATTAGCATTAATCTCATAGATAACTCTCTTATCTACCATCATTAAACATACACCGCTATCTGTAAATGCGTAAAGGTTATTACCCTTATCTCCAGATAAAGCACTCCATGCAAACTTAATCTCTCCTGTATCATCAGATATATCAAATACATTTGATGGAGGAAAAGTACGTACAGATGGTGTGTTCTGTGCATTGATAGGCCTTTTTAATGACCATATAACTCTTGTACAGAAATCTGTTTGTTCATTAAATCCTACAGTAGGTACTGATGTATATATAGTAGTAGTTTGACTCTTTGAATAATCTTTATTTACTTGAGGTAAAAATCTAAATCCTCCTAGTCCCCACCAGTTCCATTCAAAACCGTAGTCATCGTAGTATTCAGACAATAGATTATTTGCTGATTCCCAAGCTGCTCTATCTGTTGGGTCTTGATTATCATTCCACTCGTAAGGCCTTGGTATATAGTTTATTAATGGAAACGCTTGTTCGCTTACAGCTTTGTCAGGTGATTCTAAATTAAAATAAAATGATAAGTTACATCGTGTCTCAGCAGTCCACATTGTAACCGTTTGTCTCATTCTACATTTATTACTTCCAGCACTATCTGCAAATTGATGCTCATCATAACCATACTTATTAGATGTTAGAGTATTCTCCCACCATCTATATCCATTAAATCCAGAAGGAAAATCATTATTAAAGAAATATTGTTTAAAAGGAAAGGGATTACTCCAAATAAATTCATTTGAAGAATCATCAGGATTTCCATAATTATTATATTTATTATCTAATACAGCCCAAATAGATTCATTAATAAATGTATCTCCTCCAAATACTCTTACAGGTATTCTATTATCATACTTGACATAAACTTTGCTTCCTGATGGAGGTGTTGATAAGGCAGGAAATAAACTATTAAATACTAATGTATAAATTTTACAAACACCATCTGAATCACCATTTATCTCTGTGCTTGTATATATCCCGTAAATATCTAATCCATTAGTTAATACTGGATCATTAAAAATACCAAAAGTCAATAAAGCATTAGCTATTATAACTAAATCACCAGCAGATTCAAAAGTTACATTCATCCATCTCTTCTCTATTCCATCTGTATCTACAACATATACAAATCTTTTTATCGTTGAATAGCCGTTATAAATTTGACCACTTATTTCTGGAATACAATCTTCCCATCTCTCTGATACTAATACAGAAGATTGATTGACAGCACCATTAGACTCAAGGACTAATGAACTAAATCTAACGTAATGTCCTGTATATTTATATTGAGTAGTTACACCTGAGCTTATGTCTTTATCTTTGTATAGATTTATAACATACATTGGTTCTCTCCACTCATATTGTGCTGAATCATCAGCATCTGTATTAGCTCCTACCGTTGCTGTATTATATATTGCAGCATAATTAATGTCAGTGGTATCTACAGCTATTTGAAAATATGTTTGACGACCTCCACCAGCAGTAGTAACTTCCGTAGTAGCTATATCTAAAGGGAATATTCTATTACCATTGTCATTAGAAGGAAAGGCAGGAGAGTTCTGAGTATCTCTATTCATGTATCTTCCGTAAGCTACATAGCTATTACCATCTGCATCAGGAATACCAGAATAACCAGATTGATCATAATATGGATTTATTGTTCCATCATCACCCTCTCTTAGAACCCTAGCATAGGTAATCATATCCGTTCCTTTCCTGGCTGTTTCAAATGTTTTTCTCCTACTGGCATTAACCTCCGTAAAATATCCCAATGGAGAAACTAATTGTATTGAATATGATGTAGGATTGTTTAATAAATCTTCTGCTAAATCTGGAAACCTATGTTCTAAATCTGGAAAATAAGCCCAAAATTTGTCTATTTGTTTTGAAGTATTTGATCCTGAACCTTCAGCTGTTTCTAATCTATAAAAACCTAGCCCTTGAGCTACTACTTGTAATGCTGGATCAGTTTGAACAACTGAAAATCCCTCAGCCCAAGAAGGATAAGTATCTAATCCTTTAATTGCCATTCCTTGAGAATAGTAATCTAAACCAAATCCTCTAGGAGCGTAGTCAAGTTGATCTCCTAAATCTGCTAATTTAACTCTATCATTAGGAGAAATACCTAATGTGCTTGATGAATCAGCTTGACTAACAGGAGTTAATGTTCTATATGGCGCATCGTGATATGATATTTTTACATCATTGTCAACTAAATTGCTTTTAGGAACAGCATCATAATGATCAAATACTTCGTGGGTTAATGTAACAGCTCCAGCTGTATTAGCAGCTTTAACTAATCCTTTGTATGATGTTCCATACGTATCACTACCTACAGCTATCTCATCTCTCCTATTAGGGAACTCATAGTTAGTTAAGGTTGGTACTTCAGCAGCATAAGATGGATTATTATATGAATCAAATAATACTACACCAAAACCAGTCTTATCACCTCTCATGTTACTTTTAAACATGGCAGCGTTATAAGGATGCTTATGTCCTGGCTTACCTATCTTTTCTATTGTTGGAAATCCTGGAGTACCAGCCTCATCAACAAATGTAACTTCTGCATTAATGTCTTTAGCGTTATATCCAATATTCATTAAATATAACCTCTCATTAAAATATCTTACAGACTTAGCCCTACGTATAGAAGAGTAAGTATCTGTTTGTTCTTGTAAATCTAAAACCTCAGCATCAATGAAGTTAGCCTCAGCCTTATCAAATATATTTAATATCCCTAGACCTGCACCTATATTAATGCTTCCTATGATCTCTGAAACAGGTGGGACACCATAAGCACTGTCTGAGTACCAAGAGTCTCTCCTAAGCTCTAAGAATGAAAAATCAGCATTGTTTTCATACTTGATTCTAATGTGATTTCCATAATTAGTAGAAGATGCAATATTAGCAAAGTCTCCATGACTATGAGAATATGGATAATAAGGATCAAAGCTACTTGTGTTTCTTCTTAATACAGGTATCAATTCTGTAATAGGTGAGAATGGAGTTCTATCTCCTTCTCCTGTAACTAATCTATAAGAATAAGAATAACTACCTACAGCTAATCCTGATGTACCTATAACGGCATCATATCCAGCACCAGAACTAACAGAAGCCTGTTGAATAAAGGCAGGTTTATACATCGTAGATGCTACAGGAATAGAGTAATTATCTGGATCAAAATCATCAAAGTACTTTTGAGTACATTCTCCAGTAGATGTCATTGCTGAGTTATCCATCATATCAATAACAGAAAGTACCATTGGAGGTACGTTATTATCTGTGATATATATCTCTCCACCTACACAGCTTTCGTTCTTATCGTATTGTAAAGGGTAGTTTAAGTTAAATGGAAACTGATCACTCATTAAAACAATCTGACCATCTATACGAATAAACGGAGGATATTTAGAAGGCTCTGTAGAGGCCCATAACTCAATGATATGACCATTAACCTCTTGAGTCATCATACACTCATAAGTATCAGCTCCTGGCAAGTCTATAGGCTCAACAAAACATCTATTGTCTAATGCTTCATATAATAAATCCTCTCCCTTAATTTTTTTCTTAGCTAGATTATCACCATCCATAGACATACTACGCATATTTAATGCATCAACATGCTCTCCTCCCTCTGATCTTCCTAATATCTCTTTATTAGTATCAGATTGGATTCCTTTTTGGTATGTTTTTATATCGTGTGGATAATGTTGTTGACGCATATTATTTTTTTTTTATAAAAAAACTAAACAAATATACGAATTATTTATTATATTTGTTGTGTCAGGTAGCAGTGACAATTAAGAAATTTATATAAATCCCTATGATGAAAGAACTGCTACTCTGGATTCATAGGGTTTTTTATTATGGAAGAAATTTGGGAAAAAGTATCGTGGGCAAAAAATTATTTGATTTCTAACTTAGGGAATGTTTTTTCATTGAAGTCAAAAAGATTAATGAAAAAAAATGTAAGCAATAGAGGTTATGAGCGAGTTACTATAAAAGGAAAACAAGTATCAGTACATAGATTGGTTTGCGTTGCTTTTTTAGGAGAAAATAAAAATAAAAAAATAGTAAATCATAAAAATGGAATAAAAACAGATAACAGAATTGAAAATTTAGAATGGGTAACTTGTAGAGAAAATACAATGCATTATTATTCTTCTATTCCTCTTAGGGAAATAAAGTTAAAAACATGTATTAGATATGAAAAATGGATGTATATAAATGGAAAAAATAGATCTATAGGAAGGTTTAAAACACCCGAAGAAGCAATTAAAGCATATTATGATAAATTAAAAACTATAAATTTATAGTTTCATCGTTTTTTTCTTTTAAACGGAACTAGCTCATTGAGTTTGTCTGCCCTAGCATTGCAACCACAATCCTTAGCTCCCATCTTCTTAGCTACAAAGTTAGCAACTTTATCCATTCGTGTAGCTTCAGCAACTCGCTTTACTACATCGCCTAAGCCTCTGTATTCTGCCATCTGAAATATATTGTTTACCATTTTACTTTATCAGCCCAATAAGCAGCACTCATTTTACCTTTTGCTATATTCTTAGCGTGACGAGCTTTAAATCTTTTTCTCCTATTAGCGTAAGCCTCAGATTCATTAGCCTTCTTAGGAGATCCTTTAACTCCTTGTTGGCCAAATCGAATAATCTTTTCTACTCCATTAGAGCATGCTTTTACAACATGAGATTTTTTAGCGTTATCAGGTGTACTTCTTGGAGAGTTACACTTCATTAACTTCTTATCTAACTTACTCATAATCAATTATTTATGATACATAGAACTTATGTATTCCTCCATAGAGTTCTTCTCAGAAGTGTCCATAGATTTAATTCTTTTCTTAGCCTTATTCCATGATCCATCTCTAGGGTCTGTTAGTCTAGTGAATGTATCTTGCCATAGAGGACGATATAAGCGTATGTCACGAGACTTCATAGCGTTGTAGAACTTCTCCTCCACATAATCAACAACAGCTCTCTCAAAGAATCTAGGAACGATTGGAACGTCTCCAATAGGAACACCCATAGCGTTAAACTTCATTCTAATAAAAGGAAAGCCTCTACATTCTTTACTTAACATAATTATTCCATCTCCCTCAGCTATATTGTAATAATACTTTGGTCCATAAAACCCCTGCATATTATTAGTATATACCCTTTGATTAGGTTGGAATATATCAGCTCCATTACTTCCATCATCCTTTACTCGTGCTGTATATCCATCTCCACTATATCTATTATCAAATAATCGTTTCCAATAAATTACCTGAGTACTTCTTGGATTACATAACTCTCCTTGATAAGCATATATTTCTCTGAGGTTGAATACGTTAGGCGGCATAGGAATCTGACAATTTTCTGGCATCTCAAAATCATGAATAACAGTAAGCCAAAAAGTATCAAATGATAACTCTTGTAAAGCATCCTGTATTCTTGAGATATACCATCCCTTATTAAATCCTTTCTTAAAGTCAGTATCGTTTACTGTAGCTGTAACCTCAGCTAATAAGTGGTCAACTGAAACGAAATCATTAGCATTCATATCCTATATTTTTATTCTGCCTGTTGTTGTTGTAAAGGTTGTAATTGAGGAGGATTCACCGATCTATTAGCATACATCTGAGTGTTTAACTCAGCCTCATCTTCTCCTTCATTTGTAACCTCTTTAGGCATTAACATAATAAACTTACCTAACTGAAGTACTTGCATTACCAAATCCTGAACCATCTCGTCTGGTAATGGAATATCCTCATCTATATTACAAAGTTTCTTAGGGTCTAAACTACATTTAATAGCTATCTCTACAGATTTAACTGGCGCACATTCGATTCCTAGTAAGTAAAGTCTATTAACTCCTGATCCATCAACCTTATGCCCTACTCTATAGAAGTATGGACGTATTGAACTAGGTGTTGTATAAGTGTCTAAATATAAGTGTTGTACATTTCCAAGATTAACTCCTTGAAACCAAACTTGAGCAAATGCAGGTCCACTACAATTACAAGTATCTTCGTTATAAGTAATATAAACAATACCAGCATTATTAGGTAAATCCATTACCTGCTCTGGTAAGTCTATGTATTTTCTTCCTTTAGCATCTGTAAGAACAGGAACGTCATCAAATGTAGAAGTGAATAAATCAGAGTTAGTAGCCATTGTTTGCTGAACTCTTAATCTATTAGCTACAACCATCACCCAATACAATATCTGATTGAATGTAAAATCAGCATCATCAAATGTTGCATTAAAGTTTTTCTGAAGGTCATATACTACATATCTATACGTCATCTTACAATACGTTTAATAGTTGGTTAATATCTTGAGAAGTAACACCGAATAGATTTGTTTGATCGCCTTGTTTGTAAGCGATATAATTCAATGCCTTATCAAATAATAATTGAAATACACTATGAGGGAAACTAATCTCATCTGCTAATGTCACAATTTGAGGTGGTTTCTTAGCCCAAAAAATAGTTACTTCTTTATTAGAAAGAGAAGGTCTTATTTCTAACTCTTGCGTCCTAAATGACGAAGATGTTTGTTGATAATTTATAGGAGTTAAATATGCGTATAATTTTAAATCCTCACATATTTGATTTCCTTCATATCCTGCTTCAAATGGATTACCATAGTTAGTGGCCCATTCTTCTAAGTTTAATCTTTTACAAGATGTCTCAGCTGTTACATGAAGTTTATTGTTTAATAAATAACTTCTAGTAGAGTCAGGTGTAACTGGAGCAGGAATACCAGATATAACGCTTGTTACAGGGTTTGGATAAATAGCCAATATAGACCATACCTCTGATGGAAATATAGCTAGAGAAACCCTTGAGGTGTTACTTGTACGAAACACCCCAGAGGTTGATAATTCTCTAAAAAATTCCTCGCCTATTTTGTCTTGACCATACGCAGAATTAACGACAGATGTCAACCATTTAATAGATGCATTGATAGCAGGTATAATATCTAAATCATCTCTGTAATGATCTGAATCCTCCGCATCTAGTGCAAATCTTAACTGGTTTCTTAATTCTAACGCTGTAAACATATTAGCCTATAGTTTTTTCAATTATACTTCTTCCTGTACCAGCATCTACAATAGATCTCTGAATACTTCCGTACAACATTTTTTCATGTTGCTCAACAGAACGCTTAGCCATCTTCTCTACAAGTTGTCTACGCATGTTCTCAGGACTCTGTGTAACAGGTAATCCCTCTTGTTGCGCTCTTGAGATAACCTGAACATCAGATAATCTTGAGATAGAAGTTTGTGCTTCAACCATCTTTTGCGCCCAAGTAGCATCAACATTCATTGCAGATTCTACATTTTCAAAGAATAATATTCCGTACTGAGTATGACTACGTAAATAATCAACTACAGCTTTAGAATGTATAATCACTGAAGATACAGAAATAACTTGTGTCTCTTTTCCTTTCTTTCTTTTCGTTCTGATTACAGGTTTAAATTTAATAGCTCCATGTGGAGGTATCTCTTCCATTCCTCTTCTTCTATCTCCATGAATAGAAAACTGATAAGAGAAAGCAAAAAATACAACAGGATTCTCTAACCAATCTTCCTGTAACTCATTAACGTAATCTAAATCATCATCTAATGCTTCTCTGTCTTTGTTTAATTTTAATTTGTTGATCTGAGAATTAAACATATTCATCATACGGTCCTCAGCATCCTTCATCATCTTCTGAACAGCAGATAAAGAAAAGGTAGCCTCTTCTTTCTTTGTCTTCTCTTCTTCAAATAATTCTACTTCAAAATTTACTGGAGCATCGTTTTGCTCTTCTGTGGATAACATCTCAATGTTTGATTCTTCAACTTTAGATGATACCTCTTCTTTTTTCTTAATTGCCATTTTTATTATTTTATTTTAATAAGTAAATAAAAGGGGAGCGAACTCCCCTCATATATATATCTATTAGATTGTTACATCAAGATAAGCACATGCTAATGGATTGTTAAATTTAACACCCATGTTGCAATCTACCCATACATCACCGTAACGTTTAGGAACTCCATCCTCTAATTTCAATGTATCTCCAGAACGCTCACCCCAAAGTTGTACTCTTTTGATATTTTTCATATCTGCGATAACGATTCTGTTAGCAAATGAACCAGGGAATGATGCAGCATCCTCAAATCGTTTGTAAGGAACAAGAACGATACGAGATGATCCAAGGTTAATCTCTTTCAAGTTTAACAATGCGATCTCATCATTTGGAGCATAACGTGTCAACTCTTCTTTGTAAGCAAGAGACAACATACGATGCATACGTGGAGTCATGTAAGCCATACGAGCTTGTCCATAATCACCAAATTCAGAAGACAATACCATATCCTCAAATGCATCTACCAAAGTAGAAGCAGTAGCTACAGCGTTAGGAGATCCAGCTTCAACCATAGAAGTAAATATACCACCAGTTGTTTTAGCAGGAGTACCATTAGCAGTTACAACCTCACCTTTTTGACCTGTCCAAAGTGCATTGGAAATATCAATTCTGTGTTGGTTAAACATTGCGTTACGCTCCATCTCTAAGAAGTTAGCAGTAGTACCCATGTTTTTCAACTTGTGTAGTTCTACTTCAGAGTAACGGATAGCTTTGTTAAACAACTGTACGTAGTTAACTCGCTCGATTGTAGAAGCACGAAAATACTGAGCAAATCCCTCAGAACCATCATGATCTACTGTAGATACGTTAGCCAATACATCACCGATAGCAACAGCTGGTAAAGTATCACCATTGTAAGGAGAAACAGTTACAGTTAATAAAGAAGTATCAACAGCAATAACACTACCTTTTTGTCCGTTAGGATAAGAGATGATTGTGTTAGTAGAGATATTATCTACAGACGCAACATTTAAAGTTTGCGTAGTTGGATAAGATACAGAAGCAGATACAGCTGTTATTTGAAGAGGCTCACGTTGGTAGCCCATTTCTTGGAAGAAATACTCATCAGAGTTCACAGTCTCAGCTGGAATCATGTTCATAAGTTTCAAATCCATGAACTGTTGTGGAGCAGCATCAAAGATAGCTCTGTTAGTTAATTTTTGGACCAACAATGAGATGTCGTGACCATACAAGTTAGCATACTCAGACCCAACGGAGTTGTAGTTCTGATTCGAAAATCTTGCGCTTGTTTCGTTGTACAAAGACATAATTTAATTATTAAACGGTTTTACAAAATATTAAGCGTAAGGATCATTTTTGAACATTGATGATAAGTGCTGCACTTCTTTTGAGCTGAAGTTCTGTTCGTTCCCAGATACTTTTTGCTTTCTAAGTTGTTTAGAACTTGTATCAACTATTCGCTGATTAGCCTTACTTTCCCCCCTACGTTCTGCCACTTTCTTAACTGACTCCAGCATCTTCTTACCGTACACAGCGTATGCAACTAATTCTGCTGCATCTTCATTGTACGAGCCATCTGCCTTTGTAAACAAATTATCAATCTTCCCCTCAACCAAGATATTCCTAATCTTTGCGACTTCGGTCTTACTGAAGTTAGGGTAAGCCTTACTTAGATTTTCTACGGAAAGCAAAGCACTCTTTTTTGTCATCTGAAATTCATTCTTCTGACGTTGAGTAAATTGCTCACGCTCTTCATCTAACGCTTGTTTGTCTGTATTGAACATTCGTTTAGTTGAGCCTGCTAACATCTTTAAGCGATCTTCAAATTCGTCATCATCAATCTTGCCATTTTCTAGCCTTTCTAATAACTCATCATACTGCTCACTCAAATAGTGCTGAACAAGGTTCTCAGGGTCTTGGCGACTAAAGTCGCTTGAGAAGTCCAGTCTTTCATTCTGATTAAAAGCCTTAGTGTAATCATCACCATTAGCCCACAAGTTAACTGCCTGTCTAATTTCAGGTGGCATAGCTTGTAAATCAGATGTCAATAATTCAAGCTCACGTTTAGTATCAGACACTTCCTGTGCTTGATTTCTCCACGTATCAGCAGAAGAAAAGAATTTAGCTACGTCTTTTACTCCGTACTTAGACTCAATGAATTTTTGCATTTCCTTAGTAGGCTCAAAAGTTAACTGAACTTCTTTCTCTACTTTAGCTTCTTTAGTAACTCCAAAGACATCATCAACGTCTTCATCATACTCTTCATCTTCGTCCTCATCCTCTTCATCCTCATCTGTCTCGCTTGACTGACTGCTCATTTGTTCTTTTGCGGCCATCAAGTCTTTGTACTCTTGCGAGTTTGCGAAGGAAGCATCCATGCTTGCTAACGCTTCTATTTGTCTAATCTGATCCTCCATTTCGGGGGTATATTCACCCCCTGATGTTGAGTCGTCATTAACAAAATCTTCCGAATTGTCAATCATACGTATTTATTTTAGTTCAAAATTAACATATTTTTTCATATATCATTATTGAGGAGGTAAACTTTCTTGAGATTGTACAGCTAACTTAGCTGCTTCTCTCTCATTCTTAGCTCCTTCCTTCACTGCAATCTTCTCCATTTCTTGCTGATGTGCCATTTGCTCCATGCCCATTTGCTGCTGTTGAGCCGCTTGTTGTTGTTGAGCCATCTGATCTTGCATCTGTGCTTGTTGCTGTAATCCTTGCTCCACTCCTTGCTGTTGTGCTTGAGTAGCCATAGATTGTGCTTGCATTTTAAGTCTGTTGTAATTTCTTAATTCTCTAGCGATGACATCTGGGCTAGCTCTATTAAAGAGATTAGCGAAAATTACTTGGTCTATTAAACCAGCTTGCAACAAAGTAAATAGTAATTGATTTCCTGCGTTTACTCCTGCCTCAGCAGATTCAGAACGCTTGATAAATATTCTATAGTCCTGTAATAAGTGATCCTCTGTAAGAGTAATGTTCTGTAATCCTTTATCTCCTACCATCATAGCTAACTTACGAGGATTGTCAAAGTAAACAGCTTTACCTACAGTAGCCATGTGTTCGTATGCTTGTTTTAATATAGATGTCAAGGCCCAATAGAAAGGCTCTTGAACTAATGAACCTCTTTGAATTTGAGCTTCTACTACACCTACTAACATATCTCCACCTCCCTGAGTTCCTGTCATCGCTTCATTAACACCTGTAACGTCTTGAATTGATTGCTGAATAGTTTGTACTGCCTGGAACATTTGTAGTGTCCCCTGACCAATGTTTGTACCATAAGTACCAATAGCATTCTGTACTGAACCTACTCTATCTGTATCTACAAAGATTGGCTTAGATGCATTGATGTTTCTCATTACGTCAGCTTCTCCATCTCTATCGTCTACAGCAGATTTAGATATTACAGTACCAGTACCCCTCATGTTTGACATTTGAGATTCTACTACAGACAATGTTCTATTTAAGAACCTTTGTGGATCTATGACATCATCAAGAGGCGTAAGTACTTCTCCACGATCATATACCCACGTATAGCATTTGTACGGAAATTTAACATTCGATGGTTCATATAAATTCTTTTCTTGGTATGGTAATATTCCACACTCTAATATAATGTCTCCATCAGCACTACCTAACTCCTCAGCAGGAATCATAATAGCGTATCTCATGACATCTACATAGATCGTGTGTTTCTTCTTCTTTCCTAATTCTTCTTTATGTGCTTCTGTTTGTGGCTCTATCAAGTCTTTGTCTTTATACTTAGAGTCACTATCATTAATCATGGTGTATTGTGGATAACCAAAATCATCCATCACCCATCCGTATTCTTTTCTTTCAACGTCTTTCCAATATACTTCATAAACAGGAATCTTTCCACCAGGCTGCATGTAGATACCATTAACGATCTTATGCATGATATTAGACCTATTGTTCTTTCCGTACTCCTCAATTAATAGTCTTTCGTCTTTAGTTAAGTCTTCATACGTTTCATAGATACTAGGAGCATCCATGTAGTACCATTCTCCCATGTGTTCAGCATCTGATAAATCAGGTTTAGTAGCTGACATATCCCACAAAAAGAATAATGGATTAACGGATTTAGCCATGTAGTTGTCATTCAACTCATATCCTTTATAGATACCTAATCCACAAATAGCCAAGTTACGAGTAATCTGTACTTTTAACTCATCTATATTTATCTCCTGTGCGATGTATTCTATAAGGTTATTGATGTCTTGTTCGTATTCCTCAACGAAAGTGTTGTAGAACAGCTCCTCTGTCGTCACAGCGTCATCCTGTACTGGTGAGTTCTCCTTGATTATATCTTTAAAGAATGGAAACTCATCTGCTATCTTTTGAAGAACTCTTATTTTCTTGATTTCTTCTTCTCTTTTATTGATTACAAAATCAGAGATACAAGTAGCCTTAGCATCGAATCCTAATCGTATAGCATTACCAATGTATTGTTGTACCATTGGCTTGATTACGTTCTTAGTCCATTTCAAACGGTTACGGATGTCTCCTGATTCATCAAGGAAGAAAGCCTCTACATCTTCATCAAATATCCATTGTCCATCTTGACCTCTAAAGAATGACCAGTTTACAATACATTTATTTATAAATTGTCTGTAAAGGAAATTACTCATTGAAGACAAAACATACTTAGCATAATCTCTATGGTAAGTTTTATCTTTTATTCTAGTAAGTTTATTAGGTCTTACTCTATTTTGACTGAACATGTAACTCATCGTAGTACATCATTTATTTTAACAAGGATCTCTTTCTTCGTCTTTCTATCTTTAACTTTCACACCGTATGAAGTCTCTAGTCGTTTTACCATATCAGGTAGCTCTTCATGAATCTTCACAAGTAAGTCAGTATATTTTTTCTTCTCATCTACTTCCATTGAAGCTAACTCAGAAGAACCAACCATCACCATCTCATTGAGCATCTCAAACATATATTCACTAAGTAGCTTTGCTCGTAGTCTATACTCTGGATTAAACTCTTCCATTTTTTTAATGGCTTCTCTAATCTCTACAGGTATATCACCATCTATCAATGCTTTAAGATTCCTTTGTTGTTGATACGTTTTACCAAAAACAATCTCTAAAGCTCTACTCAATCTCTCTCTCTTGTCGCTCAACTTGTACAAAGGACTTGTTCTGTTTCCTAGTAACCAGCAGAGTCTTACTTCTTTTGCTTTAAGGTTCTTAAACTCATCTATCTGAGCTAATTCAGGATATTCTATTCTTAGATCATCTCCTGACTCTAAACCAAAAAGCACTATTTCAACTTCTTTTTGTGCCATAAATTTAATAAAAAAGGGTAGAGAAATTAATCCCTACCCCACAAAGATAATAATTTTTTAATTATACAGCAGGACAACCTTGGTAATTAGCAGCCTGAGCTAAAGAAGCAACAGCCCATGAACCATTCAAGATTGAAGTTAACTTAGTTACAGTAGCAGCAGTATTTGCTCCAGCAGTATTTAAATAAACTAAAGAAGTAGCATTTCTGATTACACCTAATCCAGATACAGCATTGTGACGAATCACACTTCGGTGTAAGATAATGTAACGATTATAAACAGGACCAGTAACTAAAGCAGCATTAGGAAAGTATCTTAATACTTCAGTAACAGTTCCAACTGGAGCTACCCATGCAGTAGAGCTAGTAATCATAGCAGGAGTAATTCCTGGTACATTGATTTCAACAAATAAAGGACCAGCTAAAGCAGAAAGAGCAGTGATACGAACAATGTCACCAGCTACAGAAGCAGCAGTAAAGTATGCAGATGGATCAGCAGCAATACGAGCAACAAAAGCAGCTTGTAATTCAGCTACAGTTGGAGTAGCATCAACAGAAACTGTGTAAGTACGAGGGATGTAAACGGCTCTAGTCTCTTGACCACCTCCAAAGAAGTTTTGTACGTAAGGAGCAGAAATTGTCAAAGAGTAAATGTTGTTAGCAACAAGTACAGCAGTAGTTAAATCAACATCTACTACGTTAGGAGTTCCAGTAAGGTTAGCTGCATCATAGCGAAACCCTAACAAGTCACATGCTTTAAGAACAACTGCATTAGCTCCTGTTGCATCTTTAACTGTTAATACTCCGTTAGCTAACACTACATCTGTTGCAACTGTTGGTGCATTCAAGACAGAGATACTATCTAACTCTTGAACTCTTGGTAATTTGTAATTAAAATTCATAATAAAAAAATTTAGTCACTGATATTTCTATCTGTGTTGTTAATTAAAAAACTTAACACTGTGTTAAATCCTGACAAAGATATAAAAAATTTTAAATATGTTTTTTTTGGGAATAAAGATTAAGATTAAATTATAATTTATTATGATTTAATTTTTATTTTTATTTCTTTTTTCTTTTTCTCTTTTTTTTCTTTTTAGATTATGTATAGAGTATATATATTTATATATATACGAATATATATAATCGTTTTTCTTTTTTGATTAATTCTTTTTTGGTTCTTTTTTCTTATTAAACTTTTTTCTTTGTTTTTCTTTTTTTTCTCTTTCAGAAGTTATTTCTAAAAAAGTGTTAAAATATTTTTCGATTAAAAAAACTTTAATAACTTTGTCTCGCTTTGAATGGATGATGATTTCATTTGATTTTACTTTGTTGAGAAGGGAGTGAAGGTTAGTAGCTCCCTTTTTTAAACCCTAAGAATTATGAGTTATAAAGTTGTATGTAAAAACGATAAAGGTATGCCGAAGGATTTTCCTGCTAAGTATTGGATTAAGTCTGGAGAAGTTTATACAGTTATTGATGCTAAGGAGATGGCATACAACAGAATGGCATTAGGATATAAGTTAGAAGAGATTGATATGCCAGAGGATTGTGTGTATCAGTATTTTCTAGCGAATAGATTTGTTCCTCAATCAGATGATTTAGAAGCTGAGATGGCTATGCAAGAATTACTTGATGAGGTAAATGAGATTGTCCCCGAAGTACAAGGGGTCGTAGGTCAACTAAGGCGATGTGTAAGGACAGTTTACTTGCTAACGCACACTCTAGTTCCTGAATCGTAAGTCAGGCAAAGTTGGCAACTCTTTCGGTCATATTAAAAGTTGCACATAGTCAGGTGGCGGAAGGGTAAACGCACTACAATCAGCAACAGGTTCGAGTCCTGTCCTGACTACAATAAGCACGTAAACCTAAGTACCTGTACAGCGGTGAGTAACGGGCTAAGTTAGATACAATTCCTCGTGCTGGGAGTAGAATGCTTAGGAGCGTGTTTTTATAGCCAAGTAGCTTAGTGGTAAAGCCCGACCTTTTAAGTCGGAGTACGCAGAGTTCGATTCTTTGTCTTGGCTCAAAAAATTTTATATGTATCAATTAGTAACTGAGCTTAACAAGTTCAACAACGTAGTCTTCAATGAAGAAGATCACTCTTATTACCTTAACTTTAAAAGATGTGTATCAACAACAGAACTTATTGGAAGATATAAGAAGAAGTTTGAGACAGACATCATGGCCTATAAAGTGGCTGTTCGTGATGGAAGAACTTTCAATGATGTAATAGCTGAGTGGGATGATAAGAGAATAACATCTCAAGTAAAAGGAACAGAGCTTCATAAATGCGCTGAGCTTATGTTTCAAAGTAAAGGATATAAACCTGATCCTATCGTAACAGATAAGCTATATAAAATGTTACATCAGTTTCATGCTGACTATAAGGATAACCTGGCTTTGGTGAGAGCAGAGCTTGTAGTAGGAGATGATACCTATGGCGTATGTGGAATGCTTGATAAGTTGTTCTATAATATAGAAGAAGATGAGCTTCAAATATGGGATTATAAGACGAACAAAGAAATCAATATGAAGAGTAAGTATAAGGCTAAGATGATTAATGGCTTAAATCACTTAGAAGAGTGCGAATACAACACTTATTCACTACAATTAAGTATATATAAAAAAATAATTGAGAAAAACACTAGTTTAAAAATTGGAAAATCATATCTTTGCTGGATTAACGAGGAAAATGATTCATATCAAGTAATAGAAACTAAATATTTTGATACGGAATCTACTCTAATGCTAAACAATAGAATAGATGAGTACAACTTCAGCTTATTCGAGTAATAAACTCAAACAGGTAATAGATAATAAAACAGATCACTTTATTACTAAGTCATTTGTGTCTGCTGCTTTTGAACATGAAAGAAGAAAAACAGAATACCACCTGTATTGGTATAATGCTAAGAAAGGGATATACAATGACTTCCATAGATACCAATGCTTATCCCATAAGTTACTAAACAAAAGAGAAATGAAATTGTTTCTTCAACTTGTAAATGAATACAAAAAAGAAATAGAATCTGAAGATGGTATAATATGGGTTAATAAAGATATAGGATTCAATAAAGATAAAGTTATTATTCCTCAGTATCAGTTATTAGTCTAATATCTTTAGAATCTTACCTGTCGCCTTATCAACTCTTGCCTTCTTCATTCTGTAATTCGTTTCTTTCGATTGGACAAATCGTATCTCAACATTAGTTATCCCACCTTCAGTTTTTATATTCTCAGGCTCATACCTGGCGTGAGCAATACTATTTATGTAAGCAAAGGTTATAGCGAATATAGCATCATCATAATCATATCGTGGATCAGCTGCCTGATACCTCGTTTGCCTATGACTTGTCTGGCTCTTTAAATCTTTCTCCACAAAAGTCTTCAACTGCTCCCACAACCAAGGAATATCAATGTTATTACTATACGCCTCAAGCATCTCTTCCAGCTTAGCCATAATCCTAGGTGCTGTATTAGCCTTATTCGATATACCAAACCATTTACCACCATGCGTATGGAAATATTCTGGCAACTGAGCGTTAGCAGTAAACTTAGTCTTGAATCCATGCATCTCCTGAAAGTCAATATGCATATCCCCAATGTTATTCTCTACTAATTCCTTAACGCCACCTCTTCCTATCTGATCATAGTACAAACTCTGCAACAGAACCTGTAGATACGTCTGCTTAAACTTCCTATCTCTGTGGAAGACTACGGATGATACAGCATTCGTCAATGAATCCCATATAGCACTACACATCATAGAGTGTCCTGTCTCAGAGTTGATGGGGTCAGTCCCTTGATACCACCTATTCTTCCATTTCTCCCCTGCTGGAGGGTGATGAATGATAACAGCAGATGTAGATACGTCCTCCCTTGCTCCTGTTGACACCCATTTAGCTCCTATAATCTTAAATTCAGTCAATAAATCAGGTGTTGGCCTACTTAAATCTAGTATAGGCTCAAAATAACCGTATTCTAACGGCTTATCCATACCATAAATATCATTTAATCGCTGATTACAGGTATGAATAGGCACTAAAGTACGTGATTTACGTAGGAACATGTCATCTATCGTGATAGGATAATGCTGATGAAACTGAACCTTCGCTACATCCCCCTTTTTTGTCCCTTCAAGTGCTAAATAAGCCTTTCTCTCATTATTAATGTGAGCATCATTAACGCCTCGCCTTGCGTAAGCATTAAAGAATAGAGGTATAATACCATAGTCATAGTTTTTTTCTTTCCATTGTTTAAGACACATCTTAAATTCAGACTCAAATACAGAGCCTCCTTTATCCATCTCTCCTCCTGTACCCCATGCTAAGAACTGTTGCTGCATAGTCATTTTCTTAGTCTCAGGATTGTACTTAAATAAGGCTGGTCTACCTTCCCTCATCATCTCACCAAATATCTCAAATAAACCAATCTCATCAATGAATACCGCTGATGGAGATCCACCATTTATAGCATCTACAGCTGGAGTATCTACCTGGAAGCGTGATGCACCCCCATCCTCTCGACCTTTCTTGTCTCCTTTCTTATCGAATGACATTACCTGGTCTGTCCAGTTCTTTACTTCTTGAGCGATAACATCAGGTAGCTTAGTGTATGTCCACTTCACCTTATCTCTAAATATCTCCACGCCCTTATCTTTGGAGTGTGTAACAAATTTAATGAAATATGATTTATTGAAGTTTACACGCTTCATTCCTGCTAGACACATCGTAGTGGTAAAACCAATCTGTCGTGCTTTACCGATCATTAGTGAATAACCACAGTCGAATAAGAATAGTAATACTTTCTGAGCGTCCCAGGCTTGATATAATAGCATACCATTCTCAGACCTATCTTCTTTGATATATCCGTACTTATTACAGAAGAATAGCGTATTATCCTTACATCGCTGTATCTCTCGTAGCAACCATTCTATCTGGTCGTCTTCTGTATCATAGTCTAGTATATCGGAATCATCCTGAAGCCATAGGTCAGCTTGCCTACAGTATATCTCAAATGGCTCGTGATAAATTTTATTCTGCCATCCACTATTGATTGAATTGATCCAATCTACAAATGGTTTTGGGTACTCAAATTCTGCGTGTGAAGGTTTCCATTCATCTGTGCGAATATCGAGTATCTCTTTATTTCTTTTACTCATGTCACAAATTTAGCAAATATTCGGGACAAAAGAAAAGCCCACCGTATTTAGTGAGCTTAATTGATATTAATATCCTTTATCTCTTGTGTATGCTTCCGATTGCTTAGCTGCTATGTCATCAGAAGTATAATAGCCTGTATCAGACTTCTTTTTATTCTTCTTCATCTTGTCGTACTTATCGTAAGCCTTTTTAATTAGCTTAGGATCTATGCCTGAAGTTTTATTCAACATTAGTTTATTTTTGTATCTCTTATCTTTCTTGATACAATATTTCCAGCTTGATTGTATCGTTCTTTTTCTACACGTTTTCCTCCTCCAGGCATACTGTAAACTTCTTTTACTTTTTTACCTCCTTTAGATTCAATACGTTTTCCTTCAACTTCTTTACCATCAAACTCAGAAGAAATAGTAGATACATTTCTGCCTGTAGCTTTGTTATAAGCATTAGCTACTAATTCTTTTAATTTTTTAGGTTTATCCATTATTTTTTCTTTTTAAACCTAGACATAAAGTCTTCTTTCTTCTCTTTTTTCTTAGACTCACCTTTCTCGTGTTTAGCCTCAGCTTTCTTAGAAGAGTACTTTTCTTCAGCCATTGTTCCAGGATATTCTGTAACCATCATAGCTTTTTTTAACGCATTTCTTTTCATTAGTACTTACAGTATTTAGTAGATGAGTTTTCTTTTTGAAGTTTAAATGGCCCTGGCTTTGAATTAGATTCAGTACCTACTGAGCTATTACCTTTGTCTCCTTTACTCTTAGTGTAGAAAACTTGTTTTGTGTTTTTTCCTGTTTCCATTAGTTTGAAAATTTAGATTTTGAATTTACATGTGTTAATTTAATCTTAGGCTTATCAATATTCATATCTTGCTTAAAATCAGGTTGAGCAGCAGGCCTTCCCTCTACTCTTCCTTTGTCTGTATAGCTTCCGTTCTTATCTGGGTTAGAAGCCCAATATTTATCTTTCATAAGATTATTTATTTTTTTTAGCTTTAGCTACTTCTTTCTCGTAAGCAGATCTTTGACTAGTCATACTATTATACCCAGAATTGCTACCTCTTCTTCCTGAATCAAAAGCTCCATGAGGATTCGCTACATCAGAACTCTTATAATCTTGACCATAAGTCAATTCATAAGCCTTATTTAAAAGAGGTTTATTAGCCGTAGCCTTACCAGCTTTATAAGGTGTATTAGCGGATGTATCAGCAGCAGTAGCTCCTTTAGTTTTCATATAAGATTGAAAAGGAGTATTAGGTGGATCTTTTTTAATTGTTTTAGCTTTGTTAATTGCTGCGCTTAATGCTTTTTTTAAGTTTGCCATAAGATTATTTTTGTCAAAGATATAAAAAATATAATAACACAATTATCTACCAAGAGTGAAAAAATTTACCGCAACATCATACGCCTGGTGTAGTAATTTTATATGATGCTCCTCTTTATCCTTATCATCAAATACTATCCTAACAGATGCCTGCTTCTTAACCATTAAGAACATCTCAACGACATTACACATCTCTTCTATCTGCGGATTGATTCTCATAACGGAAATTTAGTACTATCTATTTGTTTCACTAATATATCAGAATCATCTTTACGTATTCTTTTATGACTTATAGTAAGTATTCTTCCTCCTACAGGTTTAGGTGGCGCACCTCTCTCAACATGCCATCCTTTGCTACCATCCTCATACTCCTCCTTATACGTTCCAGTAATCATAAGATGCATTTCCTTTAATACATTTTTAAATCCTGTCTTAGGCGAACAAACTACAGTATCTCTAACATCATTACGACAACTATTCTCGTGTATATGTCCCATAGAGAATACATCAAATCCTTCATACATTTCTAATGCCCTAGTAAGGTTTAATGCTCCTTTAGTTACTACACCACCGCCTCCTGATCCATGGAAGTACTTTAGTTTTGTAGAAGAGTAAGTTGCCCCACGAGCAAGTACATTAAAATTAATCCATCCACCATAGCCTCCTGTATATACATTGGACTTACATTTATAGTTAAGCAAGTCTACAAATCGTTGTAGTATATCTGTCTCCTGCCACTTGATAATTGCTGTTTCATGATTACCATATCCTATAACAGTCATAAGATGTGCGTATGGAGTAAACCATTCTACAGCTGTCTCAACTATGCTATCTAGGTATTTAGCGTTGTTATGCTCTGGGCGAATATCAGACTTATTCTTTCTTCGATCTCCCTGCCCCTGCATTAAACAAAAAAAGTCCCCATTGAAAACAATAGGGATATTCTCTGATACGCAATAATCTAAATTTCTTTTAAGCAAGTCCCAATCGCACTTAGGATTATCCCAATGTATATCCGACAGCATAGCTATCTTCACATCCATACCCTCTAACTTTATCTCGTGGATATTCTTAGTGTGTTTAATTACGTTCATATAATTTCTTTTAAGTCGATTCCTCTTTTCGGGAACTCTGATTCATACTTCTTCACTGCGAGAAATAAACTTTTAATTGACCCTCTGTAGAAATAAACTGGATTAACCATGTATGTTCTTTTGTTTCTTTTTACTGTGAATCGAATAACATCCTTTTCGCATAAAATCTTTAATGATTTAATAATGAATTTCATGTTAGTGCCTAATGATCCATGTAAATCTCTTATAGTCCAATCCTTTATTTTATTATCGTACCCCATGTTCTTTGCGAAGAGCAATGTGAGTTTGTTTGTGGATTTGCTTAGAGTTTCCATTACGTCAAGCCCTTCGGCAAAAGTAATGAAATATCTCATGCGCTTTCTTTTAAGAAGTTGTTTAAGGACTTCCTGTACTTCTGGGGAGTACGCTTCTGCCAATGGAACTATCTCGCCAGTGTGATCCTTGTAGTATAGCTCCAGGTCTTTTTGTTTAAGGAAGCTAATCTTATCAGCCTCCATTAGTATCATGTCGTATAGTATGCTACTCATATTTCTTTAGTTCTTGTTTAACTTCTTCATAGTATTCTATTTCATTTCTATTCTGCCAGCTATGAAATTTAAGAGCTTCTATTGTATTTTTTACATCTGATAAAGCACACTTAGATGCCTCGTACTCAGATATAGTATTCTCTAATAGCATACTGAATAGAACGTAGTAATCATTTACTAACTCCTTTGCTTTATCCTTCGGACTCATTTCTTTCTATTATTAATTATTGATTCTACATTTAGCTTAACCTTCTTGAGATAGGATATACTTTCCTTATGCTTGACATGCTCATAGAAGATAAGCCCATTCAATGCTCTCTCGAACTCCTCTATATTCATGCTACCCTTCAACTTGTTACAGTCTCCGCAGGCAGGCATCTTGTTATTGTTACTTAACTTCCCTCCTCTACTCTTAGGATAAAGGTGATCTACAGTTCTACTATATTCATCTAATGATTGTTTACAGTAAACGCAGACGGATAAGTCCACCCCTGCTTTAGTTATCATAGCTTAAAGTTTATTTCCTTAGCTAGTTCTGATATAAACTCACTACTACTATCTCCTTCCAGCCCTGCCTCTATATTCACTCCATCACTTAACCCATCAATGTATGCTTCTAAAGCTACATCTACTACTAGCTTCTTCATCTCATCACTCAGAGAAGCTATCATCTTATAATCAATTAGTCTTTCCATATTTATTTTTCTAAAGTTAATCTCCATTCTACAATTTGACAATATTTACATTTTTTTGGGACAAGCAATTTTTTATCTATAAGCTTATATGAATCATTAAATATATCCCAACTATGAGTATGGTTTTTATATAAAAATTTTATAAACCAATCTGCTATTCTTCTCTTCATAAACCAAAGCTAATAACTATAAATTTAATTACCAAACTATTTAAGAATAATTAACTGTGGCACAGTAGTTGATAACCGCCCTCTTCCTTTTTACCTAAAATAAGCATACTTTGTTATTCTAAATAGCCAACAGTTTGTTGGCCAAAAGGACACCACTTAAAACACTGACACTTAAAGACTTAGCACTTTCTTCCTTTTATAGTTTATTACCTATAATCTAATTGTAATGATACGATGCCAATCAGCACCCCTAAGAAGCACTCTGCATACTATATTATTCTTTGTAGAAGAAAGTGCCTTATAATGCATATTATACTATTTTTTTAAAGAGTTGTTTAAGTTGTTTAAGTTGTTTAAGGATTAGTGTATTATATCGCTCTATTAGTTGTTTAGATGAGATCTGTGCGACTATAAGTACCTATCCTAGTACTACTATCCCTCCCCTCTTTTAAATCGCTTAGAAGGGCTTATATGGAATGCTTGTCTGTCTGGCCGATTTTATTTGTCCAGTATTTTGCGCTAAAAACTTGACATACATACCCCTCTATACGTTATCACATATAACTTGGGCGATTTCCACCTATCTATATTCTATTGCATATAATTACATCCCTATTAACCCTATGTGGCAAATATTACCCCCTATCCTTTATCGTAATGTAAAATACTATTTCCAATAAGCTGTTGTTTTGTAAAAAGTAAATACGTTAGAAAAAAGAATACGTGTCTACAGAAGTCTTATACGCGTGTACCTATCCCCTCCCATTCTCAAAAGGAAAAGCGCAAATCTAAACCGTTCGTCCCTCATGGCTTAACTATCTTTATCTAGTCTCGTTCGTTCGTCTCTTTGCCGTTCGTTCGTCCGTTCCATATACTTTGTGTACTGTATTTCATTGACTATATTCTAATCAATTTAATAGATCATTTGTTGACTATATTCTAATCAATTAATAACATCGTAAACTGTTTACGTTCATCTATTTTTCTATACAAAAAAATAAGATATAATCCTAATAATTTCCTTATTTATATTCATTCCAAATAAGCCAACAAAGAAAGATCATAACTATTGACTTTTGCCAAATGTTAAAAAACGTTAACAAAATGAAAATAGTAGTAAAATAACTAGTATAGTATAGTTTGAAATCAATTAAGTATTACTATATTTGTACTGTAGCAAATGAGTTACAAAAAACAAAAAACGATGCGAATCGTAACGGGCGAATTATGTTTAAAAAGTAAAGTTATGAAAAACAGGTTTAACAGTATCGAAATTACCGAACATCTACAAAGTAGTACAGTTGATTTGCGCACCTCAAAATTAGTAAAGGTTAGCCATTCGCAAAAGTCACGTACTAGTAGCCGTAAAGCGCGAATAATGGAGGTTACCAATAATAAACCGCTCGAATTTTTAGCCATTGCAAAGCGTGAAACGTTTAAAGAGAATCGAAGCGAAACGCAAAGAAACGAAAGACGCGCGAAGCGAAAGTAATTTCATTCAAACATATACGAGGGTGACCACCTCAAAAAAAACGGACGTTAAAAAATAGGCGCAAACATATTTCTATATGTTGGTAAATTTAACAAGAGGTTGAATTTGTTTAGGTACTTTGATACGCTCAAGTCTATTTATTTAAAGGCTTATTTATTTATTATTAATTTTTTTAAAAAACAAAATGTTATGAAAAACGTAATTAACACAATCGAAACAGTTTCTAATTTAGTAACTGTTAATGTAAAATTCATTCAAGGTGATGCAACTTTAAACGTAGTTAACAACGAGATGAATTTAGAGAACATTAAAGAAACCGCAGAAAATTTAAGTATCAAAATTTTAACGGCTCGAGCTAACTTGAAAAGATACGGTAAAAAAATCAAAGGCTTTAATTTCAATAGAAAATTTACTTTACAAATTAGCGTTAATGATAAGATTGTAAATTTAGATGATTTGTTCGGTAACTTAGATGAATTTACAACTACTTTAGCAACAACAGAAAAACATTTTTACAACTTTGCAAGTATCATCTATGATATGTTATTTATGTTGACAAACGGAGGAGATAAATTAACAGTATCTGAAATTTTATCTAAAGAGAATACTTTGCTATTAGCTTAATTAATCCAATATAAATTATTACGGGGTGATTATTTCACCCCTTTTTTATTAATGTTCGCTATCAGCACTATTGTAGGCACGCGAATTATAAATTTTAATATCAGGTAACATGAAAAATCTAATCAGAGTTATTGTAGTTTATGCGCTTATTGTTATGCTATGGGCTGCATTCAGTTTAGCGTTGGGAAAGAATGGAGGTTACGCACCATTAGTAGTTTTTGTAATATCATCAATATTGTTGGTATCATCAACATATATGTTAAAAATAACAAAGTAAAATGAATAAACAACAAATGTTTAGCACAGGTGTAGTAGGGTTACTATGCTTGATCATTGTTCTCACTTACAATAGTTGGGAACAATTCGAGGGAAGCCTATTAATATGGGCTATGTTATTAGTAGGGGAAATATTCATCACTGTAATTTATACAGTGGACTGGTTAATAAAAGAAATAGATGGAAAGTAAACAAGTGTATAAAGTAAAGGTAGGTAATCGGATATTTTCCGTTTATACTCATTCAAAATACCATGCAATAGATAAAGTTTATACTGCATTTCATAGCGTGGAAAGTAATAAAAGTAAATATAAAGTAATAAAGTAAAACAAAGTAACATGAGAAGAAACGGAACATTCTATTTGAATAACAGAGGCACAAAATGGGTAGCTTTTGAAGACGGTAAAAAAACTACTGTAACACTAGAAACAAAGTCAGGTAAGTTAGTCACAAGGACTGCTATATACTACGAAGCATTCGGTAATTGGGCGACTGCATTAATAAGTTATAAAGGAAAGAAGATAAGCGTATTTAGTGACACAATTTTAGAAGATTAATTAATAATAAATAAAACAAAGTAAGATGAAAAAAGTAAGATTAGGAATGGGATTAGTAGCAGCATCGTATGTTGCGGTAGTTATCTATGCGGTAACAATGTTATGTAAATTTTAATAGTAATAATAAATAAAACAAAGTAAACATGAAAACAGTATTCAGCAACACGCAAGATTGCGTACATGCATTCGCACAAAGAGAAACTCCTCAAGGTAAGGCGAGTAGTATATTCTTCTATGGAGATAAGATCTATTCATTCGGCTATCATTATTTGTTAGGCGAGTTTATTGATGATAAGACAATCGTTATCAATAATTCAGGGTACAGTAGTACTACTAGTAAACATATATCTTATGTTGGGTCAGGCACACGACAGTACAAACAGTTCTTCACAAGGGATTGCGAGATAGGTCTAGTGTACAATCAAGTACTAACATTGCAAGGTAATCTAGCTAATGCAAGGAAGCCCGAAAACTATATCAATGGTATTCTATCCTTATGGGATTCGCTTAATGAGTATGTTAAGTATATCAAGTCTAAGAACATACCAAAAGATCCAAGATACAAAGCGATCAAGGCTATCGTTAAACACTTAAATATTGATTCGGTTCAATATCAGCAGAAATTAGCAGCAGCAAAGAAGAAAGATGAACTAGCAAAGAAACGCAAAGAAGCTAAACAAATCAAGGAAGCGTTAACTAAATGGTACAACTACGAAGTTAATTCATTCAGAATAGGAGATACAGACTTTCTAAGACTAAGCCAGGACGGTCAAATGGTAGAGACATCACAATATGTCAAAGTATCAGTAGGCGAAGCCAAAACACTATACAAAGCAATCTGTAACGGTGTCGACATCAAAGGTCATAGAATAAGTAATTACACAGTAAACTCTATCAATGGTAGACTAAAGATAGGTTGTCATAACATTGACATGGATTCAGTACATAAAGTAGGTAAACAATTATAAAACAGTAAACAAAGTAAATATGAAAAAGTTAGTAGTAGTCATGGTGTCAATCGTAGTGTTGGCATCATGCAAATCAAGTAAGACATCATGCGAAGCGTATGGTCACAAAGTAAAGATGACATCAACCACTAAACAAGTAAGAAGATGAGAACAGTAGAAGTAAAGCTATACAAGTTCGATGAACTAAGCGACAAGGCACAAGCAAAAGTAATAGAGAAGAATAGAGACATCAATGTGTATGATGACTGGCACGAGTTTATAATTGAGGACTGGATTAATGAAGAGATACCTAGTCGAGGATTCGAGGCAACGAAGATATACTACTCAGGCTTCTATAGTCAAGGAGACGGAGCAATGTTTGAGTACGATGGTATTAAAGATGATCTATTAAATAAGTTCTTAGATACAATGTTAATAGGTATAGAACCTCTATCTCCTATGCGTAAACAATGGATATTAAATAATATATACGTTAGTGCTAAAGGTAGACATAGCGGTCATTACAATCATGAAGGATGTTGCAGTCATCAAATATATTGGGAGGTAGATAATGGTGACTTACATTGGTCCACAACTTTTCATCAATGGCTCATGTCATTTGCGGATGACTTCGAAGCATTCATAGTAGAAGAATACGAATATATATGTAGAGAATTATACAGAGCATTAGAAAAAGAATATGACTATTTCACAGAAGACGAACAGATAGTAGAGACATTGAGAATCAATGACTACGACTTTACAGAGGAGGGAGATAATTATTAATTAATAAAACAAAGTAAAATGAAACGATCAGAAAAAATTGAGAAATTCTTTAGAGAAGAAATTAAAATGAATGAAATTGATATTATGTATTTTATTGATGCAGATGAAGTTAAGTCATTCGATGATGTCTATGAGGCAATAGATAATGACGGTGGATTCAATGTAGAGGTAATATACTACACTGCTGCAATGGAATATCTAATGGAACGTGACCCATCACTACGAGAATCTGTAGGGATAGCAGAGGAGTACGGCTACACCCCAAGTAATATTACAAGTGAGGTGTTAGCTTCTTTACTAGCATCTAGGGAATGTAGAGAAGAGTTTATGAGGTATGAGGATGAGATAACAGAGTTTTTTAATGAATTAAATTAAGTAAGGTTTTTAAAGTGTTCAATATCAACAAAGTAAAATAATAATTATGAATCAATTTTTTGAAGGTTTAGCGAACCAAAACAACGCAGAAGTGACTAGTGTAGTTACAAAAAAGAATGCTTTTACTATGAATGTAGGGGGAAGTTTAATCGTAACCAAAGGAATACTCTCTTTAAAGGTGAATTATTGGGCTGGAGTATATGAATCAAATAGGTATAGTAAATATCTTCACACAGATGATTTAGATTGGGATTATGATAACTATTACATAAACGGAGTAAAGATAGATTCTATTTCTAAGTTCAATGAGGGATTAAATAATATGGGATTGTCTTCTATATCTAAACTAATGGAAATTGAACAAAACGAAATTAGAACAGAAGTATTAAAAGTATTATTTAGTGATGAAAACATATCTAAAATGTTTGATGGAATGGTATTCTTTGATTCACTAAGCAATGAAGAGCAAAAACAATTATTCATTGACCTTGCTATCCAAGATTACGATAAGGCTTATCCTTACGACATGAAAAGACATGGTATAATTGAACAGTCAGAAGAGAAGCCATCTTATGAAGAGTTCTTAGAAAGAATAAATCAACTATGAATGTACAAGAAATAAAAGAAGCCGTTACGAATGGCGAAAAAGTATGTTGGTGTAACGATGCTTATGAGGTTATCCAAGACGGTCTAGGACGCTTTTTAATTAAGTGTATAAATGGTCATTGCATAGGATTGACACATACAGACAATGTTACTCTCAATGGTAATGAAGATGAATTTTATAAAAAATAAATTATGGAAAAGTTTGCAAGACGATGCGATGCTACTGGTTGTGGCATGAACGAAGGATATGTAGTAGGAGCAGGAGACTTATACTACTCTAAAAAAGAACACCTATTAGAACATCTAATGGGTTTAGATTGGGAAAATTGTAATGGAGTTAATTCATCCACTATAACAGATGATGATGATTTAATAGAGTTCTTCTATAATGAAGACTACTGCTATTACACTGAGTGGGAACAGATTAGTATTGAGGATATATACTACGATGAAGATGGTAACGAATATAATGATTAAGCTATGGAAATAAAAATTAACGGTATTGAGCTAGCTGCTGAGTTGGCTCATACTAGAACATTGTATGAATCAGGAGATATATGCAATAACGAAGATGAAATGTATGATGATCCAGTAGATGGAGTACAGATATACACAGACGAGATACAAGATAGGTTTAATGAATGGTATGATTACTACCTATCAGAAATAGAAAAATATATAATCAATTAAATTAAAAGTTATGAATGAGAAATTATTTGATGCCGTTATTAGCTTCATAGAGCAAGGCAAACAACACAAGTTAGACAATCTATTAAAGAACTTATCAAAGACTCGTAGAAGAGAGATGACAGAGTTATTAGATGCTATTAAATTACTAGAGTTAGAATTTTAAATTAAATGTTATGAATAAAATAGATAAATCTACGCAAAATGCGTTACTCACATTGCGTAATGCAGGTTATTATGTTGGTAATCTTTGGCATATTGATGATGTAAATAACGATGACTTAACTAAAGAAGAAAAGTTAGATGTATTACATCATGCTATCCATAGAGATTATATATATAGTCTTATCAACGAAGCTATCCAAGAAGAAGTATCAGCGTTAACAGAATTTTAAATTAAAAGTTATGAGAGATTTATTTGAGACACCAGAATTAATACCTCAAGATGTACAAGCTATACTTGAGACATTCAATGAAGATAGTCCTAACACTTACCTAGAGTTATCTAGGTTAATTAATGAGCTAGAGGTAACAGGATATATATTCGATTACTACCTAGATGCTGAGCCTTATGGGTTAAGGCCTATCAATGTAGAGTTACAAGAGTTAGAAGGATGGGAACACGTTTAAAAAATAAAAGTTATGAGAGAAAAACTAATTAACCTAATCATGTCCTATGCAGGAGATGAAATAGAGATGGCCGATGTAATTAAGATGGCTAAGGAATCAGAAGAAGAGTTATTAGATAGGGTAGAGGCTATCTTATCTTATTATTGTCACGAATCACAAATGATGTAGCATGAATGATACAATAGACTGGTCCGCTGGCAAGATTGCCGTATGGGCTAACAGAACAGGATTAATTGAGGTAGAAATAAAATCTAATCTTTATATACTAGAGTTTGATTGGTACGTTAAACATTGTATTGATGATAACTTTATAATAGAGTTAGAGCTTGATGATGTCTCATGCTACAATAAAGACACTGGTGAGAACTCAGAGTCACTATCAGATATATATCAAGAAACAATTACAGAAATGGTTGAGCAATATATAAATGACAATGCTTATGAATTAGGATTAGAAAGTTACAGTGAAGATAGATACGATTTTGATTAATAAAAAAATAATAATATGAATACATACCACTTTTGCTATACGATAGGCGATGACCTATGCACTGGCGTTAACATTAAATCAAGCTCTTATCTTGGAGCTTTACAGAAATTCAATAACAATTACGGTAGCAATAAAGATGTGCTATATGTAATGAAAATAAAAACTATATATGGGGGATAAAATAATATGGATGACACTTATAGTATCATGGATGTTAAACATATTCTATGTAATAGGTATGGGATTCATGATGATCTCAGCAATGGTAAACACTATATACTTAATCTTTAAATAGTATGAAAGAATCAATAATTAACATAAGCATAGTAATCTATTGCTTAACAAGTTCAATCTTTTTTATATCGTTTATTTTTATATTGTTTAACATATCATTTGATACATTGATAAGATTTTTTAATTAATTTAGTATATAATATATGGACATGAAAATAATAGATCTTCTAAAGAACAAACTACCCAAAGAATATGTTGATGCAATAATCAACAACTTAAAATCACCATCAATCCTGTACGAAGAAGCAGGAGACATAGAAGGAGAACTACTATCTCTATTTGATTGGACAGACTCTAATGAAGGACATGATTTCTGGAGTAATGTATTCGAGTCAGTAACAGAGAATAAGAAGTTACCCAAGATGAATAGAGCAATCATCGACTACTTACCAGGAACAATCATCTTCACTAAAAGCTCTATAATGACTATGAATGTAGCAGGCATGGACATCAAGTTAAACTTTGACTACACACCTAGTATCATAGAGTTTATGTCTGAATCAATCGAAGAAAAATTTTATACCTGGATGAATTAATTAAAATTATTTTGTATCTTTGCTGAGTTCCATCTCACACTATACGAACATAAGGTATTAATGAAGCCTTGCAATGAAACTGAAGTGAGATGCAGTGGATTTGCGAGGTTTTTTAATTTTATACATCTCACATGAAAAAAGAAAGAAAAGATTTCTTCAAGATTACCTTTGAAGACATGCAACTAGCCAAAGATTTTTTTGAAAAAGAAAAGCATTACATTGAATGGTTTTATGCTGTTTCTGAATATTATCAGGGCAATTTAATTCAAATTAAAAACAAAATCGTTCAAAAATATTTCAATAATTATAAAAAAACGATGGACTTCATAATAAAGTCTAAACACATTGGTGAAAAAGGCGGTTTGCAAAAGGCTATGAATCAAGAAGTTAAGTCTCAGACCCTAGAAGGGGTGGTAGAGCAACCCTTGTACCATCCCCCCTACCTAATTAGTAATAATAAAATAGAAAATATAAATAATAAAACATTAATTAAAAAAGAAGAATTAATAAACAAGTTAGAAAAATTAATAAGTGAAGAAAATTTCGATAGGGAAATGACTTATGATTACATGAATGATTATATTCAGTTTGCTGAGTATTATTATTCAGATGAAGAAAGAAAAAAGATAGGCGATGATTTGTTACAATTTAAAATAAAATAAATATGAAAAAAGAAAAAGAAAAAAAAATGTATGTTAAATGTATTGACAACAAATGGCTTGAGAAGTATTTAACAGTTGGTAGTAAGTACATCGTTACATCTCGTTATGTTGATCCTAATGGAAACGTAATGTCTTATTTAGTCCTTGATGATTCAGGAGCATGGAATCATTACTCTCCTTCTCTTGTTGAACCTTGTTCACTATCTACAACAGATCCTATCGTAGAGCAAGTCAAAGAACTATTCGATCAACGTAGCTTTTTAGGTGTTAAAAAATATGGAACTACTCTTCATGCAAATAATACTGATGACTTCTTGCTACATGCACTTGAAGAAGCTATGGACTTATGTCTTTACTTAACTAAAATAAGAGAACAATTAAAAAATAAATAATTAAATGCGTACAGCTTATATATATAAAATAACAAATCCAAAAGGAAGAATATATGTAGGTTCTACCGTTAAATTAGATCAAAGAATTTCTAGTTATAAAGGCTTACATTGCAAATTACAAGTAAAAATATATAGGTCAATAAAAAAATATGGATGGGAAAATCATTTATTTGAAATATTAAAAGAATGCAAAGAATTAGATAGATATTATTATGAATCTTATTATGGTAATTTTTATAATGTATTATCTAAAGAAAATTTAAATTTAGCATTGCCAAAATCAGACATGTTAGGTTTTTGCTTATCAGAAGAAACCAGAAAAAAAATAGGTAAAGCACATAAAGGTAAAATAATAAGCGAAGAACAAAAAAAACAAATGAGAGAAAATCTTAGATTGTCATTAATAAAAGATGGTCATCCAATGAAAGGAAAAAGCCCATGGAACAAAGGTAAATCATTTCTTTCTGGCGAAAAAAATCCTATGTTTGGAATTAAAAGATCTGAAGATTGGAAAAGACAACATTCTGAAAGAGCTAAATTAAATAATGCTTCAGGAGAAAATCACTCCGCTTCAAAAATAGTTTTAGATTTTAATACTGGGATATATTATTTAACAGTAAAAGAAGCTAGCGAATCTCTTGGGATAAATTATTCAACCTTAAGATGCAAATTAAATAAATCTAGAAAAAATAAAACGAGTTTAAAATATGTGTAACAATTAAAAATAAATAATATGAGACAATTAGTTTATAACGCAGTAAAATGCTTAGAGTGTGGAGAAACAATAATCTCCAGGACTAGACATGACTATGTACTATGTGGATGCCCTAACCTAGCTATGGCAGATGGTGGACTAGACTATATGAGGTATGGTGCTAAGGATATGAATAAGATTGAACCAATAGCTGTATATGCTGATGATGACTTTGAAGTAGTTAGGAAAGTAGCAGCTCGTGGTAGTAGAGGTCCTAATGGGGGTCAACCTTTATCGTGGATTGCGATATGCGATATGGATGATGATTACCTACAAGCAGTAGTTGAGTATGGTGGTGCAGATTGGCACATAGAGTTAATTGAAAAAGAAATAGAATATAGAAAAACAAAGTAAGATGAAAAAAATAAGTTTAATAACTCTAATGAGTTTAAGTTTTATCAGTTGTAAAAAAGAAGTACAACCTCCAGAGCCAACTCCAGCAGGACCATGTCATTGTGGAGAGATACTACAAAGCAATGTAACTACTGGCACACTAACTGTAAAGAATTATTGTAGTGGTAATATATTAGATTTTCATGTAGGATCATCATGGTACATGAATCCACAGGTAGATTATTGTCAAGCAGTAGCATGGTAATTAATAATTAAATAATAATAAAATGAAAACAGCAATCGTATTTAGAGCAGATGGTAAACTTCAAGCTATGTTTAAAATAGACAATGAAGAAAAGTTTAAAGTATTACTAAAGTCAGTGTATGACTTTCCATACTACATTGAGTTAATAGATGACATACCTACCCTATCTTCCATGATGAGTGTAAGTCAGAATGATGGCGATATAACCATAGAGATGAAAGATAGATACAATAGTAAAACTACAATCTATTCAATGGAAGAAGTAATAGTAAAGGATGGCATCATAATATGTACAGAAAAAAAATTTAATTCAATCTTTAATTAATAAATGTTAATAAGTTTGGATTTATGATTAATAACTTTTAATTTAGCAGAATCAATGGCAACAATAAGAAAATTTACAGGTATAAAAGATATACTAGATGATCAACGATATAGGATCGGACATCTTCAGAGTGAATTAGTAAAGAATGACATACCAGGATCTAACTGGTCATCATACATGAATGTTTATAATCTAGTACATGGGTGCTACCCTAATGATGCTTACACGTTTGTGTTCTTATCTGAGTTACTAAACATAGATATTAATGTAATCATATCAAGATACTCAATGAGAAACGTATCAAGTATAGGCGCATCTAGAAGCGTAGAGAAAAAAGAAGTCTCAACAGAGGATATATTTTAATCTTTAAATCAGAATAAAATGAAAGCAGTAGTAAAATGGTTATTTAGTTTAGATGAAGGACAAGCCTTTTCAGCTGGGATGCTATTTGGTGTAGGATTTGGAGTACTATTATCAGTTCTTTTTTATTTTCATAAAAAATGGAAAGATTACTATAAGCATTAACCTTTAAATCAGAATAGAATGAAAACAGCAGTAGAATTAGTGAAAAAATGTCAGGACAGAATGAAGTCCATAAGAGATAAAATTGAAACTAAAAGAAAATCTAAAAAAGTATACAGTGAGGAAGAAGTAGTTGCATTACTGGAGTATGTAAGAGGAAACTTTTATGACACTGGATTAAAATGGCACTCACAACCAGATACAGATTATACTTCAAGAGAATTACTTGAACAATTTAAAAATAAATAGAATATGAAAACAGCAGTAGAATGGTTACAACAAGAAGTTATATTACAAACTAATTTACCATTAAATTTAGAAAATGTATTGGTATTTAATAAATTAATTGAACAAGCCAAAGAAATGGAGAAATCTCAGCATGAAAGAATGTATAGTGAGGAAGAAGTTTATAGTCTTTTAGAACAATCAATGAAAGATTGTTATTTATGGGAATTAGAAGGACATTATTCAGGAGATTATAAAAATTTAAAAGAATGGTTTGAACAATTTAAAAAATAAAGAAATATGAAAACAGCAGTAGAATGGTTATTTGAGCAATATGTAAACAAAGGTATTATTACTTTAGAAGACATTGAACAAGCCAAACAAATGGAGAAAGAGCAGATAATAAATTGTTGTATTCAAACAACTCAAGACTGTTATATTGCAATAATGGGGCATTTAAACGCACCGTTACAATTTACGGATGAAGATTTGAGTAATCAAAAACTTGAAGCTGAACAATACTACAACGAAACATTTAAATCAGAATAGAATGAAAATTAGATTTCACTTAATAGATAATGATGTGGAACATTTGATGTATATGTATGGAAGTAATTACATTCCAAATATAGGTGAGGATGTTTTATTTAGTGATTTAAAAAATGATGTTTGCATACATGAATTAGCCAAAGTCTTAGGAAAATATTATACGATTCATGAAGACGAATTAACTATTGAATGTCAAATTTATGATCAACCAAATGATTATGGCTATTCACAATTTAAAAAATATAACGGATAAATCAGAATAAATAATGAATAAAAAAGAGAATGGGAGCGCAACATCCCACAACAAGGCAACCTTACAAGCTGAGGCTAACAAGAACAAATTAGTTATAGACAAGTCAGTGTTTGTTAAGACATCAGAAGAAAAAGAAAGATTAAAAATCGCTAAGGCAGAGTATAAATTAAAAAATAAGTAAAATGAATTTAAAAGAATTATCAAGACCATTAGACATTTCTGACATAGACTTCAGAGTACAATCTATTAACGCTAAAGGGTACGCTACGATACTAGCATACAAAGATTCAAGAGTTGATATGAATAGATTAGATGAAGTAGTTGGACATACAGGATGGCAAAAGAGATACGAACTTATTAACGGCAATCTATTCTGTTCAGTAGGCGTGTATGACAAAGACAACAATCAATGGATATGGAAACAAGATGTAGGTACAGAGTCAATGACTGAGAAAGAAAAAGGTCAGGCATCTGATGCATTCAAACGTGCATGCTTTAATTGGGGTATAGGTCGTGAGCTTTATGAGTACCCAATCATATCTATTCCTCTTGTACTAGATTCTGAGTATGAAATGTCATCAGGTAAACCAAGACAAAAATGGGGATTAAAGCTAAGAGATTGGAAATGGCATACTCAATTTACAGATGGTAAGATTAATTACCTGGCATGTAAAGATACTAATGGTAAGCTAAGATTTCAATGGGGTACGTTTGTTAAGGAAGTTACCGTACAACCTACCGTACAACCTACTGTAAAAGCAACTAAGAAAGTTGTTGATCCAGATGCTAACATCGAAGGCTTCTTGAAGAAGAAAGATGAAGAAGTTTCTATTGTGCTAACACCATTAGAGTCTGCTTTACAAGAGTTAAGCGAGATAACAAGCATTGAGCAACTTAAAGCATGGGCTAAGCCTAAGGCTCTAGAGCTAGAGAAAGAAGGCTCAGATGTGGCAGAGATGTTTAAGTTAGCGTGTAATAATTATGTAGTAAAATTAAGTAAGAAATAAGATGGACAAGGAAACATATTTAGCTAATCGTGAGCATCTTAAAAACTCTATAAAAGAATTAGAGGAATTAAAAAATGAAATAAGAGATCAATATATTGAAGAATGTCGCCCATGTAATCCTGGAGATATGATTGAGATAATAAGACAATCAGGAAGTAAAATAACAGGAGTGGCCAAAACATTTAGAATACTACAAGATCAAAACGTTTATGTTGATTCTATAGATGTAGGTAAATCAAAAAAAGTTTATTTTTCCCAGCCATATAAATCATTAAGAATTTTAAATTAAAAGATATGACAAAGATATTTGAAGAGGTATTCATTACCAAAGATACAATCAGACAAACAGCAATAGCATTTATTGCAGAGAACACTGATCCAATAGATGCCTACGTTAAAGGTAAAGAACTAGAAGAGATAGCAAAAGAAATCCTCGCTGAGTGTAAGCAATCTGCTATAGATTCACTATCAGAAGATAAAAAAGTTCAACACAATGGCTGCTGGATCTCCAAAAAAGCATTAGCTCCTACTTATGACTTCTCAACCAATCCTGAGTGGGTAGAGTTAAACTTTAAAATTAAGCAATTAGAAGCCGATAGAAAGAAGATGGAGGTGTTAATGATAGAAGCATCTAAGTACGGTGAGTTAAAGGACGCAGAGGGCAGGAAAATAACTCCTGCGAAGGTTTCTAAAGAAGCTGGAGTAACTATTCAAGTAACAATACCAAAAGAGTAATGGAGACACCATCAATGTTAGATACCGTAAAAATGATACGGTGCGTACTAAAAATATCATCAGCATTCAATGATCTTGATAGCATCATCTACGAGAAAAAGTATTTCAAGTATAACTTTAAGAAAGAAGCCAGGAAGTGGTTAGAGGTAATGGAATCTCATACTAAGTCAATGATGGATGGTATGTCAGATGAAAATCCTGAGATACTTGACGATCTATACAAATCATTTGAAGAATCATTACTTAAAGTTCAGTTAGACAAGGAAGAGAAAGAGCCATTGATTAGGTTTTATATTAAGCTAAAGAGCTGCCTTAACGATATAGAGTCAATGGAAGAAGGTAAACAAAGGTTAGCCCCTATAATTATTAAGTTAATGACTGAGCCTGTTGTGTATTGGATTGAGAAACAGTATATAAAAATAATAAATACAGTTGATAAAAATGGTATGTATGTCTACGAACTTATAGATTTTTTAGATAACTTTGGCCAATCCGTAGCTTACCTAGAAAATGATGAACACAATGATGATGGGAAAAATACTTAGCCTAGCAATAGGATTCTTAATGATTGCTATAATGTATTCAGTGTATGTTGAATCAGAACATGAAGATACACCTGGATCTCAGTTAAGAAGATTCACTCTTTTATACTGTATCATAACATCATTTATACTAGGTATTATTGTTAATTTAAACGTTTAATAATGAAAAAATTAAATAAGGTAGAGCAATCAATATGGGATTGCTTAGTAGAACTATACGCTAACTCAACTCCTCCAGCAGATTTTAATAAGTTAGTTGAAGAAGCTGAAACAAATGACGAAGGACAAAAGGTAATTCACTTTATGGATTACGAGATAGAAAGGGGACAGATGGAAGAGATAGTTGATAAACATAGAAGTAAACTTCTTAAAGGTTCAAGAAATAAACGCTTGCATGAGCAGACATTTAACTTCAGTATCTATCTTGGCTGCTCCCCGAAAACAAAAACAATAGACTAATTACTAACGCTGGGCGTGACTAGCTACGAAAGTGGCTGGTCATTCTGCCCTCTAAACTTTACAACATGAGCTGGCATCATTGGATAGAAGAACATCATCCAGAAGCGGACATAAACTACGATTACTTACTTGAATTAGCAATAAGTAGTTATAGCTTAATGAAGAAGTCAAGGAAGATGGGCCACATAGATAGAGTCCATTACATAATAATGTGGTGGTACAAACATAAACATAAGTTTAAAACATATAACACTACAGTAAAGCTAGGTATAGCATTAGAGATTCATCACGCTACAGTAATTCATTACTATAAACGTAGAAAAATATCAAGAATATACGAAGAAGAAACAAAATGTATTAAAGACTTTATAGAAAGCTAATGAGCATACAGATAAGAGCAGAGAAAATAATCATACATGATATACTTGTCAACCCAGGTGACATGCATAAAATCATGGAGAAAATTGATACTACCATGATCACTGACCCTGTGAACAAGGCCGTATTTGAAGCTATCACATCTCTGTATTTATCTCAAGAAGCAGTTAACACTACATCTTTATTCCATGAGGTATGTAAACTTAAATCAATAGCAGCAAAGAAAGCAGCATCAGAGATAAGCTCCTTAATAGCGGTAAGTCCAGGGAAAGAAGAGCTTAAAGATGCTATGAACTTAGTGGTATCAGAAACGATTAGAAACGAACATGTTACATTGTCTCAGACAATATCCAATATGGCTAGTCAACCAGACTATGATCCAGGTAATATACTTAATCTATTACAGGACCACATCACAAATAACAAGTACAAGTCTATACTCAACAAGAAAAGCTATGACAATCAAACCCTACTAAATGAGTTAGAGGAGAAGATGAAGATAGCAGCGGACAGTAGTGGAGTATCAGGGATTCGCACTGGCTATCATAAGTTTGATGAGATTACTTCTGGTATGCAACCAACTAACCTTATCATCGTAGCCGCAAGGCCTGGTGCTGGTAAAACTCAGATGGGACTTGGTATAATGAAGACAGCATCCATAAGAGGTAACAAAAAAGGTTTGTTTATATCATGCGAGATGGATGAGGTTCAAGTAATGAAGAGACTAATAGCCGTTGACTCAGGTGTTGAAGGTTATTCAATTAAGAAAGGAAAGCTATCCCCAACAGAAAGAGGTAGGTTCGAGCGATCTAAAAGAAGAATAGCAAATTCAGGCGTTAAGATTGTAGGTGGAGCATTCACAATAACAGATGTTATCACGATGGTTTACAAAATGAAATACTCAGAAGGATTGGATTATGTAGTAGTTGATTACATACAGAAGATTACAAGCCCTGGGGCGCAGAATAGAACCAATGAGGTAGGTGATGTATCAAGAAAGCTAAAAGATATGGCAAATGAGCTTAAAATACCTGTAGTGGCCCTTGCTCAGCTGTCTAGAGCAGTGGAGATGAGAACGGATAAGAGGCCTATCCTAAGTGACCTTAGAGAATCAGGAGATATAGAGCAAGATGCTGACATCGTAGCATTCCTTTACAGGCCTGCTTATTACTTGCCAGGAAACGAGAGAGACACTAGTCCACTAGCGAAACAAGCATTTGTTTACTTGGCTAAGCATAGAGATGGTGAGTTAGCAGATATAGAGCTAGAGTTTGAATCAGATATTCCAGCATGGAGAAATCCTAATGAGATTGGAGATTATGATGAAGAGGTAGTTCAATCTACTATACAAAGATTTGACAATGAAAACTATATATTTTAATTATGTACGAAAAGAATGTAGAACTATTCAAAGGAGTAGAAAGAAAGTTTGCTAAGGCAATAGATACAATGGGTAAGGTTGGCTTCTCAACAAAGGAACAAGATATGCATGAGCATTGGGATGTATCACTTACCATGCAGATTGATGTCAAGGCTATGAAGAAAAAACATAGGGGAGACGAGACTACCAATGAAAATATCCACTATGTAGAGTTGAAAAATGTTTTAGGTAATCCTGGTTGGTTGTATGGTGAAGCTCACTACTTTGCCTTTGAGCTAGAGGATTATTGGTTAATGGTTGATAAGATTAGGTTACAGGAGTTTATTAAAGATAAATGTGCGTCCAAAGAATGGTCAGAGATACCTGATTTTTACAAACTCACTCAAAGAAAAACAAGACAAGACATAATTACTCTTGTAAAAACAATAGATTTAATGTTTATTTGTGATAAAATTATAAAGAAATGAAAACACCAGAAGAAAAAGCTACAGAAATATTCATCGAGTATTACAGATGGGTACGAATAATGGGATTCAATATTGAAGCCGAAAAACTATTAGATGCAATAGCTATAGATATGGCCTTAACATCTGTTAACTTCACCCTAGATAGTCACAACACTAAGGATGAGATAATATATTGGAGTCAAGTAAAGAAGTCACTAATCAGTAAGTTACCAAACGGTAAGTTACCAGACAGTAAGCTATGAGAAGAAGAAGAATAAATTTGAATAAAAAAGTTTTTAATAAGCTTGGTATATATTTTAGACGTAAATTTTTAAAACTAATAAAGTCAATAAGAGTAAAAAAAGATTATAGTCATCGCATCAATAATGAGTTCGATTAATCCTGACATCTATTGTGTCAATGTTACACTAAGGGTAGTATTCCCTTCTAAGTCTAAATATATAGCCCCACAGGTTCGTAAAATACTATTAGATAGAATACCTATGCTGCTACTAAATGAACAGCCGATACATAAAGAAAAAGAGAAGCTATATAGAAAAGTATTCGATGAATACATCCATAAAGGAGACTTCAGTAAATACAAATTCATTATAGATAATGTAGAAATAGTTAAATTTTTATCTAAAATTTGCTATGAATATACTTTTTGATTACATTTGCTAACCTTTAAATAAAATAGAATGGAAAAACAATTATTACAAGTGCTTGATTTTCAGAATGCTTTTGGAATATCTAGCCCAGACAAACCTAAGATGTTGTCTAAGAAAAGAGCTACACTAAGACAACGACTACTAGAAGAAGAAGTTGGAGAACTTAGAGAAGCCAAAAATACTATCGAAGTAGCTGATGCGCTTATTGATATTCTATACATTACGTGTGGAACAATCCATGAGTACGGACTAGGAGATAGAGCTGTAATACTATTTGATGAGGTTCACCGTTCTAACATGTCAAAGGTTGGTCCTGATGGTAAAGCTATCTTCAGGGCAGACGGTAAAGTAATGAAGCCTGAAACATATTCAGAGCCTAAGCTACAGCCAATAATTGAAAGAGACTTCTCTCTATACAAAGAAAGTGAAGTGCTTAAAGAATTAGCAGCTATATCAAAACAAGAAACAGAAGATGTTATTGTGGCTAAGATTAAAAACAAATTGAAACTATTTGATAGATTTTTATTCTGGTTAAACATTAAAATAGAAGATAGATTGAAGAAGAAAATAGAAGTTAAGTTTCCTACTACTGTAGATGGACGAGTGATCGTTAAAGTTTATGACGAGGAATACGCAGTATGATTAAGTACTCAAAATATGGCAATACAAAAATAGTTGTTGATGGAGTTAAGTTTGACTCTAAGATGGAGATGTATTGCTATGATTTACTTACTCAAATGAAATTTGAATTTGAATTTCAAAAAAAAATAATCCTTATAGATAGTTTTAAGTACAACAAGAAAGCAATAAGGCCAATTACATTAATTGTAGATTTCGTAATCACCCATGAAGGTATAGAGCATTACGTTGACATTAAGGGCTTCGCTACAGATGTATCTAAGATTAAATATAAGATGCTACGTTATCAGCTTAAAGATAACCCAAAGACAGATGTTATATGGCTATATACAAAAAAATCCATATATCAATTTTTAATTAACTTAAAAGAATAAAGATGAGTGTAAACAAAGTGGTTTTATTAGGTAATGTCGGTTCAATAAACATTGTATCGTTTGACAATGGAGGTAAGATGGTTAATATCTCCGTAGCTACAACAGAAAGCTACAAGAAAGGTGAAGAGTGGATCAACAAAACAGAGTGGCATAGATGCTCTTGTGGAATCCCAGCAGTAGTAGAACGTGCTGACAGAATCAATAAAGGGGATATGGTTTACCTTGAAGGATCTATTGTTACTAGAACATGGGAGAAAGAAGGTGAGAAGAAAGAATCAAAAGAGATTTCCTTTAATAAAATTCAAGTAATTAGTAGAGGTAATAAATTAGAAGAAGAATCAGGAGAAGAATCATTCGTTCCTAAGACTAAGGCTGAGCCTAAATCAGCTAAGCAAGTATTAGCTAAGATGGATGACAATGATGATTTGCCTTTTAATTAGGAGTTATAGTACCTCGTAATAAAAAACTAAAAAAAAATATAGATTATGTCAAAATACATTGTAGATATTACACCAGAAGATATTGGTGAGATAATTCAGATGATACGTATTCAGCATTTCAAGATGCATGTAGATCCATTCGCAGAGAAGATAGGGGTAAAATCTAAGGTTGTTATCCAGGCAGAAGAAGGAAGAGGCCCACATGGAATACTATTATTGAAAAAGATAAATGATGTATTTCCTACTATAGGAGTTTCTCTAGAAATAGAGTTCAAGTAATTAAGGGGGAGTGTAACAGCTCCCCTTTTTTATTTAAAGAATTTTCTTTTCTTATCTGCTCTATTCTTAGATTGATCTTGAGAAATAGTTTTAGTCTTTGATGTATGGGCGACATCGAGTCCATCGTGATTCCCATCAGTTCCATTCTTTCTATTGATTGCCTGTAATATGGTACGATACTTACGTCTAGCAGGAGTACTATGATATTCTTTATTGTACTCATCTCGCTTCTTACGAGCATCAGGGTTCTCCTGATAGAACCTAGCTGTCCTACTCTTACCCTTCTTAGTTCCTGCTAACTTATTTCTCATACTACAAAGATAATAACATATCAATTAAGTCTGGATGAGGGTACATATCTACCTTACCTCTTAATACATTAGTATGCGAGTACATACCTGGGGTTGATTCTGCTTTAGCAGGCTCACATATATCAAATCCATCAGCCCCCTTAGCTTTAATATATTGAACTAATCCAATTCTAGGATCAATATTGTACTTCTTAGCTATAAATAAAATCCATCTTTTCAATGTAAGTATCTGAGCATCTGAGTAATCATGCCAGTACTGTAATCCCCTAAATGGTTTAGCTAACTTAATTACTTGATCTGACTTAGCAACAGTACCAACATAAGTTTTACCATTAACAATTTGTCCCATGTTACATACCTCTACCGCTACAGAGTTTCTATGCATAACAGAGTTACCTGTACCTGTGTGCCATCCATATCCTCCCTCAGGGAAACATTGTATTAGCTCACCATCAAACTTAGTGTTACCATCTCTAACAGATTGTCCACCTAGGATAAATTCAGTAGCTACATTGCCACGATTATCTCTAGCCCACATATCAGCAACTTGATAAGGATCTTCCCATCCTGCTGTATGATGTAAGAATATCCACTTCTTAGGAACAGGACCAGCGAAATAAGTTCCAGCAGGCATGTAGTGTTGATTGATTTTTAAGGCGTGATCCACCTCACTATTCTCAGCATTGTCAGTGTTCAATATCCCCATAGCAGCCCAGGTGTTCTTTCCTACAATGCCATCATCAATTAATCCATGAGATTTCTGCCAAGTCTTTACAGCTGTTTCAGTCTGAGGACCAAAAGTACCATCAACTCCAATTTTAAGGAACTGCTGTAATGTTTTTACAGATTCTCCTTTACTTCC
>Ga0209296_1000113_pt1 | contig 65842 bp, 83 predicted proteins | sample S_130206_EF_Meta_FD_187319 | JGI IMG/M metagenome (GOLD analysis project Ga0209296, IMG submission 187319) | Freshwater microbial communities from Lake Simoncouche, Canada to study carbon cycling - S_130206_EF_MetaG (SPAdes) (version 2) | ecosystem: Environmental > Aquatic > Freshwater > Lake ...
CAGAAAATGACCGTGAAGGCGTTTCATCATGGTTTAACCACAAAGGTTGGACGTTTATTAGAAAATCAGACTTAAAAAGTGGCTGGTAATGAGTTGTTTTAATAGTGATACTATCGATGGTTTCAAGGCTTTCATCCTCTGTGGTGGAAGCAGAGACCAGGTAGTTCGAGAAATGGCTGAGCACATATACACTCAATGTGAATGGGAAACAAACTATGATAGAAGTGAATTATTAGAACAACTAATACAACTAGTATATGATAATACCACAGAAAGTAAATAAACAGTATTTAATAACGTTGGCATTAAATTGGTGTCTAGAACAAGGTACAATTTACGAGTCAGACATAGAAGGTTTAACAGAGTATTTAGACTCTTGTACAACAGAAGAAATATTAGAAGATTTTTTAGAAGCAGTAGAACAAGTAACAAATTAAAACTATGGAAAAGTACAGTAGAATATTATTAAAAGTAAAAGGAGTGTTTCAACAATATGCTAACGCAGCAGCGGCTGCTTTAAGACATTAACTATGTATTTAAGTATATTAGATTACAGAGATGGTAAGGTAATAATAAGTCTTATACCTGACCACTACGACGCTGAAGAATATGTAAGCGACGTATACGGTTTAGATAATGTAGAGTGGATGGTAACAGAAACTTTAAACTTAGATATTCAAGTAGAACCTAATATAAATTAACTATGGAAGCAGCAGCATTATTAGCACACGAGTATTATAAAGAATATAAAAAACAAAGAATAGAGGAGCATAAGCTTAAACATGCCCATGAGAAGAGATGTAGCGGACTTACTAACGCAGAATGGTTAAAGACACCAACAAGACAAAAAACTACCTTTAGTAAAACCAAGAAGCACGTATACACTCGATTGTGGAATTATAAGTCAGTTCCAACAGAAGAAGGATTCAAATCACTAATCATTAAAACAAAGTAATCATGGCAAAGAAAACAAGATTAAGCGAAGTACCAGAAGAATATTTAGATAAAGTATTTCATAACCTAGTAAAGTTCAGAGGAATTCAAGAAGCTGCAGTGGCAGTAGCAATGAATATAAAACTAAGTGAAGCATTCCCTTGGTTATTGACTGATGAAGGTCATTTATTCTGGATGGAAATTAATGGTGACATATCAGCGGAAGAAGCTGCATTAGCTCGAGAGCATGGAGTAGAAGACAATCAAAACGTGAGTCGAGTTAAAGATGGTCTAAATGAATTAGAACAATTATTAGTACATCTAAAAATATCTATGAATTAGTTAACAATGTAGCGTAGTGGTTTGTTAACAAGTCAGGTGGCGGAAGGCTCGGGATTTCTCGGGCGTGGTAACGCACATATAACGAGAGTTCTCGAGGCTCGCCCATAAACAGAGTTATATGGTGGTATAAATACAGGTTCGAATCCTGTCCTGACTACTAATACTAAATACTATTATTATGGATACATGGAATAATCCACCAGAAGAATTAGAAGATGACTGTAAGTTTTGTGGTGAACCATCTAATGGTCGTTACTGTTCATCAGAATGTAAGAAAGCTTATGAGTCAGAGAATTAATTGACCATACGGACTTATTTATAAACAAGTCAGATAATATATGTGAAACAAAAAACAGATAACCATGCAAGCAAAAATCAAAGTAAAAAACGGATACTGGACTTATAATGGTAAGTCATTAGCTAATTGTACATTTCCAGAAAGACAGGTAGTTGCTCAATTTATTAGGAATGCGGTATTCAGTATTCCAATAAACGAAAGTATTATTAGCGAAAAAGATAATACATTAGTTATAGAAGATAACTATAGTTTTGAGTTTGTTAAAGTATAAATAAATTAGTATGTATTGTAAGTGTGGAAATAAATTACATCAAGTACGAATAGACTTAGGTTATAAGTCTTGCGTTAATTGTTCTACTATAAAAACTTATAGTTATGTGCCTATTATAGAGCATAAGACAGGTAATACAATTCAAATTGTTAGTCAAGAGTTAAGTGCAGTTGTTCATAAGTCATGGAGACGTAAATAAATATAGATATGGAAAGTGATTGTTGTGGTGCTTCTGAATGGTTAGAAGATACCGGTATTTGTGGTGCATGTGGTGAACATGCTGATTTTAATGAAGTTGAAGATGAAGCGTAAGACGCTTGCTATACACGCTTTGCGTGTGGTATTAGATCTGGTGATGTACATTTGCATAGTGTGTACGAGAGTTCGATTCTCTTACTAATAACTAATATTAACCCTTTAATCCCTTTAAAAATGGCAGCAGCTAGAAAAACAAAAGAAGTGGCGGCAGAAGCTACTGGAGTGGCCAGAGACTTCGTGTTTATGGACAAGTCAATTAACATCTTAGACATTGGCTTAAAAACTGGTAAAAACATTGTACTTTATGGTCCTGGTGGTCATGGTAAATCAGAACTTACTATGGCTTATCTCGCAGAAAAAGGTATAGATCCTTATGTTATTACTATGGGTACAGGTATGACAACTGACAGATTGTTTGGCGGTTTAGATATACCTACATTCGAAAAAACAGGTAAAATCGAGTATTTAGTTGAAAATTCTTTTATGAATAACGATTATGTTATTTTCGAAGAATTATTCGATGCTCCTGATTTTATTCTTGAGCAATTAAAAGATATTTTATCTTCTAAAGTCTTCAGAAATGGTACGCAAGTATTCCCTATAAAAACTAAATTCATTATCTGTTGTACAAATAGAACTCGTGAAGAATTTTCTAAAAACATGTCATTAAAAGCATTGATGGAACGTTTTCCACTTGAGTTAAATGTTGTATGGGATAATTATACTGAAGCTAGTTACAATAAATTGTTAGAAACAAAATTTGGTCAAGGTAATGTAGATCCTATTATTCCGTTCTTACTTCAAGAATATCATAGAGGTGGCGTTACAATTTCACCAAGGGTTGCAGTAACTGCTTATACAGTATACGAAGAATGTGGTCCAGAATCTTTAAGTTTTATTGCAGAATTTGCAAAAAAACCTACATTAATCGCTGAAACCCTTAAAAAATACCAAAGTACTTTAAAATTCAGAAAATTATCTACTGATTTAGATATTGTTGTTAGTGAATTACAATCTAATAATTTAATAACATCTGAAGAACGAGACGCATTTACTGCTGGTATTGGCAAACTTGCTAATGTTATTAGAGATATCAAAGGTTTAACCGTTACTGATGATCTTGCTACGACTCACGCTAATTTAATTAAAAGCGCTACAGAATTATATACTACACTAAGCAAAAAGCAAGTAGTTTCTTCAATCATGGAATAATTATAAAAAAAAATTATGAGCAGATATAGTAGTTCTTATTGGGGTGATGAAGATGATGATTATGGTTATGGTTATGGTTATGGCCACAATTATTATTCTAATAAAAATAAAGGTTGTACAAAATATAATTCTTATTCTTGGAAACCTAGTAAATGGTCAAGTTATTCTTGGCTTGGTGGCGTAGATGAAGATGATGATTCTGATTTATTTGTTAAAGATCCAGTAACTTATTTAACTCCTACTAAAGCAGATATTAAGAAAAAGACTAGAGCAATATCAGATAAATCTATTGACACTATAAAAGAATTAGCTCGCGTTTGTTATTACAAAATGATAGACGAGAAAGATTATATTAGTGAAAAGTTTTCTGATTTTGAATCTTTATCAGATCAAGATCAAGTTGACTATGGTTCTAAAAAAGAATTGTACGACAGTATATTTGATACTTATATTCCAGGTAATACTCCTCTTGAACAAGCAATAGCGATATACAAAAAAATAAGTAATGATAAAGAATATGCTGAATCAAGTGATGAAGAAAACTTAGATTTAAAATCAACTCTTAGTTTTGATAGACAAGTATATGCTAATCCAGAGATTAATAATCAATTGGAATTCAATGAGTTAAGTAAAGATAGAAAAATGGATATTCTAGATAGAGTATCTATTGTTGGTGATTTTGGCGAACAATTCAAAGTTGAAAAAGAAATTGATGAAAAAATAGTTTCTAATTCAGATCAGTATGCTAAAAAAATAATGAGAGATTATGCTCAGTTTAGCAATATAGAGTTGTATCAAAAAATGTTTCCAAACTTTGCTACTAAATTCTTAACAAAAGATTTAACTGTCAATGTTCCTGTAGATAAAAAAGAACAAAAACAGAAAATCATTATTTTACTTGATTACTCTGGTAGTATGGATGATTACGAGAAACAAATATGGGTTAATGCTATTTTAATTGACCGTTTAAGATACGTAATGCAAGGCGAAGCCGAAGTGTTCTTCAGTTATTTTGTCTATGACAAAGGTGATTTAAAATTCCATCATCTAAAAAATAGAGAGGATGTTATGGATTTTTGGACATGGTTTTCTAACGATCCAAATGGTGGTTGTACTGATATTGGTGGCATAGTTAAATATGTTGCAAAGTGTGTTAAAAGTGGTAATCTTCATAATCTTGATATTGACTTATCTAAAGAATTACCTGAAATACTTATTATTAATGATGGTCAAGATAGTGTAGACTCTAAAGCTTTTCCTTATAAAGTTAATGCAATATCTTTAATGCAATTCAGTGATGAGTTAAAAGACTTATGTGTTGCTACTGGTGGTAAACAAATACAGGTTTCAATTGACGACTCTGTTGTTAGTTATTCAGGTGAAGGTAAAACTGTAGTTAACGATGGAAAAAATACTAAGAAAATACAACGTTAAGATTTTAAAGGGCCCACTGTGAAAGGTGGGTCTTTTATATTTAAACTTATGAGAGACAGATATATACAAATGAGGAATAATAGAGTTGTAGATATACAGTTAATCTATGAATACGCTGTTAGTAAAGGTTTTAGTTTAGACTTTCAATCATTTCATTTAGGTGCTCAATACTTACTTCTTCAAAACGTACTTGATCAATTAGATGTAGAATTTGAACTAACATTACTATGTGACGTTAATGGTAACTTTATTAAAATAATAACTTAAAAAAAAATATTATGGGGTTAGACATGTATTTACACCGTAAAGGTAAAGGTAAAGGTAAAAATAAAGAATATAAGGAAATTGGTTATTGGCGCAAAGCAAATGCTATACACGGGTGGATAGTCAAAAATGTGCAAGGTGGTGTAGACGATTGCGGTCAATATGAATTTCCAGTAGAAAAAATGGTTGAACTATATTTTTTATGTAAAAGAGTTCTAAAAAACAAAAGAGAAGATTATTTAGAATTACCAACAACGCAAGGTTGTTTTTTTGGTAGTTATGAGTATGACATTTATTATTTAGAGTATGTTAATTATACTACTAAAGTATTGAAAAAAGCATTAAAAAACCCTAAATACAAGTACATATATGGATCAAGTTGGTAATGATTTCAAAGAACAAGATTATATAGGTAAAGAATTTATTGGACAAAAATTTGTAGATAGTAAAAGAATTTTATCTTATGATAACTCTTATATAAACTATATAGGTGAAGTAGGAATTATAGAAGGTTTTCACACAAGTCATTATCCTAGTTATGTAAGAGTTAAATTTAAACAAGGTGTAATACATTTTCCATTAGAAGCAATACAAGATCAGTTTAAAGCAAATCTTGAAAAAGAAACTCCAGAATATCTTCAAAAACTATATATAGATGTATTTAAAATAACTAGAAAAATATGTATCAAGAAAAAGAGGTAAAAGAATTAGCTTCAGACAAAGCATTTAGTAAGCTAATGTCATTAGATTTTCAAATAAAATCTTTACAACAAGACATTGAAAATAACCGTACAGGTGGTGTAACTCTTGAAGAACTAATAGGTGTATTAGATCACGAAGAAAGAGATAGAGAAGTTTGGAATTATATATTTACTTTAATAGAAAAAAATGGTTAAAAGTGGGTTTAATAGTAGTTAAGATTTTTTATTTTAGCTTTATAATTATTAGTATTATAAATACTTTTATAGTAATATATAAATTAATTAAAAAGAAATAAGATGCCAGATATTTCAATGTGTAGAAATTTTACCTGTCCTTCAAATAAGTATTGTTACAGGTTTACAGCAACTCCTAATGAATTTAGACAGTCTTATGCAGATTTTGCTCCTGAAGATGATGAAGTTAATTGTAATCATTTTTGGTCTAATGGTAAGGATTCTAAAAAATGTAAAAGAAAAGGTGTTAAACGTGAAGGTGAGATATGTAACTTAGATTATTGCACTTATCCAGAATGCATACAAGATTCTTATTGTCCAAAATGTCATAAAACAAACGGAGTACATAAGATGGGGTGTGAGACTAAAAAAATAATAATTAATATCATGGAAAATGATGAAAAATTAGGATTATATGACTAAAGAAGGAACTTTACAAACTTTGCCTAAATGGTTTGATGGTGAAGTTTACGAAATGGGTGGAGAAGTAACAAATCCGTATACTGGATGTAGTTGTTGGCTTTCTCCTAAAGAACTAAGTATGTATGACTTTATTAAAGGCGCAGAAATGCTTTTAGAAGGTGGAACAAGGAGTGAATACCTCATTAATGCTTTTTATGAGGGTCTATGGTGGTTTAAAGATAATAATATAGAAGCGTATATGATATTATTAGATTAGTTTATGTATAAAAACTTTTTTGCTAAATTAAAGTATATTTTATACTGTATTATAGTTATATTTTTAAGTTTATTATTAAAAATGTGGGAACTAAAAAGATTGTAGTATTTGTGTATAAACTAGAACATAAGGCGAATATTACTAATAATATAAGTAATTGCCACACGGACTTAATGGTTTATACAATAGATAATATTTAAAATAAATAATGGTAAATATATGACTAAAAAAGAAATGGAACAACTTGCTGACATGGTAGTCAGTAAATTAGTAGAAAAACAAAAAGAATTAGATAAAGAATTTATACAAGACCTAGAAGCAAGTAATGTACCAATAGAGATACATAAGAAACCAGAAGAAAAGGAAAGGATAATATTAGAAATAACTAGATTAATAGTTATGCTCGATGCCCTTGAAAAAGCTGAAGAATACGAAAAAGCATCTGTTGTATCAAATAGAATATCTGACCTTAGAATTTTACTTGCTAACTTAGAATGAAAATAGCCGTATAAACATGGGATTAAATAAAGAATTATTTAATGAAATTCAGAATGAAATAGAAAATGAAAATTCTGAAAAAGAACAAATGGAATATTACATAAATAATTATTTGGAACTATGACAATAGGGTCTATAATAAAATAATAACAGGCTAATGTCACATAATAGAAATTTAAAGTATTTAACTGATAGACGCATTATATATAGGCGTTTCCCAATAAATGATAAACCTACTCATAGTTTTGAATGGGGTGATTATTATGAGAACGGTACATATGAGTGTTATGAGTTGTTTAGAAGTAAAGCAAAGATAAATACTTATAAAAGTCTTAAGTGGCATTTCCTTGTTGTTTGGTATCTTAATCCAGATTTAAGTCAAGACAAATTAGAAAACTTATGTAGATTTATATGTGACAGAAATAATGAGTTTGTTACATTTAATATTTCAGAACAACTTTTAAAAACTATTATATATGAAGTTAGCATGCACGATTTAGAAACTCCTCCTAAGAATAAACTACGTAAGATAATATTTAAAGATACTTGTCAGTTAACAACTGAAGAAAAACTAAAAATAGTTGGGCAAATTATCGGGCGTAAAAAACTTTCTGAGTCGGAGATCTACGACGCTATGCTATACACTCACGATGATGGTGATAAAATCACTGTTGAGAAACTAGCGAAATATCTTGATTGTTCTGTAAGAACAGTTTACAGAAATATGGGTGAAGAACTTAAAAAAGAAAAAGAATTACTAAATCAAGAATTATGACACCAAAAGAAAAAGCAAAAGAACTAATGTTAAAGTATTATAAGTTAATACCAATGGCTACTATTAGTTTTGCAAAACAATGCGCTATAGTAGCTATTGATGAATTAATAACTGAAACAGGTAGTAAATATTGGTATGATGTTAAACACGAAATGGATAACCTATGAATATATTTTATTTGGATAGAGATCCTGCTATAGCAGCTAAACAACACTACAATAAACATGTAATAAAAATGGTATTAGAAGCAGCTCAATTATTAAGTACCGCTCATCACATTGAAGGTAATCCCGAAGATGTTCCATACAAAAAGACGCATGTCAACCATCCTTCAGCAGTTTGGGTTAGATCATCAATACCTAATTATTTATGGTGTTATAATTATATGCTTGAACTTGGTAAAGAATATACACGGCGTTACGGCAGAGATCATTTGACAATATCTAAGTGTAAATTAGTTTTAGCCAAAGTACCAAATAATATAACCAATACGGAATTTACAGATCCACCTCAATGTATGCCTGATGAATACAAAGATAAAGACGCTGTTAAAGGTTATTGGAATTATTACATTAAAGGAAAATCACACTTAAAAGATAAATAATGAAAAAATATAATTTAGAAAACTACGTCAAATATAAAGAAGACGTTAAAAAAGTTATATCTAGAACAGAAGATAAAAAACTTAGTGAACTAACACGAGATGAATTAATAGTTAGATTTTTGCCTTTAGTTGAGAATATATCTAGAAAATTTTCAACAGCAGATCAAGCATCTGGTATTATGGATATAACTGATATAATTCAAGAAGGTAGTATAGGTTTAATATTTGCTATTGATAAAATAGAGTGGGACAAAATAAATGAATCTAACGATCAAGAACAAACATTGAAATCGTTTCTATCAAAAAGAATAAAAGGTTCAATTAGACGCGCGATAGATATAAACAGAGGGTCTATACGTATTCCAGAGCATAAATTAAATGAAATAAGGAAAGATAGTGATACTGATCATAGATTATTAGCTTTATTCTTTAGTAGTATGATCGATAGTTTAGATGAACAGTTTAACTCTGAGTATTCAGAAAACGAAGATCATAGTGAATCACACTACACTCAACTAGAAGATAAATCTGAAGAATACAATATAGATATTTTAAATGCTTTTATATTAAGTTTATTTAGAAAACATTTAACTCATACTGAATCTGAAGTGTTAAGATTAAGTTATGGTTTAGACTGTGATAAACATTCTGCTAATGCTATTGCTGAGGTTTTAGGTTTTAAAGGACCTAGTGCTTATGTAAGAGTTTCAGAATTAAAAAAGTTCGCGATAACTAAATTAATGTCTAAAGTAAATTATAAGCAACTACTTGAATATGTGTAAGTTAAATAAAATAAATATATAAAAAATGTCTAAATAATGTCTAAAATATGTAATTATAATAATATAAACTTAAACCAATTAAATCAAATATATGGCAACAAAGACGATGACTTTATCTGAAAAATTATCTAGAATTCAAATAGAATTCAAAGCTAATAAAAGCAGATATAATTCTTTTGGTAAGTATAACTTTAGATCAGCTGAAGATATACTTGAAGGATTAAAACCCTTTAATGAAAAATACGGTGTATTCTTTACTGTTACTGAAGACTACATTTATTCACATGAGTTACCTGTTATAATTAGTAAAGCAGCTATTCATGATGTAGACACTGATCAAGTTGTAGAAGTAAAAGCAATTGTTGGTGTAGACTTACAACAGAAAGGTATGCAAACGCCTCAAGCTTTTGGTTCTGCTTCTTCTTATGGTAAGAAATATGCTCTTGGTAATTTATTACTTATTGATGATACACAAGATGCCGACGCTTCAAATACGCATGGTAAAACTGAAGTAGCAAAAACAAAGTTAGATATTAAAGACGTTGCTTTTGAGAAAGCTAAGACGTTTGTAGAAACAGGTGGATCTATAAATACTATAAAAAATAAATACGAGTTAACTAAAGAAGCTGAAGCAATTTTATCAAAACTATAATATGAAGAAAGAATTAATATTAGATAGACTAAAAAATGATGAAGATTATTATGGCGAATTTGGTAAACAGTTCTTAAGCAATTCAAACATTGCTACATTGTTAACTAATCCTTTAGCTTTAAACGATCCGCAACAACCTAATATAAACTTTTTAGTTGGTGGTTACTTTCACACAGCTATATTAGAGCCAGATAAATTAAAAAAATACAGAATTGTGCAATCATCTACGAGGAATACAAATGTTTATAAGGAAATGTCTGGTGGAGAAATGTGTCTATTACAACATGAAGTTGATCAATTAGAAGTAATGATAGACAAGATTCTAGCTAATGAAGTTTGTAGAGGTTTAATAAGAGGTGACAATGTAGATTACGAAGTTCCTGGTATTGCTGAAATAAACGGAGTTATGTGGAAAGGAAAAGCTGATATACTTAATCATTCAGAAAAACTGATAATAGATTTAAAGACAACATCTAATATATTAGATTTTAAATACTCTGCTAGAAAATATAATTACGATAGTCAAGCTTATATATATAAACATCTATTTGGCTACGATTTAGTTTTTATTGCAATAGATAAAAATACTAACCAAATAGGTATATTTGACTGTTCAGAAGAATTTTTAGCAAAAGGTAAAGAGAAAGTAGAAAAAGCTGTAGAAGCTTATAATTTATTTTATAATAATCCAGACTTTGTACCTGAAAACTATTTTATCAATTTAACACTTTAATTATTTATGGCGAGACCAAAAAAAGTAAGATTACCTGAAACACAGGTATTGATAGAAGATTTAAAGACTATTAAAAACGTCAAGCAACAACTAAGTACTTACGAAAAACTAAAACAATTTTTTAAACAATTTAATTTATTCTAACATGGCTTCAATCTTAAACGCGAGTATTAATCTTAATGAAATTCCAAAAAACAAAATTATAGATGGTAAAAAAGGTAAATATCTACCTATTACCATAACTATAAATGATGATGCTGATAATTTTGGAAATCAAGGTCCTATAACAGTAGGACAAAGTAAAGAAGAAAGAGAATCTAAAGCACCAAAAGTTTACCTTGGAAATATTAAAGTGGTATGGACAAATGGTGAGAATGTTGGCGCGGCACCCAAAACTGATGGACAATCTGCTCCAGCAAAACGAGCGCCTGCTCCTGTAGATGATCTTCCATTCTAAATATAACGTACTTATAGAACTTCCCGTAAGATCAGTCTTTAAGTCTTTTCTTAGTTAGTTAAACCCCATTAATTGGGGTTTTTCTATCTATAATTAGTAATAATTAAATTAATTAAATGCAAGTAAACACAACAGAGATTAATGGATTCTTAATTGATAAGTTTAATCAATATGGTTTAGAAGAAGGCAAAACTCAAGGCATATGTCCTTTGTGTTCTGCTGATAGAAAACCTAAGAATGAGAAAGCAAAATGTGCTTCTTATGATTGGGAACGTGGTCTTGGAACTTGCCATAATTGTAATAAATCTTTTCAGTTACATACATATCAAAGAAAAGGTGGAAATAACAAAGAATATATAAAACCACCAGTTAAAGAATATGTAGAAGAAATGCAACTAAGTGAACCTGTTATTAAATGGTTTGCTACTCGTGGTATTTCTAAAGAAACTCTTTATGAATTACAGATTACAGAAGGTCAAGAGTTCATGCCACAAACTGGTAAACAAGAAAATGCTATACACTTTAATTACTTTGTAGGCGATGAACTAGTTAACATTAAATACCGCGATGGTCATAAACATTTTAAACTATACAAAGGCGCTGAAAAAGTATTTTACAATATAAACAACACTGTAGGTCACGATGATTGTGTAATAGTTGAAGGTGAAATGGATGTTTTGGCTTTACATGAAGCTGGTGTTACAAACGCTATTTCAGTTCCTAATGGCGCAACTTTAAATTCAAATAACTTAGATTATTTAGATAGTTGTATAGACTATTTAGACAATAAAACAAAGATAATAATTGCAGTAGATTCTGATGCTCCTGGTCAAGCGTTACAAACTGAATTAGTTCGTAGATTAGGTTCAGAAGTATGTTATTTAGCGTCGTTTGAAGATTGTAAAGATGCAAATGAATATCTACTAAAATACGGTAAAGAAAAACTAGCTCAAAGAATATCTTTGGCTAGACCAGTACCGTTAGAAAATGTTAAGACATTTAAAGACATAGAAGACGACGTTACAGACTTTGTTAAAAATGGTTTCAAACCTGGTTTCCAAGTTGGATTAGATAACTTTGATAGTATTTTTTCTACGTACACTGGTCAGTTCATTACTGTTACAGGTATTCCTAGTTCTGGTAAATCTGATTTCGTAGATCAAATGGTTGTTGGTTATAATACTAACTATGGTTGGAAAGCAGCATTCGCATCTCCAGAGAATCAACCAACATACTTACATGCTCATAAGTTAATGCGTAAAACTTGGGGAGATATGCCATCGCCAGAAGATATAAATGGTGAAAAATGGAATCAAGTTGCAGGACATGTAAATGATAATTATTTCTTTATAGATATGGAACGTTATACATTAGAGTCTGTTCTTAGAAAAGGTGCTGAATTAGTTAAACGTAAAGGTATTAAATGTTTAGTTATAGATCCATTTAATAAAGTTAGAGCTCAAGACGCTTCTGGTGATGTTAATGTTTATACTTTAGAATATCTACAACAGATAGAGATATTTGCTAAAAAATATGACGTACTAGTTATAATTGTAGCGCATCCAACTAAAATGTATAAAGATTCTAAAGGTCAAATTGAAGAACCTACTATGTACAATATTAAAGGTGGTGGTGAATGGTATGATGCTTCTTATCATGGTTTGTTAGTACATAGAAATTATGAAGAAAAAACAGTTAAATGTAAAGTACTTAAAGTGAAATTTCAAAACCTAGGTGAGAATGGTGCTGAAGCTCATTTTAAATGGGAACCACGATCTGGTTGCTTTATACCTCATGAACCAATAGATATATCTAATGATAAAATGCCTTGGGAATAATGGGAAAGAAAAGTACTGTTGATATGGGTAATTATTTATATTCTGATAAAGAATTTCAAGCTTACAAATGGTGTGTAGATAATGGAATATATATAACTCCCAAACCAGAGTCAACAACTAAATGGAAATTAGAAATAACAATGAATAACAAATCAATTATTAGTCCAGATTCTTATCCTAAAGTAGAAATATGGAAACAAATGTATAAATATTATATTTACTATTATGACAAATATGCGAAGTAGTTTTAAGAACGCAGATGAAGCTTATAAATATCTTTTAGATAAGTTGATATTAGAAGGTGTTGAATTTGACAATACAAAAGCTTTATTTAATATTGGTTTTGAAATAGAAAATCCATTAGATAATATAATAACTGATCCTCAACGTAATTGGAATCCAATTTACGCTTTGCGAGAATGGAAATGGTATTTATCTGGAGATCCTAGTGCGGTTGAAATATCTAAGTTTGCTCCTATATGGAAAAACATGATGGATGAGAACGGAGAAGTTAGATCTAATTACGGTTGGCAATGGAGTAGAAATGGTCAGTTAGGTAAAATAATAAGACTATTAACTGAAAATCCAAAAACTAGAAAAGCCGCAATATCTATTTACGATGGAAAAGAAATTAAAACCTATGATAACGATACTCCATGTACTTATGCGGTTCAATTTACAATAGTTGATAATAAGTTAAACATGACTGTTTTAATGCGCTCTAATGACATCTGGTATGGTTTCTGTAACGATCAATTCTGTTTTTCAATGTTACAAAAAATGGTGTTTGATGAGTTAAAATTAATACATAAACATCTAGAAATTGGTAAATATTACCATTTTGCTCACAATTTGCATTTGTATAATGATAAACTATAAAAAAATGAAGTATTATTTATATCACATTTTTGGTAAAAAGATTGGTGTTACATGTGATCTTAAAGATAGATTAACACGCCAACAAGGTTATGGCTGTGGAGAATATGAAGTTCTAGATTGTAGCGAAGATATAGATTATATATCTGCTAAAGAGTTAGAACTTCAACTTATCTATGGTTATAAGGTAGATAGACAATCTTATAAAGAATTAATAACTAAAAAACAAAAAAAGAAAAATTCTATGGTATTAAATGTAACAGAACAAACAACTACATTTCCATGTCCAGTAAACAAACTTAAAGGTAATTTAATGGATAACAAAGGTATGGTAATTGAAACCGCATTTGGTAAGTATGTTGTTAATGACGAGTTAATTGAGTGGATAACAAAAAATGCTAACACTTCAATGTTCAATCCAGCAAGATCTTATATATATAATAAAGCATTGCATGAACAATTTAAAGACTATCATACAAGTCCAATTGAACCGGAAGTAGTTCCTAACGTGTATGATCTTATTAGACAGTGGGCAAATGAACGTGGTATATATAAGTCTGGTGATACTAAAACTCAGTTTGCTAAACTTCAAGAAGAAGCAGGTGAATTAGCTAGAGCAATACTTAAAAACAATCGTGAAGAGTTTATTGATGCTATTGGCGATATGATGGTTGTGTTAACTAATTTAGCAGCATTAGAAGGATTAAAAGTTGAAGATTGTGTTGTATCAGCTTATGACGTAATTAAGTCAAGACAAGGTCAGATGGTAAACGGTACATTTGTTAAAGAAGTTAATGATCATATTAAAGCAACAATATAAATGGCTAAAAAGAAAATAGATTTTAGAGATCCTATTGTAGAAAGAGTTGTAGATAAATTTGTTTCTAGATCTGATGTTGGTTATGAAAAATACGGTAATACACTTCATGACGAACGAACTAAAAAAATGAAAGGTTTGTTTAAATACTTAAACGACGTTCAAGAAGAGTTAATGGATGCAATATTATATATTCAAGCATGTAAAGAAGAAATCCAAGACTTAAGTGAAGAAGCTTTAATACAAGAGTTTAAAGAACCTGAAATTCCAGAACATAAAGGTCATCATTATGCTTTCACAATAGATGAAGACAGAATGGATGTTATAGGTCAAAACGGTAATGACGGTTTGCATTATGAAGAAGATCAAGAAAAGTATTGGCATGGTAATGCTACAATACAATATGACAAATTTACTTTTTCAATTAAATGAAAAGAATAACAAGAAAAAAAGGACCAGTTATTTCTAAAAAGGTGGTATATGATGGTATCACCTTTGCTTCTGGTTTAGAAAAATATATGTATAAAGCTTTAAAAGAAGCTGGAATAGATTGTAGGTATGAAAGTGAGTCATTTGAACTATTACCTTCTTTTACTTTTAAAAATGATTGCATAGAAAGACAATCAAATGGTAAAGGTGATTATATAAACAGAGGTAATAAAAAAGTTTTAAATTTAAAATACACTCCTGATTTTATTGGTGAAGATTTTATAATAGAAACTAAAGGTAGAGCTAATGATTCATTTCCAATACGTTGGAAAATGTTTAAATACTTGATGACTTTAATGAATGACAAAAGAACATTATATAAACCTCAATCGCAAAAAGAGTGTGATATAACTATTGAATTAATATTAAAAAAAAGAAAAACATGAGTGAAGAAAAAGGTTGGGAATTGGGTATAGGTTTATATCCAGGTTTTTTATTTGGTTTTAGATTATATGAAGAACCAGAATTTAATACATATGTTCTTTATTTACCATTTATAAACATACTTTTAACATTAGATAATTAAATACATGAGTTTAAGTTTAGATAAACAAATTTTAAGTGACATTACAGTTTATACCAAATACGCTAAATACCTTCCTAATAAAGAGAGGCGTGAAACATGGGAAGAATTAGTAACTAGAAATATGGAGATGCATATCGCCAAATTTCCAAAAATGAAAGAATCAATTGAACAAGTTTATAAGAATTTTGTTTTTAATAAAAAGGTTTTACCTTCAATGCGAAGCCTCCAGTTTGGTGGTAAAGCTATTGAGCTTAATAATGCTCGCATTTATAACTGTGCTTTTTTACCTGTTGATAGTATTCACAGTTTTTCTGAGACTATGTTTTTATTGCTTGGAGGTACTGGTGTCGGTTATTCGGTACAACAACATCAAATCGATAAACTTCCTGAAATCAGAAAACCAAATTACGATAGAAAGAAAAGATATGTAGTACAAGATAGTATTATTGGTTGGGCTGATGCTATTAAAACTTTATTTAAGTCTTATACTGGAGGATTAACTTCTCATATTGAATTTGATTTATCAGATATAAGACCTAAAGGAGCATTATTAGTTACTGCTGGAGGAAAAGCTCCTGGTCCTGAACCATTAAGATTAGCATTAGTAAAAATAGAAGCGATACTACGTGAAAAAGAAGATAGATCAAAACTTACAGATATTGAGTGCCATGACATACAATGCCATATTGCGGATGCAGTATTGGCTGGAGGTATTAGGCGTGCTGCCATGATTTCTTTATTTGATCTTGATAGTACTGAAATGTTAAATTGTAAAGCTGGTAATTGGTGGGAGAATAATCCTCAAAGAGGTAGAGCTAATAATTCAGTTGTATTATTAAGACATAAGATTGATAAAAAGACTTTTGATAAAGTATGGGAAAGAATTGAAGCATCAGGATCTGGTGAACCTGGTATTTATTTAACAAATGATAAAGATTGGGGAACTAATCCTTGTTGTGAGATCGCCTTAAGACCTTATCAGTTTTGTAATCTTACTGAAATTAATATGAGTGATATTGAAAGTCAAGAAGATTTTAATGCGAGAGCATCTGCTGCTTCTTTTATAGGAACATTGCAAGCATCGTATTCGGACTTTCATTACTTAAGAGATGTATGGACTAAAAACACAGAAAAAGATGCATTACTTGGAGTATCAATGACTGGTATTGCATCAGAGTCAAATTTAAAACTAAATTATGAAGAAGCTGCACAAGTGGTTAAAGATACAAATAATGTTATTTCTGCTGCATTGGGAATTAACAAAGCAGCGAGAACGACCGCTGTTAAACCAGCTGGGACTACTTCTCTGGTACTTGGTACTAGTAGTGGGATTCATGCTTGGCATAATGATTACTATATACGCAGGATGCGTCTTGGTAAGAACGAAGCTATTTATTCTTACTTAGCAATACATCATCCAGAATTGTTAGAAGATGAATATTTTAATCCAACATTGCAATCGGTTATTTCTGTTCCTCAGAAAGCTCCTATTGGCGCGATAACAAGACATGAGTCAACGTTAGATTTATTAGAAAGAGTTAAATTAATATCTAAGGACTGGGTTAAACAAGGTCACAATAAAGGTAATAATACTCATAATGTTTCATGCACTGTTTCTGTTCGCGATGATGAATGGAAAATCATAGGTGAATGGATGTGGGCAAACAAAGAATATTACAACGGTTTGTCTGTTCTACCTTATCATGGTGGAACATATAAGCAAACTCCATTTGAAGACTGTACTAAAGAAGTTTACGAAGAAATGATGTCTACTTTGAAAAATGTAGATTTATCAAGAATTGTAGAAATACAAGATAACACAAATTTTGGTGATTCAGCTGCTTGCGGTGGAGGTAATTGTGAAATAACATAGTTATGATATATATTAAAGACGATTTCCTAAGTCAAGATTTAATAGATACATTAAATGATGACAAAAACGTTTTTCAGAAAGTTGATACACCCAGAAAATCTTTCTGGGTTAAACTTCCTTCTGATGATCTTTTAAATCTAATATGTGATAAAATATCTAATTTAGAGAATTGTTATATAAATCCAGTATTTGCTTTTATTAGAGAAGCTAAAGAAGGTCAAGATAATGATTGGAGAATTCATAACGATGCTATTATAGAAGGTCAACAACCTGACAGAGCCGCGGTATTATATATATCAGAAGATAAACATGAAGGTTTAAATGGAACTGCTTTTTGGGAACATAAATTATATGGAGATAAATTTAAAGACATATCGCCTGAAAAATATAATAAACTTTTAAATGAAGATGCGAATGATTTAGATAAATGGATTTTAAAATCTATAATAGGTCACAAACAAAATAGATTAATATCTTACCCATGTAATTACTTCCACAGTAAATACCCAAATGAATTTGTAGATAGTAGAATTGTATTTGTAATATTTTATAAAATAGAAAAATGAAAGAACAAAGTTTAATTGAAATGAAAAATAAAGTAGAAGCTTTAACAAGAGTTCTACAACATGTAATGAATGAACAGCAGCATTTAACTACTTTAGCAGCTGGTACATTAGAAACAATAAAGTTAATGCCTGGTTATGATGATGCTATCAAAGCGATGACCGATAAGGCTAAAGAAGAACTTGAAGCAAAAAAAGTAGAAGAATAGAATATTAATTTAATGAAATAAGAAAAGGGGATACACTTAATTGTGATCCCCTTTCTTTGTATAGGAACGTTGAGTATGGTGCTCATTTTATTGTGTTCCTGTTTTATGGCATTTTAAGTTCATTAGTTTTTAATTCACTTGTTTTAAGTTCTGGTATTTTTAAACTTCCAGAAGAACTCATTTCTACATTTTTGTTTTTACCTAATCCTAAATTCCATTCGTTAAAACCCATAAAGAAAGCTAATCTCTCCCATGCTTCAAAGTCTGAATTTAAAGCATTACTTAAATTTTGCGTTTTAACATACAATCTATCTACAGGTAAATTAGTAGATGCTGATGTTAAAGAAGTTAGAGCTTCCAATGCATACACATTATCTGGACTAAAACCTTTATATAATATCTCATCTTTATTATATTCTACAGCTTTATAAGATTTAGCTAAAGCTCTAGCTTTGATACCTATAGATGGTGATAAATTAGCGGCTTCTAATAATACATCTCCCCATCCTTTTGGATCACCACTTTTTTCGTACCATTTAACTATAATATTCTTAACAGTAGCAAGAATAGCTCCTTGTAAACCAGAACCTCTAAGAAGTGTATCCATAGTTCCACTTAGAGCTCTAACTTTGGCAGAATCAAATCTAGCTTTTTTCTGTTCATCTTCATCATCCCAAAGTAAAGAGAATAAAGCATTTTGCATAAAGTTAAACATTATGTTTTGAACTGCTCCGTAATATAATATTTTAGCTATATTGTTTGGTACACTGCCTCTTCCTTTTATTAAATCAATTGCTGATCTTTTTATCAATCTAGAATACTGTAAAGGTGTATTTTGAAAAGCTAATATAAGTCTTCCTTTAACACTTGCTTGATTCATTGATATTTTAGAAACATCCGCAGACTGTTGAGAAGATTCAGAAACTTGATAAAAATCTCGCATCGTAGCTTTTTTAGCTTCATCTTCTGTCATTCCAGATTTAAGGTACGTGTTTATTCTATTTCTATAAAAACCAGCGCCACCTAAAGCAATTGCAAAACTATCTGCTAATCTAGTTGGAGCATAACCTTGTTTTAATATCCAATAATTAACAGCTTTGAATTTATCTAGAATACTTTTATTTCTAGGATCATTCATTAATTGTGCTAATTCAGCTTCAGCAACATCATTCATTAAACCAGATCTTCTATCTCTAAGATAATCTGAATTCCATATAGTAAAAAAGTCTTTAGTGTACTGAGGTACATTTAATAACGCTGCTCCTGCTTTTAATATATTATTATCAGAAGTGTTTATAAAGTTAATAGCACCTAAAGTTTGAAGTAAAGCAGAACGCATATTAGCAAACATTGTTACTGCTGTTGCTCCGTTTAACCAATTTAATAAATTATCATTTGCTCCATCAACTCTATTACTACCAGTCTTCATTCTATCAAGAGTGTTTCTTAAAGCCGTAGCATATTTTCTACCATATACAGCTTCAATTTTACTCATGTTATCTTTAGAGAAAGCTTTTTCAACATTTTTTGTCCAATGTTCTAAATATTTAGCTCTATTTGATTTTGATATAATATCGTTAATATCTCCAACTACAGAACCAAATCCCCAATTATGACCAGGTTTAGTCCAACCATTAGCTTGTTTAGAAAGTAAAGAAACGTCATCAGCAAATTTCCTTAATTTAGGATCTGTTCTTACTTTTTCAACTAAGTTAAATATATCTTTTTTATCTAAACCGGGTATTTCATAACCAGCTTTTTTCCATAAATAAACTCTAACTGCTTGATCATATAAATAACCACCGTAACCACAATCTTGTTTAAGTATTTTACTTACACCTTTATGTTTCTTGTTTATTAAATCTGTCCAATCCTTGTACATTGTTTGCCTTGCTTTCATCAGATTAAGCATTGCATCACTATAAGGTTTTAACAAAGTGTTTCTAAGAAACTCAAGTTGTTCTTCACCTCTAATGCCAGACGCTGAAGCAAGTGTGTATAGCAATCCTTCGAAGTCTTCGTCTTCAGGTGGTAGATAAATTTTATGTCTACCAACGTTTTTACCTAAATTTTTAGCAGTTTCAGGAGAGAACTTTTCTTCTGATTTTACACCTTTATTTTCTTCTATAATATCATTGATTGTTTTCTCAATATTATTATTCATTTCAACTATTTCTTGATATTTTTTAGATTTATAATCAAGAGCGTCTAATACCTGTTTTGTTAAAGGTCTATTAGCATTTTTCTTAACTGTAAACTCAAAGTCGTTATAACCTTCCGCTACCTTTTGAATTATAAAATAAGCAGTAGATTTGTCTGACATTTTAGATCTACTTGGTACTTTAAAAGTTACTTTAGTTCCATCGGCTATTTTAGCGTTTTTAATAGCATTATCAATGTCTCTTGCTACAACCCATTGTTCTGTGAATGGAAGACCTTCTAAGAAATTAGATAATTTACCATTTTCTTCTTCTGCTAAACTAAATTTTATAGGTTCCGCAGGTTTAGATTTTAATTTCTTTGTAGCAAACTCGCCAGTATTGTGATCTTCATACGTGTAATAAACTACTTCTGCTAATTTGAATACTTCGCTTTCTTTTATCGTATCTTCTACATCTTCATCATATTCACCTCTATCTATTATATCTAATTTTTTTACTTTCTTTAAATAAGAAAACCAAAGATTGTCAAATCCAGTCATTTCCATATTTAAGTTTTCTAACTCTTTTAAACCTGTGACTTCTATGTTTCCTCCTGAAATAGATTCTATATTTTCAGTTGATAAAGTTTTTAACTTTGAAGGTAATTTAATTGCATTAGTTACTACACCTGCAATAGAAACTGTATTTGCATTTTGCAGATTTGATAATACAATTTCTTCTGTTTCTTGGTCGTTAAAATATAATTCTAAATTTCTACCAGAAATATCAACAGGTTCATAAAAAATATTAGTACCAGCTTCTGTGTCAACTGGATCACTATCATAGAAATCTAAAGAAATATTATAATCTATTTTTGATGGTAGATTTAAGAAATCTCCTTGATTTGTTTTAAACTCAATATTAAGGTTTTTAGCGTTTTCTAGTTTTTTGGCTTCAAAACTAAGTAATCCCCTAATCGTTAAATTATATGCTTTTGTTAATTCGTTTAATTTAATATCTTCATAAGGATCACTAACAGTTTCTAAAAATTCCAGATCAGAATTTGGATTAAAACCTAATTGAATATTCACGTCAGAAGTAAATTCAGTCAATTGATTTAAAACATCTAAATCAAAATCACTTAAAACTTCACTTATTCCATCTTCATTAATATTAAATCCGTTTTTATAAATTTCTAGTGGATCAGCGCCTGAAGCTCGTTGTTTTTCCATTAACACTCTTCTTAATTGACGACTAGCATATTTTGATTTTATATATATATCATTTTCAAAATGTATATTTATATCTTTTGATAAAATAAACCCTTTTAATATGTCTTCATCGTTAATTTTTCTTATATCTTCTTCTGTATTTCTATATAATATTTTAGCTGTCTCTAATTGATTTAAAACTAAATCTTTATTACTAGAAGGTAGTTCATTTGCAGCAAATTCTATTTTATTAAAATCTTGTTTCCACAAATTTTGATTATCTCTAGTACCAGCCATTTCAACAATGTTCTTATCATTATATCTTACTGCTAATACCGGTATTTTACTATTTTTATTTGCTATTATATAGAAATCACCATCAGATAATTGACTAGCCGCCATTTGCATAGAAGCACCAGTACACCAACTAGAACCTTTATATCCAGATTTTACACTGTAAGACGCTAATTTATTAAGTGTTTTAATTTCTTTTTCGTCTGTACCTCTATTGAACTTATATAAACTATTATCTTCATCTACGTCTTGAATAAAATTACTATCAAAACTAATTGGCTTTTCATTCATTTTTTTAGCCAAATACAAAGCTCCAATTCCTACACTTTTATTATTTGAATAGTTTTTCCATATTTCTTTTAAAGTGTCAAGATCAGTATAATCTTGTATTGGTTGTATAGTTGTTTTGTATTCTGATTTTTTTATAGACTTCCTAGTTATGTTTTCGTTTCCATCTGGATAATATCTATTACTAAGAACATCTTTTAAAAATAAATATTTAAAAAACAAACTATAATCATGTGAATCAAATTCATTTGTAGTATCAGCTAATTGTTGTAAAGCTTTCTCTTGTTGAAGTTGTATTTTCTCTAATTCCTTTTGTCTAAACTTTTCATCGTTTTTCATTTTAGTCCAATAAGGAAGATGAACTTCTTCTTCTGGAATGTTTATAGATCTATTTAACATAGTATCTATATAACCTTCTTTATACTCTTTAATTACCCATTCATTTTCACTGTAATCATCATATAAAGAATCAAACAAGTCAGAATATCTTTTTTCAATCTCTTTGTTTAATTCACTAGCAGATTTTAAAGTATGAAGTTTTTTAGTATTTACATCATCATCTTGAATATCAGATTGTTGTAAAGCTTTTATTATCCAACCTTCATAGTCTTCAAGTTCGTCAGTGTTTATTCTAGATAAAAAATCTTTAAACTTACTTTGTGGTTCAGGTGCTGGTTCTTCTATTTCAGCAAGACTAAACTTTATAAAGTCAGAAGGATTACTAAATAACTCTTCGTATTTTGAAGAATACATAGGATTATCTCCTATCATGTTCGAAGGATTAGCAGTAATATAATCTGGTTTTGGTCTAACAGGAATTTCTTCAACTAAACTAAACTTAACTATATCACTCTTACCTTTAGCCATATCATTAAGAACTTTTGCTCTAATAATATCATCTTTAAGTTCGTTATATAAGTTTACATTTCTTTCAGCTACTCTTTCTAAAAAGTCTGGTTGTCTTAATAATCTTCTAGCTTCTTGTAAAACCATTACATCACCAAAAAGTTCCATCAAAGCGGTTCTTCTATCAAAATAAGTTGTTGGTCTTAACTTACCACCATCTTTCTCACTAACTTCAGGTTCTTCTAATTGTTTTAGTTCTTCAGCAGCATTTTCACCACCGTATATTTTTATAATACGAGTAGCATCGTCAACACCATAAAAAGACTGTAAGAATTTTACTCTTGATATATCTTTTATTTTTCTAAAATCACCTTTTTCATCTTGTTCTTTAAGTCTAGGAGGTAATTTTTTAGAAGCATAACTAGATTCTCCAGTAATAGGATCTACAGGGTGATTAATCACATCATATAATAATTTCCATTTATCATACATGAAAGATTCTATTTCTGGTCCATTTTTAAAAGTCATTCTTCTAGCCATTGTTTTTGACAATGTAGATAATCTCTCTTTAAAATTTCTATATTCTAATGTTTCTATATTTGGAGATCGTAATATCTCACGTCCAACCTCATCAGAAATGATTTTAGCAGGCGTATCTGGCATAGAAAGAGCTTCAAAGGTGTTTACCATCATTCCGGTTGAAAGATCATAAGATTTGAAAGATTTCAAAGCTTTTAATTCTTCCTTTTCTTCAAACGTTAAGTCTTTTTTTGCTTGTAATTGTAAACCTCTATCTAGATCTCTTATTTGTCTATTAAGATCTGCTATTTTAACTGGATCGGTTTCTGTTTTAAGTTTTCTATTAGCGGCTACTGTTGGATCAGATGCTTCTGTAACGAAGAATCCTCCAAAAGGAACTGTCTCTATATCTATTTGTTTACCGTCTTCATCCACAAATTTAAAAGTTGGATCACTAAGTAATACTGCTAATCCTCTTTGTTCGTCCGCAAAGTCTTGTTCAGCATCAAATACACTGTCTGAATCATCTAAAAATGTACTTTCTTCCCCTGATTCACCAGCAAAATCGTCTTGAATTCTTTTTTCTTTAAAACCTTCACCTTGAATGTCTTCTGCAAATATTTGAGATGTTACGTTACCTGTTTTAAGGGCATCTTTCATCTTATTTGCTAATTGAGAATTTATATAAGCGTTTAAATCTGTATTTTCTTTTACAATGCCTTTTTTACCTTGATAACCTTTTTCGTCTTGAGTTTCGACTTTATCTTTAAACTCTTTACTATTAGGATCTAATCCTTTTGCTTCAAGTTCTTTTTTGTATTCTTCTCTCTTTTGAAAGAATTCTTTATTAAAATTACGAATAAGAGGGATCATCGCTAATTGCGTTTCGCTAACAAAGTCCATTTCGCTAAAGTCTGGTAAATTTGCATAACCAAGTCCTTTTGCTTTACCTTTTATTATATAGTCGTATTCATTTAATATATCGTACATTACTCTATTAATAACTGGATTTTCATCTTTGGAATTACTTCCAGTACTCCAAGCTTCTTTATTGTATGTTTTATTTACGTCTCTTTTAATATCTTCTGAAGATTTTCTTTCGCTCAAAGAAAATTTAGCCACTGTAGTAAAGTTAGATCCTTCTTTTGGTTTACTAACTTCTTTAGTCTCTTTATTTTCTTTTTGTATGTTTATTTTAGCGCCTTCATTACTCATTTTAGTTAGAGCTTTACCCCAGTTACCTGTTTCAACGCTATGATTATAATCTTTTAAGAAATTATAAACATCTCTACCAGAATTAAATTTTATATCTTTTATACCTAAATATTGTAAAACTCTTCTTATTGTGTCTCCAAGTTTAGTAAAAGTACTTTCTTCGTATTTTATATGTCCTCTTCTTAAAGCATCAGAATAAGTTGTTAAAGCTTCTTCCCACATAACACCATCTATTTTATTGAGCATGTCATTGTGTGCTGCTTTTAACGCTGCTATTTTAGATGGATCACCATCCGCTTGTCTTAATTTTATTTCGTATGAAGCTATTTCTTTTGCTTTTAATTCTACACTTTTATCAATGTATTGCTTTAATCTTTGCATAAACATTCCAGAAACTGGACTATCTTTCGATCCTTTCTTTTGTAAAGCATCATGCATTTTCATTAACTCATTTGTTAATGCAGTACCAATTAGTTTTTGCGCTTCAGGATTATCTTTTAAAGTATTTTGCAATACTCCATGTAGAAACTCATGTTGTATAACACCAGCGTCCCTAGTTTTTGATTCATTAACTACAATTACTTGAGATTTATCGGAGATAGAATCTGCATCTTTAGAATATTTTTTTAATGTTTTAGAATTTAACGCAAAACCAGGATTAACTAAATAATCATTAGCATCTTTCTCTGGCATATTCAATTCATTCATCAAGTAATCTTTAGTTTCCTCTGTACTTGAGAAAGTTTTCATTTCGATTCCTTTAGCCACTCCTTTTTTTATAGCATCAGCAATAGCTTTATTTTTAACCTTTAATTCACTTTCATATTGTATATCAACGATCTTCTGTCTTATTTCGTCTATTTTATCATCTATTTCACCATGAAAAGCTTTATCTACAGATTTCTTTTCATTTTCTAGCTTAGTAATTTTATCTAACTCTCTCATAACAGGCATTGCTGCTTCTGGAGTTATAGTTTTACGTAGTTTATTTATGTTATCAGCATATATATCTACATCTTTCTTTAAGTTGTCTGCTTGTTCTACTGTAAAAACTTTTTGATTAACTAAACCATCTATAATTTTAGTGAACTCTTTTTTATTTTTAGCAAGTGTACTTAACGATGTTAAATTATCTATGTTTTCATCTGGAGAATGAAAGTCAGGTAGTTTCATTTTAGATATAAGACCTGAAGATAAAAAAGATAAAATAGAGGTATTTACGAAATCATCGCCAGACATAACTTCGTTCATTATCTTTTTACCAGCTTCAAGATTTGTTATTTTATTTGCGCCAATCTCACCTACTTGCTGTATGTTTTCTTGAATAACTTCTTTACCACCTTCCTCAGCGAAACCTATCATGTTTTTAGGAGCGTTTTTAACAATATCATCTAAATATTGCATGAAACCTTTTTCACCTTGTTTAGTATATTGGTCTATAGCTTTTTTTATTATATTCTTAGGTCCAAATAAGTTCTCAGCAACTTGAGTTTGAGGGTTTATTATACCAGTAACACTATATAATACAGCTAATCTTTGAGCAGCTGAAGAAGCTAATTTAAAAGCTTCTCCATCTGTTATACCATTTTCTCTAGCTGCTTTTAAAGTTTCTTCATATCCTTGAGTATAACCTAAAGCACCTTGTGCTATCATAGAATAACCTTCTGCTCTTTGCAGTGGTATCATCTTTAAAGCATTTGATGTATCATTTAAAAAAGAACTAAATTTTGTGGCTCTTTGAGCTCCACTTAATGCTAATCTTGTTTCTGTAGCTATTGCTCCAAATTGACCAACGCCACGTGTTAAAGCGGCTTGAATGATCATATCACCCATTACATTAGCAGTTTGAGTCGCCGCACCTTGACCGCTAAAAGCCCAATCTGACGGTGCATATTTAGAGTCACTTAATATTTTTTCATAAGTGCTTTTACCTAATAAATCCGTAACTCTTATCTTAGCATCTTTATCATATACTTGACCTCTAGAATCAACTATATAATCGGTACCATTGTATTTTACTAATTTACCTGAAGCATAGGCAAAACCTCTATTGTCTGGTCTAGATAATTGAGTTTGTTCTGCGTTTAATCTTATGCCTTCAGCAACATCAGTCATTCCTAATTTTTCATAAACTACTGGACTTACTTGATCCAATCTGTCTATCATACCATACCAACCAGCTCTACCAATTTTACCAGGTGTGTCCCAAGACCAAAAATCAGAAGAACCTTTCTTAGATTCTTCATATAATTTAGCATTCTCGGCATCTCTATCTTTTAATTTTTGAGCAACACTTGGAAAATTATTTTCAATGTATTTTGCTGTTTTATTTTGATCAAATAAAGATCTATTTATTATTTGTTTTTCTTTTATATTACCAGATACTAATTCTATCTCTTGATTTAAGTCTTGTTTGGTATAATCACGTCTTTGCATGTTATCCATGTACAAGTTTAACATACGTTTTTTAGCTAGTTCATCTGCTAACTTATAATCGTAACCGGTCATAAAGTTAGATCCTTGTCCACTAAATAAACCTCTTTCTTTCTTGTCTAAATAATCTTGCTTGTATCCGTTTTTATTTAAGAAACCATCGAAGTCTTCGGTGTTTACACCTAAACCTTCTAATTCTGTTCTACTATAATTTTCATCAATAAAATTATCTTCTTGATTTTGTTTTTTAGAAGAATAATATAAATAAGGATGATCAAGATCAGAATCTGTTTCTTGTATCTTACTCTTAAGTCTTGCTATTTCATTTAAACTATCTACATGTTCTGTAGAGTTAGGTTTTAAATCATATATTTCTTCTGGTTTTGATACTTTGACTTTCTTTTGTTCTGGTAAAGAACCTAATCTTTGTTTGTAATCTCCTTTACCTAAAAGTGCTTTTAATTCTTGATAGTCTTTGTTAAAATTTGTTTGAGCACCATATAAATCATTAATATCTGCGTTGGATCTACGATAAGTAGAAGGAGGAGGAGCATCTCCTCTCTTCTGCATTATTTCTAAATCGTCTTCGTTTGCTAGTCTATATTTTTGTGAACCCGAAGAACCACTTGCCTGCTTGGATTCCGTATTTTGTGCTTTCTTTTTCGGCATCACGCCCGCACTCTTCGCAACGCCTTTTAACTTTTTTGCATTTGGATTCTCCATTAAAAAGTTAATTCTTTCAAAATCTGAATAATTAGACAAATCTACTTGTGATCCATCCGGTAATGAATATACTTCTTCCATGTGTTATTATTTAATTTGATCTTTGGTATCTTGCTTTATATTGTTCTAATGATTCTCCGTTTGCTCTAGGATTTTTTTCTGTCCAAACTCTTAGATCTTCTAATCTAGCTTCTGTTAGTTTACCTTGCAACTTCTTTTTCTCTCCTTCTCCAGCTGTTTGGTCTAAAGCAAATCTAACTCTGTCATAGGCTTTGTTAAAATTATATCCAGTAACTGGTTTATAAGCTCCTTCGCCTTTTTTCATGTATATTTTACTATTACCAAACGCTTTTGAGAATAACTTATCAGGATTTGTTGTTAATTCACCTTTTTTATAAGCTTCTGCAATAGTCAAACCTGTATTGTATTTTCCTTTTACATAAGGTAGTTCTAAATATTTTTTATATAGATCTTCCTTTGTAATGTATTTATCAGATTCTCCAGCTAAATTATTAATTTGTGTAACTAATTCTCTTCTATCTCTAAAATCTACTTGTCCAGGAGTATAATTTTTATTTTTATTAGCGCCAGATCCTTTTATTATATTATCATAATACTCTGATTGATAAGGCGTTTCATCTTGTTTATCTTGATCACTGTTAGTAGAACTAGAATCACTAGGTTTTTCTTTCATACTAATATTAGGACTAGGATTCCAATAGATAGTTCCATTCTTAGTAGTTGTTCTTTCTAGATTTTTAGTGACAGAATTCATTGCGTCATCAGTCATCAAGGTTTTTAGTATTTGTAATTTTTCTTCGTCACTTTTATTAGCAAAAGTTTTATCATATTGACCAAGACCTTGTTTCAAAGTGTAATCGAAAAAAGCTCTCATTTTAGCAGGTTTTGTAGCATATGTAGATAATAAACCTTTAGCACTAATCTCTGCTTTTTCTTGTATACCTTTTCTTATTGCATCTATTTGTATTCTCTGACCTTCACGTATTTGATATATATCTTTAGTTTTACCATCAGAACTACCTCTACTATCTAAGTCAAAAGTTTCATATGTTTGTTGTAAAAATCCAGGTAGAACATTACCTCCTTTTTCGTCAAAATATGTTTTCTTAGCATCGTTTATAAACGCATCATTATTCTCTACTGGTATCAATAAACCATTGTTTGATTCCTCATCTGATTTATTAAACTCTTTAGAATCTATTACAACACTAAATTCTTTTCCAGTTTCATTATGATGTCCAGAAACTGTTAATAATAGTCCATCTCCATTTGCGTTTTTCTTTACATCTATTCTAGAATCTTTCACAAATGCAGAATTACCACCTAATACTTCTAAAGCAGCTGTATTGTTTAGTATTTCTTCAGGAGTTCCTCCGTTAACCACATTTCCACCTATTTCTCCTAGTTTATTAGAAGGTGTTTTAAGTCTATAAGTAGCTACTTGACCAGCTAAATTTTTAGCAAATACACCAGAAGTCTCTAATAATAAATCTGCATTTCTTATTGACTTTAAATATTCTGCTCTTTTACCAGGATCACTTTCGTTTTCTAAAAGTAATCTATTGTCTGCGGCAGTAACTATATCACCTTGTATGATACTTTGTATTTGCTTATCCGCTTCACCATTAACTTCAGTTTGCTTAGATTGCCAAGTAGATAATTTATCATTATAATAAAGATCTAACTTGTTCTTTCTTTCTCTTAGTTTTTGTAAAGTTAATTCTTGTTGTTTTTCTTCAGCTCTTCTTCTTTCTCCTAAACCAATTAACGCTTGTGAAACAGTGTTAGCAGCTTGTGATATATATGCAGCGGTATTATCATTACCACTTCTTATTATAGGAGGATTTTCATAATATCCCATGTCTTATAATTGTTTAAATTCAACATCGATTAAAGAGTAATCTACTAAATCAAAACCATCTTCATGTCTTATAACAGCTTCATCAGGAATTTCATCTGACATAACTCCTTGCCAAAGTCCTTTACCAAATCTCTCATCTATATATTCAAAAGAATAAATATTTATTCCTTTTTCAGAAATACCTATTTTGTTTATATTTTTCTTTAATCTTCTATCGGATAAAGCTCCAATCGCACCACCAGCAATACTACCTACAGCTCCAATACCAGCGCCAATAGCATTACTTTGCGCATTTTTAGCACTAGCAGCATTTGCTTGAAATTGAGCTTGTTGTCCTGCTAATCTGTTTAATTTTGCAATATCTCTAGACTCTTGTTCTCCATACTTGAATTTAATACCTTCTGCTTCAGCTGTCTGCAATCTTACTCCCTCTTGATATTTAGCATTTTGTATTCTTCTTTGTTCTTCTATTTTAGCACTTTGAAGTTCTGCTTGTCCTTGAGCTCTTAATTTTTCGTTATCAGCTTCTTGTTTTTCAATGCTAGCAGCAACACCTTTCTTACTATCTAAAGCGGCTTGCGCTAAAGCAGTTGCACCACCGGCACTTGCGCCTGTAGCTCTTAACGTGTCTAAAGTGTTCGCCAATGCTTTATCTGACTCTTCAGCCTGCATTTTAGCAGCTTGTGTTGATACACCTAAACTAGCATAAGGATTAGTCATTCCACCAGATAAATCTTTAGCGGTATCACTAAGATCACGCATGTTTGCATAAGGATTTGGTATAGCTTGTCTATTAGCTTCTAAATCATCTATTTGCCATTGTTTCCATTCTGCTTCATTAGCAAAACCTTGTGCCGCTTGTTTTGCTTGATTAGCTGCTATTGCAGATCCAGCAACTGACACTCCAACGCCAACTGCTGCTATAGTTGATACTACTGCCATAATTTATATTTTTTTTGAAATTTCGTGTGAAGGATTTTTGTCAACTGTAAAACCTAATTCTTCATGTATATTAAGTAGACTTTTATTTTGAGTAACACTAAGTATAACTCCTGCTCCAGTGTTTTTAGCTACTTGTTCTAAAGAACTTATTAATAGTGCTACAGCTTCTTTTTTATTTTTTTCTCTATAGTTTTTATCAGATATTATCCACTCCATCCAAGCTACTTTAGAATTTGTTAGATATAGAAAACCAGCTACAATAGGCGCGTTATCACACTCAACTATTAAACCACCAATTCCATTCATTGGCAACATTTCTTTTGTAGGATGTATTTTCCATTCTTCCCATGATAACCACCAATTCACTAATGTATCCCAATCTGATTCTTTTAATTCTCTTACTTTTAATTCCATTTAATTTAATTTAGTATGATGATTCAATATATTCAGCAGAAACTGCGTATAATTCTGATTTATCATTGTTATTATGATCACATTGAAATGTTGCGTTTGCAAAAAATCCTTTTACACCAGAGATATATGGTTGACCCCATATTATTTCGTTTTCACCAGGTAAAGAAGTGTTTAATATATTTGCAAAATATTTATTTTCTTTCTTTTTAAATCTATTTTCAAACAATTGATCTTCTAATCCAGATAAAGTTGAAGCAGAAATATATTGTCTAACAGGAACTGATATGTCTGTTTCTGTAGAGAAATCAGGTAAAAACCAATTCTGTGTTCCTTCGTAATTAATAGTTAAGAAAGATTTAGATTCTGAAACATTAGGGTTAAAAACAATAGAAACTTTTGATGGATATTGAACTCCATAAAAATTAGATTTGTTTACTGAAGTTGAATAGTGTTTCCATATAGAACCGTTTTTAAATGTATATAAACAGTTTCTTAAACTAACACCGTCATTTGGTATAAAACTATGAAAACTTGTCCATCCAGAACTATCTTCATCAAAACTTACTGTTGCACTATTATCTTCATCTATGACTAATATATTAGAAACTGTTTTAGTAGGTTGTATACAAACTACATATTGTTTGTTATGTATATCCCATATTCCATAAACATAACCATTCTGTAAATTAATATCTGAAAGTTTATCTCTAAAATAATCAAACATTCCATAATCAGATATTTCAGTTATACCATCCTGAGATAATCTTAAAACAACGTTTTGATAAGTGTCTACAAAATATTTTCTATAACCATATACTGCAAAACTTTCAGGATGTTTTCCTATACCATAATTACCAGCGTAGGTTTGAACTTGTCCTATTACCTCTAAACCAGAAGTTGTCATAGGCATACCATCAGCAGAGTAAACAGCACTTTTATCTATTAAAGCTCTACTTACTTTTAATTCTTGAAATACAGTTAAATTCGTATCTTCAGCATATAGTCTTTGTATAGAACCATTTGCCGGATCTAATGTTCTTGTTATATCTTCTGCTACAGAGAATTGATTAGTATTGTTAATGCCAGTTCTAGAATTAAATACACCAGAATATATTAATCTATTTATTAAATTTTCTCTTTGATTATTTTCTTCTACAACATAAGCTTTTACACCTAAATCAACACTTGTATTATTATAACCTCCTCTTATTCTTGATTCTTCTATGTACCAATCTTGTGACGAACCTCCAGTAGCTGTTATGTATTGACTTGGTAAAAAATCATAATCAATTATTTCACCTAAATATATAGTTGTTCCTGATGGTACACTAACAGTTAGATTATTATATAGTGTAAAATACGTATAAGTGGCATCTGATGTAACATATGTAACTATGTTTTCATAATTAACTCCAGTCAAAGTCCAACTTATACGTTGACCTGGACCATACAAAGTAGGATCTGGCGCAGATGCTAAAGTAACTTTTAAATAGTTATCACCAATTGAACCAGTTCCTGAAGTTGTTATTCCAGCGGCAACAGTAGGACCAACTTTCGTTATACTGTCTATTTTTTTTAACCAAAATGAATTATAATATTTTATTTCTATAGTTGCTGCCATATTTATTTATCACTTGTTTTTTTATATTATTACTTAACACGCAGCAAATGTAGCGGTTCCACCATCTGAATAACTTAAAGAGTCAACATGTACACATGGATATGTACCACTAAAAGCCGCACTACCAACGGTTACACCAGGATTTAAAGTACCTCCAATTACAGAATAACCACTTCCCGAATCTGCTAAAGCGTTCCATATTATTGGTGTTGCGCCTGTATTTTCTAACTTCCAACCTGTTAATAGTGGAGACAGATATTTAGGCGATCCAACGTTACAAGTACTAGCACTTGATGTTCTATTTGGTAAGTCGTAGGTTGTATTTTCACTAATAAAATCTACGCTTATAGATCTTCCAGAAGGTAATACTCTTATAGTTCCAACTACATGTAGATTTTGGGCAGGTGAAGCATCATCAGTGCCTTGATTATTTTGTATATTAAAGTCTCCTTGAAAATTTTCTGCTGATGCCCAACTTAACCATCCTTGATAAAAATAAGGAGATTCACCCATAGTAGTTGTACTTAAATAAGGCGCAGCATAAACATCACTTAAAGACTCATAATCAACAACTCTTACAGACGTGTTTGCTACGTCTATTGTTTCTCCTGGGAAAAACTCTCTCCAGAAATTAAAAGAACCAGATATAGTATTTCTACGGAATATATTAGGATGTATTCCATCACTCACTAATGAATCCCACTCTTCGCAACTATTTTCACCAATAGCTCTTATAACTGTTAACTGAGTATCAGCATATAAAGAACCTGCACCAGGAGAGTTTGTACCGTAATTATAAGTATCTGTTAGTCTAATATCTAATGTATAAGCGACGTTATTTGGTATTGTTACATCCAACAAACTAATTATACCCGTATTTTCATTTATACTAAAGTATGTAGCATAATCACTAGGAGTAGAAGTATTCAATAAAGTCCATCTTAATTGTTGTTGATTAAAACTAGGATTACCCGTTATAGCAGGAGCACCATTAGTACCAACGCATTGATATACCGAACCCAATACAGGTGGATTTGCTAAAATAACATCATATAATGGAGGTACAGGTACAGGAAGAGTTGGATCACTTATAACAGGAGTTGAATTACTTAAACTACCTGTTTTAGTTATAATACTATTACCATTAGTTACGTCGAATAATCTAAATGTAAATATATAACTTTCTCTACTTCCAGCGTCAGTTAAGAAATTAAAGGCATTTTTTATTCTAATAGCGTAAGTATAAGTCGTTTGATTAACTAACTCAAAATTGCTAGTTCTATCAGTGCCTGTTAAATCTTTAACGGTCATTGTTATACTGTTAACTGTAGTCATCAATGCTCCTGAAGCATTAACTGGTTGAAAGTTATTTGTTATAAATCTAGAATTCATTGCTCCAGGTGTTGTACCAACGCCATTAGGATCTTGAAATTCATTATGTGTATATACAAAAGAATTAAAATCAACAGCTGAATTATAAACCTTTAATACTGCCTCGTTTAAATCTGATATAAGACCTGCGGTCGATGTTTCCCAAAATAATTCAAGAGATGAAGTAACTGGAGATGTTTCATAAACACTCAAGAAAGGATTCATCGTATAATCAGTATCTGGGGTGCCTGCAGTTGTTGTACTTCCTATAACACCTATCTCATTAACCGTAGATATTCTAGCGATTATAGGTGTAGTACTTAATTGATATAAGTTATTAGAAGCAGTTCCATATAGATTATTAGGATCATTTGTAGGCAAGAAATTTAAGTCATTTGCTGAAGATATAGTAGAAACTACATCTGGTTTTCTTGCTGGAAAATATTGTCTATTAAACGTTATAGTTGAATCTAAAGCATTTTCTACTCTACCGAATAGTTGAACGCTACTTCTATATTGTTTTTGATCTGGACCAACTTCTGTTAAATCTCTAGGTATTTTATTTATATTATCGTTTATTAAAACAGTGTGTGCTGTTTTATTTTCTTCGTCACTTGGGAATATAGTTGGATTTGCCGCTGCGGTTGGCCAAGTACCTGGACTTGTTGTAGTTTGATACATTGGATAACCATTTAACAAACCTGGTAAATATACATTATAATAGTCTTGTTGTTGTTGTCTAACTACTATTTTATATGAATACCAACCTAATGGATTGATCTTATAAGAATATTTTATATCAGGACTAGATCCTGTTAAGTTATAACTTTCACTTATATCTCCATTAGTAGTAACAAATATGCCAGTTACAGTTGGAAAACCAAAAGTAGCAACGCTGATTATTTCTACATAGTCTTTATATTTTCCTCTTAAATAATTTCCAGGTTGTGGATAATTTCTTTGAGCTGGTGAAGCAACTAAGTTACAAGAAAGAGTATTTCCTATAACCGTTGAAGTACCAGATACTTGAAAACCATTTGTATTCCCTTGCACACCATCAACTATAGCATACAAACCTGGAGTACCAGCTCCTTCATTTATATTTGAGACTATAGGTGAATTAAGTATTAAAGCCAATGTATTACCTCTCCAATCTTTTACAACTAAATCGTCAGCATCAGCAAAATAAGGAGAGTATATAGTTGAACCAACAAAAGTAGTACCACCAGAAGAAACAGTTAAATCATTAGACGATAATATAACGGAAGATTGTCTTCCAAATTTATCTGCTAATATAAAACCTGCTTGGTAATTTCTATTTTGTTTAAGTGTATGGTTTGGGTATTCTACCCAAGAACTATATGGTGGTTGTTTTTTTATTACCGCTAAATTATAATCTAAATTAGCAGGAGGAGTACTTTGATTTATATAATTACCATATATAACTCTATTTCCAGATACCTCTTGAGCTCTAGCTCTAATTGGTACTTTATCATAAACTCTAACTGTTTGAGCTTCTGGTAAAGTTTTATATGGTTTTTGAGATTTATAAGTATAATAATAATCTGAAGTATTACCAGCGATTAAAGATATTTGATTCAAAGATACTGTTTCTATTACTTGAGTTGCATTTGAATCAGATTCTTTATATAATATATCTAAACTAGCGATTTTATATGAGTTAGTGATATTGTTTCCTGTGTCAGGTAATTGTATATGTAAAACTATATTATTTATATAATTTTCAAACCAAGTAACAACAGTACTTCTATAAGCATCTTGTTCGTCTCCATTTAAGAAATAACCATTTTGATTTGGTATAAACATAACCTGTGTAAATGGTGCCATTAGAGAATACTCACCATCATCAAATTTATATCTATAACTAAACCTTACGAATTTATCTTTTAAGAAATTAGGATCTCCAGACCAGTTTGGATTATCTGCTTGGTTGGACATTGTTGTACCATAAAACGTCAAACTACTACCAGATGGTATACTAACTGCTGGCGATCTTTGAGGTATTGATATTGTTATAGTAGTACCAGAAATCCTAGTTATAACCGCATAGTCTATTACATCTAAATTATTTGTTGGAGTAACAGATGGGTATAATAATTGCATACCCAAACTTAATTTAGCAGCATCTGTGCTAGATAAATTAAAGGACATTGATTGTGGATTTCCTGTAGGACTAGTTGGTATTACGCCTACCGATGTCGTTGTTACAGGTATAACAGAATAAACACTCATTGGTGTTACAGGAGAATATTTCGCTACTGATATTTGTGATTCTTCTGTGTAATAACCATTATTGTTAATGGCTGTTTCTATATTTATTTTTCTAGGTTGATTTCTATTATCTGTCCAAAATAATAGATTCTCTAAAACATTAGCGCCTATAATTCTAAAAGGTTGGTTTGTTGCTAAATTTAAAAAACTACCAGAAACTAAAGTTGTTAATGTACCAGAAGAACTATTAGGTACATACATTGTTATTCTCATATCAACTGTAGCGCTCAAACTTGGTGGAGCATATAAGTCATTTTCAGGTGCAGTATAATCTGTCCACCATTGAAAAACTCTATTGTTTTGATTATCAGCAACTTTACCAATACAAACTAAATTTGAATTAGTTGTATCAACCATAAATTCATTACCAAGAGAACCTTCTAAAGCTCCAACATCTTTATCTTCTGCTTTACCAACAGATATATTTAAAGCGTCTCTATACTGTCCGTTTGGAATAAGTCTATCGTCTAGATCTTTATTCATTTTAGATTGTAAGAAACTATTTTTTACTTCAGCCATTTTATTTAGTGTTTAATCCATTTAGATTTTCCTCTTAATACTTGAGTAATTTCTTCTAATTTAATATTAGATAATCTTATTTTTGTATTTCTTAGTTTAGCGTTTTTTTCTTGTTTTAATCTAGCAACAAGATACTCTGGTTGATTAGCGCGGGTAGATATTATAGCATGTAGTATATAAGCATACATTGCTTCTTCTGCCATCTTAGGTACTCTAGAGTCTAAATCATAAGCTAATCCATCTGATATATACTCTAAAACAATTAATCTACCTATTAAATTACTACTAAAAGATATTTTATTCTCTCTATCATTCATAGTAAAATAACCATTCATGTTAGAATACTGCGGATCTAAACCATATCTTCTACCATACCAAGCGTTTTGAACCCACATATCTCCATTATACCAATCACCATCGAACTGATCATAACTATACATCCAAACTTCATCATTGTTCTTTTTCCATCTTAGTTCTGTTAATGAATCACCTTCAATATTAGAACCAAAATTATCTTGAATTGGAATACCATCATTATCTTGTATAGGATTATCGTAAGGATTTATTGTTAAATTGTTTGTTGGATATATTATATGTTTTACACCATGATGATCTATCCAAGACATACGTACATAATTAACATAATCTTGTGGTAAAACAATACTTAGACTGTGAGGAATATTAAGTTCTACTGATTTAATACTTTTTAAAGTATCATAACTAAACTCTTGCATACTTCTTTTAGCGTGGAATATAACATCAGTTCTTTTAACTGAGTTTATAAGTTTTCCATTTCCAACGTATCCAACCATAAAGTTATTAACTATATCGTTTAAGGATATATAAGCATAAGAACCATAATTATCTTCTACTGTATCTCCATAAGCTTTTTCCGAAAAAGTAGTACCATAATTACCTCCGTCTAGAGTTTTTAATTGTACAACTACATAAGTACCAGTAGGTAAAGCAGATGGAAATGTTATTAAGTTGTTTACAACTGTATAAGAAGAAACAACTTCTGAAAAAGTACCCGGAAGTCCAGTTGTACTAGTGTATATTTTAAAATTATTTAAAGCGTAGTTGTCGTTTGATGGATTATAACTACCAAAAACTAAATCAGTATTGAAAGTTGTTAAGAATTGAGTTTGTCCAGCTTGAGATATAAAACCTTGTGCTCCTTCGTAATACTGTCTATTTGTTTCGGTTATTAAACCGTTATTTGGTGTTGGCATAGTTTATTAGCTTTTTGAATTAATGTTTTCACTTTGTATTTGCTGAGCAGCCGCTTGTACTATTTGAGGATCTTTTATGATAACACCAGAATACAATAATATTCTAATTATTATATTAGTTTGTTCTGTAGGATGTAGATCAAAATTTACAGATCCAGAAGGATTGTATACATAGGTATAGTTTGGTGCAGATGACGTAAAATTCCATACTGGATCGTATGGTTTTCTAATATAAGTACATTTTATATCACTAACAATGGTTGAAGGATATACATTTATTTTAAAGTTTTTATATGTATACACTGGCCAATATAACGAGGGTTTTGTTATAGGTGATAAGTTTAACTCAAGTAGTTCATTTGGTTGAACGTATTGTACTTCTTTTTCGTCTTTATATACAACAGTTCCTAACTTATAAAGTTCGGGTTGAGGTGATGAACTAGGTATATTTAATTGAAAATATCCAGAACCATAAGTACATGGTGCTTCTTCTTGAAATATAGCTATTTTTTCTTCTAAATTTTTAACACGGTCAGCATATTCTGTGTCGTTACCTTGAACACGCAAATGTTGATTTAGATCTTCAAAGTATTCATTAAAGATTTCAAGTTGAACTTGAGTCGCCGTTTTATTAAATTCATCAGGTGTTAAATAACCTCTTTGTTCTTTATTAAGAATTAATAAAACAGTTCTATAAACTGTATTTACATTTACTGCCATATGTTATTTTTATTATAATAATTAGGCAGTTATTGCAGTTTTAAATACAATAACCGCCTACTTATTAGTATTACATGTTATTTAAGTTTTTTCTCTATAGACTTGAAGATTAACATACCTTCATCTGTCTTGAAGAACGCCGCCATAGCTGAATATGGATTCTCATCAAATGGCACTGTCATTAATTTTCTATCATTTTCACCCCACATGAAAGTTCTTTGGTCATGTGATAATTTTATGATATTTCTTTCAGTAGCTATGATAGCAATGTTTCTTAATTGAACATTTTCATCATTTGCTAATTCTAAGAATAAAGAAGGATTTCTTTTAGCTAATAATAATAAATCTCTTTTTATTTCCTTAGAACTCATATTATTAACTCTAGAACCAACTTCTACTCTAACTATCGCTTCAGCTTCATCAATGTCCATAGAAAAAGCAGCATTCATTGCTTCTACTTCTAATTCCATTTGATCTAACTCATCTTCTGCTTCAACCATAGGATCAAATTCAATATATTTTTTATTTAAACCTGGATGATATAATGATAATAGTTTTTGTAGATTTTGTTTTTCTTTTGGAACGTTTAATATTCCATCTTCAAATATAATGTGACCTAAAGTTGATTGTCCTTTTTGTTGACTAACTAAAGGTGAATTTTGATTTGTTGCGTATCTTAACTCCTCTTGTTCTCCTGTTTCTTTGTTAAACCATAATAATGGGTATCTAAGAGAATGTCTACTTTGAAGAGTATATGTTATAGGAGATGTACCATCAGCTATAATATATGTTCTGTCTTTTATTTCCCAAGTAGGTTTTACTGGTTTTGATACGTTAATTTTTTTATTTATTACTTCAGTAGGTTCATTGACTTCTATTTCATTAACCATATCAATTTGATCTACTGTTGTTTCTAATTCTTTTGCTTTTGTATTTTGTTTTTGAATTGCCATAATATAATATAATTTAATAATTTTTAAAAAAGGTAATAATTACCCCTACCAAAACCGCAGGGGTAATACTACCAGGTTTGTTATGCTGTAGCTGTGAACAATACGAAGTTGTTAGCAGCTTGAGTCACTAAACATCTTTCTGATAAGAAGTGAACTTGCATTGCATCTAAATCAGATGTGTAAGCTCCTCCAACAGATCCAGTGATCCAGTTTTTCATACGTCTGTCATCAGCTTGGTTAGCTCTATAACGAACGTGTAAGAATGGACGACGGATGTTAGTTCCTAATTGTTGATCGTAAACTGTAGTAGTACCAGCTGGAATAAGAACTCCATCAATACTAGATACATTCATACCACCACGAGTAGAAGCATCGTTTAAGTATTTCCAGTCAGTTTTGTAGAAATCGTAAGAACCTCTTCTGAAACCAGAGAAACCTAAGTTTAATGCCATTTGCTCAGAGTTTTCAAATAATCCGTAAGCAACACCACCAGCAGCACCAGCAGATAAAGAAGCTAACATATCATCGAAATCTAATGAAGTAGCTCTGTTCAAGAAGAACATGTTTTCTTCAATAGCTCCTTGAGTATCTAAGTTTTTCAAGATTGAATCAAAGTCAGATAAACCAGATGCAGCAGTAAAGTTGTTAACTACATTTCCTCTTTCTTTGATAGCAGAGAAAAGACCTTGAGTACCTTTAATTTTAGCAGCTGTTAATGTTGCGTTAGTAGCTATTTCACCTTCAATAGACACCATCTCTAAGTAATCTTCAAAACGTAAACGAGTTTCAGATTCTGCTTTTAAATACCATAGGTATCCACTAGCACCATTTTCAGTAGCAACTTCAACCCAACCAATTTGAGCTGTATCAGATCCAGAAATTTGGTATCTTTCTTTGATAATAACAGGAGAGTTACTATATTGAGTAAATGATGGAGTTACAGAGTTTAATGTATCATCTGTAGTACCTTTTTTAAACTCAGAACCATAAACAAAGATTTTAATATCTCCAGAACCTACAGCTGTAATAGGGAATTGTACTGTACCTGTTGTTAAGTCTGATTGAGTATAAGGTTGAACTGTAAGAACAGCAGGGTTTGTAGAGCCACCAGTTCCTGTAGTAGCGTTAGCAGTAGAAGCGGTAACATATACTTTAAGTTCTTTTCCTGTAGTAGGACTCATAACTACTAAAGTTTGTCCAACAGAAATAACGTTATTAACGAAGTTAACACCAGTACCACCAGTAGCAAAAGATAAAGTATTAGCAGCTGTTACAGATACGTTAGTGTAAGCAATGTGTAAACGGTTTTGTTCAGACCATACGATTTGGTCAGAAGACATAGGCATTTCAGCACCTACCATACGTAAGAAACCAGATAAAGTTCTGTTTCCGTAACGCTCTACTTCTGCTTCGTAGATCTCTGGTAAATATTGTTGCGCGAAATCATTACCACTTCCGTTGGTAAAGTTTAAATAGTTTGTGTCTAAAGCTTGTTGCTTTTGAGACGGTTTAATAGTTCCAAATTCTGGAAATACATTTGCCATAATTGTAATTTTTAATTGTTAAATTTTTTTGTTTGAATTCTTAGTTTAGAAGAATCAAATCCACTTATTGATTTAACTTTAAAACCATTAACAAAAACTTCTCCAGGAGCTTGTCTTGGTTGACCTAATGTTGGGTTTTTAGAGTTGTTAATAACCTCTTTAACTGCATCTGCTTTACCTTGTTCGTAAAAATGTTGTGCAATTTTATCGGCATTCATAGCGGAGTAAAGAGCTTTATGGTAACTCACTTGATCAGTAACATTTCCATCTTTGTCTAGGAACTTCCCAACAAAATTACTGATGTCAGATTGTTTTTCAGCAACTTGATCTGGATTTTGAACGCCGTATCTAAATCTCTTATCTCCAATATTGTATTCAAAACCTTTGAAATCTTTGTTAAACAAGTTTTTAGTTTGCGTTTTAAATCGCTCGTGTTGCACTTTTGTTTGCTCTTCGTTCTTCTTGTATCTGTTGAAAAAGTCATAAGCTTCTTGGTATTGTTTATCTACATTTGAATTCAACTTGATTTCGTCGTAGTATTGTTCTTTAACTTTTTCCAAGTACTTTTTGGCTTTTACAACTTCTTCTTTAAAAGCGAGTTTCTTTTTTCTAATATCTCGCTCTTCATCTAAATCCTCGTCGTAAGAAAAATTGTCTTCTAATAAAAAATCAATTTCACTTACATCCAAGTGTGGTTTAGTATTTTTATAATATTCTCTTAATAAAGTATTTTCATCTACATTAGAATAATCAGTATTTAATCTGATATAATCTTCTATTGTACCGCCAGTTTCCTCCATAAAAGTAACTAATTTCTCAATATTTTGTGGTAGAGGTTTTCCAGCGTTTATATGTTCTTCTACTTGTTTTTCAATATTTTCAGACTGTTGTTTTATTTCGTCTTCTGTAATTTCTTGAATAACATTTTCAAAGGACCCTTGGTCTCCTTCTCCCATTTCTTGCAGTTCCACTTGGGGTTGTTCTGCGCGTAACACGCTTTCCTCTGTGCTTGACTCTTGAACGGCATCTTCTGGTGTGTTTGGGATTATTACTTTTTGAATTTCTTGTTCTTGTACTTTTGGTTCATCTAATATCTCTACCTTAACCACATCATTTACTTTATTTAGATTTCTAGGTTTTTTAGGTTTAGACATTTTAAATTCACCTTCTTGTTTAATTGCTTGTTCCATGATATAATATAATTTAATAGTTATTTTTTATTTACATACCCATACCTTCTAATCCAGTAAACTCACTAGATTCAAAATTTAAAGGTAATGCATTATTTTTTCTTTGATTTACTATTTCAGATTGTTGAGACGCTTGTATTCTTGTTCTTTCGTCTTTTCTATCCTCTGCTTCTTTCAAATTTTGTGATTGAGTTTGAGCTTTTAATTGCGTTAATTGCATATCATACTCAAATTGTTGTTGCATTATTTGTTGTTTTAATTGAGCTTCAATTTGTAATCTCTGTGATTGAAGTTGAGATTTTGCAGTTTCTATATTTATAGTTTCTTGCGTTAAAGCTTGTTGTTTTTGAACTTCAAATAAAGCAGCTTTCTCAGCAGTTTGTTGATTTGCTTGAGCTTGAGCTTGAATATTTGCCATTTGAGCTTCTTGAGCAGCTTTTTGTCTTTTCGCTTTTCTTAATTTAAGTAATTGATTAGCAAGTTTTAAATTTTTAACCTGTCTAATATCAATCGCATCATCTAGATCTATTGACCCACTTTGTAAACAAACTTGTATATTTTGTTCTAACATTGCTTTTTCTTCTTCGTCTGGTTCTAATTCTAAATATATACCAAAGTTATAAAGATTTAATGTTTTTAACTCTCTTAAAGTAGCGGTATTGTAAGTTGTTATACTTTCTTCAAGAACTTTTGCTGTTAATGGATAATCTAAACAATCTGCAATTCTAAGAGATATGTTTTCGCATGTTTTAAGAGTTAGAAAACTACTTGCTTGTAATATATGTCTAGTAGCAGTATTTGATGCGTTAGCGGCCATCTTTTGCAATCCTACTAATGTATCTCTTTCAGGACTACTACCATCTCTTGCTTCGTTTAATCCAGTAACATCTCTTATTAACTGTAAATAGTATTGATAAGTTTCTATAAGAGCTTGTATTTTTGCCTGACCAGAAGAACTATTTAATTCTTGAATAGGTACTTTTCCTTGGTTTAAACCACCGTCTTGTGACATTGATCTACCAACTATACTACCAGTTTGGAAATACATGTTTAGTGCTTCTGCTGGATTATAATTAGTACCGTTACCAAGATCAACTTCTGCTAAACCATCAACATCAACGAATACTCCATCAGGTACTATTCTAGACATAACCTGTTGAAGTTTTAAATGTGTTAATTGAATCATATCCGCAAAACCAGTGATTCTATTAACTATTGAGTCTATTCTTCCTTTGTACATTCTAGGTGCACATATTACATAGTTCATTTGAACTTTAGTAGTATCTGCATAAGGTCTAGTCATGTTTTCAGATAATTTCCATTCTAACATAGTGTTAGTTCCAAGTACTTTAGCGCCTGTATATAAAACCTCTATAGTTCTTGATACTCTATCAAAATTATCACTTGGAGGAGGATTGAATTCGTCTGTTTTTTCAATTACTTTTTCAAGTCCGTTTTCTCCATATTTTATTTTAAATACTTGGTTCATGTATGTCTTATATTCAAAATATAATATCTGAACTGTATTTTCATCATAATTACCCCAACCAGTTATATATTGTCTATTACCTGGCATTTGTTGTATCTTATATAGTTCTTCCTCTGATATATGAGGGAATTGCATTTTTAATTCAGGAATAGTTACTGCTCTAACTTCTCCAACATAATATACGTCTTCAAAATTGGGATCTTCAGTATATGAATATACTAAGTAAGCAGGATCTACATATTTAGTTCTTATTCCTTCACTTAAGTTAAACTCTGTTTTAACACAAGCTATTCCTAACACGGTTAAATCATAGTTTAATCTTCTTCTAACTAAATCCCATTTATTACCATCCAATACGTTGTTTATCGCTTCTTCTTCAGCAATCTCTATAGATTGTTTGTAAGAAAGTTGCATGTGTAAATCTAATTCCTCTTTGTTTTGTGGTAATTGATCTGCTGTAAGTGGAGAAGAAGAAAAGTCAAGTCCTGTTAATGATTTTGCTTTATTTAAAAGATCTTGTGAATACATATCTCTTAATATAGACTTAGCGTATTCAGTTCTACTTTTTACTGATTCAGGATCTTGAGCGTATGCTTTTATATCATATGTTTTTTGAGACATGCCATTTACAACAATGTCTACAAACTTAGATATTACAGGTACAGGTTTCCAATCTAAATTAAGATAAGATAAATCACCATTAGTAGCTAACTCATCTTTGTATTTTTGTACAGACTGTTCTCCTCTAGCATACAATCTTAACTGATGATATTGATTCCAACTAGTTAAATATCTATTTTGAGTAGTTCTACCTTGTTCAAACCACTCTTGTTCTATAGCGCGAGAAACCTGTAAACCATACTCTTCAGAAGCTTTAACCGCGTCTGGTACCACCTGACTTGGGAATGCACTGTTTGTATTTGTGTATATATTCATCTATTTATTTATTTTTGATAAAGAACCTGTATTATCGTATTTTTTAATTCCTAAATTATAAACCTGTCTAATTATTGGTGCTGAAGGAACATACCTATATTTATTGCAAGCCATTATAGCTAAACCAGAACTAATAGAAGCATCGTACTTTGTTCTATCGTTTATGTTAAATCTAGCCCAATCATTAAGTGTTCTATTGAAATACATATTACCATAACCGTATTCAGTTATTCCAATGTTTTCTTCAATATAAGACTCTATTGCAGCGGCGTGCGCTTGTTTTATATCTTCACTTGAGTTTGGTATTCCACCAATATCTTTTTCTGTAATTGATAATTGAGCCCAGTGTTTATCTGGACGATTCATAGAAAAACCTCTATAACCTCTTCTCTTGAAATGAAACAATAGTCTTGGTTTATTGTTCTCTGCTAATATTGGCATACCGTAAAAAATACATGCCATTAAAACTTCTTCAAAAAATATTTCTGCAGTTTGAGGTCTAGCTATATATTCTAAAAAAAACATATTAACTGGTATATCTTCCATAGAATACTTAGTTAAACCACTCAAAGATCCATTAGATCCTTTACCATCAACTGTTCCTGATATATCATAAGGGTCACATCCAAAAGCACCTAAATGTTCATTTCCAGGACATTTAATGCCGTTTTTGATTATAATATTATTTTGAAGGTGAACTGGTGGAATCCAAGTAACTAAAAATCTACCATCCTTGTTTGGATAGAATATAACCTTAGTGTCTTTTATACCATTCTCCCACTGAAAACTACCTCTAGTTATAACACTAGTATTTCTTAAATCTTCGTTATAATCTATTTGTTCGTATATTTTAGTAAGATTAAATAGGGATTGTTTTGCTTCGTCTCTAAAAGCATGTTGTTCTGTTCTTGGGAATTGACGATAGTATTCATTTAAACCATCTTGATCGTTTTTTAAACCATCAACCTCATTCTGCCAATGTTCTATAACTCCATATTCAATCCAGTTTCCATCAACACCTTTTACAGGTTTTTCCGGAGTGTCGAATACAGGTAAACCATAAGTATCAATGAATCCTTCGTACGACCATTCCATAGGTATGAACAAACTATATAATCCTGAGCTAGTCTGTCCATTGCGGTTTCTCTTTGTGATGTCTGAGTCATAGTAAAGTTTTTTAAAGTTATCTCCTCCTTTATCTAAAGCGTTAGAAGTTGATCCCATCATACATTTACCAATAACTCTACTACCTAACCTTAGAGTTGTTTTTGTAACACGCCAGTTATTTAATATGTTATCTGGTTTTTCCCATTTACCACTTTCATCATGTACTAATAGTTTTAATTTTTCACCATCATAACTATTATCACCTGTGTTTTTCCAGTCAATCGTAGTATCAAGACCTTCCATCTGTTCAATGGTTTCGTTAGTATCTAGTTTTCTTCTAGTTAATTTAGAAGCTGGAACTCTATAAGCTAACTCTGTTTTAGGTCTATCCATACCGTCTTGGATAGGTTTGAAAAAGAAAGGGTAATTTATCGAGATTGGAACAACCTTATCTGTAAACATTTTTTTAGCATCAGCTCCTGATTTTGATAATATACCAAATCTAGAATCGCTTGATATCGTTGCTAGGTTTACTAATTCAGCAGATGACATAAATGAAAAACCGGAACGTCTATTTTTTAAATAACACATTCCGTAACATCTTGAATCCGCTTTACATGCTTCCCAAAATATAAAGAATAATCTGTTTGATTCTCTAAAATCTGGTGCTCCAACGTCAATCTTGCTCCATTGAAGATACATGTAATGAGTTCCTGTTATATAAGTAGGTTTACCATTATTATAAAAAAACAAACCTTCTTCTCTATATTTAAACTCATTGTCAATATAATCGTACCATCTATCTTTAAAAGAATCTGGTTGTTTATTCCAGTCAAAAGTACTTTTTATTTTACTTATTTCTTTTGGGTACTCCATTTGCTCCCAGTATTGCTCTTCTTTCTTATCAGATCTAGAATAAGCATTTTCTACTAGTGGTAAAGCTATTTTTACATTTTGGATTTCAAGTATTTCACCAATCTTTCCAGTTTTACTAATAACAACCACATCATGGTCTTTATTATACCCATATGTCCATTTCTTTAGTCTATTGTTTTGCTTGATAACACTAGATTTTATGTAATCTGGTACTATCTTATAAAGTGTTTGTTCGTACATTACTTAGATCTCCCTTCTGCAAAACCTTTAAACACTTTTACTTCTACTTCCTTACTGTCATCATTTAACATCTTTTCTTCGTCATGTATTCTGTTTAGAATCTCAAAAGCGTCAAATATAGCCAATTTTTTAGTAGCAGCAGCGTTTTTTAATTTATCTGCTGATAAATCATCATCACCATTATCTAGAATAGCTTCTTCAGCTACTTTTATTAATTCCAATACTGCTTTGTGTCCAGCTTGGATTATATTCTGTTTCGTCTCCTTTACGTTCATATTTAATTGCAATATCATTAGATTTCATACAGTAAAGTCTTTGACCTTCTATTATAAAGTCAAATTCTCCATAAGGAGTGTATCCAACAAGGTCTCCCTCGTTTATTTCTAGCGCTTCTAATGAACTATTTCCGTATTTTAATATACCAATAAGTTCTTTCTCTTTATTGAGCGTTAGATAGTCAGTATTTTTTAATGGTTTTACAAAACATCTGTCTCCAAATGCTTTCCATTTATTATCTCTGTTGTAAAGATATATTTGATCAGGATCACAAAAGTATAAATCATCCATAAAAAATGATCTACTGTTTTTTTGATTACCTCTTATATCATAAAATCTTCTAAATACATTATGGTGTATTAAAACAATATCACCTACCTTTATATCTGTATTATAAGCTAATGGTATTTCCATTACTACAGCCATATTATTAACAGATTTAAAACTTTCTATTTTTGTATTTATTATAAGATCTTTATCACATATTTTAATTTTATTATTGTACCTTTCACCTAAAGGTTTAACAATAAAAGAAAAAACACTTCTCATTAGTATTCTAAATCAAATTCAAGAGCAATTGCCATAGTAGGATAAAATTCTTTCCAAGGCATAACTTCATTGCCTTTTTTAATATAAATTACGCAAGACCTATCTATGTTTTTTAGTATATGGGAGATTTCATGTCCCCCATACACTTGTTGTCCAACTGAATAATGCATTGCTTCATTTTTATAATCAGTACCTATACTAATTTTTCTAATAATAATGTCCATTATTTTACAATTTCTAATTCTTTTACAGTTTCTGGTTCTTTCACTGTTTCTATTTTAGTGTAAGATCCATCTTCTATATTAATATTTATATCTCCATACTCTTCAAACAATACGTTTTTAAAATCTTCTATCGTTTTGTTTACATCTGCAATTTGATGTAATAGACTATGTTTTTGTGATTCTAATACCCCAATATTATGTAACAATTCAGTTAATTTGTTTCTTTGTTCTAAAATAGTCTCTAACTGTTCTTGTTTGATTTTGTTTTGTGTTTCCATTTTTATTTAATTTAATTGTTATTGTTTTATTAAGACAATGTAAGTAAGTATTTCATTTTAGCTGCTTCACCAGATAATGCTTGAGCCATATTACAAATATCACCAAATTTATTTTTATCTCCGTATGCCTCTAAATCATTAGAAAATTTTAATACATCATCAACTACTTTCATTGAGTCTGCTTTTGGACTAATTGCTTCTATCTTTAACGATTGAATTCTTTTTCCAGTATAACCCATTATTTTTTCTATAACTTCATCTTTAAAGTCTTGTAAGAATTCATAGAATGCTCCAGTTGCTTTGTGTTCTGCAAAACTTCTAGTTTCCCAATGAATCATATGTATTTGTTCGTGAAAGAACGCTAATTTACCTGCTATTTCTTCTGTTGTCATTTTATATTATTTTATTTATTCAAAAAGAAAAGATCCAGTAGATCCATCTCCCCAAGGATCATCTAACTCGTAAGAACAAGAAGGGCCAGTGGTAACATTATGCCCATTGCCAGATAAATCTACTTTTAAAGCATTCAAACTCTCTCCTTGACCTACTAAAAATATAGTACGGACATTTGGCGTGAAATTCTCTGATGGATTATTAAAATTAACATTAGTATTATAATTAGCTATATTAATCCATTCAAAATTTGTCATTTCTCCCTGTAAAACCCTTCCAGTATTATTTGAACCAATATATAAAGGTTTGCCTTCATTGCTAACGGGGTCGAAATTAAAATTATAATAGGAAACCCATTGACCATTGAAAGCAAACCATATTCTGTCTGCCACTCTTTGGATACAATAAAAGTTCCATCTTTGAGATAATACTCCAGGCACAGCTATGCTTATAATTTCTGTACTGTCTATCCTATATTTAAATATCATATTTGGCGCACTATATTCTAAGTAGGCAGAGTGAATGTTACCATTTTCCCCAAATGTGAAAAATACTTGAGGACTTCCACTACCTTGCTCTATTGCTCCGCCCCACCATCTTAAGGTATAATCACCTTCTAATATTAAGTCATTGCTACTAGCTATAGATGCTGTTAAAGGAATAGGTCCAGATTGTTGATAAGTTGCATTTGGCCATCCAATAGCCATTCCATTCCCAAATCCCATTAGTATAAAGCTATAATATCAGCACAAGTAGTATCTAACCCGTCATCATTGTTTTCATATACATAATCAACAATTACTGGAAAAAATGTACCATCAGGAATATTTTTAAACACAGTTTGTTCATTAGTGGTATTAACATCATAATTCCCCCCAACTACTCTACAGACTAATGTACCTCCTGTACCAATATATAAAGCTGCACTGTTCAACTTTTGCAAGTTTTCTGGTAAACTACTAATATTGCCTGTAGGAACTATTCCTAGTGCTCTTGTTCCAAAATCTGGTTGATTACCGTATTGTCCCATAATTTATTTTTTAAATATTTTGTTATATATAGTATTTTTATTTTTTGTACTAAGTCTAAACTCTAGTACAGTATCACCTGGAAACTTGTAGTTTTTACCAGGTTTCATTACTTTTTTATTACCTTTATTATCAATACCTAAAACGGGGAATTCTACGTCTTCCATAGTAATATCCCCGCTTGGTATCACATTATAAGGTCTATCTTTGTCAGGACTATCTTTTTTATAACCTTCTGTTGATAGATTTTTCATTTTAACACTTCTTCATTTTAGCTGGAGTCTTTGATTTAGATTTCAACTGTTTGTTAGGTGATTTTTTATTTTGACTTTTTAATTGAGGGGTAGCTGAAGCGACAGCGGTTGTATTTCCCTGTCTTTTTGCTTTTATTGCTGCAATTGCAGCTTGTCTTTTAGCTTCAAGTTCAGCTTTTTTAGATGCCATTGTTTCTAAAGTAGCTTTGTCTTTTGTTGCTTTTGCTTCAGATTTTTGTTTTTGAGATTCAGATCTTTTTGTTAGAATTTCTTTTTGTTTTGCATCTCTTTCATCCATTTTACTAGTAATAGCATTCATAAGACTTTGTCTTTTAGCTTCTCCTCCTTCTCCTTGCCATTTAGCAATATATGGATTAATTTCATGATTAGCATAACGATCATCATTCATTATTCTTTTTTCTTGATCTGTTAAAGGTCTATGTTGATAGTTATTTTTACCTAAAGCTATTCTATTTGGGTTGTTAGGATCTTTAGAAGCATTTTGATCAACTTTGTAATTTAAGTCTTTTATTCTTCTTTCTTCTGGATCAAAAGATAATCCATAAGAACCGTTACCCATATAATTTGCACTTCCTTCGCTATGTTCAGCATACCATTCATCTTTATCTGCTGGTTTTAGTTTAGGAGTAGTAGGCGGAGGTATCATAGATGGTTTATCTTTTCCAGCAGTTGAAACATTTACAGTTTCTGTAAAAGTTTTATCTTTAAATTTATCTTCTATTCCTGGATTGTTTTTAACTGCGGCTAACCATTTTTTATATTCTGGAGTACCTGGTTTTACAAGTTCTGTTACTTTTTGACCAGGTATTGTATAAGTAGCTGATCCACTAGCGTTTCTAATATCTTTAGAATCTCCCAAAGGTTTATTAGTTAAGTCTTTTTGTAAATTTTGATTCGCAATTTTATTAGCTTCAGCTAAAGCTTCTTCTTTTGTTTTATTACCTGTAACCTTATTAACTTCAACAGTTCTTATTCGTTTTGTTCCTCCTGTTAATTTTTGTAAAAGTACGGAAGGTAGTCCATGTCCTGTTTGTTGAAAAGGGGATCTACCAGGTTTCATATTAAATGCCATATTCTTTTTTTTATTTTGTTTTTGTATAAATGACTGTACCATTACCACTTCCGGTAATAATTCTTTTTAGTGTTTTCTTATCAATAAATGTAAAAATACTTTCAGTGATCCAATTATTTTCTACAAAAACTTCTTTAACGTATAATGAATTTTCATTTATCTTAAATTCAATTAACGTTAATGGTTCTCCTGTAGATCCACAAATATCTTGTATCTGAACTTTTCCATTAACATCTTTCCAAAAAAATAACTGTGTAGATTCTTCTTCAGATTGCCAATAACCAATTAAATCATCTACGTTTATTTTTTGTTTAAAGTTTAATCCTTGAGAAAAAACATTTAAACTAAATAATGAAATTAAAACAATAAATAAAAAATTTTTCATGATTAAATAATATTAAAGTTATATATTAATATTATTACATGATATATATATTATTTATGTTTTTTATTCTGTTTTGCATAGGCTTCTTTTTCCCAAGGAAGATTTTTATCACCTTCTTTCATTTGAGACCTAGCATATTCTTTACCTTGCCAAAGAACATGTGTGTCAGTATAATCTAAATCACCTCTTTTCATTTGGTCAACATGAACCTTTTCGTGTTCAATTGTTTTATTTTTTTCTAATTCTAACGGAGAAACATTTTTATTTACTAAAATGGTTCCGTTATTCTGAGCCATACCAAGTATGTTATTATCCATATCTACTTGATAGATTGGAGTGTTATCACAACTGTATGGAGCACCTTTCATTTTAAATGCCATTTTGTAAATTTTAAATTATTAAATTCCCCTACAAATTTAATCATAGGGGAATTATAAATAATAATTATGCGTAAAGTGCAGAAGTTACTACAACAGGAGCTGTTACAGTAGAAATAGTGGATAAAGGCATTGATACAGGAACAAATACTCCACCTGGTTTAGCATTCATCGCAGCATAGATTGCATTAGCAACAGTTGGAAGAGTTCCAGAACTAGCTGTAGATGTGTGAGTTAATGTAAGAGTTTTTTGTCCAGCACCAAGTCTGTTGTCAAAATAGATAACAGTAGTAGTTGCTGATGTTTGTTTCACATCAAATACTAAATCTACAGGAACATTAATAGGTCCACCATTAGGTACTGTAGCAGTTGCATAACCCGTAGCGCTTGACGGGATAGTAAGAAAATTTGCCATTTTTTTTTGTTTTTTTGTTTTTAGTTGTTTATATATATAAAGAATGTTATAATTAACATTTTTTCATTTTAGGAGCAGGAGATTTTTTCTGTTTCATCGCTGCTTGTGCGTTTTCAGCATAATGCTTTCTAGCGTTTGGTTTTAGTTTTTGATTACTAGCTTGTTTAACATCGTAAGCTGTTTTTTTAGAAACTTTCATTTTCATCGGTCCTTCTACTTTAGACATTTCAGTTTTAGTTTTTACTTGAGGACGAGGTGTTCCAACTTGTTTTGGCGCTGGATTAGGTTTAGTTTGTTTTTTCATTTTTTGTTTGTCTATATAAGCTTTAACTTGTTTGTCTACATTTTCTCTAAACTTAGTACCAGGTAATCCAATCATATCGCTATTACCAGCGGAATAATCTCTTACTGAATTTTTATTTTTTTGAGTTAATGGTGATTTTAATGTTCTCATTTTTATATTTTTTGTTATTATTCGTCTTCAACATCTAAACGTCCAAGTAATTTTAATTTTTCGTTATAAGAATCTTCGTAAGATTTAATTTCGCCTTTTACTTTTTGCTTTCTTTTTTCAACTCTATCAATTCTATTGTTTAGTCTCTGTTGCTTTTTAGATGTATCTGTTCCATTATAAAAATCACCATATTCTAAAGCTCCTTCTTTTGTTCTTAATTTTTCTTCTCTCTTCTCTAGACGTTTTTCTCTCTTTTTATTCATCTTGTTTTTTTCACCAGGAGTAATAGTACTTATCGCTGATCCAATAGATTGTCCAAAAGACGCGATACCTGCCGCGATACCAGAATCATCATAAACTGCTTCTGGATTGTATCCACCTTGTGAATATGCTCCATTTTCATCTCCTTGTGCAACTATACTTCTTTGCAATTTAAAAGGAGAACTAGAGTTTCTTTTAACTAGATTTAAAGACATGATATTAAAATTTACCTTTTGCTTTTTTAGTTATTGGACCTGGAGAACACGTCGGGTCATCAAATCTTAATTTTATTCCGTTTTTACCAGAACTAGATCCTTTTCCTTTTGGATAACCAGTTGTATCAAATGGTCCGTCCCAAAGAGCATTAGCTCCTACTCCTGACATTTTAGCTTCCTTATCAAAAGAAGTCATTGGGTGTTTTATTTCTTTTATATTCATAGTTATTAATTTGAAAGACCGTAATAAGGTGCTAGTGAATCTGTTTGTACTCCATTTGGATTAGGTAACGGTGACATAGCACTGTCAACATCCGGTATCATTGGAGAGTTTGTACTTTGATCATTTAATGGGTTCATTTGTTGACCAGTCATAGGATCTACATCTACTTGTGCAAGTGGAGTATTTGAATATGAACTATTAAAAATTCTTTGAACATTATCCATATTTGAAAAACCTCTAGGATTAATAGGCGCCATTGGTCTAGGACCAGTTGTATTATCGTAACTCATACCGTTTCTATTATTTATTGTATTTCTTATGTATCTTGGATTTCCTCTAACAACACTTGATTGTGGTTGTGATGTTTGATTTGGTCTTGGAGTAGTTGTAAAACCACTTGGATTTTGTAAGTTTCTAACAGCTTGATTCATACTTGCTTGGTTTGCTACTCCTGCAACAGAACTAAAAGCACTATTCATAAAACCAGTAGTAGGTTGATATGATTGATTAGCACTTGTATTAACAACTTGAGATGGAAAAGCTTGATTAGCAGCTGTTTGAGCAGCGTTTAATGTATTACTCATTACAGTTCCATTAGACTGATTAGGTTGAGCAGCGTTGGCAGCTCCCATAGCAGTCGTTAACAAACCACTTGCCATAGTTTGTTTAAATGGTGTATTTTTTTTATTAAAACTCATTGTTTCTTGTTTTATCTTTGTTAGTGTTTTCTATAGCAGTGATCATAACGGTATCAGTATACGTTTTTCCACTCATTATAGAATTTCTATGACTAGTAGGTATATCTTCTATCCCTAACATTATACGGTACATTTTACTTATTAGTTGTTTACACTTAAATGAAACTTTATATATGTTATATTTTTGAGTTGTATGGTTTCTTTCTCTCCATACCGTTATCCACCCATTTTTTAATAAATCGTTCCAGCGTCTATTGTTCCAACTATATGTATAAGTACCTGTTTTAAAGTCTTGTTTAGTGAAGAATTCCATGCAATCTAGATAAATAAGAAGTTCTAAATCTGCATCTGATAAATCATTGTTTTTACAAGCCCATTTTCTTATTATTCTATAATGTTTTAGTAAACCTAAATCTTTTATATCTCTTGGTTCTAAACGTGTCATAAAACAACAACTACATCACCTAATTTTATAACATGGTATGTTTGCTTGTCTTTTTCTATTTTATGTCCAGCGTGTCTATCATAAAATATGAAATCACCTTCTTTTATACCAACAATCTCTTCTCCTACTTTAATAACTTTTGCTTCGACATATCTTATGTCCTCTCTTTGATTTTCAGCTAATAGAAGTCCTCCTTTTGTTTCTTTTACTCCTTCTTTTATCTTTTCTATAATCAAGAATTTACCTATTGCTCTCATTATGCTCTTAAATTATTAATTACACAATCAGTTGACAATATTGTTGTGGCTACAGAAGCAGCGTTTCTTAAAGCACTTTTTGTAACTAACAAAGGATCAATAATACCCGCTTCAATCATATTCACGGTTTCACCTGTTATTACATTGAGACCATACCCAACTTTTGATATTGTTTCTATTGAAGCATGCTCAATACCCGCGTTATCTAATATAGTTTTAAATGGTGCTCTTATTGAATCTAAAAGTATCTCTTCTCCCGTAGAAAAAGAATCTATATTATGAGAAGCGTTTAATAAAGCAATTCCTCCACCTGGAACAATTCCTTCTTTAATAGCTGCTTTTGTAGCACAAATAGCATCTTCTATTCTATCGGCTTTTTCTTTTAGTTCTATTTCTGAATTAGCACCAACTTTTACTAAAGCTATTTTTGCTGTTAATCTTGCTAATCTTTTTTCTAGTTTTATAACTGCATTAGCGTCTTTTGTTTTTGATAAAGAATTATTAATATCATCTATAATAACTTTTACCTCATCTTTTGTTTCTCCTACATGTAGGATTGTTTCTTCATGATTTGTAATCGACTTAATACATGTTCCAAGCATTTCTGGTTGAATTAAATCTAAATCATCACCTAGATCTTCATTTATTAATGTTGCTCCAGTTAACAAAGCCAAATCATCAAAAATCTCTTTTCTATTTACTCCATAAACAGGAGCGTCAATAACATTTACTTTTATATTACCTTTAGATTTATTCATTGCTAAAGTAGCTAATGGAACTTGTTCCATATCAGCTATAATAAGTAAAGATTTATTGTGTTTTATAATATACTCTAATACTGATTGAATTTGTCTTATATTTTCTATAGGCGATTCAACTAGTAAGACTAAAGGATTATCTAGTTCTGCTGTTTTATTTTTTTGATTAGTAATAAAATGTGAGTTCTTTAAACCCATGCTACATTGAACTCCCTCTACTACTTGCAGACTACATTCTGCATCTTGAGTGGTTTCCATCATAACAATACCAGTATTACCAACTGATCTAAAAGCGTCACCAACTAGTTTTCCTAGTTCTGAATCGTTGTTTGTAGAAATTGCAGCTATTTGATCTAGCATTTTGTCATCTACTACAATAGAGTTTTCCTCTAAGTATTTTACAACTTTTTCAACAGCTTTGTTAATACCTTCTTTAATACTTCTAGCGTTAGGATTTTCTACTGCATAAGCATTTTTTAAAATAGCATGAGCTAATACCGTTGCTGTAGTGGTGCCATCACCAGCTTCTCTAACTGTTTTTCTTGCCGCTTCCTTTAATAATGTTGCTCCCATATTTTCTACAGGATCTAGTAAAATGATTGAATCAGCTACTGAAACACCGTCTTTTGTGATAACAGGTTTACCAAAAGAATCTTCAAGTAATACACATTTACCACTTGCCCCTAGAGTAGAACTTACTGCTTTAGATAATTTTTCAATTCCAGCAAACACTTTGTCGCTTGCGTCTTTTCCGAAGTTTAAATTTTTAACTATTCCGTCTGACATGATTTAATTTAATTAGATTGATATATGTATTATATCACTTGTTTTTATGTTTTTTTACCTTCCTTGACCTCTATAACTTTTTTTATATAGTTTTGAAGATTTTAAACTTGATGTTTTTGTTTTAGCATGAACACCAGGTCTTGATATGCTTTTTACAGTGCGTTCAATAGTCGTCGTCTGTTTCGCCATAATAAATATATAATTAGTATTAATATTAACCAGCAGATTATCCACCAATAATTTGCTTTTTTATCTATTTTTTTTGTTTTACCAATTACACTTTCTCTCACAGACGATTTAGACACTCCTACGGAATCCGTACGTTTAATATTAGACTCTGTCTTGTTATTTCTATACGTAGTATTAACTTTATTTTTTTTTATCTTTAAAGACACGTTTTTATAAATCTTTCCATCTATAACCATCTCTTTAGTAGAATCTAAAGGTTCAATACAAATTTCATCTGTATTTGTTTCTATGGTTATATTTGTTGAATCAACTACATTTTTTGTCTCTAAAGTTTTTACTTCAGCTTTTACTTCTACAACGCTATCTTTTTTTATTTCTATTTTGCTTACATCAACTTTACGGGAAGCGCAGGATGTTAAGACTATTAATAATAATAGTATAAGTTTTTTCATTATTATTCAATTGTTATAGTTATATCTTTTGCCGCTTGCATTTTTTTAAATAATTTATCAAATGCTTTTCTAGACTGTCCAATAAAGTTTTTACTTCTTACTTGACCAACCAATATGCAACCTTCCGTGTCGTGATTAGTATTTCCGCTATGAATACGCACTCCCTCAAAATTTGGTACATTTAATAATAAAGGCATTAATTTTTTAAATCTATTAGACTGATTTATTATAACCTTATAGGCTCCTTTAGGTATCGCTGTTTCGGATTTTATTTTTACTTCTCTTTCAATATCCTCTAACGTATAACATTCAAATACTCCGTCTATATATAGTTCACCTATAGTCGAAATATCAGTCCTGTGTATTCTTTTTACTGTTATCTTCATCTTTTTTATTTATTCTTATTTGTACCCAATCCCATATTTTCATTGATGTATATATTATTGATATTAACAATAACATAACTTTTAATTTTGCTTCCAAATTTGTAAAACTCATCATGAGTGTTAAAGTATTTAATAAATAAACACGTAAACTAGGTTGATCCATTATCTTTTTAATTTATTAACAATGTCCGTAAATCCTTGAATTCCTATATATGCCGTAGCTATCATCACCCAGTCCGATGATGTTAAATAACCTGAGAATAAACCCGCGCAAGCCACTCCAAATACAAGCAGCTTTCTACTTATCCATTTGTTTAATAATATATCTAACTGCTCTTTGCTCATGATTTATACTATAGAAGTTATTATTCCATTAACAACCGTTATTGTTTTACCATCATTTGATGTAAAAGAATTACTTGCCGCCGTTTGCAAAGCTACCGTTCCGCTAGCATTTGGTAAATTCCAAGTTCTAGAGACTAAAGCGCTACTATTAAGATAAGAAGCAAATCCACCTTGATTGTATTGGAAAGATGTTCCTTCAACTGTACCATCATCATACAATTTAGCTCCTCCATCTGTATATATACTATAAGGACCAAGATCCACATCTTGAATTGCACCTATATATGGTACATTTCCTGCTGAATTATTTATTAAATTTACTAAATCGGAAACTAAAAATGATTTTGTAGGATTACCTGTTTCATTTATTTTTGTTCCAAGTAATAGGTCTGTTGTTTCAATAGTAGCTTCTGGATAACTGTATAATATTGCCATAATTTATTTTTGTTTATTGTTTGTTATAAAATGTTCTTGTTTCAAAATCAAAATAAGGATTTTCCATTTCTTCAGTTAATAGTTCATCAATTAATATTTCATTTTCTAAAACATCAATTTCTATTGCAGTTGCACAAATTAACTTACCTGTATATTTATCTATTATTGATTTCATTAGTTATTTATATTTGCCATTAAAAATGTTGAACTTTCACCTGTACTACCCATTTGAATAGTAAAAAATAAGTATAATGTATTAGCAGTATTATAACTAGTATTAGAATAAGCTGCTGTATTTGAAATAACATCAGAAATAACAGAAGTAGCAAATGGATAACCATATAAAGTATTACTTGCTAAAACAAAATTCCTTTGCATTAAAGCAAAAGAGTTAGCTGCTAAAAATGTAAATAAACCAATCTGTGTAGCCCCTGTTAAAGTATTTGAAGTATTTATTTTAATACGCATACTAACATTATTTGCTGTTGCTGATTTATTTACTTGAAATAATAATCTTAATATATCATTAGTATTAAATGTACTTCCATTAATAGTTGCTGTAGCTACAATAGTTTCTGCTACAGTTCCTGTAACAGTTGTTTGAGTAGTATTTATATATTTATAAGGAGTAAAACTTAAAGCATTTTGTTTACCGTTAAATGTACTCCAATCTGTAGAACTTAAAGCTCCTCTGTTTGTTGCAGATGCTGTTGGTACATTTAAAGTGATTACAGGAGTTGTTGTTCCTGTAGCAACTGAACTTGATAAATCAGTACCACTTGTTCCTAAAGTTAAAGCGGCTACTGATGTAACTGTTCCATTACCTTTTGCATTAAACGTACTCCAATCAGTTGAACTTAATGCTCCTCTATTTGTGGCACTTGCAGTAGGTAAATTAAATGTATGTGTTGTACCTGTGGAACTAATTCCAAAGTCTGTCCCACTTGTTCCTGTTGCTAATGTTTGTGCCGCTCCCGTTAAACTATTAATAGCAGTAATACCTGTACCAGCCATTATACCACTCTGTTGTGTAATAGTAAGTATAGTAGATTGTATAGCAGGATGTGGATATGGACTTGTTTGAACAGTTTGAGAATATATAGACATATTAGCATCAGGACTTGCCCAATATAGTTCTATTATATCTCCTGCCACTAATTGAATAACATAATTCCAAGCGGCCATCATATATGCAGGGGAATTACCTTGTAAAGATAAATTACCTGCACTATATGGAACATCAGTTCCATTTTTTCTTAACCAAAAGTTTGCAATATCAACACCTGCATCACTCTTATCTAATTGAGAAGAAAACTGTAAATTGTAAATACCTGTATTAGCACATACAATTTGAGAAGTCATTGTCCCTGTATATGTAGCAGATGTCCTATTTTGTGATACCGATACCACATAAGTACCTATTCCTCCTGTACCACTTGTAAATGCAGATATGAAAGTCCCTGCAGTTATACTGCCACCTGTTAATACCATTCCCACTTTTAATGTTCCTGACGTAACACCTGTAACAGTTAATATAGTTCCCGCTCCTGCACCACCATTATTTATAGTTCCTGTAAAAACAGCAGTTTCTGTTTGTAAAGAAAACCCATTTGCTAAATCAGTAGTATCAAATTTTATTGCTCTTGGAGTATTTGCAGTTGGATTATCTTGTGTAGTAGAATCTGATATTGCTAAATAGTACCCTGTAGGTGTAGCAGCTGTATTTGTTCCCCATTTTAATCCTGTTGCAGTTGTACTATCTGCTATAAGAATTTGAGTATCAAGTCCTACAGGTAGTCTTGTATTTGTTGAATTAAATGTATATAAATCACCTTTAGTGGTAAGTGGAGATGTGCTTGTAGAAGAAAGTGTTCCTCCTGATAAAGTAAGTCCACTACCAATAGTTATTTCTTCCATTACACCTGTACCTGCGGTACTTCTACCAATAAGTTTATTTGTAGACATTGATGTGGAAATAACCGGGGTTGTTCCTCCTGTTGAGGTAATAGGACTTGTTGCAGTAACAGAAGTTACTGTCCCAACACTCCAAGTTCTATCAGCACTTAAATCATAAGCAGTTCCATTTATAGTAAGCGTTCTACTTGTTGGTACACCACCTAATCCACTTAATGTATATGTAGGGACATTTAAAACCCCTGCTGTTAAAGTAGAAGATCCTGATGAACCTGTTGTTGTTAACGATGTGAATGTAGCAGCGGGCGGTGTTGGTATATTTAAAGTACTACCTATAAATGTCGCTGACCCTGATCCAGTTGTTGTAAGCGTTATTGCGTTTTGTTTTGCGTTCCAAGTACTTGAACTAGCTATTCTTGAATCAGCTAACGTTCCTGTCCAACCCATTGTTAATGATACTCCTTGTAATAATGCTGTTGAAGGAGTTCCTCCTAATGATATAGTTACATTGGTATCATTAGCACTTGTAAGGGCAGCGGGTGTTATTGATGGTATTTGCGATGTTAATGCCAAAGTCCCTGATGCATCTGGAAATTGAATTGTTCTTGCCGCTGTTGTAACTAAATCTGATTTTAATTCAACATACCCAGTACTTCCATATGTATTTAACAATAATCCATCAGTAGCTGATAATTGGGTCTGGAAAAGTTTTCCACTAACTAGATCATCTATAGCGGAATAGAAATTATTGTAACCAATTCCTGTTTGATATATTTCACCCGCCGTTATTAATCCAACATTAGTATATTGTTGATTAAGAGTAAGTCCCTGAGAAAAACTACTACCAATAACAATTTGAGTTAGTGAGGTATTCCCAGCTGTTAGTACTTGATCAAGCGTTGGTGTTGAACCTCCTCCATAAACAGGTATGTTAAGCACATTGCTAATTAACGTGGCAGGACCAGATGAACCTGTAGTTGTTAACGTTATTTGTGAAGGTATATTACTTGTTAAAGCAATTGTTCCAGAAGCATCTGGTAATTGATATGTTCTACTAGAATTCAATAATGAAGTAGAAAAATTACCTAATATAGAGTTTGATTTATATAAACTAAACAAACCCTGTTCTGCTTTTATTATAGAATTTGCATTTACATTTTTAAATACAAACGCATTGTTAGAAGCTGTTATTGGTAAATATGATAAATTTGATTGATCAAACAATCCAATACTACCAACTTCTGCACCTAGTAACGAAGTATTACCATTATGTAATACTGTATCTAGATTATTATACGATAAGTTAACAATGAACAAACCTATATCTAATATATTGAAATTTTTAGTTTCATTTATAGGTTTACCAGCATATAGTTTTGTTGACGTACCTACCAATATATCAGATGATAGTATCCCATCGTTCTGTGGATAACTATATACTATTGCCATTTTACTTTCCTTTTACTTTTTTAAGGTTTGGATTTGATTTTTTTGCTTTTGCCGATGCGTTTCTTGTACTATTAGCTAATATTGCTCCTGCGCTTTCTTTAGAAATACCTTGTTTTTTGGCTATACTATTTTGGGCTGCTTTAAAACCCATACCTTTTTTTTCTTTCATTATTTCTTGGTTTTAGCTTTAATCTTTTTCTCCTCTTTAAGCATTGCTTTTGTAGGTTTTTTTCCGCTACCTCTATTTTCTCTTATATTATCCCATAGTCCGCGTCTAGACACAGATCCATCTTTTCTTTTTAACAATTCCATTTATCTAAAGCTAATTTTTTTCTTGTTGGTTCTCCGTTTGGTTTAGTCATAGGACCTGGCATACCAGACATCCTAGCACAAAAAGATTTACGTCTTTTAGCATCTTTACTACCTGGTTTTAATTCAGATGGTTTTTTAGTTACAGCTGTTTGTAGTTTACTACCTGGATGTTGTGCTCTGTAACTAGCAACTCCTTTAGCATTTAACCCACCTTTTGGGTCTTTACCTTCTTTACGTGTCCAAGCAGCAGTTTTATGTAACGGACTGTGATCGCAACCACAACCTTCTCCAATAGTATAACCATTGTTCTTGCTTACACCTAATCCTTGAGGACCTATACCTTTACTGTGCATGTTATTTTACTTTATAATGTTTACCACTCTCTTTCTTAGTTCCTTCACCTTCATTACCTCTATTCTGTTTTACGCTCTCCCATCTACCATCTTCATGATCCCAATCTTTACCGTTACCTCTAGGATCTTTACGGTGCATTCTTTGAGCATGTGCTTTTTTCTTTCTTCTGTCATCTGTTTTAGCATAAGCCAAATCTCTAGCGGCTTTAGCTTTAGCAGCTTTAGGTGATAGTTTTTGCTTTTGTAAAGGGGACTTCTTTTGGTTTATAGGCGTGTTCAAAGCGGTATTTGTATCAGATACATTATCAATTGTTTTTAATGCTTTTGATAATTTAGAAACTTTTAAATAATCCGATCCAATTTTTGCCCCCTTTATAAGTTTGCCAAATTTTCCAACAACAGGTAAAGCCCCTAAAGGTTCTATTATATCATCAGCATTAAATTGATTATCACTCCAAGCTTTCTTTACATCCCCATAAGATGACACGCCAGTAGGATCTAGTACCTGCACTGCTGACTTAACAATAGGATGTCTATCCATCCAACTACCAATGCTTTCAGTATCACTATATATTGCTTTTCTTTTTTCACCAGTAGGGTCTAGTTTCTTTATATTAGCATTGCTTTTAGCCAAAGACTTTTGCACTTTACTATTAAAACCTTTATCAGAAGCTTTTAGCGATTCTGAGAATGATTTTTTTTGATTTAACGGTGAATCACCGACATTTAGATTATCGTATACGTACCTAGTTTGTTCTAAAGGTGATTGAGATTTTAATTTAAAAGCCATTATTAATTCTATTTAATGTCATACCTTTCTAATCACATAAAAAAGCGGAAATTTACTCAAATGCATTGTCAAAAAATACTATAAAAAAAATTTTTTTATGGGTACCTTTTTAGGAGGACGTGGGAAATAAGAGTGTGAGATATATAGAAGCTGGGGGTTACTACCTAATTTCTAAGTTGTTTTTTCAAAAGGAAAACGCATTTTAAATTTGCGGGTTCCCCGACTTTTATTACTTTCCGTAATCGTAATGAGTCGAATCAATTGATTGCGGAAATAGTATTTAGCTTTTGCCTTACAGCAGAGTATGTATAGCATTCCACGGAGTTACTACTTTTAATATCAGATAATATAACTGAAGGTTAACAGTAACCTTTATAACCTAATAATTATATACTATGCAAAACAAAGCAGCGGTTGCAGCAGCAACACCAGTACAATTGACTACAAAAAGATTCGTAATCAGAAAGAGTTTGATCGGCACTAACACGATCATCACCTTCGTCAACAGCAAGCAACAGACTTGCGTGTACGATCACGACAAGGTGTACAATCAACTTAAAGCTAAGTTCGATCTTATGCCATGCTTCGAGAAATACGGATCATATACTAATACTAATAATCTGCCAGCATTCGTGCGAGCATTGCCTGAGTTAGTATAATCAATCGACCTAAGCAAGTCGTTAAACTGCTTTATTATTAACTTAATCTATATCATCATGAAATCATACAAAGTAATCATATTAAGATCATCTCAAATCGTTCAAGTATCTCTATTCTTAGCTACAATGGCTCTAATAGCAATACAAATAATAATGGTAATCGCATGTGTATTCAACATCGACCTTGGTATTCAACACAAGCCAGAGTTATCGTTCGGAATCTACGGTTAATCTAAATCTAATATCATGAAATACATAATCACTCTATTCAATCAGATCAAACCAATAATCATACTCGGTTTGTTAGTATACGCCAATATTGTATTGCTTGGTATGCTACATAAATAAGACCTTCGGGTCTTTTTTTTGACTCAATTATGTATAGCATTCACGGACTTACAAGTTTCTATGACAGATAATATATTCGAAGATTAATAATAATCTTTATAACCTTAATATTTATTACTATGCAAAAAACAGAAATTACCACGAAAAGATTTGTTATTAGAAAAAGTCTAATTGGAACTAATACAGTAATTAGTTTTATCAACAACAAGAATGTATTAATTACTTATGACCATGACAAAGTATACAATGCACTTAAGAGTAGGTTTGACTTGATGCCTTGTTTCGCTAAATATGGTAGTTATACTAATACTAATAATCTACCAGTATTTGTTAGAAACTTACCAGAATTAGTATAATAATAGTTAATTAAAGGCCACTTCGGTGGTCTTTTCTTCTACTTAATTGTGGAATTGGCAGGCAGATCCGTGCGTAGTCGTTAAGTAAAGCATTTATAGCTATTTCGTGTATAGCACTTCACGGACTTACGACATTTTATAACAGATAAAATATACGAAGTTTGATATTAAACTTCATAACCTTAAATTTTATAACTATGCCAGTAAAAAAAGGCGCAGGAGCACCTGCAACAGTAACCAAAAACTCGCTAACTACTAAACGCTTCGTTATTCGCAAGTCGCTTATTGGTACAAACACGGTAATTACTTTCGAGAACGCCAAAAAAGTACTTTGTACTTACGACCACGATTTAGTATACAACGCTTTCAAGGCGAGATTCGACCTTATGCCTTGCTTCGAAAAGTATGGTAGTTATACTAATAGTAATAATTTACCCGCTTTTGTACGAGCGTTACCAGAATTAGTATAAATTGACTAAGAAGTCGCCTTCGGGCGGCTTTTTTTTACAATTTTTACCCCTAAGCACGAACTTCAACACCAAAAAAACTGTGACAATAGCCCCTTACTCTATTATACTTAATACCCTAATGTCACACTTTTGACTAATTGGTTGCTTGGTGTGCCATTATCGCTTTATTTTAGCGTTTCTGCTATACACTTCACGGACTTATTATAATTTTCTACAGATAATATATGCGAAATCAACCGATAAACCTGTTATATTGTGAGTTATTTCATTAGAGGTGCAGAGAGACGCAGTAATATACCCCTCAGTACTATTTATTCTAATAAACATTTTAACACCTTAGAAGTCATAGATTTCATTTATAGTACAACTATAATAACCATACGGACTTAATAATAATATAGTCAGATAATATAACCGAAGATAATTAATAATTAACCCTTAATACCAATTAACTATGCAAGCAACAATCAAAAGTTTCAAACGAAGAGGTTCTACAATATTCCTTAACGGAATAGAATACACTGGTTTTTTAATAGGTAGTTTACCAAACAAATTTGCCTATATCTACGATGCAGAAAATGACCGTGAAGGCGTTTCATCATGGTTTAACCACAAAGGTTGGACGTTTATTAGAAAATCAGACTTAAAAAGTGGCTGGTAATGAGTTGTTTTAATAGTGATACTATCGATGGTTTCAAG